>WOR8_10000715_pt1 | contig 34415 bp, 25 predicted proteins | sample DeeMarSeWOR38_10_FD_19890 | JGI IMG/M metagenome (IMG submission 19890) | reverse complement strand
CCCACTGTGTGCATCTTGAAGGACATTTCCTGGGTGATCCATTGATTCAACTGGGGCGGAGGCCATTTAAGAAAATACAAGAGCTCGGCGGTCCACTAGTTAAATCAATCCTGCATCTTCAGGGTGCAAATATTAAAAATCGCACAAACGCAATACATGGGATTGGTTCGGCTATGCTGGATCATATACGGGCCGATTCCTTGAAAAAAAAGGATCCGGTTCGCATTTTGCGGGAAAAATTAGCGATCCCAGGTCAGGAGATCGAGAATATAGAACGTGCAATCGAACAGGAAATAGATACACTGGTTATCCAGGCAACGGCAACTGAGACATAAAATATGCGACAAAAAACCTTTGCCCAGGCAATAGAAGATGCACTGGCTTTCGCCATGGCGAAGGATCCCAGGATCATTATTATCGGCGAAGATGTGCAGATGATCCGGGTTAATCTCACCGCCCGCTTCGGTACTGACCGGGTACTTGCGGCACCGATCAGTGAAGCCGCGTTTGTAAGTGCGGCAATCCATGCGGCAATGGCGGGTATGCGTCCGATTGTCGAGGTCATGATCGTCGATTTTATAGCAGTGGCAATGGATAGCATTCTGAACCATGCCGCAAAAATCAGGGCGTTTTCAGGCGGCAGATGGAATGCCCCGATTGTCATACGGACGGCCTGTGGCGGTGGTTATGGTGACGGTGGACAGCATATGCAAAGTCTCTGGGGGTGGCTGGCACATATTCCGGGAATTTCTGTAGTTGTGCCTTCAAATCCTGAAGATGCGGCCGGATTGATGTTCAGTGCTATCGAGGATGAAAATCCGGTTATTTACCTGGAACATAAACTGTTGGCGGATTATTGGCTGGAATTTATGGGTAAAGGGGGCAGAAATACGGTGGAGTTCAATGTTCCGGCGGCAGGAGCTTTGGGAAAAGTTTCCGTCTCTCCGGTAAATATTCCCTTAGGGAAAGCCCGAATTTGCAAAGAAGGAGCAGATTTAACAATGGTTTCTTTAGGTGTGGGCGTTCACAGGGCCCTGGAAGCAGCTGGAGAACTGGCGCATGAGAAGATCGATTGTGAAGTAATCGATCTCAGGACCGTTCAGCCGTTGGACCAGGATACGATTTGTGCCTCGGTCAGTAAAACAGGCCGTTTGCTGGTTATTGATGAGGATTATCTTCGATTTGGCCTTACCGGTGAGATCGCAGCGGTTTGTCTGGAAAATAATCTGCAATTTAAATATCAACGAATTGCGACTGAAACGACCATTCCTTATTCCCATGAACGTGAACTGCAAGTACTGCCGAATTCTGAGAGGATTTGCCGTGCTGCCTGTAAAATGCTCGGCATCCCCCCAAAAGTGTAGTATATATGAAGATCCTTGAATTCTGTCTCTCTCCCGACTTCGGCGGTCTGGAGTTATATATGCGCGATTTCTCACGCTGGTTGCACAACCGTCGGGATATATCTCTCTATCTGGCTTTGCGTGTTAATAGCCGGCTCGACCGTGCGCTCAAAGATTTGAAGGTTACCACGCTTTATTACCGCCATTCCTCAGGTCTCCGCTCATTTTTCTATGCCCGAAGGCTTGTCAGATTCATTGAAGCAAATGGAATCGATCTCATTCATGTACACTGGAAAAATGATCTATTTATAACAGCACTGGCAAAAATATTGAGTAGCCGCCGGATTGTTCTTATACATACCCGCCAGATGATGGTTCCCGGGAAAAAGCGGGATCCGTATCACTGGTTCATATATCGTGCGCTTGACCGGTTCATCGCAATCACTAAACAGATCGAACAACAGGCTAAGGAAAACCTGTCCTTAAGCAGAGGAAAAGTAGTCCAGATATATTACGGGGTACGTCCCGCGCAGAAGCTGAAACCGGAAGAGATACACTCAATCAAGGATAAATACCAGCTTGGCTCTAAATTTACCGTAGGTCTCGTGGGAAGAATTGATTGGTACAAGGCGCAGTATCTTCTGATTGACGCCATAACCATATTGAAGCATAAGGGGATTTATGTTGTGGGTGTGATGGTCGGTCATGCAATGGATGAAAACTATCTTATTCAACTGAAACAAAAGGTGGTAGATGCGGGTATAGCGGATCGCATTCGTTTTATCGATTTCACCGACAAACCGCATGCACTCATGCAATGCTTCGATGTGCTTGTGCTGACCACTCATGTGGAAACATTTGGCCTCGTGCTGGTTGAGGCGATGTCGCTGGGTATTCCTGTAATTGGAAGCAACGCCGGAGGCGTCCTGGAGATAATCGATCATGAAAAAACAGGATTATTGTTTAAGACCAAGGATGCCGTTTCTCTGGCCGATGCAATTGAAAGGGTGGAACGTGATCCGGAGTTGCGTCATCGTCTTGCGAGGGCAGGTGAGGATAAAGCGAAAAGAGAGTACGATACCGATCGTCAGCATGAGAAAGTACTTTCTTTGATGTCTGAAGTTGCCGGCTTAACGGATACGGCCTGAGAAACTGTTATGAGCCAGGGATGAACACGGATCGAAAAAATTATCCGGGAAATGATCCGGTGTACCGGAGTTTATCAGATATTGTAAATGCTTTTATAGAACATAATTTTATGCCGGGAATTCTGGCGGTTCCGGATACAATTTGATGATCAAGTAAGAGGTGGCGAAATAATTGGGCATTGCAGCTGATATCGTCATTATCGTTCTGGTTGGACTGGTGGGAGCCTATATTGCCAATCTGGCCAGGCAACCGCTTATTCTGGGATATATCCTGGCCGGTATTCTCGTCGGCCCGCATATGGGTGTTATCCCGGTTTCGGACATCCATGATATTGAAATGCTGGCTGAAATCGGTGTTGCTTTGCTCCTCTTTGCGCTGGGCCTGGAATTCTCATTTAGTGAACTGAAGTCAGTGCGCAAGATTGCACTGTTCGGCACACCGATTCAAATGATCTTAACGATTCTATATGGGTACCTTATCGGTCGGATGTTCGGATGGAACTGGCAACATGCACTCTGGTTTGGCGCCCTGATATCGTTGTCCAGTACGATGGTCGTATTGAAGACCCTTATGAGCAGGGGGCTTCTTGGAACATTATCAAGCCGGGTAATGATCGGTATCCTGATCGTACAGGATTTAGCTATTGTACCCATGATGATCATTCTGCCACAATTAAACGACCTCAAAGCGGGAATACCGGTTCTGGCTTTTGCCTTCCTGAAAGCATTTGTTTTCCTGATTTTGATTATTGTCCTCGGGACAAAATTGATCCCGGCTCTGATGAGATATATTATGCGCTGGAACTCCCGTGAATTTTTTCTGTTGACTATTACCGCACTTGGTCTGGGAGTCGGCTACGGAACACACCTGTTTGGACTGTCATTCGCCCTTGGGGCATTTGTGGTTGGTATGGTCCTGAGTGAGTCAGATTACGGATATCAGGCTCTGAGCGATATTATTCCGCTGCGCGATATCTTCGGATTGCTTTTTTTTACTTCAGCCGGTATGCTTCTCGACGTATCGTTCTTAATTTCTCATTTAAAGATTATCGTGATCCTGATCGTGCTGGTGATTTTCGGCAAGGGTATTATTTTAACCGTAATGAGCCGATTGTTCGGCTACGGAAACATCATTCCGCTTGCTGTTGGACTCGGTCTGTTTCAGGTGGGTGAGTTCTCCTTTGTTCTGGCACGGGTAGGACTCAATAGCGGTTCGATTGATGCCGAATTGTATGCACTTGTACTCACAACAGCTATTGTGACAATGTTCTTTACACCATTTGTTTCAGGTCTTGCTTCACCCCTGTACGCGCTTAAAAAACACCTGCCATCCAGGGAGCCGCTGGAAACCATGAATATTCCCGATTCGGGATTAAAAGAGCACATCGTTATTGCCGGCGGCGGTCAGGTTGGCAGTAATCTGGCCAAAATCATGCAGCGTCTTGATCTGTTGTTTGTGGTGATCGAGATGGATCATCACCGGGTTGAACAGGCTAAAAAAGAAGGGATTCCGATCATATATGGTGATGCGACCCAGCCGGTTGTTCTGGAGGCGGCAAAAATCAGTACAGCAAGATTACTGATCATAACCACCCCATCCGTCGTAAATTCAGGTTCAATTGTAGATCATGTTCGGGTGATAAACAAAAATCTCAGCATTGTAGCCCGGGCCATCAGCACAGAACATATGTATGCGCTGCACGAGAAGGGGGTATATGAAGTTGTCCAGCCTGATTTTGAGGTCAGCCTTGAACTTACCCGCCAGGTTTTAATCCATCTCAACACACCGTTGAGAAAAATTCACGATTTCACCGATATCGTGCACAAAGAGTTGTATGCACCACTGTACAATTCGGAACAATACTATCGTACCATTGCAAAACTTAAAAGTGTCTCTAGGGGATTGGATTTACGTTGGTTCAATGTTCCAGAAAATAGTCATTTTATCGGAAGTAGTATAGGCAAATTGCACGTACGTAAGGAAACAGGAATTTCCATTGTCGCAATCATCCGTGATGATCAGTTCTTCCCAAATCCGGAAACAGATTTTGTCTTTCAAAATATTGACCTTATCGGCGTTATTGGTGAATATCGGCAGTTGGATAAATTTAAGAATTATCTGGCGATAACATCCGATAATCCTTCCAAAGCGTAAAAGGTCGTATATTCCATTCCCGGAACACATCATTGTCCTATCTTTTCAAGCACCCTTTTCAGGTGTTCCTCATATACCGGAAGGTTTCCATCCGACTGTTTCCCTCCCTTTTCAATCGCAATCCGGTACTGTTCGGCTGCTTCGGCCAGCAGTCCGGCGGCTTCCAGTCCCTCACCCAGGCTATCATATACATTAGGAGATTCAGGATATAATTCAACGTTATAGCGAAACATCCGAAGGGCTTCAGCGATCGGACCATCTGTGATAGTCCGGTAGGCCAGAATATTTAGCTGTGTCTCCGGAACCGTCTGTGAATACCCGTGTCGCTCCGAAAATTTTTCATAGTGGGCAATAATGGCATCCAGACCCTGATTTGAAAGCGAATCCGGAATCGGCCAGTCATTGAAAATATAGGATAGCCCGTCCGGAATCGCCAGCAGGGGTAAAGAATTGTGATATTCTTCGGAATAATGTTTTATATGCCATGTCAAACTTTGCGAAGATGAGGAAGGTAGTTGTCTTTTCAGTCTTTCCAGTGCTTCCATATATTCCGGTTCATCGCCAACAGTTATGTACAGGAAGCGATTGCCGGGGTAAAACGGCAGACTATCTTTTCTTTCGATCATCTTTAACAGAAAAAAATCATTGTACATCACATATGGACTAATAGCAATATAACCCTGGAACAAGTCGCCGTGTTTATGCAGCTGATACAGAGTGAACATTCCGCACAGCGAATGACCAATCAATATCCGGAACGGGGCAGTTCGGAAATTCCGGTCCAGATAGGGCAATAATTCATTGCGCATAAAGCTGATGAATTTTTCAGCACCACCACTTGTCGGGAACTGGGGCGATTTTGTAGGGGTGAAATCACGATTACGGTCCGTGTTTGGAATACCGGCAATGATCATATGGGGAATTCGTCCGATACCCGCCAGGAAGCTGGCAGAACCGATTGTATGAAGATAATGCTGTGAGCCGTCAAGCAAAACAACCACCGGGTATCGTTCATTGGTGATATTATATCTTGGCGGTAGATAGATGTCGACCGAACGTTCTTCGTTCAGAGTTTTTGAGGGAATGATTAGCGATCTACCGATACTGATATTCGATCCGGCCCGCTGGCTGAATGCCAGGCTCAGGATGATAAAGAGAAAAGATATAATTCTAAAGAACATGGCTAAGATTTCTCATTTCCGACAATATATTCTCTGATCGCAATAACAATACTTTTAAAATTAAAGTGCGTATGATACTTCCGTTTGATAAAGTATAACAATATATATTCTAATGTCCAAAGTAGAAAAATAAATTCCGCTGACAATGACAATTTTTAAATGGAAAGATACGTTGCCATTATAAGAGTAATGGCAGAACATGATTTCAGGATTAAGATAAATAAGAAATCGCACAGAGATTCTTTGTGTTAAGGCAACTTGACCTATTCTGTTTGGACAAATTTATCGTCTGCGGAAGAGGATCAGGGAAGTGCATTTTAAATCAAAAAACCCTGACTACTACCATCATGATAATAACCAGGGTTGAAAACCGAAATAAATATTATTAACAGTTTTATTTCATCTTTTCCCACTCGGCGATGGCTTCCTGATTGAACTTAACATACTGCTTGTTACCTGCGGCTTCGGCCTGCTTCATACTCTCCTGTGCCGTGGTAATAGCACCGGCATAATCGCCTAAACCGGCCTGTATCTGGGATTTTAACCGGACATTCCAATAGGCATCACTTTTGATTTCGAGCGATTTATTAATCCAGGCAAGGGCTTTTTTAAGATCTTTCCCGTTATCAAAATAATAGCGGGCCGCGGCACTGAATACACCCGCATCGTCTGCCGGTGGATTCTGCATGATCTCATCTATCTGTTTCATAACCCTGCCATCGGTATCCGTTTCCATTTTAAAAGCAACCTTTGTGCGATCCCAGGTAAGTACAAACATCGCAGAATTATCGGTAATATCAGCCAGTGCTATGGTGAACCGCTCCACAGGATCGGTCAGTGTACCGGATTTTACTTTGAAGCGCGCAACATCGTCCTCTTTTTTGTAATCGTTTGTCCCCCAGCCAATATTCTTGCTTATTATGATTTCCCATTCATTGGTTTCCGGAATTGTAAACAAAGCATATTCTCCGGCCGGTACGGGATTCCCGTTAAGTGTGACATCGTCGGTAAATTTGAGTGTTGTTGAGGCATTTGCTCCGGTACGCCACAACTCGCCATATGGTACAAGTCCCCCGAATATTTCACGGCCTTTTACACCGGGACGTGAATAGGAAATGGTAACTTCCATCACACCCACATCCTGGGTCAGGGCGGCTTTGGGGCTGGGCGCAGGGGTTTGTAATTTCTGTGCCATTGCTGAATCGATTAAAGTGCTGATAGTAAAGAAAGTCAGAAACATAAAAATCCTGAATTTTTGCATTGGTATTCCTCCTTCTGGTCAAATTTACAGAGGTGTAAACTATAAATATTTTACAAATATTTCTGGTATCTGTGGAATAAATTATATGAGAATCCTGAAAAATAAGACTTTTTACGGTCATTACGATACTGACAATGTCGGGACAGAGATCCGGTCGGGAGCCAAAGCAATCTCTTGCAATAATTGAAGCTTCTCCCGATTAAATCGGCACCTTAATAAGAATAAGAAAAGTTTTTCACAAGTCTGTATCGGTAAATTACTCAACTAAAGAGGAAAAGTCTATTTTCTCCTGTGGGTTAATGATGACTGAACCTTTACGGATTTCAAAATGCAGGTGGGGTCCGGTCGACAAGCCCGAATTACCGACCCGGCCAATGATTGCGCCGGTGTTAACGGTATCATTGGGGGTAACAAGTATTTCCGAGAGTTGGGAATAAAATGTGGCGAAACTGTCGGTGTGGGCTATAATAATGTATTTGCCTGCTTTTTCGTGCAATCCGGTCTCAGTCACCAGACCGGCTGCAGATGCAAGCACCGGGGTTCCACTTTTTGCGGCAATATCGATACCATTGTGAAAAACTGTTTTACCCGTCAACGGATGGATACGTTTGCCAAAGAGACTGGATACACTCCCTTTGGTAAGTGGTAAATTAAATTCTGCAATAGGATCTTGAGCCTGTGTATTCCTGAATAAAAAAAGAAAATACAGGCACAGAGGTACCATAATCAGAAAGTTCAGTCTTTTTATAGACGGTGATGCTGCTGTCGAAATCATGGTTAATCTCCTTCTCAGATATCGGCCGGTGAACTCCTGTGCGATGACAGATTTTCTGAAAGTTCGGAGAGACTGCAGGACGATTTCTTCCTGGTAGGTCAGCGGATCGATACCGGCTTTCAGTACAGATGTGTCGGCTAGATATTCATGCACCGCGCGCAGCGAACGACGATACAGCCACACCAGCGGATTGAACCACTGAATGGCGCAATATACTTCAGTGAACAGAATATCAAGCGAATGTCCTTGGCGGATATGCCCCAGCTCATGCAGCAGGATAATCCTAAAATAGGATTTTCCAATGTCCTCTGGCTTGCAATAGACACGGTTGAAAAACGAAAAGGGTGAACTGATGACAGAGGATAGATACAATTTTATCCATCTGGTTTTATCATGCATCGTATTATCAGAAATTCGGCATAGACGTAAAAGACGGATTAAGAACATGCATATCAAAAAAATAGTTGGAATCAGATAAATAATTATAAGCCACTTTTCGTGCGAAAAACCGAACGGCCTGTTTAAGTGCCCGCTCTGATCAAAAGTCCCGCCAATGGTCCATGTAATATAATGGAGTTGTGGAACAATTTCCTTTCCCATACTGGGGGAGATTTGAATCAGCGGCAATATGAGTGAGAAGACCGGAACAGCCAGCAGATAAATCCGCTGCAGTGTAAAAAATGTATTTCGTCTCAGCATTAAAAGATAAAAACCGAAAAACACGGCAAAGACATAAGCACTGCGCAGTAAGTAATCCGCCCATTCAGCCATTTTTTCTTTGCTCCCGGATTTTGGTCAACATCTGTTCCAAATCTTCGAGATCAATGTTTTCATCTCTGGCGAAAAACGAAACGAGTTCGTGATAGGAATTTCCAAAATAATCTCGCACAATCGATCGCATATACTGACGGGTGTACTTTTCTTTTTCAATCAGCGGGAAGTATTCATATGTATTACCATATGCCCGATGCCCGATAAAACCCTTTTTTTCCAGAATACGTACGATAGTCGAAATCGTGTTGTAAGAGGGCTTTGGGGAGGGAAGTTCTGCCAGGATATTTTTTACATACCCTTTCCCCAACCGCCACAGGATATGCATGATTTCTTCTTCTTTGGGAGTCAGTCGTCTCATGGGCGAAAATATAAAACTAAAACTTTCGTTTGTCAACTAATAATTTAGTTAATCAGCAGAATTTATCCGGTACAGCATTATTTTAAATTGTTTTGTCAACAATAACCTGGGCTTCTTCAAAGATCCTGTTCAAATGGCTTTGATCTATAAAACTTTCGGCATAAATTTTATAAATATCTTCTGTGCCGGAAGGACGTGCTGCAAACCAGCCATTTTCGGAAACCACCTTCAAACCGCCGATTGGGGCATTATTACCTGGCGCGCGCGTTATCTTATGCAGGATCCGGTCGCCAGCGAGTTTATCTGCATTTACTTTCTCAGAAGAAAGGGATTTCAGTATATCTTTCTGTTTTTTACTGGCCGGAGCGTCTCTTCGTTCATATACGGGATTTCCGAATTGCCCGGTGAGTATTTTATAATGTTCGCCCGGATCTTTTCCGGTACGTGCGGTGATTTCAGCAGCTAAAAGATCCATAATAAAACCGTCCTTGTCGGTGGTCCAGACTCGACCGTTATGGCGTAAAAAAGCCGCACCGGCACTCTCTTCGCCGCCAAAAGCGTATGTACTTTTCAATAGACCCTCGACAAACCACTTAAAACCCACCGGTACTTCAGCCAACGGCCGTTTCAGATGCGCGGCGACACGATCGATCATTGAACTGGATACGAGAGTCTTTCCGATCATCGCATCAGCGGGCCATTGCGGCCGGTTCTGAAAGAGGTACCATACAGCCACAGCCAGGAAATGGTTCGGATTCATTAAGCCGGTGCTGCGGGTAACAATTCCATGGCGGTCGTAGTCGGGATCATTGCCAAAAGCAATATCGAAGCGGTCTTTTAATCCGACCAGACCGGCCATGGCATAAGGAGAGCTGCAATCCATGCGGATTTTTCCATCTTTATCATAGGTCATAAAGCCAAATGTCGGATCGACCAGTCGGTTTACAACCCGTATATTTAGTCTGTACCGGTCGGCAATCGGTTCCCAGAATGCAATACCAGATCCGCCCATAGGATCAACACCGATTTTTAATCCTGCCCCGGAGATGGCATCCATATCAATTATATTAATCAGGTCATCGACATAGGGAGTAATAAAATTGTAAGGTCTAATGTATTCGGATAACATTGCCCTGGCAAACGGTATCCGCTTTACATCATTCAGATTGTGTTCAATCAGCTGGTTTGCCCGCTTTTCAATCAAACTTGTGATTTGTGTATCAGCAGGGCCACCGGTCGGAGGATTATACTTGAATCCGCCATCCTCAGGCGGATTATGACTGGGTGTGATAACCACACCATCAGCCGGTGTGTCCGGATGCTGGGTGTTATAAGTCAATATGGCATGAGATATAACCGGAGTTGGTGTAAATCCGGCATCAGCATGGATCATTACATGCACCTGATTTGCGGCAAAGACCTCAATAGCGGTTGTATGAGCCGGTTCAGACAAGCCGTGGGTATCCATGCCGAGAAATAAAGGACCTCTGATATTATTATTCAGCCTGTATTCACAAACTGCCTGGACGATTGCCAGAACGTGATGTTCATTGAAGTTTGCGTCAAGCGAACTGCCACGGTGGCCGGAAGTTCCGAAACTTATCCTTTGTTCCGGTAATGTGTAATCCGGTTGCATGACATAATAGGCAGATATCAATCTGGGTATGTTGGTCAGTTTTTGCCGGTCGGCTGGTTGTCCGGCATTTTCAGACAAAATCATTATCCCTCCGATGTTCATTCAGCGCATTCATAAAGCTAATCAGTTCATTGGAGTATTTCCAGTAATTATTGGTACAGCTGGTTTATTGACCCGGCTTGACACAGGGGAATGTCATTCGGAAAAATTACCAATCCAAAATTGGAAATATCAGATTATGTAGGCCTGATAAAGAATATCAGGTTGCATGTTATCAAATACATTTTTAGCAGAAAGGTGTTTGGTATTTCAGATATGCAGTTTAGAATTTTTTCCGATCGTATAATTGCTTAAATTAAAAACTCTTTCAGGGAACAGCAGGAGTTTATGACACAACAGGCGGAACTTACCCGCAATCAGATCGAAGAAAGATATACATGGCGGTTAGAGGATTTGTATCCGGACATTACCGTCTGGCGGGATATGAAGAAATCCCTCGAAGGCAGAATCCCAGAGCTTAAAAGATTTCAGGGTCGACTTACCAGAGATGCATCAACCTTTCTGGATGCACTTGAATTTTACGATCAGGTGGAAATGGATTTGAGGCGTCTATATGCTTACGCCATGATGCTTTCGGATCAGGACACGCGGGAATCACAGCCGCTGGGGATGAAACAGGAAGTGATGCAGCTGGAAACCGGCTTTAAATGTGTCGTTGCCTATTTTGAACCGGAAATCCTGGAGCTGCCACGTGAGCGACTGGAAGGTTTTTTTACTGAAAAACCGGCTCTGGAAGGCTATCGTCAGATGATCGATGATATTTACCGGCGCAGGGATCACACCACCACCACTTCAGAAGAAAAAATGATTGCCCAGGCCAGCCTGATGTCGGAAACTGCTCATGAAAGTTATCGTATTCTCAGTAATGCCGACCTGCCCTATCCGACAATTAAATTATCCGGCGGTAACAGAATAAGACTCGATCCCACCCATTATGCATTGTACCGCATCAGCCCGGTTCGCCAAGATCGAAAGAAGGTATTCGAAACTTTCTTCTCGACCCTGCAGGCATTTTGCCGCACTTTTGGCACCCAACTTTATGGTGAGATAAAAAAGAATGTTTTTTATAAAAATGTTCGCAAATATAAAAGTTGCCTGGAATACTCCCTCGACCGCAACAACATACCGGTATCAGTTTATGAAACACTTTTGGAAAATGTGAACCAGCATCTGAATACCCTCCATAGGTATTTTGATTTGCGTAAAAAATTGCTGAGAGTGGAGCAGCTGAAATACTACGATACCTATCCCTCACTGGTTCCGACAATTGAGCGTACCTACACTTTTTCGGAAGCGGAAACACTCATAAAAGAATCATTAACTGTTCTTGGAGAGGAATATATGACCGCTCTGGAGAGGTCTTTTTCTGATCGCTGGATTGATGTTTATCCCACGGTCGGTAAAAAATCAGGCGCGTATATGGAAGGGATCGCCTATGATGCCCATCCTTATATTTTGATGAATTATAAAGGAAAATTTTCCGATGTCAGTACACTTGCCCATGAACTTGGCCACGCCATGCACAGTTTTTTTTCAAATAAATATCAATCTTATGTAAATTCACACTATCCTGTTTTTCTGGCCGAGGTTGCCTCAACGGTCAACGAAGCCCTGCTTATGAATCACATGTTAGCTCACACGGACAACCCGGATATGCGCCTGTCGTTACTGGGTGAGGCCCTTGAGGGATTCCGGGGAACGCTGTTCCGGCAGACCCAGTTTGCAGAATATGAACTGGCGATTCACAAAAAGGTTGAAGCCGGTGAGTCACTCACCGGTGAAGAATTTACGGATATTTATCTGAATATCTTCCGTAAGTATTTTGGTCATGATCAGGGTATTATGGTGGTTGATGACCTGTATGGCATGGAATGGGCCTATATTCCGCATTTTTATTACAATTTTTATGTTTATCAATACAGTACCTCTTTCACGGCAGCCCAGGCCATTGCGCACAGAATAATTGACAGGGAGAAGGATATCATTCCACGTTATATACAGTTTTTGTCGAGCGGTCGTTCGGAATATGCGCTTTCAACATTGCAAAAGCTGGACATTGATATGACGAGTGATGAACCCTTCTTGATAACTATTCGGAAGATGGATGAAATTATGGATGAGATAGAGAGGATCAGTAAGTAGGAATTGGGAATTAGTCCAAAGGACCCCTTTGGGGGATTAGGAAATATTAGTAAATGCGCAAATAGACTAATTTATTAGTGACCGCAATCTTATTCCGGTTCAATTCTTTTGACCCTTTGCGCGCTGATTCCCTCATCTCTGTCACTTACTGATGACCGCTCATTATGAAATCATGACAATAAAAAATCATTAATTTTGTCTTATAATCACATTAAAAATTGGAGGTACCATGAGTTTCAAAAACCTATTTAAATTAATTCCCCTAAGTATGTTTTTGGCGGGGATACTGTTTTTACCGCTAGTTGCGTCTGATGGAGAGAAAACACGTGCCGATATTCCTGAGAAGTATAAATGGAATCTGAAAGATCTGTTCAATTCGGTTGATGACTGGAAAAACAGTAAGACTGCGATAACTGCCCGTTTTGAAAAACTCGGGTCGTTCAAAGGCAAACTGGGCACTTCAGCTGTTGATCTGCGCAGTGCGCTTGATTATTATTTTGATGTGCATAAAAATTTTGCCCGTGTATATGTTTATGCGCATAGGATGTCCGATCAGGATAAAAGGGAATCAGGACCACTGGCAATGGAGCAGGAAGCAGATCAGCTGGAAACCCGGTTTGTTAAAGAATCTGCCTATATAGAACCTGAAATTCTGAGCATCCCGGATGAAAAATTGGCAGGTTTTTTTAAAGAGGACAAAGGACTGGATCTTTATAAACAATTTATTGATGATATACGGAGACGTAAAGCGCATACGTTGAGTGAGAACGAAGAATCTGTGATAGCCGAGGCCGGTAGGATGGCGTCAACGGCAGAGAACATCTATAGCATTTTAAGCAATGCCGATCTGCCCCGTCCAAACATTATCCTCTCGGATGGGAAAGAAGTACGTCTTGATGCGGCAGGTTACACAACCTACCGGGCGCTGCCCAATCGTGAAGACCGGATCAAAGTGTTCGAAGCGTTTTTTGGTGGATTGACTGAATTTCGCCGCACTTTTGGTACCCAGCTTAACGGGGAGGTCCAAAAAAATATTTTCTATAAGAATGTGCGTAAGTATAACACTTCACTTGAGCGTGCCCTTGACCGTAATAATATCCCGGTGGCTGTGTACCATAAATTAATTGAGAATATCAATAACAATCTTTCCACATTACATCGCTATTTGAAACTGCGTAAAAAAATGCTTGGTGTCGAGGAGCTTCATTATTATGATATGTATCCTTCATTGGTCAAGAAGGTTGATCTGACTTATACGTATGAAGAAGCCACGGAAGTGATCAAAAGCGCACTTGGTGTTCTCGGAAGTGATTATGTTGCCACACTTGATCGTGCTTTTAATGAGCGCTGGATAGATGTTTATCCCACCACCGGTAAAGTATCCGGTGCATACTCGGATGGTGATGCTTATGATGTGCATCCCTATATTCTGATGAATTATAATGACAGATATGAGGAGATGAGTACCCTGGCCCATGAACTGGGTCATACCATGCATAGCTATTATTCAAATAAGAACCAGCCCTATCCGAAAGCCGATTATCCTATTTTTCTGGCAGAGGTCGCTTCTACTGCGAATGAAGCCATTCTGGTAGATCATGAACTAAAACGTCTGACCACACCGGAAGAGCGGCTTTCCTTGCTGGGCAGTTATCTGGAAGGATTCCGGACGACTCTTTTCCGCCAGACTCAGTTTGCTGAATTTGAGTTGCGCATCCACGAAATGGCAGAAAAGGGGGAGGCCCTTACCGGTGATAAATTCAGTGAAGTGTATCTCGATATTTTAAAAAAATATTATGGCCATGATCAGGGAGTGACCACCATTGACGATGTCTATGCCATCGAGTGGGCGTATATTCCCCATTTCTACTATAATTTTTATGTGTTTCAGTATAGTACTTCCTATCTGGCATCACAGGTTTTGGCTGAAAAAATGTTGCGTGGTGAAGAGGGCATGGTAGATAAATATCTGGCATTCCTGTCCAGCGGTAAATCCGAATATGCCATTCCAACACTCAAAAAAGTTGGTATCGATATGACCACCAATGAACCATTCGAAATGGCGATGCAGAAAATGAACAGAATTATGGATGAGATCGAAACTATCCTGAAAGAGATGGAAAAATAACTGGGGACATCCTGCCCCCCTTGATCTGTGACAAAAGGGGGGCTGTGACTTTAAATTTCAAGCATTTGTCTTTAATTATCCTGAAAAATTGCATTAAAAAATGCTTCAATTAAAAAATATAGGTTTCGAGATCGCAGGATCACTGCTTTTCAGCGGAATCAACTGGACGATCTCCAGCAGACGAAAGATAGCCCTGGTTGGACCGAACGGTGCCGGAAAAACCACTTTATTGCGCATCATCTTGGAAAATCTTCCAAAAACCACAGGCAGTATCCAGAAGCCCAAAAACTTTCAGATCGGATATCTGCCCCAGGAGGAGATGGTGATCAAAACAGGGACCGTTTTGAGTCTTGTAACAGGTGGTCATGATCGTCTGGCAATTATTCGGGAAAACATGGAACAATGCCGTATCAATCTCGAAAAAAATCCGGATAATATGACCTTGACTTCAGCCATGGGCCAATTGGAGCATGAATTCAGCTTATTGGGCGGCTATGAACAAGAAACCCGGGCAAAAAAAATACTGGCAGGTCTTGGATTTACACCACAGCAGTTTGATCTTCCGCTGTCAAAATTCAGCGGGGGGTGGCAAATGCGTGCCTATCTCGCCCGTTTGCTTGTCGCCGAACCAGATCTGCTGCTGCTCGATGAACCTACAAACCATTTGGATCTGCCATCACTGGAATGGCTCGAAAATTATCTACTCACTTTCCGCGGGACGATCATTTTTGTCTCCCATGACCGTTATTTTATCGACCGGCTTGCCGAAGAAATCGCCGAGTTGTGGCGTGGACAGCTGACGATCTATTCCGGAAACTATCAGTCTTTTTTAGAAAGAAAACAGCAAGATCGTGAATCATTGCTAAAAAAAGCCGGAGAATTAAAGCAGGAACGTGAACGAATTACCAGATTTATAGAACGGTTTCGGTATAAAAATACAAAAGCGGCGCAGGTACAGAGTAGAATAAAAATGCTCGCTAAAATGGAATCTGTGCAAATCCCTCCGGAGGGGAAAAGTTTTGGGTTTCGCATAACTGCTCCGAAAAAAGGTTTTAAAGATGTATGTAAATTAAAGTCGGTAGGTTTCCGGTATGATACCAGCTGGGTTTTACGCATGATTGATTTAAATATCTATCGGGGCGACAAACTTGCACTGGTAGGCGTTAATGGTGCCGGTAAAACGACATTAACCCGTCTGATCACAGAGCAGCTGATACCACAGGAAGGAAAAATTATTTTGGGGGAACAGGTAATCACGGGCTATTATGCCCAACATCAGCTGGAAGCGCTCAACCTTAAAAATACGGTTTATCAGGAAGTTTATGTGACTGCTGCTGATCCTTATCGTACAAGAGTTCGGGATGTACTGGGGATATTTCAATTTACCGGTGAAGACGTCGATAAAACTATTGAGGTACTAAGCGGTGGAGAAAAAGCCCGTGTTTCGCTGGCTAAGATCCTGATTTCACCGGTTAATTTTCTGATCATGGATGAACCCACCAATCATCTCGATATACAGGCAAAGGAAGCGCTCGAAAAAGCGCTGCGGGAATATGACGGGACATTGCTGATCATCTCCCATGACCGTTACTTTCTCGATCGTATCGTTTCCCGGGTCATTGAGATCAATGATGGTACTGTGCAACTATATGAGGGAAATTATTCTGACTATTTAAAACTCAAAAACCAGCGAACTGGCCCTGAAAGCACAGATATTCCGGCATCTCACAAAAATGAAAACAGCCATAATCGTAAACAGCAAAAACGTATCCAGGCTGAAGAGCGGCAGCGTATCAGCGGCATGCGTCGTGCACTCAGAGAGAAAATCAGCGCTTTGGAAATGGAGATCGAAGTTCTGGAAACTGAAAAAAAGCAAATTGAAACAAAAATGAGCGATCCCACTTTTTATAAGCAGGATAACAGGGCTGCGGAGGCCGGACGGAGATATCAGGAATTGCAGGTGAAAATACCGTCGCTGGTCCGTGCATGGGAAGATGCCCACCTGGATATGGAAAAAATTTTAACCACTCTCGAGAAAAATAACTGATGTAATCATAACCGATTTTTCAACCGTACTTGAGATTTTTCCGCAAATAAATTAGTTTTGAATGGAAAGCGTATCAGAAATAGACAGGAGGCTTTTATGAAAGGCCTTAACTCAGTACTGATTCTTCTGATCCTGATTTTTCAGCCTGTTTTAGCTGATAAAAAAACCAGCACACCCGTGGGACCGGGGATTACCTTATATCATGAAGTACGTGATGCCGGTCCCTGGCAGCTGTTTGTGCTGGAGATAGAAAAGAGCAATCCATGGCTGATATTTGAAAGTGTCAAGGCGGGCGACCGTCTGCGGGCACTGGAAAAGACTTCATCCATGGCTGCACGAAAGGATTCCGAGGGGCACAGGATTATCGGTGCAATCAATGCCGATTTTTTTGAAGCAAGCGGGATGCCTGTAGGCGCGCAGATCAGCGATGGCATACTACTGAAAAGACCTATAAGCCGTTCCGTTTTTGGGATCGGCGACAAAAACAGCCCCCGGATTGATATTTTTTCCTTTCAGGGGAAAGTGATCGGTTCAGATAAATCGCATGCAGCAATTAATGGGGTAAATGAAACACGTACCGACAACACGCTGATTGTCTATAACAAATTTACTGGTTCAAGTACCGGTACTAATCAATGGGGTACGGAAATAGTTACTGAATTTGTATCAGCGGAGCCAGCAGTAAACGACACCATGTGGCTGCGTGTCACATTGAAGGACAGTACAATGAGTACCGGTTCAGGTAACAATCCGATTCCCGTGAATGGTTTGGTTTTATCCGGTCACGGTACCGCTGGTAATTATCTAAGTCAGCATGTTTTTATTAGTGACACGATCGGTGTTTTGCTTGAACTTCTTCCTGATGAGGGCCGCCTTTGGCAATTGGTCGGAGGTACTCCCCGAATCATTCGGAACGGCAGTAAAAGCATCGAGTATGTGCAGGAAGGTGTTAATGCGTCATTTGCCTCCGACCGGCATCCTCGCACAGCCGTTGGCATTAATGCAGATTCAAGCAGAATTTTTTATTTTGTGGTGGATGGCCGGCAGCCGGGTTACAGCGTAGGCATGTCCCTGTATGAACTGGCGGATTATATGCTGGAGTGGGGGGTATTTCAGGGTGTAAATCTGGATGGCGGAGGATCGAGCACAATGGTGGTAAGGGGAGAGGTGATAAACAGTCCTTCTGACGCAGCCGGGGAGCGCTCAGTAGCAAATGCGCTGATGATCGTAAGCAGTGCACCGACCGGTCCGCTTAAATATCTGCGACCAGAACCGGCCATGGTTTTTCTTCTGGCCGGTGAACAAATGCGCTTTTCCGCAAAGGGATTCGATCAATATTATAATCCCATCAGCATAATTCCCGATTCACTGACGTGGTCCTGTGATGCCAATATCGGTCAGATTGCGGCAGATGGGACATTTACGGCTGGAAACTCCCCGGACTCGGGCTATGTATATGTTATGAGCGGATCCGTACAGGACTCATCGGCGGTATATGTGACCACCCTTGCCGTAATATCGCTGGAGCCGAACCCGGTAATCCTGAAGGTTGGAGAAAAACAACAAATCAGTGCCAGGGCGTTTGATACCTATCAAAATAGGGTTATTTTGGAAGCGACCGACTATCAATGGCAGGTCATTGGGCCGATCGGCAATATTACGGATACTGGTCTGTTCACTGCCACCGCCGAAGGTACAGGGGTGATAACCGCCACTTACGATACGGTTACCGGACAGGCTGCGGTATCGGTCGGGATTTCCACCGAAATTATGCTGGATGATTTTTCCACCACTGCTAAATGGACATTGACCGGTTTGCGTGTTGACCTTGGCGCTTGCAGTTTCACCGCCGATGCAACCAGCCACTACTCAGCGCCGGCATCAGGAAAGTTGGATTATACGCTGACCACTGGTGGTACCTCTGCACTGTATCTGGATTGTATGATTCCCGTCTCAGGATCCCCGACTGCAGTAAGCCTGATGGTATATGGGGATGGAAGGGAGCATTGGTTGCGTGCTGAATTTCAAGACGCCGATGGTGAAAAATTCCTGATTAATTTGACCGAGGCCAGCCCCGGGATCGATTGGGCGGATAGCTGGCAGGAACTTAAGATTCCCCTTGAAAATTCTATCGCGCATTGGTCCAATCCGGGTGCGGTTATGCATTTTCCATTAACCTGGACACGAATCTATCTGGCAGAGGCGGATGAGACAAAGAAAGACAGCGGGACAATCTATCTGGATGATTTTAAGGCACACTACATAACAACGGATATTCCTGATAAATCGCACAATATACCGCGCCATTTTCAGCTTGAACAGAATTTTCCGAATCCATTTAACCCGGAAACCACAATCAGATACAGCGTACCCCGCGCCGGTAAAGTACAAATAGAATTATTCAATATTCACGGTCAGAAAATTCGATCCCTGGTCGATCGCGAACAACCGGCGGGTAAATATCAGGTGCAATGGAGGGTACAGAATTTATCGAGCAGTGTATATTTTTACAGCTTGCGCTTCGATGATCGGTTGATTGCGACGCGTAAAATGATCGTTTTAAAATAGAAATATCCACTGCCCGGTTTGAGAAAATGTTGATACGTATTACCGGATGAATTTTAAGATCAGGGATATTGTCAGGGCATTTGTTCAAAGTTCGATATCCTGAATATTACCAGTATGTTTAATAGACCGAGTCAATAAAATTTGTTGAGCAGGCTGCCGTTGGTAATGATCCGGCCTGGTTCAGAATCATCAGAAAATGATGATTATCCATATGATTAACGAAAAGGACAGGAAGTGAAGCATACACTAAACCGCAGAGAATTCAACCGGATGGCAGCGCTTGTTGTAGGCGGCATGCTGACTGGTTGTACTACCCGTAATCAATTTGATCTGATCCTTCGCGGCGGAACCATAATCGATGGAACCGGTTCCCCTGGATTTGTCGCCGATCTCGGAATTCGCGGGCAGCGGATTACAGTTATTGATGATCTCTCTGAAGCTTCTGCTGACAGGATTATCGATGTACAAGGATTGGTGGTTTCTCCTGGATTTATTGATATTCATACGCATACGGATACACATTTGATTGTGGATCCCCGGGGTATGAGCAAGGTCATGCAGGGAGTGACTACGGAAGTCGGAGGGAACTGCGGCAGCACTGAATTTCCGTTGAACCAGAATGATCAATCCGAATTGGATGCTATTTTGTTTGAGAAATATGGCATACACGCCGAATGGAATTCAATCTCTACATTTCTGGAGATTCTGGAAAGGAAAAAAATAGCACTGAATTACCTTACATATACCGGTCATGGTGATTTACGGGCGTATGTCGTGGGTAAGAATGATGTGCCGCCCACGCCCGACCAGTTAAACGAGATGAAGCGAATTCTGGCGGCCTCAATGGATGCGGGAAGCTTCGGCCTGTCGACAGGACTGGAATATGCACCGGGCAGTTATGCCAAAACCGATGAGTTGATCGAGTTATGCCGTGTCGTTTCAGCACGTCAGGGGACCTATGCAACGCATCTGCGCAATGAAGATGATACCGTGGAAGAGGCGATTGACGAGGCGCTAACCATTTGCCGCCGCGCTGAAGTTTCAACCCAGATATCACATCTCAAGGCCTGCAATCCGGCGAACTGGCCTAAAGTTGACCGGATTCTTGACAAACTGAATAATGCCATCACGCAGGAAGGCCTGCCGGTACTTGCGGATCGCTACCCGTACATCGCCTACAGCACCGGCTTGGATATGTTTTTACCATTATGGGCTCGACAGGGAGAACGTGCGGAAAAGCTTGCCCGTCTTCAGAATCCGGAATTAATTCCGGAAATTCAAGCGTATGCCAAGAGCCGGGGAGAACGAATTGGCGGATGGGACCGTATTATGATCAGTTCCTGCCGAACAAAAGAAAATAAATGGTGTGAGGGTAAAACGATCAGCGAATGTATCAGGGATACGGGTGATTCACCTTTTAATTTTATCAGGCAACTGCTGATGGAGGAAGAATTACGGGTGGGAATGGTCGGTTTTGCCATGCACGAGGAAAATCTGAAAAAAGTATTACAATCGGAACTGGTCATGATCGGTTCGGATGGAAGTTGCCTCTCCCCAGATGGTAAACTCGGAGAGGGAAATCCACATCCACGAAATTATGGCACATTTCCAAGGGTTCTGGGGAAATACAGCCGCGAGGAACAATATTTTGATCTTCCGGTAGCGGTTAAAAAAATGACTTCAATGCCGGCCATAAAAATGGGCCTTAAAAACCGGGGTCTGCTAAAGAAAAATTTCTATGCTGATATTACCGTATTCAATCCAGAGGATGTATTGGATCGCGCAACGTTTGTTGAGCCCCATCAGTTTCCAAAGGGAATCATATATGTCATCGTCAACGGAGTCCTGACGGTTGAGAACGGCCTGCATACGGGTAATTTCTCAGGCCAGATCCTGCGGCATGGTACGGTCTGAATTATCGCGGGCCATTCATGACAGCATTGTTCCTGACCATTATTTGTTCAACCAGTATCGCTCTCATTCTGAAGTTCAATGAAAATCGCAAGGGAACCGCGCCGGTCCTTCTTGGTGCGAATTATTTTACGGCAACGATTATCAGTCTGATCCTCTTCTTAAGCAACGATATAAAGGTTGTCTCAAAAGAATCCCTGATTTTCGGATTTATGCTTGGCATAACATTCACCTGTTCGTTTTTCCTGTTTGCGCTTGCCGTGCAGGTGGCAGGCACGGCACTGGCAACTGTCAGTGCCCGGTTATCCATTATTGTCCCCGTGCTGCTTGCTGTGATAATATATGGGGAACTACCAGGGGCGATACAACTAGCCGGGATAATACTTGGCCTGATAACAATCTATTTTTTTTATCTGTCGTTGCGGAATAACAGGAACCGTAGATTGCATTTAAAGCAATATCTGATTCTCATCATGCTACTGGCGGGAATTGGGATTAATGATTTCTGTATGAAGATATTTCAGGCCTGGCGCCCGAGTTATGAAAAACCTTTTTTTCTGCTGAGTATTTTCTTTGCTGCCTGGCTGTATTCATCCGGTTATGTGTTTTATAAAAAATTACCGATCGAACGGCGAACGGTTGTACTCGGCCTTATTCTGGGTATACCGAATATTTTCAGTTCATTTTTTCTGCTCGCGGCTTTGGATGCGATTGAAGCGATAATTGTATATCCTATGGTAAATATCGGCATTATTATCGCAACAGCGGTTGCTGCCTGGATAATCTGGCGGGAAAAATTGAATCGCCCGGCCATATGGGCATTAACAACCGGTATATGCGCAGTCATACTGCTGGGAATTAAGTGATAAGAAAGGAATAGACATGGAGCGATGGTTATTTGGGCTGTTTCTGGGTTTTGTAATTACATTTTTAGGATCCTGTACACAGGAAAGATATGATATACTGATAAAAAACGGTATGGTAGTGGATGGTACAGGGCAGCCGGCATACCCTTCGGATATCATCATACACGCTGGTCGTATCATTAGAATTTCATCTGAATTGAATGTATCGGCAGAAAGAATTATTGATGCCTCCGGATTAACTATCGCACCCGGTTTTATAGATATGTTATCATGGGCATCCGGACCGATCGTTTACGATGGTGAAGTCCACAGTGTCATCCGGCAGGGTATCACCACGGCGATATTTGGGGAGGGCTGGTCTATGGGGCCGGTCAATGATCGGGTACGGGAAGCGATGCAGAATTTCTGGCCGGAATATGATATTACCTATGAGTGGAAAACACTTGCAGATTATCTCCATTTTCTTGAAAAGCGGGGGATCTCCATTAATGTAGCCTCATATGTCGGTGCCACTACCGTCCGTCTTCATGTGATGGGTTTTGAAAATCGTAAAGCCACAGCGGAGGAACTGGATCGCATGTGTCAATTGGTTGAAACAGAAATGTCCGCTGGTGCATTCGGGCTGGCCTCAAGTCTGGTCTATACCCCTGCGTTTTATGCCGATACAGAGGAACTGATTGAACTGGCCAGAGTCGCGGCGGCCTATGGTGGGATATATGCTTCTCATATCCGTGGTGAAGGGGAAGATCTTTTTCCGGCGCTTGAAGAATTTCTAGAGATATGTGTTAAAGCTGATATTCCGGGAGAAATTTATCATTTTAAAGCTGCCGGCCGGAATAACTGGTCAAAGCTGGATAAGGCCATAGAAAAAATTGTCCAGGCCCGCCAGGAAGGACTCGATATTGCAGCCGATATATATCCGTACACCGCAGGAGCCACCGGATTGGATGCCATGATCCCGCCGTGGGCAAAGGAGGGAGGAGATACTGAATTGGTTAACAGACTGCGGGACCCGCAAATGCGTGCAAAAATCAAACAGGCTATTGTTGCTGACAGAGCAGGTTGGGATAATTTTTATCAAATGGCTGGTGGCGGCGAAAATATTCTGGTCAGTTATTTATCGCGGGAACGTAAGAAATTTCAGGGCAAACGTATCTCGGAAATTTCCGAACTGCTTGGAAAAGATGAACTTGAGACGGTGTTTGATTTGCTGATTGCGGAAAATGGAGGTGGGGGCGGAATATATTTTATTATGTCCGAGGAAAATATCGGGAAAAAAATACAACTTCCATGGATTTCATTCTGTACCGATGAAGATGCGTATAAACCAGAAGGTCTGATGGGTAGCCGGAATCCCCATCCACGTGCATATGGTACCTTCCCACGCATATTGGGGCATTATGTTCGTGAAGAGAGGTTAACTTCTATTGAGGAAGCAGTACGTAAAATGACTTCCTTACCTGCTGAACGTCTCGGAATATCAGACCGGGGCATGATAAAAGAAAATTTGGCGGCTGATCTGGTTATATTCAATCCCGAAAGAATAATCGATTGTGCAACTTATACAAACCCGCACCAGTTTCCGGAGGGAATACCCTACGTATTGGTTAACGGTGAAATTGTGGTTGATCAAGGCCAGCATACAAAAGCCAAACCCGGTAAAGCTATTTTCAAGAGCATATCAGGATTTCAGAAAAAATAATACTACTCACTTTTTAATTGTTTAAGGACCTTCATTCGTTCTTCAATTTCCTGCTCGATCTTGCTGATCTTTTCCTGTAATTTCTCCTGCTCCTTTTCCTGGACCACTTTTTTATTTTCTGCAACCAGTTTGTCAATCTCTTTCTGTTTATCATCCATCTGTTTGTTCAGATCCTGAATTTCTTCAACAAGCAATTTAATAGCCGGGTTATCTTTCAAGGCACTGACATCGTTTTTCATCAGATGGGGAAAAACAGCATCACCTAGTATGGTAAGTTTTTTTTCGACATTATGACCGCTCTGGCGGATTTCAAACCTGAGCTTACTGATTTTACCGAAATCCTCAGCTTTCTCAATGATGGTCGAAGCACTATCACGAACGATATCATAGCTTTCTTCCAGGGTCTTGCGAATATTTTCCAGCAACGTAGGCATTGTAGTTTCCTCCGGCGTTTAAATCCATTAGTATAAATCTAAACTATTTTGTACCGCGATACAAGGTTTCTGAGAATTGATTCGCACTTGGAAAATTTTATATATATATTACGATTACCTTTCCTGCAAGTCAGAGATAGATTATTTTGGAATATTCAGGTTCCTGTCTGTTGTTAGAATAGTATTAAATTGGAAAATACACCACTCGCCCCGGGGCATCGGATGATACAGAGTGGTATAAGACATCGAAATTAAAATACGCGGTTTGATACATCCGAAACAGCAAATAATAGTGAAACATCCCAACACAAACATAGATAACTTATTAATACATGTCAGTTTATCCGTTTTATCGCCTGCCGGAGGCGGGTTGATCCTTGTCCGATAGGCTGAGATAACCAGGGAAATCTCGAGAATGCCAGAACGTGTATGGATTACAAAAAAGTTTGAATTTTCCGCCAGCCATCGTTATTGGCGGGAAGACTGGAGTTCCGAAAAAAACGAAGCAATCTTTGGTCTCTGTACCAGTCCTTACGGACATGGCCACAATTATGAGCTCCATGTTACCGTAACCGGGCGGGTCGATCCGGATACAGGTATGATCATTAATCTTTCCGAGCTGAAAAAAAGGGTCAGTGTAATTTTAAGCGGATTTGATCATAAGTTCTTAAACCTTGATACGCCCTACTTTAAGGAGCGCATCCCCACCACGGAAAACATCGGACTGGTGCTGTTTGAACAGATTGAAAAATCCTTGAGTAACGAAGGGAATTTCACAGTTGTAAAAATAAGACTTTATGAACGAAATGATCTTTATGTTGATGTCTGGGGGAAAAAGTGATGAAACCCGGGATCAGCCTTAGCCGGATATATCGTTTCTCGGCCGCTCACCGGCTCCACTCCGAAAAACTGAATGAAGCGGAGAATCTTGAAGTATATGATAAATGTAATAATCTGAATGGCCATGGACATGACTATATTGTGGAAATATCAATTTCAGGTGAACCAGATCCGCAAACAGGAATGATCATTGCTCTGGAAGAATTTGATCGGAAAGTACATATGATTATCGACCAGCTGGATTACCGCCATCTGAATAAAGAAGTACCCTATTTCAAGGATCATTTATCCACCGGTGAAGTCATTATTCAGTATTTGTGGGATCGCTTGACCGAACAATTTGAAGGATATGTAGTATCGCATCTGAAGCTTTGGGAAACCAGCAACAATTATTTTGAAATGCATATTGACGGAGAGAGAATATAATGCGTAACCAAAAAGAACTGGAAGAAGCAGTAACCCAAATTTTAAAAAATATTGGCGAGGACCCGACCCGGCAGGGTCTTGTTAAAACACCCTACCGGGTCGCTCAGATGTTTAAAGAGCTGACCCGCGGTTACCATGAATCGCCGGAAAGATTGATCAATAAAGCACACTTCGATGTGGACTATGACGAAATGGTGGTTGTTACGAATATTGATTTTTACAGTCTCTGTGAACATCATATGCTTCCTTTTTTCGGATTAGCCCATGTAGGCTATATTCCGAAAGGCAAAGTTGTTGGACTGAGTAAAATTCCGCGAATCGTTGATATGATTGCGCGCCGGCTACAGGTGCAGGAGAATATGACCCAGCAAATTGCGAATATTCTGAATGACCATCTTGCCCCTGACGGTGTTGGAGTGGTCATTGAGGGCTATCATATGTGCATGATGATGCGCGGTGTTGAAAAGCAGAAGGCTAAAATGATCACTTCCTCCTTGCTCGGATCGTTTAAAGAGGATCAGAAGACACGCACGGAATTTTTAGAGTTGATTCGGAGTGAACGTCGTGCCCTCTGATCTCGCGCTGATTACCGGTGCGACTAAAGGCGTCGGTCGCGCGGTAGCTCTGTCATTGGCTTCACAAGATATTACCCTGCTGATTACCGGCCGAGATAAGCATGATTTGCAGAGCTTAAAGGAAGATATCGAAGCGCAGAACGGTTCAAGTGATTATGTGGTTGCCGATTTGAATGAACCGGCTGCATTTGAGCATTTGACGGATGCTATCAGCAGCCAGGCAAAACCGTTGAGGTTACTTGTTCATTCAGCCGGTATCGCTAAAGTGGGAAAGATATCATCCATGCCACTCAGGGAGTGGCAGGAGAATTTAGCCGTAAATCTGACGGCCCCCTTTTATCTGAGTCAGAAATGTCTGCCATTTATGCCGCCCGGATCTTCGGTCGTTTTCATTAATTCAGTTGCCGGAAAGACCAGTTTTCCGGAGTGGGCCGCGTACAGTGCCGCCAAGGCCGGTCTGGCAGCTTTGGCCGATGCGCTGCGCCTTGAAGTCCAGGCGCAGGGCATCAAAGTGATTTCCATCTTTCCGACTTCGGTGGATACACTGTTGCACGATAAACTACCGTTCAACTGGGATCGTTCGAACATGTTAACGGCCAAACAGGTGGCTGATATCGTAAAGTTTTGTTACCTGCAACCCGATAAAGTCATGCTGAAAAACGTCGAAGTGGCAAATATTGCCGGTACTTTTTAAATAATCTTCAGGAGAAAGAATAAGTATATTTTTTTGTTTATGGCGCCAGAATAAAATAATCTGTCAAACCTTTACCCCCTTATCCGTATGAATTTCTGGTGGTCAGGATCCGGCACCCGGTCTTTGACTGACGCTAAGAATCCGGTAAGCTCCTCCAATGCGAAAGTTTAAACCTGCCTCCGATATGTCTCGAAATTGATCTGCTAATAATCGATACCGGCAAAACCTGATAATGAGCTATAGAGTTTCCGGAAAGGGCAGAAAATTTAAATTCAATCATCCATAATTGAGGGATTTTGATCACAGGCGAATTTAACCGTTTACAAATGAATTATGGGATATAGCTGGCCAATTAATAACCCTGATATTACGGTGGTCGTACATTCAGAGCGGAAAATCATGCCTTTATTCCAAGAAATATTTTGTCTCGAATATGTATATTGTCATATATTTCACAAAAGAACAGGTATTTGTGACCGTATAAATAAGGAGGTCTATTATGGCAGAGTTTCGTATCGAAAAGGATTCGATGGGTGAGGTGAAAGTACCCAAAGATGCCCTCTATGCAGCACAGACACAAAGAGCTGTGGACAATTTCCCGATCAGCGGGATCAGGATTCCCCGCGCCCTTATCCGTGCGCTGGGATTGATTAAACAAACCGCCGCCGATGTCAATCTAGAGCTTGGTCTCCTGGACAAGCAAAAAGCCAAGGCAATAAAAAAAGCCGCGAAACAGGTCTCAAAGGGAAAGTACGACGGACATTTCCCGATAGATATTTTTCAGACGGGTTCCGGTACGAGCAGTAATATGAACACCAATGAAGTGGTTGCCAAACTGGCATCGGATCTGGCGGGTGAAAAAATACACCCGAACGATCATGTGAATATGGGGCAGTCTTCAAACGACGTCATCCCGACCGCGATTCACGTGGCCGCCTATCTGGAGACGAAAGAAGTCCTCTTGCCCGCCCTGCAACATCTCCTGAAGGTAATAACTGAAAAGTCTCAGAAATACGACAAACTGGTGAAAACCGGACGTACTCATCTCATGGACGCCATGCCCGTCCGGGTTAGTCAGGAAATGTCCGGCTGGGCGAGTCAGATCGGGCACGGTATCGAACGGATAAAATCATCCCTGCCAAGGGTTGCAGAACTGGCTCAGGGGGGCACGGCAGTTGGTACCGGTGTGAATGCTCATCCGGAGTTTGCTAAAAAATTTGCCAAATTGCTTGGCGAAGAAACTGGTATTCCGTTTAAAAAATCTAAGAATTTTTTTGAGTCGCTGGCGACACAGGATGCAATTGTGGAGCTGAGCGGACAGTTAAAAACGGTGGCAGTGAGTTTAATGAAAATCAGTAATGACCTGCGCTGGATGAACAGTGGTCCGATAGCCGGCCTCGGCGAGATATCACTTCCGGCGCTACAGCCCGGATCCTCGATTATGCCGGGGAAAATAAATCCGGTGATTCCGGAAGCAGTGACTATGATAGCGGCACAAGTTATAGGCAACGATCTGACGGTAACCATCGGCGGTCAATCGGGTGTGTTTGAGTTAAATGTAATGCTTCCGGTCATTGCTTATAATTTATTGCAGTCGATTGAAATTCTGGCCAGTGGAGCACGCGTTCTTGCCGATAAGGCTATTAAAGGTTTTGTTTTAAACCAGAAGAAAGTTACCGAACTGGTGGACAAAAATCCGATCCTGGTCACAGCCCTGAATCCAATAATCGGATATGATAAAGGTGCCAAGATTGCCAAGACAGCATATGCAGAGGGTAAATCGCTGAAAGAAATTGCACTCAAAGAAACCAGTCTGACAGCTGCGGAACTGGATAAAATACTCGATCCGATGAAATTAACCCGTTAAGCTGAATTCTTGATTAGAATGACCACCAATCGCTTTGGTCCATGGGCACCGAGCACCAGTTTTTTTTCAATATCCGAAGTACGTGAAGGACCGGTAATAATGGTAATGTAGCTGCTTTCCGGCAGCCCTTCCAGAGCTGTATCAAGCGATGGTACAAGCTGACTGATATACGCCAGCACGATATGCACCGGTGGTAAAACAGACAGCCTGCGTCCACCTGCGGTGGCAGCGGATAAGATTATACTGCCGGAACGGGCTACCAGATAATCGGCATTGGTTATACCTGCTGTTATTCGAGCGAAAGCGGGAGAATCGGCGGCCAGCATGGTATTATCCGCCAACCGGCCCGCGATTGCAGGTTTTAACTTTGCCATCTCCTCAAGAATACCTGGGGCATGCGCCAGACATGAGTTTGGGGGGAATTCATATATCGTTTCATAGAGATTATCTGCGGCTGCAGACATATCCTCTGCAAGTATCAACTCGCCGTGCAATTGGCGCAACCGCTCGGAAAACAAATTCAGCAGATCGGCAGTGGAAACCGGGAAGTCAGTATACAGCTCTGAATCCGGGATAATTACAGACCGTTCTGATTTCCCAACCTGGACGGACTGACGTAAGCGATTTAGTGTTTTGTCACGACTGCTCATATTCCTTCCATAGGGTTGAAAATGTTTTTGCCGGAATTTGCGGAACACGTTTCCGCAGTCCATGGGGCAGGAACGGACGAATAATCGGTAACTTGATCCTCCCTATCCTCCTGAAAAAATTGAGCCGCGATCTTTTGCTGAAAAAAAATGCCCAGAATTTTAAACCAAACCGCCACAACATGCCGGTCTGATGATTTGCACATGCTTCCCAGCGATTTTCCAGCAGCAAGGTGTGTAAATCTATTTTAACCGGGCAGACAGATGTACAGGCGGCACAAAGACTGGAGGCATATGAAAGATGCTGCCATTCGCCCATCGGTTTCAGATGCGGGGTGATAACGGAACCTATCGGACCTTGATAAGTGGTCTGATAGGTATGCCCGCCGATGGTACGGTAAACCGGGCAGGCATTCAGGCACGCACCACAACGGATGCAGCGAAGGCTCTCCCTAAACCGTTCTTTGCGGTAAAGGTCTGACCGTCCATTATCAAGAAGAATGATATACAGTTTTTGCGGACCATCAACTTCACCATTCCTCCGCGGACCACGTATGATCGTGTTATAACAGGTAATCTGCTGCCCTGTTCCGCTGGTTGCAAGCAAAGGTAAAAACAGCGGCAGCGAATCCATTGATGGCAATATTTTTTCAATTCCGGCAATCACGACATGGACAGGCGGACATGACATGGTTAACCGTGCATTCCCCTCATTTTCGGTGAGTACGACCGCGCCTTCCCTGGCAATCAGGAAATTTGCCCCGGTCACGCCAATATCGGCCGTGACATATGCATCACGCAGATATGTACGTGCCGCCATGGTCAATTCCTCGGCGCTTTCGGTTATCGGAACTCCGAGTTTATCATGGAAAAGTTCCGCAATTTCAGCGGTATTTTTATGCATGGCGGGAGTTACAATATGATACGGCTTCTCTCCGGCCAGCTGTACGATCAGTTCCCCAAGATCACTCTCCCATACCTGCATCCCGGCTGATTCGATTGTTTCATTCAACGATATTTCTTCTGTTGTCATCGATTTGGATTTGATTACCTTTCGGACATGATGTCGCCGGCAAATTTCAAGGAAATAGTTCTGTGCTTCTATCCCGTTACCAGCCCATAATACTTCCGCACCCCGTTCGGTAATACACTTTTCAAACTGCTCCAGAAAGCCGGGCAGATTTTCCAAAACATGGTTCTTTATTGTTGCAGCTTGCTTCCGTGCGGATTCCCAGTCTTTGAATTGGAGATTTTTCATCGCCTCAACTTTGCTGTCATGTGTTGAAACGGCTTTCAGGATTTTTAGCAGATGAGTTTGGTCCTCGGCCTTAGCCGCTGATTTCCGCAGGAATCTTGAAAAAGTGCTCATGTGATCTGCATCGCTTTCATGAGAAATTCGGTCAAATGCAGGATCTGGACGGTTATATTTCTATCAATAGCTTCCTGTCGCATATGCATGATACACCCCGGATCATTTGAAATGACATAATCGACACCGAGCTCGGTGAAGCTGGAAAGTCTGGTCTTAGCCATCGCAGCTGCAATGGCACTATATTTAGCTGAAAATAATCCGCCGAAACCACAGCAAACCGGTTCACCCGGGGGCTGACGCAATTCAAGGCCGTCAATCTTTTTCAATATCTGAAAAGGCAGTTCACGAATACCTAATTCACGGTAGCTGTGACAGGAATTATGAAAACCGATCACAGCCGGAAATTTTCCGGAGATACTCTCGGTAAGATTTTCCCTGTGAACAAATTCAGAAAATTCCAGCACCCTTGAACCGAGGGCACGGGCAGTTTCGCAAACCTGGTCGTTATGGAACAAGACAGGATAGTAATTGCGCACCATGGCGGTGCAGGATCCCGATGGACTGACAATTATCTCTGCATCTTCGAATACCCTTATATAGGTACGGGCGACTTTACGGGCTTCGTTCCGGTGCCCGGCGTTGAAGGCCGGTTGACCACAACAGGTTTGTCGGGGATCATAGGTCACTTCGTAGCCGAAATACCGCAAAAAACGAACCATAGCCATACCGATCTCAGGATAAACCTGGTCAACCAGGCAGGGGATAAACAGAGCGATTTTGGATTTAAATGTATTCATGTTTCATCTGAAAGTGAATAATGGGTAAACATACGATAAAGCTGTCTTTTAATCAAAGCGGATATTGTTCTAAGGAATATTTTTGTGAGTCTTTATATGCAAGCGATGCTGTCGCCTTTTTTCGGCAGCGGCGAAAAGCTGCCGGTCCTCATCGTTTTTAAGTTGAAGCCGGGGTACAGGTACCGGTTTACCGGAGGCATCAAGTGCTACAAAAGTAAAAAAAGCCTCATTTGACAGATTTATCTCCCCTGATGAGGTATTTTCAGCATATACGGTAACTTTGATCTCCATGGATGTTCGCCCTGTCCAGGTAACCAACGCCCGTAAATTAACCAGTTCGCCCAGTTTAATCGGCCTGTGGAAAGTAAGATTGTCAACCGCTGCGGTTACCACAATCTGATTTGAAAAACGTGAGGCGGACATGCCGCCGGCAATATCCATCCAGTGCATCAGCCGGCCGCCAAGCAGATTGCCTAAGAGATTGGTATCGTTTGGCAGGACCAGTTCAGTCATTTCCACCCGCGAAGCCGCGGAAGATTTTTCCGTATTTGTCATTTAATTCAATTCCTCCAAAAAATTTAATAGATGTAGGAATACCCGCTTGCGGCTATCAAAAGGTTGAATCGTTTCCAATGGAAATCCGACGATTACAGCTGTTCCGCCGTTGGCATGACTTTTACCGGCGCTGGCTATTTCATCGTTCGCATAGCGCAAAAGTGGGGTGCCTGATGCCAAAACACCAAATACATCAGGGTATTTTACCGGATAGGTTTTACCGAAACAGAAGGTGTCAGGTGACACGTCACCAGACACCGGATAAAAACGATCGGTACCCGCATTATCGTCAACAAAACGCACTCCAAAAATTTCATGCAGGTATAGACTATCGGCAGGAGACGCCGCCCTGGCCTCTAAATCCCATCCGATCTCTGAACCGGACACTAATAGATGGCCGCCGCCGTTGACATAGCCGATTATTACCTGTTGTTCCGCGGGTGTAAATGAATGGTCATTACTGCTTTCCTCACCCAGGATCCAGTCGACCAGCTCATAATCGGAAAGGTTCACAAGACTGTCTAAAACCGCTTGATTACTTGCCGTATCATAACTGTATCCGATGTCCTGCAATATTGAAGCATGTTCTATGATATAATCACGGCTGTTAAAAGGTGTTCTGCGTTCAAACCCATCGACAATCAGTACTTTCCGGGTACTGCCGGTAGGTGTATACCCCCCTATGAGAGGGGAAAATTTTCCGGCAAGTTTCCCGCCCAGCGACCGTATCCTAAGAAAAAATGGTTGTTCGACGGGTATCGAAATTGGGCTGTCTGCGGCTAATGTTTCTGCGAGCATGATCGTCCGGTTGCTGTCAAAGCGGGTAATAATCAGATCGGCTGACTTGGAAACAGATTTCAGATGAACCTCTCCACTCACTAGGGCAAGACTTTGAATCTGCGCTGGAGGTTCAGGGGTTGGGGGAGCGTTCGCAGCGATATCACTGAAAATATGTAAAATTTTTCCGATTCCTGTTGCCGGTTCTATCTCCTTAACAGAAAATGAAGTGGAAAAAACGGTGGCATCCTCCGTTGTGGTCTTGTACTTACGATATGCAGCAAGAATCTGACCGGATGTAGTGTGTATCATTGGCTGAATTGCCTGCCCGAAAGCGAAGTGCGGAATTGTTCCCGGTTTAAAACCATAAGTTTGATGTGCATTAAGTGTAAATTGTGCAAGAGATATGCTGTCAGAACCTGAAATTCCGAGTATGTTTTCCCCGAAGGTAAGATCATGCATGCTGCCGGTTACACTGCCGAATTCAACTGATACATTATTCCCGGAAAGAAAAAAGTTGCCGCCCTGGCTGATAAAGTCAAGCAGCCATTTTTTTTCAGAAGCGTCGATTAGCTGCGCAGCTGCATCTTCATTGCCGGTGAGCCAGAAAACATTCTCATACTCCCCGGGAGTGATCAAACCGGACTGAATGGCAAGATTGCTGCAGGAGGCAAAGGAACATTGCATGTGGGCGGTTATGCTTGTCACCAGTGTGGAATCCCGAAGATATAAAAAATGATCGGACTCGAAACCGCGGATCTGTTCCATAAGACGTCGATTTTCAGCGTGTACGATCAAATTTTTGGCAATAGGCTTAGCGGCGGATGCGGCGAGCATAAACGGGGATGTAAGGACTTTGCCGGATGTGCTTACAGTCTGCAATTTGTAGGTATAGCCCTCTCCGGTTTGATGATGATAAAAATCTGTATCTGCAGGAAGCTGTACTTCATCTGCGAGAAGATGCCAAACACCCCATAAGCGATAGCCGGCCAGATGGGTATTCCGGTTTGATTCCCAGCTGATACGGATATCGGTATCCCCCGGAATACATGATAGCAAATCAACAGTGGTTATATCGATGTCTGGCAGAGATAATTTTTTCAAATAACGCGCGTAGGTAAATTCACCACGGGAGACATTACTGTGGGATTTATCGGTAGGTCCAATAATGATACGGGGGAGCTCACCTGCAGCGGGCAGCGAAGCTGATATATCAAAATTCAGTTTCTTCAGAGAATCAGCCATTTGTTCTGATAATTCCCTCGTTCCCCCTTCCGGTGTGTAGGTATTAAAAAAGAAGCCTTCTTGTCTTAAGATCCAGTCATAATAAATGGATTGCTGGCCATATAATGAATCCCATAAATGGACCGATTTGATGTGCGTGATAAATTCCGGTGAGCTATGCAAAATATCCATTGCGGAAATCAGATAGCCTC
>WOR8_10000699_pt1 | contig 34449 bp, 27 predicted proteins | sample DeeMarSeWOR38_10_FD_19890 | JGI IMG/M metagenome (IMG submission 19890) | reverse complement strand
GCCGGAGAGTGGACTCGCGCAGACAGCGTGGACGTGTATACGGGAAAGGATCTATTCCTCCTTGTTGACGGAGGTGCTGATCTCTTTTTCGAGTATGGGTTTGTGCGGGTACTCAGCTCGGAATACTTCCGTTTGCCTGACCGGAGTGCGACAATTGAACTGTACGAGATGGAAAGCCCTGCGGCTGCTTACGGGCTGTATACGTCATTCACCGTGGGGACGGGTGCCGCCGCGCCCGTCGCCCAGGAGGCTGTGCTGGGAGATGGATACTGCATATTCTGGAAAGGCTCGTATGTCGGGATGCTCACGGCGGCTTCCGTCGATTCGGCTTCGGGACAAATGCTTCTTCAGCTGGCAGGGGAACTGGAAGCGGAAATCCGTCATACAGGACCACTGCCGGGCCTTTGCACACTCCTCAGGGAGGCTGGCATCGACTCACGGACGATGGTATTTGTCCGGGGAAAGCTTGCTCTCGGCAATCAACTCCCTTACGCATGGGTTAACTCCCTCCCTCCGGCCGAAGGAGTCCTGGGGGGGTCCGGTGCCTCCCGTTACCTGATTCTGGAATACACAGATGCTGCGGCCGCCGACGCTGCTCTCCGCACCGCGGGAGTGGAGTGGGAAAAGATGCATATGCCCGTCACACTGGGCTCCGAAGGGAAATGGACAATTCAGCAACGCGAAGAAGAAGTCATGGTACTTGAACAGCAGGGGAGGTATGTCCTGGCTGTCTCAGGGGCAACAGAGAAGTCAGAAGCCCTGGCATCTCGCCTCAGGAATACTCTGGGGGGCTATTGATCCGACCCCCGTTTCCTATGGCACGAGCTGCAGCAGAGGAAATCAGTAGTCAGGCTTCTTAGCGGGTTAGGATCTTTTGCGGACACCCAAGGAAGTAGTAGACCTCGACATCACAACTTGACCGTCTCAAGAAATCTCTCCTACTGTATAACCCGTTCCGTCCGAAGAACATCGCCTACGTACACTGGCCGGGAGCAAACAGGCCCGGACATTCATGCCCCGGCCTGTTCAGTCAGTCTCTGCTCGTCACCGAACCTGAGCATTCCCGAGGCACAGTGGCGCTGTTCCAAACAGAGCTGCTGTAGTCTCATCTACAGACAAGAGGTACATTTCGTCCTTGCACGGAGACGGAGGCCCTATTGTCTCCCCCCATGGCCTGTTACCCTGTCCACCTCGGCGTTGTTTCCTTCACCGATATCGATAACGACAGATCCGTAGTGAACCCCTTCGCTTTCAAACGTTATTTTGGCCTCGTTTCCATCGGCGATAAGCTGCGTAACGTCACCGATAGTATGCGTTCCCGGAATTAATGGAGCGGGATTGTTCACGCACTTGCCATTAACCGATCCATCTGCATATAGCTTTGCGTTGAATGTGAATACCCGGAGTGACCAGCCCCCTGTAGTGGTGCCAACTTTTGCGCCAACATAAGCTTCCGCTAGTAACTCCATAGCTTCAGCCCGATCAAACCCCAGGAACCTAGGTACAGAGTCATTCCGAAACAGGCCACTGAGAGCACAACAGCATACCACCGAGCGATCCTTTTCACTGGCCTGAAGAAACTGCGATACGAGGTAATCAAACTGAGCACTGAAAACCCAGCGAATAGCCACGTTGAAACGAAGAATACTACATTAGCAGGAGTTCTTTGACCTAACTCAAGCACTGTCTGATCAGCAATTACAACAGTCGCTACTCCGACTACAATCGAAATCACACTAAGGAGAGGCACTACTCTCATTCTCAGATACTTTGATCTATTGTCCCTGCGCATAAGTTTCTTGTAGATGTGTGCCGGAACCCAAATAAAAGAATAGGCAATCGAAGACATCATAATTATCAAGGCTCCGAAAACAAGGGTCCGATACGCGTAGGCCTTCCAGATCGAGGTCCTCTCGTAGTATGATCTCTGAGAGGCAAATGCCATCCCACCATCAGGAGTTTCAAAGAACACTCTTGAGGCTCTTTGATCGGCTGGTCGACGGAACAGTCTTCGAGAGACAGGAATCAAACGCTGCTTGGCGTCCATGAAGGCCTGACTGTAGAGGGTGTCATTTTCACACAGAATGGTTATTCCATCCGTAAGTACTTCGACGGATCCCGCAAGCTGCAGCCTCGGGTTCCGAGGTTCATAGTAGCCGCAATACCGTTCAAGATTCCTTGTCAACACCGGCGCTGGAGGGGGAGGTACGACGGAATCCACAAGAGAGCTCATATAGCGCCACACATGAGAAAACACATCATCATAGAACGAGAGGTCAAACGAGTTCTGCAACACGACAAAGCCCAGTCCTTGATCAAGGTTGTAGGCGTATTCACTAAGGAAACCGGGAACAGCTCCACTATGACCATACCATCTTGCACCGCCCCGGTATTTAGAACCGATCCCAAAACTGTAACCAGATTCCAAGCCAGCGCTTGCCGCAAGAGTAGTGGTCGGCTTGCCGATCTTTTCGAACAGATCATCAACGATGATACGTACCTGGCCCACCGCACCTCGGTTCAGCATGAACTGGATGAACAGAGCCATCTCTCTAACCGAAGAGTTCATGGCACCGGCCGGTTCGTCATAGTCGTACCACACGGAGAAGGGTGCAGAAGTTCTATCGTGGCCAACGGCTAGCAGTCGTCTGCATTCCTCGGAACTTCCGATTGTTGAAGTCCTCATCCCGATCGGCTCCAGAATACTCCGTTCAATGTATCCTTCATATCGCTCCCCGCTAACCTTTCCCAGGATATACCCTGCCAGAGTGAAACCAGCACTTGAGTAGCTGAATCGTGTACCCGGTTGCCAACGCGCTTTGCGCAGGTGTGCCTTTGCCTCAAGAGCACATCGTAGAGACTTGACAGGGCCCTGGGAGTAAAACCAGTTTGGGTGTGAGTCATCAAAGCCGGCTGTGTGTTCTAGGAGGTGAATAACCCTGACCGGATGTGTGTCTTCCCATGGATTGTCGATCTCAATCTCAGGAGCGATTACTCTCACCGGCGCATTGAGATCAATCCTCCCCTCCGCTAGGAGTTTTAGAAAGCCAAGCCCGAGAAAACTCTTCGTGCAGGAGCCAATGCAAAAATGGGTGTTCTCTGTTACTCGTTCACCAGTCTCTAAGTTGGCAAATCCGAAAGTACCGATCCAGATAATTGAGTCTCGAGATACGATTGCCACAGCTGCGCCGGGGACTGAAATCTCATTCATAAGACTATCAAGGTCTGATTCCAAATTCTTGATTGTCCGAAAGACATCCGATTGCACCGTAGAATCTATGACTGTCTCCGAATAGACCGCCGCGTGAGGCAGGAGAGAGGCAACAAATACGCTCATCATGGAGAATAACATCCACAACAGGATTCTTCTCACAGCGTTGGTTCTCCACTCTAGATGCGTCATTACAGTATTGTTACGTTGACCAGGTCGTTCCCTTTAGATCGCCGACCGTGTATCAGGTTAGGAAACAATAGGGCGAATATCGCGATTCATCCGTAATCAGTGTACACGATTCCTTCCCCTCTCAGTGATGAGGGTGTGTTCCGGCAACGAGGCACCGTGTGTGGGCAAGCCGGACTGCTGGGCGACGTCACAGAGAGTTCGTGGTGCAAGAGCTAAAGCTCCTCGACCAGGCAGAATCAACAGGAGCGTTCAGCTATTGGAATATGGGTGTGGCAAGCCCGCAGAAGATGGCAGTGCTGAGAGGATTCTGAATAAGTGCACTCTCAGATCTCGCACTGGAACCACTTATTCACCGCAGCAGACTGGTGTCTATCTGTGCACAAGATAGATCCAGCTGGATGAAATGTCAACGATAGTCAATCTGAGGGGCCTTTTGTGCAGCAACGTGGAGAGAAATGCCGTGCCTCGGAATCAGGGACCCGCTGATTGAGTTTCGGGTGTTCGGAACACAACCCTCAGATCCCGTCTGGCAGCTCACTTTCAGCACACGCCTTTTGGGGGCAGATGTCACTTAACCTCTTTTCACCTGGCACCAGAAGCGAATTCTCCCGCCTTCGCTAGATCAAGTTCGTACCCTGCTCCTACTGCTCGTACAGCTGTGAGTGAGGCAGCATCCAATAGGGGTGCCCGAAAACTAAGCAAAAACTCGGAAATTCTGTGCGTTGTTTTGACTAGAGTATATTGTGGGTTCCGGGCACACCAGGCCCTCATACCGAGAGCCTTTTTTCTTCCTTCAGAAGCTCCCCGCAGTAGATGCAAACGAGCCGATCTCGGCCCCGGTTCGAAAAGGAAGTCCCTATCCCTGCGACGTGGGTTGGATTGCGGGAAATCCTGGAGCGTTGTTCTCCCATTGCTGGAGGTTTATGCCCTTGATAAGAAGCCAGAAGCCAAATACTAATTCAAAAAGCCCTCCCAGGGTATAAAGAACGACCTCAATCATCGCTGGGTGTGTGGGGAAGAGAATACTTACGAAAGAAAGCATCAGCATTGACACATACGTGATTATCCCCCAGGCGGCCAGCATCCCGGGAACATACTTCGACCTCAAAAACAGGTAACAGAAGACAGTCCCTCCCAAGCCCACAAACATTAAGACAATGTCTAATCCTGCATTGCGTACGCCGAGAAATAGCCCAAGCAGAGCCTTAAACCGCTCTGGTTCAAATACCATCAAAGAGCTTTTGTCATCCAGAAGCTGCAGAACACCAAAGCTCAATAGCACCGTGGCAGCCCCTAGAATGGCCTCTCCCGACCTAAAAAGCATCGCAAGCAAGGCAAGATTCTTGTTCACCGTTCTGAGTAGTACATACAGAGCCCAGGAGAGTGCCACGACACTCGCATACAGGATGAGGACGCCGGCAATACCGATACGAAAGAGCACATCATTAGCCATAATGTTATTGGCTGTTGCTGCGTCATTTCCTGAAACAAGAAGCTTGGAATCTATGAAACCCTCGTTGAGGAGAGCGATGATGATGATAAGCAGATAGGCGAACCCTGCGACTCTTGCGTACGTAAGAGGCGATGCTTCCGCGTCACGGCGTGTCATTTCGATTTCTCCTCATTGGCATTCCCCACATCAGCGTGAACCTCGTTTTGATTCCTCGATGACGTCCCCACGATTAGGACCGATAGTCCGACCATAGTTGCAGATATGTCGTCGTGCCGGACTTTGGAGCAGGAATGAACCAGCGTATCTATGTCACAGGCCTCAATGCCACCCGCTCCGGATCCCGTTGCAGGCAAAGACCCAGAGGGCCAAGTCGGACATGTTGTCCGCTAGTATGACTAGAGAATATTGTGGCTTCCAGGCCGGCGCTTCATTTGACAGTCCTGCCCTTGATCATCAATGCAAGCGAAGCGTCTGGGTTTCAATTCTCTACCCGTGTTCTTTTCCCGCCAGTGTAGCGTCGCATGGGGCTGGATAGACTACTGGATGACTCTGGCGGGTTACAGTCGTGTACTCGATTTCTGGCTTTGCGTGTGTGAAGTGGGAGCGATCGGCTCATAAATATCTACCGGCTTCTCTTTTCCCTTGAGCGTGATGCTCCCCACTTCTCGAAACTCGTGATCAGCATGACCGTTCAATGCATCCCTTACCTTGTCGGAGATCAGGATGCGTTTCGCAAACTCGTTGCACTTCTCCTGGATACGCGCCGCGGTGTTCAGCGCATCTCCGTGGTAGGCAAGCTCTTTTTTCAGTTCTCCGACTTCTGCAACCATGACGTCTCCCAGATTCACACCCGCTTTGAATTCCGGAATTACACCATAGTGCTGTCTGTAGTATCCTCCCCTCTGCTGAAGCGTTTTGTCATAGTCAAAAAATGCGTTGATACAGTTGTTATTAACGAGCCCTTTCGCCAGGTCCCATGTAAGGACAACTTCATCACCGACGTATTGATAGATCTGGGCATTGTGACGTACTACAGTCTCCGTCAGATCAGAGAAGCAATCCTGTATGAGCCGGCTGTACTTCGTGTGCCCCAGTTTCTCAGCATATGCCGTTGAAGATTTGAGGTCCATGAACATGAAAACTCGGGCTTCCTCTCTCGGGCGATGGTACTTACCTACCAGGAAATTCATCAGCACTCCCTGGCCAAATTTCTCGGCCACCTGGAGTATGAACAGAGAAAGTGCAACGACAATCCCAAGGAATATCGTGTTCACAAGAGCCTTGGGACTGAAGACGTAATTGCTGAACAGCGCAATGGTCGTCTCATGGAAAAGAGGTTGGTCGATTCTCTGGCTCGTAAGGAAAAGCACGGTCAACGAGGTGAAGAAGTAGGCGTTCGCCAGATAGAAGCCTGTCTTGAACAGGAGCGTCGTCCCCAGGGGCTGTTTGCGCAGCAGCTTGTTGAAGTACAGGACCTCGAAGCTTGCCATGGCGCCTCCCGCAATGAGGCAGGCGAGTGCACCGCCGAACAGAACGGGGCCGACATCGTATGCTATGGGTGGCGACCCATAACGAGGTGCGTCATATGTGAGAACAACGTCCGTGAATACCGCGATGAACGCAACTGCGAGCGTCCAGAAACTGACCAGAAATACAATCTTGAGGAAATTGGTCTTCTTCATTGTCTGATTCCTGTGATCAGCAATAGGTCATGATACTGTTTTCGTCCTTCAATGCTCCTTCGCTACGGGGCCGGGAAACTCTTGCGTTGGACGGAATGGAAGAACCTGCTGTGATGATGGGTCGACCTGAAAAAGGTATTCTGCCTGCAGGAAAGAGTCAAGGAAAGAGCTGTGCTGTGGGCCTGGGAAAGAGATGGAGCGCAGCTGGGGATTGTCAACGTCTTGCGCTGAGAAACAACCGCTGATCCGAGATCAGATGCACGAATCTACAGGGAGAACTCGGCCATCCTCCCCGTAACAGTCACTAGAGGTGCGGGTCCTACTATCGGTACAATCAAGTGCGCACCCTGTCCCGGGCACACCAGGCTCTTGTAGGAAGAGCCGTTTTCATCCCCACGATAGAAAACCCGGACATCGTTGCCCGGGGACTGGAATAGATGTAGTGACAATTAATGTTGGCGCTGCAAACAGTCGCCTCCTGGGCATCTTCCAGAAACCTTGCAGGAACAGTAGCTCAGGTGACCAGAAACGCCGGGTGGCACGTCACCGACAGCTCGCCACTATCAGGTCTGCAAGCTCGGCAAATTCGTCAAATAACTTGTCGCTGGTGTAGGGCCAGGCTGTGTAGACTATAAGAAGACTTTTTGAGGGGACCGCAAATACCCGCTGCCCCCCGTGCCCGACCGCCGCATATCCCTCATACCCCGGATAAACCCAGAAGTAGTAGCCATACGATGCGCCGTAGCTCCCCGCATTTACCAGCGGTTGTGTAGCTTCCGCGATCCAAGCGCTGTCAACAACCTGCTGCCCGTTCCACGAGCCGTTGTTCAGCAGCATCAAACCCCATTTTGCCAGATCTCTTGGTGTAAGGAACAGGCTGAAAGCGCCAAACGTGATACCATCCTTTGCCGACTCCCATTTCCAGTCAACAATCTGCAGGGGCGTGAAGAGGTGTTCTTCCGCAAAAGCAGAAAGTTGCTTGCCCGACCGACGTTGAATCGCAGCTGAGACAAGCTGCGGTGCCCCATCGTTGTAACGAAAGATCACTCCAGGGGCGTATTCCTGTGTCTTGCTCAGCACAAATTCCACCGAACTCCCGGAGGCATGGTAGAAGTCCAACGCGTCTTCGTCATTGTCGAAGTTGATCCCAGTCTGCATAGTGAGAGCGTGCCGGAGTGTAATGTCGGTCTTTTCCGGGTGGTTCGTGAAAGCATCGGGGCAGATTTGGGAGAGTGGCTGATTCAGTGAATCCAGGAATCCCTTCTCGAGAGCTATGCCGGTCAGTACCGACGTAAATGATTTTGTGCTGGACTGGATATTCTCGATACGATCTATGTCTCCCAGGCTGTGGGGATATACTTCGGCCACGAGTCTTCCGTTCCGGACAACCAGCAGACCGCGGGCCATCACGTATCGATCATCGAGGTAGAGCAATTGAAATGCCTTCTCGACCAGAAGTGGATCCATATTTTCACTGGCAGGGGAAGAGATCTCCCAGCCGTCGCCGCGGGAGACCGGCTGAAAGCCCTGATATTCGAGTTTGATCGGTTCATCATTGAGGCATGATGAAGCGACCATCATTACAACCAGAGCAGTTGCCGAGAGTTGGATGCCTTTCATAGCAGGACACTGAGCCCGATTTGATGCGATATCTGGAAGACAGGATTCCCCCCACTTCCCTCCACCCGTGAGTAACCAAATGAATATGAGACAGCCTGCATCTTGGTGCCGAACACCGGAAATTGATACTCAGCACTGAAGCGGAAAAAAAATGCCTGGTTCCAGAAGCCCGCCTGAAGATTGCTGTTCCAGTCCCTTGCAAATCCCCCCACGGAGATGTCATCAAGCTTGTACTGACGCACCGGATCCGGCCGGCTATAGAGGGAGAGGAGCGGGAACGAGAGCCAGCCCAGGAGCCTCGTTCCATTCTCGAGTCGCCACAGCGCCATGCTGGTTGCCCCGAGAGAATAGGTCGTTGCCCAGTAGGTATGACTATCATCCCAGTTGGGGAAATAGGCGCCCGCAAATGATATCCCCACGGCCGGACCGATGAGAAGATTGAACGATCCATCCTCGATCAAACCGAAGACGCGGCTGTACGACGCACGCAAGCCCAGCTGAGCGGTCAGAGGGCTTGACTCCCTCACCGTCTCGAGCCGGCTGTAGTCAAGGTCAAGCAGAATCCTCTGGAAGCAGCTACCTTCCGAGCGGTATTCATAGTTCAGTGTGACGATGAAACCCGTGTGAACTAGAGGGACGAGGTTCTCTTCTTTCATTTCATTCATGCCGAAGCGGAGACCAATAACATGGTCGCTGCCACCGTGTGCTGTCTCAACGGTATCTCGGCCGTACACTGAAACGCACAAGAGGACGATCAGAACGGCTATGGCATGTACTCGGTACATCGCTGCACTTTCTCCCGCAGCCATGAGGAGGTTGTTGGCGCCCGGCTACACCCAGACTCCCCCGCGTCTAAGGGAAGGAAGACTGCCCGACGAGACCTGATCGCCGTGAGTGAAGAGTGACTGAACAACATGCTGCCGATTCGTGACACTCAAGCGTCTTTCGATCTGCAAACTGCTTTGGAAAGCCTCGAGATCCTTACCATTCAACTCTCATCTCATCTGGAGAGGAATCCACGCATCGGCTGTCTGCAGTTCCTGTTGCATTTGAAGACCCTGCAGTCCTCTGCTATCAGCGCAGGGGCCTCAGGTTCCGGGCACGGGAGGCTCCGATCAGGGGAGCCCGTCTATTCGCACCCGGACCCCACTGCCCGCAGAACGCAAGCAGATGATGAGGCCACTGAAGGCGCTACCGACACGAGTGAGTCGGGTACTGGAGCAGTCCGCACAACGAGCAGAGTGCACGACGATGCAGACAGCCCCTCCACTTGCTCAACACGATAGCCTATCGGCTTATCTAAGACTCTCTAACTTGATGAGAAACTCTGCATGTACTTTCTGAAGAAGTGTGGGGTCTTCTATGGCTCCCAGCATTTTTTTGATATCTGTGACTAACTCTGGTCGGGACATGCTCTTTGCAGTCGCATAGTAAAGAGGAAACCATTCTACTACAAAATCAGGATAATCACGGATGGTCGATTTCCCTGACCTGAACTTCGCTGCAAAATCCTCTGTCATCTCAATGAAGTCGTCAACACGGTCAAGGCTCCTGAGGGCCTTCACCGTCGTATAGAGCTCTTCTTGCCAGAGGACGTTCTGAAGGATGTCGGCTACATCACCACGTTGCTTGTCAAGCATCGTCAAAAAGGCATCCATCCTATGGTTATAGTTTCTATGAGCAGCGATTGTTCGCTGGAGATCTTGAGCTCTTACACTATTGTCCAGTATCCCCAGGGCGGCCAATACTTCAAAGGGATCCTGTCCGGAGTTCTTCTCCACCACCTGTTTTGATAGTCTTGTCATTGCTTCCAGATGTTCACCCACATACTTGACGTAACCCTTTTCATCAACATCAATTGTGATCAATCTCCTTATCGCCTTCTCACCTTCATCCTTAGCAACGTCCCACTCAAACAACGCCCCCATCCTGAGGAGTATCTCAGCATACAAATAGATATTGTCTACGATGCACTCCTTTACAGAACCTGGTTTCACCGCGATCGTAAATCCATTGATCGGGAGATTCTCTTCAACCTCAGTGAACTCTACACCTACTAAGCCTTTGGCCTCCCTGAGGCGGGAAGACACTGGAATAGTCAACCCGAGCCACCTATTCTCTCCCGGTTCCATGCGTGTGAATGTAATGCTGCCTGCTCGCATCTCTGGTTTTCGTTCATCAGCACCTGGAAACTCGAAGGTTGGTGTCTTAAACAGCTTTTCAAAGCCAGGAGATAACTCAACATAGAGGGTCAGATCTCGAATGTAGGTTGCAGCATTATGAATGACCGCGTAGTAGGTAGTAGCCGAGCTTTCATCCGATCCCTCAGATTCAGTGTATACACCCATATTGCGCTGGGCTTTGTTGTTGTCGTAGATGACAGACAAATCCGTATCGGGCCATCCCGGCGCTCTCCCCAATAGCGTGGGGACCACAACAGGATCAGATGGAGTTGAAATCTCAACCGCCAAACAGGTATGCGAGGACGTAGTAGCCGCCAGCGTCCATTCATACCCTGAAGACATTGTCTTCACCAGGTCGCCGGCCGCAAATGCCAGAGTCGGATCAGCTGTGGTACCAGCATTGACATAATTACTGCCAGTCCCAAATTCTGATTTCAAGAAATGCAAACTGACCGTTTCAGCCGAACCTGTTCCTTTTCTATGAACCCTCGCAAAGGCGAAATTGCTTCCGAGTGCGGCAGACTGAGGGTTCTGGCTCTGCGGTTGGTGATTAGCATTGAAGCCGCCAGCGGCGTTTGATCTGCGATTCCACACGTCGCTGGTCGCGTAGAAGACCGGATGCGTAGATGGTTCTAGCCCAGTATCATTGTCTGTAGCGTTGTCAGTCCAATCCCGCACGTAGAAATCTTGTTCATCAGCAATCTGTTGTATTTCAAAAAAGAAAGGGTCAATGGAAATGCCAATATTGGCTGTGTTGGCGAGATTTCGCAGCGTGTTTGTGCCAAAGTTCGCATTGCGCTGGTAAGCAATGCCGTTAGGGAAATTTGCGTTGTCGGGCGTATTGTTGGCTGCAAAGACACCGTAGAAGTCTTTTCCTACAGCTTTCAATCCAGCGTAGTCTCCGAGATAAGGACCAAACACCCTCACAGGCGCGTTAGAGGGTGTCTGGCAGAGAACGATATTACTCCATGTTGTGCCACCATCATTTGACTGCCTGAACCGGGTTTCCCACTGTTGGTTGGGAGCAACTCCTGTCAATTGTTGGTAGAGTACGCCTGCCTCACCTCTGACATTTACCGCCACCTGGGGGCAGATGATGTTGTTTACAGTCAGCAGGTCGGCTGACCAGTTGTTCCCTCCATCTACTGTTCTTCTCACGTGCATTCTTGTCGTGTTGTTTGCCGCCCCCGGAGCACGATCAATGTAGGCGATATATACAGTCTGCCAATCCGTCGGGTCAACAGCTATCGATGCTCTGTCCCCCAATCTCTCCTGGCCCATAGCACTCCCCGAATTCCACGTCCAGTCAATACCTGTAGCGACTCTGATCCCGGCCATTCCATCACCAGGATCAAGGAGATCGTTGTATGAGGTCGCTCCTTGTCCCCAGTCATCGTCGCGAACAACAACCACATCACCTGTTCTGGTCTGACCGACCGAGTTGGTTCTTCTATAGAATATCGCGTACACCGTACCCCTGGGATGTGTCGCAGTACGAATTGGAGGACCATCCTGTCCGAACGGATTTCTTACTTCCAGCCTCTCTGTGGTAAGATTTGCAGGTGCAGCCGCCGTATCCGCATCAAGGGATTGCTCAACGGTAGCGGTTCGATCACTTGCAGCGTTGAAATCGTTGTGGCCGACATACACGTGATCGTTATTGCGTTGCGCTCCCCCCATCGGAGAAATTGACTCTACATAAGGCTGATCCTCATCGGTCCGCGATAAGAGGCTGGTCATTGTTCCGACTGCCAAATAGTTACCCATTCGCAAAATCTGCATCTGGGGAGGGTTCGCCCCGACATACCCCCCCGTCAGGATCCCGGAATAGAGAGTGTCATGCCTGCCAATGCCGACGGTAATATCAGCGGTGCCTCCATTCAAGCTGGGAACGATATTGTTCAACACCCACGTGTTTCCTCCGTCCTGTGAGATATACACAGGAGCTGCTGCCACTGCACCAGTCGGGTTGAATGTGAAGGCGGTTCCAACAATCCGCAAGGGGTCATTTGGGCTAATAGCCAGACTAGGCTCACTGTCCTGATTGGTTTCATTACTCAGAGCATTCGGCGTCATGTTGACGACTCTGACATTCTGTGCTTCTAGAGAGTAGAAACCAACCAGCACAAGCGCGGATATGTGTAGTATGAATCTCATCGTATGTTTACCATTCTCTTAAGTGTGACTTGTCATTTGATCATTCTCTTAATGTCATCTAGCTTTGACCCTTCTTGAAAATCAAGGGGATGTAGCAGAGTGTACGCCCCCTGGTCCTTAGAAACGTCTGGCGCTCTCCTCAACAGGAAGATGCCTTCACTCCCCGCCACAAATTTAGGCGCCTTGTACCACTGGATGTCGTCACTGGATGCAAAATAGAATTTGACCGTGTCAACACTGGCGGATCTTTTTAGTACCTCTTCTGGGATGACGATGGCAATTCTGTATTGGGGGTCGTGTTCAGTCTCAACCGGCTGTCTGGTCGCTTTCACATCTTCGATCTTCTCAACCTTGCCGTAAACGATGAGGTCGGCCGACATGACGCGAGACTCCAACATCCTATACTCCTGATCTGCCTCATACTCTTTGATGTCCTTCTGGACCTTCTCTATTTGTGACTTGTCCTGGTCGATTGCCTTCGCCAATACGGCCAGGCTATTTCCAAACAGCCAGGTCCTCGTGATGAATATCCCAGAGAATCCCTCTTTGAGGTTGGTCTTTTGATCCTCATTCAGCAGAACAGTGATTTCCTTTCCTTCGAAATGCTCATGGCCATCAGAGGCTTTGAGGACTCTGTCAACCCTCACTATGGAAGCTTCCTCAGCGCTGACGTAGCCCGGCATCGTAGATGCCGAAAGCTTGATCAGTGTCCCCGCAAAAATATAGTCCGCGCCTTCATACCGGGTCACGGTGACATCCTGTCGAGGTGTACATACCGCCGCCGCACATACGATGCAGACAGATACAGCTGTGAAGTGTAGTTTTCTCATAGCAAGTCTCATCTTGCATGTGGGGATAGTTGATTTATGCACAACTGCAATGATCCCCTCGTCCAGCGGGAATCCATCTCAAGGAGAACGTGACGAGCGAACAGCGTGGTGTTGTGTCCCGCCTTTGCATCAAGCCCCCCCGGCAAGGACCGGGACACAACCAGGAGGACCCCATCCCAACGGAGTAGTCGGGTGCTCGAAATCGAGCAGCGGTGATAAGAACAAGGTGTCCTGCGGTGAAGGTGCGGGAGAGATGGGAGTGCAGAGAAGAGGGAAGACTTGCGCTCTCAGGTCTAGCGCGGGACCAAACCAGTTCACCGCATTTGACCTATGTGCTGATAAGCTACGCCAGGGCTAAGGAATTGTCAAGAGAAATCTGAGGATCAGCCAGCCCGGAGGCTCAGGGAGAGTCCACCTGTCCCCGGGGTTTTCTCTGTGCAACGGACGTCTTCCAGCGCTGACAGCACTGCGTTGGTATCCTCGTTCGACTCAGGAGATAGTGGCCGCACGATTGTTCAGGTTCCAGTCCTCTCCTGGGCCCAACCGATTGATCATGGTCTATGTTCACTGACTGGTAACAACCGGTATATCTCGATGAACTGCGGAGAGTCTCCAGAGATCGCCGCTGCCCGGCACGCCTACTGGCACGAAGGCAAACGTTGCTTCGGGTCAAGGTTGCGGAAGATGACGGTACATCCCTCCCGGATGCCATGGCCTCCGGCGATGGGGCCTACGTGTCCCCGCCGACTACTCACTCCTGTGGAAGGTATTCCGTACATACTCCTGAAATTCTTCTCCGGGAGCGGAGAGAAGAAATATCTCTATGAACTCATCCTCGCTCAGAATCATATAGACTTCTTCTGCTCTCCATCCCTCACGAAGATTCTCGATCGCCTCACTCTCACATTCACACACACCTCGAGCCAGCTTCGTGGAAGCTAACCCATATGTATTGGTGATATCCTCGGCATGAAACTGCCGCAGCACATATTTGGCCCTTCTTCTGTCATAGCTGAAGATATCCCAATTGTCATGAGTCTCCCCTCCCGGGTTGACCTGTTGCCTCTCATGTTCAGATCTGTTCTTGCCAATGATGTACGTGCCGCCCATGAGATGCGCATATTCTCGAAACACCTTCGATGTACCCCATCTTCCTATTCCTGTCCCTTCCCATGTCCCTATGAGAACACTCACGGGACCCCATTTCTCAACCGCAGAGGTGTCTTGCGCAAAGCCGACTGTTGGCAGAGCAACAATCAGAAGAAGAGTCCATCTCATTTCGCCTTCTCCTTCCTGTAGCCAGCGACCGAGGCGCACAACATCCGGCAGCCCTGTATGCCGACTCCAGAATCGATCAGCTTACCTTGGCATTGGAGCTCACTTTGTTTTCGGCTTCGCGTTCCGGGTGTCATCCCTCGCCAGCATACAGCGGGGCACTGCTGGCTGTAAGCGTGAGGGTCATGGCAGGCCAGCCCGCCTTTCACACAACAGTCATTTGGAGAATGATACGCCACAGACCATTGGTCTTTTGCAGAACCAGGAGAGTGCGGCCTGATACCTTTTGTCCACTGTTGTTTGCATCGTATGTGCAGAGAATGGTTGCCAGATCGCATGAGTGATTGATCGAGAGGACTTCTATTCCGTCAAGATGCCCGCCCATCTTCATTCCCCTCCGAAAATTCGCGATGACCTGATCCCGACCTTCTGCCACCAGCCCAGAGACATGCCCCGAGATATACCGGGCCTCCTCCGCATAGAGGGGAGTCAGCGCGTCCGCGTCCGGTCCGTTATACGCGGTCATCCATTGTTCTGCAATACGACCGAAATCGAAACACGCACTGTCCCGATACACCAGCGATGCCCTGTCCGATTGTTGCGCCACTGACACCATCGTCACCAGGACGAGAAGGAAAGCGGTGAGAATCGATTTCATGGGAACTCCTCTCGCGTGGAGATACCACGATGCCCCTATGGATTGGCCGCCTCTCACATTGTTCGGCGCCGCGCTGACGTCTCATACACGAATGCGACCGTGGCCGATCAGCCAGTCCGCTTGAGGGAACACCCACAGGCGGACCACTACACGTACACAGCGATATGAGCTAAGAAAACAGGCGCTGGGGTTCACAAGCTGGCAGACGATGTGCGATTTCCGCTCCGGACCTTGTCCCAGTCATCAAACCCAGTGTGATAACTGCCACGCTTCGCCGGCCGCAATCACTCGCTCATGCCAAGGTACATCCCGCCGAAGTAAGGAACCAGCCATACCAGCCACACGAAGAGGCTGTATCTGTGGAATCCTCTCCGCGCTTCACTGCTTGCGATCCAGACTACACGGGTTGCCCAGATTGCATGGGCCAACATGAGCCAGAGAGCGATCTGTCCGGTCAGGGTGTGCAACTCTCGCAGATCGAATGGTCCTTCGGCCATCTGGTGCATGGCAAGCGTGCCGGCCACGTCGAAGACCAAGCCGGTCCAGAATGCGGCAACATGCCACGACTTCAAATAGCGGGCTAATCGCTCGGACCATACCCCCACGGAGTAGAAGACCAGGGCGAACGTGATGAGGATGGCTGAGGCGATCAGCAACAGGACTCTCCTCCTCCATGTGAATGACAGATGCTGCCGGCTAGGTCGTGAGGAATGACGTTTCTAGCACAAGCTTTCGTTCGCCTTCCGATTCGTTATCGTTCCGACATCCATCCTGGTCGTCAACTGTAGGTTCCCCCGCGAGACCACGGATGCGTCTTCTGGACTTCACCACGCCGGTCATGTCGCTCCTTTCGGAGTTTGCGATCCCAGCATAACACCTCGGCGCGTATCCGTGTTCAGGTAAACCGGCGCGAGCACGGTGAACAACCCCCATGACTCAGTATCGTTGTTGTGTATCCGGCCGCCCCTGATCGGACTGACATCCTAACACAATATCTAGAGATCTTCAAGGCGGGCACGGGCACCTCACATGGACTATCACGCACATGCACAAGAGTGCCGGGGGGCCGGCAGGCAACCGCTACGGCTGACCGGAGAGTTCCTGTGGCTTCAGGTGCTGTGGTTCGTGTCAAGGAGAGACGGAAGGCCGAGTCGACGGGCGATCCCCTGCGAAGCATTTCGCGCAACAGCAAATCGTTCGCCCTGACTTCTACAGGTACTGTTGAAAGACCCGTCGGAAATGGAATCCATAGATGGCAAGCGTGATTGCCTTGGAAAAATGACGCGGTCGGCGGAACAGCGACCAAAAGAAGAGTTTCCAGTAGTACACCCGTTCTCTCCCGATGACGCCGAGAAGGAGCATTGATTTTGACAGGGGGCGCAGGTGGGCAAACCGAAGACGCGACTCATGCTGCCAGCGCGGTTGATGGGTCCTCAGAAAATCAATGACACGCTGGTAGTACTCTCTCGGGGAGTAGATCGTCGCCAGGACCTTCCGGTAACCATCGATAAGCGCCTGAGGGTTCATCTTGGGGATGAAGTTCATGGAGAAGTCCGTATTGTCCCCCGAAAACGCTTTCAGCAGTCTGTCTTCCTTTCCCAGTCGGGTGTAGAGCCGGGTCTTGATCGGGGCGTTGAGCAGTCCTACCATCGCAACCACAATACCGCTTTCCCTGATGAACCGGATCAGGCTGTCAAAGATCGACAGTGGGTCTTCGTCGAATCCTACGATGAAGCCTCCCTGGACCTGCAGGCCGGCCTTCTGGAGTGTCCTGACGCTTGCGATCAGATCCCTGTTCTTGTTCGGGATCTTCTTGCACCCGTCAAGGCTCCCTTCGTTGGGGCTCTCGATCCCGACGAACACCTCTTCGAATCCCGCCCGAGCCATCAGATCCAGCAGCTCCTGGTCATCGGAGAGGTTGAGGGACGCTTCCGTCCCCAGAGAAAATGGATACTGCCTCTCCTCCATCCACCGAATGATCGGGCGAAGGATCTCCTTCTTCAGTTTTACCCTGTTGCCGATGAAGTTGTCATCAACGAAGAAGACGTGGCCCCGCCACCCGAACCGGTACAGGGCATCCAGCTCCGCGATTACCTGTGAGCTGGATTTCGTGCGCGGCATGCGTCCATAGAGAACAGTGATATCGCAGAACTCGCAGTCGTACGGACAGCCGCGTGAATACTGGACATTCATCGTGGCGTACTGGCGGATGTCAATCAGCTCCCACATGGGCAGCGGTGTCGTGGTCAAATCCGCCCACCTGTCAGTTCCGTACAGGTGTTTCGGCTGACCGCGCCTGAGGTCCTCGAGAAACGGCGGCAGCGTAATCTCCGCCTCGTTCAGGATGAAGTGATCCACACCGTGGAATTCTTCATGCCGGGCGGTAAACAGCGGTCCGCCGGCAACGACTTTTACCCCCAGCTCGTTACAGCGCGCAATGACCTCCCGGGCAGATCCCGCCTGGACAGACATCCCGCCCAGAAACACATAATCAGCCCACCGAAGATCCTCGGTCGCAAGGGTGGCGAGATTCAGATCGATCAGCCTCTTCTCCCATTCGGCTGGCAGGAGAGAGGCAACCGTCAAGAGGCCCAAGGGGGGTTGCCCGGCCTTCTTGGAGATAAATCGAAGGGCATGTTTGAAGGACCAGAACGTATCCGGATATTCCGGACATACGAAGAGGATATTCATGGTGCGCTTCTCTCCGGAAAAAGGTGCCTATACGGCGATGCTTCCTGATGCCCTCATTGAGCGTCCGGATGAGGTTCTGTGGCGGTAAGACTCCACATAATCATGAGAAATCTACAGAGCGAAAAGCAACGCCACATCGGCCAAAAGGATGGAAATGGGACTAGTCCTTCCAAGGGAGAGGGGGTGGAGGCTGGATTGCTGAGCTGATCTGCTACCGGTCGAAAATCGGATGTTGAAATCTTCCTTCAATTTCCATAAACTAAGGAGGCTCGCCTCAAAAGACTGAATGTATTGCTTGGACCGTTCATCCCATGAAAAGGCAGATCAGGCTAATTCTCGTAGAAGACAACCGCCTTCTTCGCGAGGGCCTGACCGTGATGCTCAAGGAGCAGCCGGACATAGCATTAGTTGCTTCCCTGAGTAACGGCGATGCTCTCATTCGGGGGAAGAAGTTGAAACCCGATGTCATTCTGCTGGATTTCGTCCTCAGAAGCAGCACCAGTCTGCGTCTTCTCCAGTCGATCAGGACAACCAATCGTGAGGCGAAGGTGATTGTGATGAACCTAGCCCCTGTCCAGCCCTCCCTCATGGAATATGTGAAGGTGGGCGTTGACGGATTCGTCCTCAAGGATGCGACATTCGACGATTTCCTCCAGACGATCCGTGATGTCGCACAGGGGAAGAAGGTGCTCCCCCCCACACTTACCTCCTCTCTCTTGTCCGAGATTGCCACCCACGCCACGAGGAACGGAAAAGGGAATCCTTTCAAATCTGTCCGGATGACCAGCCGGGAACGGGAGGTAATCGAGTTGATCGCCGAAGGACTCAGCAACAAGCAGATTGCTGCCCGTCTCAATCTTGCCGTGGATACAGTCAAGAGCCACGTCCACAACATTCTTGAAAAACTTGCGCTGAACACCCGGCTCGAGATTGCCACCTTTCGTCACATGGGGGGGCGGTTTCCCTCTCCGGGCCGAGACAGCTCTTCGTCCAAGGAATGATGTCCTCGGCGCCCCTTCCCTGGACTCCTCTCACTCTGCCCAGACCATCGCCCACGGTTTCTTCCCCCCCAAAGGGACCAAATCGTTTTCCATCCCTTTGATTGATTCCATCTCAGACACGTCCTGGGTATACTACGACCGCTGACGGACTTCCGTGCTGCGTGAAGGCACACGGGTTTGCCGGGTATCATCGTCTCCGCGGTGGTCTGACGTGATTTCTCCTGCGATAGTGGCAAGGGGAGTGCTGCACGTGCCGCATCACCTCGACAGCGGAAAGTGAGTCTAGGACATGTCAGGAAAAAAGGGGCCTCCCGGTGGAAACACGCCGAAAAGAAGCACCAAAGCCCCGAAGGTTGTGCCCTCGACGCTTGACCTGGTCAGAGAAGGGGTCCGGCGCTTCATCCTCAATGACGCCTCACTTGGCGAATTTCAGAAGACGATTCGCGAAGCCGCCGAGAAGGGCACATTGTCACCCCATCCGCTGACGGGCGCGGAATTCCGGAGAATAGTCAAAGAGGCAATCACCGAGCGAAACCGGAGGACGAGCAAGCCGCCGAAGCGGTAGGGAAGAAACCAGAAGAAGAGAACTCCGTGTGGAGGTTGTATGCCGGCATCATGCCGTGGGGTATCAAGGCCCAGGTGCGAATATCCAGTGAGGAGATACTGAAGTGAAGAAGTTGCGAATTGGGGTCATCGATCTCGTCAGTCAGGGTCCGACGCGCTCACTGTGGGCCCGCGTAATGAACGCAAACCTGGCAAGCATCATGCCGCAGGTGATCGCCGTCTGGTGCAGAAAGCAGGGGCACGATGTATCGTTCCTCTGCTACACAGGCTTTGAGAATCTCGCCCGGGGACTCACCCGGGACCTGGATCTCGTCTTCATCGGGGCATTTACGGAATCCGCGCATCTCGCTTATGCGCTGAGCAACCATTTCCACTCCCAGGGCGTGGTAACGGCTCTCGGCGGCCCCCATGCCCGCTGCTTCCCACAGGATGCACGCAAGTATTTCGATTACGTGCTCGGCTTCACAGATGAAACCACCATCCGGGATGTCGTTGAGGATTGCTCACGTCACACGCCGGTGGGTCTCCATCTTTCCGCTCCCGGGCAGCCAGCTCAGCTGCCAGGGGTTCGGGAACGGTGGGAGTTCATCAAGCCAACGGTGCGGAAAGCTCCCTTCATTCAGATTGTCCCAATGCTTGCCAGCATCGGGTGCCCGTACTCGTGTGGTTTCTGCATTGACTCCACGGTCCCGTACCAGCTACTTGACACCGACGTACTGAAGGACGACCTCCGATTTCTGTTGACCGTGTTCAAACGTCCTGTTGTCGGATGGCATGATCCCAATTTCGGAGTCCGTTTCGATGACATCATGGAGACGATTGAGGAGGCCCTCCCGCCGGACAGGATCGACTTCATCGCAGAAAGCAGCCTGTCGTTGCTATCGGAGCCACGCCTCCAACGACTTCAACGGAATGGATTCAAGGCTCTCCTTCCCGGCATCGAATCGTGGTTCGACCTTGGTGACAAATCAAAAGCCTCCGGCGTCACTGGAATAGAAAAGGTGAAGCGCGTCGCCGAACACGTGAATCTGGTCCTACGCTACATCCCGTACGTGCAGGCCAACTTCGTCCTGGGGCTTGACAGTGATGAAGGCCCGGACCCGTTCGAGCTCACGCGTCGCTTCGTTGATTTTGCTCCAGGCGCATTCCCGGGCTTTTCTCTCCTGACGGCCTTCGGAGAAGCCGCACCGATCAACCTGCAGTACCAGCGTGAGAACCGCACGGTCGGGTTCCCGTTTCATTTCCTGAACAACAACGGCGCGATGAACGTGCGACCGAAAAACTACTCCTGGCCAGCGTTCTATCAGCACGTCGTGGATACGACGAGATACTCATTCTCTCCCCGGGCCATTGCGCGACGCTTTAGCGCAGCCCGGACCTTTGTTCCACAGTGGATGAATGTCATTCGCGCAGTATCCTCCGAGGGGTACGGAAGAATACGTTACCATAGAGAGATCCATCACCGGCTCCTCCAAGATCGGGGTTTTCGGGGATTCTATGAGCAGACGACGGATGTTCTCCCGCCGTTTTTTGAAGATCGGATACGGAAGGCCCTCGGACATATGTGGCACTGGCTTCCCCCGGGAGCGTTGCGGCATGATCCAAATGCCTACCTGAAAGCACAGGTAGCAGAGGTTCGAGTGCCCGCCTACGCTACATGAGCTGCGGCGCGGGGGACTGCGTTGCTCAGATGATGCGCTGGCACGAGCGACGAGCAAAGCAATGGGGGCGGGATCTCCGGCCGATGAGAAGGACGACGACAGCGTGAGACGTCGTGAGTAGAGAACCCGGCTGTTCTCACATCTACACTTCCCCCTCTTCCGTTGAGACACAGAACGCAGCAGCTCACGTTCAAGCGCCAGCCACACCTCCGCATATACCTCCCCCGGCTGCACCCCTCGATCAAGACGCCAGAATGGAATGATCGTCTCCTCAGCTGCGGGAAGGCCTGCTCCCCTTGAGGCGTACCAGTACGAGGGCATGACTGCTCAGGGGTTGAGACAGTACAGGTTCATTTCGGGTTGGATCCCTCGACAAGCCAGGCCCGCGTCAGTCTGTAAAAGTCCTCTTCAAACTCAATTGCCGACAGTCCTACAGCTGGAGCAAGGCTGGAGGAAAACCGTTCTCCCACGCCCATACTCTCGAACACACGCAGGAGATCGGACGGGGATTTCTGAGGAGTTCTTGCCTCGGCAAGGTATCGAACAGCCAACTCGAAAAGAGGATAGTATCTCCCCTCTTGCCTGTGGTTCAGCACCTCTTCCGGGTAGTCCCGAACAGTCTTGATCTGCAAGGGAGTCCATGTCAGCGGATCGTGCCCAAGCTCTGCAACCAGGGAATCAAGCGCGGCAACTGTTTCAATGTCGCTGCTTCTTGGTCCGGAGCAGTATTCGGCAAATCCTTCCCTGAACCAGACTGGGGGTTCATTGAATGGGTTGTGCCCCAGCGCCAGTGTCACCACGTGCACAAGCTCGTGTGTCACCAGTCTTCCGTATCCACCGGGCCCACTGTGGGCGAAAAAGGGAGCGTCGGGAGACACCAGAATCATTCCGCCGTGAAAGGCGTACCCTCCGGGCACCTCCGGGTGAGTACGATTGAGGTAGACCGCAAAGCGGCTCGATGTATCGGGCCACCACGCAGAGTGCGTCGAATCGATTCTGAGCAATCCAGTCAGCCGTGCAAGGAATATCTCCAATCCGAGCGCCAGTTTCCTTCGCTCCTCCTCGGATGCTGCGTCACTGTAGATGACAAAATGAGGGGTGACGATCAGCTGCCCGTCGTGGGACCAGTCAAAACCGGAGTGTTCAACCCAGGGAGCCGACTGCAAAACCTCCTGAGGTACATCGCGCTCGTGACAGGCGAACGCTGCCGTCAGTACCACCAGATAGATCTGCGCTCTGATGAGTCGTTGCATAGCATGGCCTCCTGATGAACGGAAACAGCTCCGGGAATGACGATTCCTCCAGAGAATGGCAGCACTGGATCGCGAGGGGAGACCTGTGGCTTCGAGAAGAAGTAGTAGGCAGTACCTGTGAAGGTGTTCTCTGCCAGCCCAAGTCCCTTCTGTCGATACTTCTTTGGATCAAGGCGACACTGGATTCTGTTCTCTACCGGACCATAGAACACCCAGTACTCGCCGAAAGCCGAGTTCACCGAGCAGGAAAACCGAAAGAAGATCTTGATACGATAGTCCGGGCATGGGCTTTGCGGAGATTGCATGCCCGCTGTAGTCAGCATCGTCGTTGAGAAACAGAGGCAGGCCCCATATCACCCGTTGGTGTTTTCCGTGATGTCCAGAATGGTGCGGCTATCCCCAGTGAAGTACGTATCATGGGTGGCGTCAACAAACAGCCACCTGCCGAGTGTGTGCGAATAGACCATGACGGAATCAGCCGGTCTCCGTTGACCATCCAGTCTCAGAAACTGGCTGGCTCGGCCCCGGGCTGATTGGGGCAAAGCAGCGACATGCTGGAGCTGCATGTGACGAGGCCCCATGGTTCGGCGATGCATCACTATGCGACCTGCCTCAGGTCCGGGTTGCGGTTCGTAGTGGCAGCTATCGGTCCCGCTCAGGCGAGTTCATGCTCAATCTGCTCCAGGGTCTTTCCTTTCGTCTCAGGCAATCTAGCGGCAATGAACCAGAACCCGAGCACGCAAATCACTCCATAGAGCCAGAATGTGCCTGATGCGTTGAGCAGACCGTTCAGAATCGGAAACGTGTACGTGAGAAGGAAACAGGCGGTCCAGAGCGAGAAGGTCGCAATCGACAGAGCCGCACCCCGAACGCGATTGGGGAAGATCTCAGACAGTACCACCCAGGTAACAGGAGCCAGCGACATTGCATAGCAGGCTATTGCCATGACGACCAGTATGAGTAACGGCAGACCCTGAAGCTCGAAGTAGTACATTCCGCCCATGATGGCATAGATCGCCGCCAATCCGCCGGCACCCAGTAGCATCAAGGCTTTACGACCGAGTTTGTCGACGGTGAACATGCCGAGGAGCGTGAAGAGGAAGTTCACGCTTCCCGTGATGACTATGTTGAACAGAATATCCGACACTCCATATCCGGCTGCGGAGAATACCTCCTGAGCGTAGTTGAATATCACATTGATTCCGCACCACTGCTGGAAGACAGCAATGACGATACCCAACGTGAGCACCGTGCGCAGGCCGGGCCGCAGCAGCTCCCGGTAGTCAACCCTGGTGGCATCAGACGAGAACGTCTCACTGATGGCAGCTAGTTCCACGTCGGCATGGTGTCTCCCGCCTATCCTCGCAAGAATTCTCCTGACCTTCTCCTGGTTCTCCCTCTTCCTTGCAAGCCAGCGCGGGCTCTCGGGGACGAACCACATGAGCAGGAAGAACATCGAGGCGGGAACCGCGCATGCCCAGAACATCCAGCGCCAGCCAGTCTCACCGTTCCAGGATTGGAGAATGTCGGCATGCGTAGCGTGCTGAGGGACCGGCTCGGCAACAAGCCAGTTCACCAGCTGCGCGGCAAGGATGCCGATGACGATCGTCAGCTGATTTATTGAGACGAACTTCCCTCTCACGTCTGCGGGAGATACCTCAGCAATGTACATCGGCGAAAGGTTAGACGCGAGACCTATCGCGACACCTCCCAGAATACGAGAAGCGACAAACAGACTGAAGGTGCCCGCCAGGCCGGTGCCCAGCGATGTCAGGATGAACAGGGCGGCGCAGGCAAGCAGCAAGTACTTTCGGCCATAACGATCGCTCAACGCACCCGAAGCCAGTGCGCCAATCACGCAGCCCACAAGAGCGGAGCTCATCGCCCAGCCCTGCAACACCGGCTCATCGGCAATACCGAAAAAGACCTCATAGAAAGGCTTGGCCCCGCCAATAACCACCCAATCGTACCCAAACAGCAACCCTCCCATCGCCGATACAAGAGTGATGAAGAGGATATATCTGGTATTCATGGCTCCCGTTTCCGTTTCTTGCTTTCGTGACGCGCCCAGGTCTCCCCATTGACGGATGCGATTCGTATATTGCATCACTTTCCTCCGACACTGCCCAAACTACTAGGAAAGGATGCTAATGAAGACGCTCCTTGTGACACTCCTCTGTTGGGTATGGCCGGTCACCCTCTGTGGCCAATCCCTCTCCGTCCAGTCACCTGACGGCAACCTTCTCTTTACGTTCTCAGTAGAAGATCTCTCGGAAGAACGGGGCTGCCTCTTCTACTCTCTCTCATACAAGAAGCAAACCGTGGTAATGGCATCTCGACTCGGCATCGTCACCGTAGATCTTCCCTCCTGGGTGAACGGATTCACACTGACAGACCATGCCCGCCAGTCAATCGATGAGACCTGGAAACCCGTCTACGGTGAACGAAGCACGGTGAGGAACCGGTACAACGAATGCACCATCAATCTGACGAAAGACAATGACAAGAACAATACCCTCCAGGTCATCATCAGGGTCTTCAACGAAGGAGCGGCATTCTGCTACAGGTTCCCAGAGCACCTCTCCACGTCGGTGATCCACATCCAGAACGAAAGGACGGAATTCGCTTTCGAAGAAGGAGCGATTGCCTATGTTACTCCATTCGCTCAGGAGCTCTACCACGCGCGCACGCTGCAGAACTGGTCATATGGAAGCACCCTGCCATTACCCCGCTGGGCTGCGAGAACTCCGGACTATGAAAGCGAGCGTCCTTTGACGCTCCTCCTGCCGAACGGATTGTTTGCGGCAATTGGGGAGGCGCGACTGGTAGACTACTCTCGCATGAAGTTCATTCTCTCCCCGGACAAGGAGAACACCGTCGCAGCAAGACTGTTTGGCCCCGTCACCGAGTCATCACCGTTTGCCACTCCCTGGCGAGTGATCATGGTCGCGGAAAGACCTGGAGATTTGATCGAACACAACGACATCTTTCTCAACCTCAATCCACCCTGCGCAATCGCCAACACCGAGTGGATAAGGCCAGGCAAAGTGATGAGGGAAATCACCCTGTCCACCTCAGGCGCGGAGGAGTGCCTGGAGTTTTGTGCCAAACACAATATTCAGTACATAGAGTTTGACGCAGGATGGTACGGGTACGAGTACTCAAAGGCGTCCGACGCTTCCGTTGTCGACGTTGATCCCCGAAGAAACCCCCAAAAGGACCTGGATTTGGAGAAGGTCATCGCCTCCGCCGCCGAGAAGAACATAGGGGTGATCCTCTATGTAAATCACAGGGCTCTTGAGCAGCAGATTGACGAGATCCTTCCACTCTACAGGCAGTGGGGGATTGCCGGTCTGAAATTTGGATTCGTTCACGTCGGATCACACAAGTGGACCTCCTGGGTACACGAAGCAGTCCGGAAGGCAGCCCGGTATCAACTCATGGTAGATATTCATGACGAGTACCGCCCGACTGGATACAGTAGAACCTACCCCAACCTGATGACGCAGGAAGGCGTCTACGGCAACGAATGCATGCCTGACGGCAACCACAACACCATCCTCCCCTTCACACGGTTCCTCGCAGGCGCGGCAGACTACACCATCTGCTACTACCACCAGGCTGGCATAAAGAACGTCAAAGGCATACAGACCACCTCGGCGCACCAGATGGCTCTATCGGTCATCTACTACAGCCCGCTTCAGTTTGTCTTCTGGTACGACAAGCCTGCCGATTACCAGGGTGAGCCGGAGATGGAGTTCTTTGAGCATCTGCCGACCGTGTGGGATACGACCGTGGTCGTTCTCGGAGACATCGGCAAGTACATCGCGACCGCAAGAAGAAGCGGAGAGAGCTGGTTCCTGGGAGCCATTACCAACAACGAGGGAAGGGTGCTGGACATCCCGCTCGACTATCTGGAGAAGGAACGAGTATACTTGGCCTCACTCTATGCCGACGGCGGTGAGACAATCCCCACCCGCACACATGTGAGAATCGAGCGACAGATAGTGGATTCCCGGTCCGTTCTCTCGGCAGATTTGAAGCCTTCGGGCGGAATTGCAGTCGAGATCCGGCCGGCAACCGCAAGCGAGATTCGCCTCCACGGCAGCCACCAAGAGAACTAGGAGGAGATCGTGCAACCATGCCCGATATGTGGTGACCAGGAGAACAAGGCTTTCCTCTGTAAAGTGACGCTGGTCTTTGGGACGGAATACGATTTGCGTCAGTGCAATCACTGCAAGGCAGCGTACTTCGACCCTCTGCCCACCGTTGACCATCTGGAGAGGTTCTACTCCGCTGCCTACTACGACTTTGACCGCTGGCATGAAGAAGCCAAGGGATCCATCTATGCCAGCAAACTGAAGAGGTTGAAAAGGACCGGCACATTTCTGGATGTCGGGTGTGCAACCGGTTTCTTCATAAACGGGATAGACAGGAATTCCGAGTGGGAAGTCTACGGTGTCGACTTCGGCGAGGCCGCAATCAGGTACGCACGCGAAACGCTGAAACTCAATGTCCGCGAGGGTGATCTTCGTGATGCACAGTATCCAGATCAATTCTTCGACTACATACATGTCAATAACGTCCTGGAACATGTTCCTGATCCCGTAGTGCTGCTGAAAGAGTGCCGGCGCATCATCAAGCCGGACGGCCATCTTTTTCTCTCGGTCCCCAACGGCACCAACGACAGGAGAAATCTGATCGCCTTCTACGAGAGTGAACGTCTACCCGCGCGAAGTGTCAGCGGACACATCTTTTTCTTTGCCCGCGATACACTCCTGATGGTCTTTGAGAAGGTGGGATTTGCGGTGCAGAGGAAGAAGACAGGAAGCATCAAGAGAGGGCTCAGGAACGTTGGATACCTTCCCAGGAAGAAACGTTGGAAGAAGGACTACTTCCCCAGGGAAGCGCCCGAAGGCGAGGCACGATCCGAAATCGTTATACCGCCGAAGAAATATCCCGAGCTCTACTACAGGTATCGCCATATCCAGAGCCATCTGCACGATATACCCGGTCTCCATGAATTTGGACTTGATTTCATCTTCCTGCTGCGTCCTGATCGGTAGGATCGCCTGCTAATCCGATGCCACGCTGCCTCACCACACGTAACGGAGGATAGTGGCCATGATCTGCCAAACGCGTCTGTTGGCCCTTCTAGCATTGTTCCTCTGCTCGCCACTCTCTGGAGTTGCCCAGTCACCGTACAGATCGCAGCTGGGCAAGGAGATACTCATGGTCTCGTCGGGTCTGGCGACGGGTCTCGCCGCATCGCTCCTCGATGAAACACTGGATCCGCTCACTGTCGAAGAGATCACCACCCTCTCCCGAGAAGATGTCAACGCATTTGACAGGGGCGCAGTCTATCAGTACTCAGCATCTGCCTCGACGGCAAGCGAGATCCTTGTCTACACCGTCATTGCCTCTCCACTCGCGATGATGACTGACCAACGCGTCCGGGAGGACTGGGGAACATACCTGCTGATGTATGCCGAAACATTGCTCTGGACAGGCGCAAGCACCCACATTGTCAAGAATACCGTTGGCAGGATTCGACCATACGTTTACAATCCCGACGTCCCGATGGAAGAGAAGACGACACGCGATGCAAGAAAATCCTTCTACTCAAGCCATACTGCATTCGCTTTTGCCTCCGCGGTATTCCTCTCCACAACCTACAATTGCTACTTTCCTACTTCCCGGTGGGTGCCGTACGTCTGGGCCGGATCCATGGCCGCGGCAGCCCTCGTGGGCTTCTTCCGCTATCAGGCCGGTATGCACTATCCAACGGACATCATTGTCGGCGCGAGCATGGGCGGTCTCATCGGGTATGTGATCCCCGCGCTGCACCGGGTCGACACGGATGGCTATTCAGTCAGACCGGGATGGCGGCATGGTGGTATTGCCTTCAGCTTCACAATGCGGCTCTGACGTGTGCTCATAGAAGGTAGCAACCGGTGGGCGATTTGCATGTTCGATTCTGAATTGCGATATATGTAGCGGAGTGGATGAGATGAAGCCCATCAGGATTATGCTCCTCATCGTTGCATGCTGTCCCGCCCTTATCGCGCAGCACCAATCCGAGGTTTCGCCGGCTGACACCGCACGCACGGAAGGAATTCTGCTTCTGGATCCGGGGATCGCCTTGGGAAAACCAACACTCCTCCTCCCCCCCTGGCTCGAGCCCGGCGCAACACTCAGCACACCGTCGTTTCTCTATGGCAGCATGCGACCCGGACTACCGTCGTCGCTCATCGGACAGGGTATCGAGCCGAAGATCGACCTGACAGCTACCCTTCGTCTTCAGGGAAAGAGGGACGAGGGACTCCAACTACTCTATTCGGTGCTCGGAGCAGTTCAGGCCGGAGGCGTGGCCTACCTTGCCTACCGCCATGTGAAGAAGTACGGTTTCCGGCGCTGAGCGGTCTGCCTCGGCCCACCTCCCCCCGGTGAGAGGACCTCTCCTCGTTTCAGCGACTCATTCCATTGCTTGATGGTCAGCCTCCCGCCACTCGCCTTGAGATGTCACAGCACGATGCTCGCCCTCGAGGCCCGGGAGTCCGGTCTCCTGGCCAGACCGACGATGGAGAGGAGGGACCGCTGTTGGCCCGCCGTCAAAGAGTGGAAGAGATGATTCCCCTCCCTGTCCTGATCGAGCAGCTCCCTCGTGGAGCTCTGGTGTAGGTAAGATAGCACACCAACCTACGATGAATGAATGGGCGTCCAGCCGTTTCCATACTACCGCAGCAGGATCAACTTCTTCGTCTTGAGGTAACTCCCTGCCCGGAGACGGTAGAAGTAGACCCCGCTCGCGAGCAGGGAGGCGTCCAGCCGCACCAGCCGGAATCCCGGCTCCCCCACTCCGTCTGCCAGCGTGGCAACCTTCTGGCCCGTAGCCGTAAGCACCTCCAGCACGAGATCTGTCTGTTCAGAGAGCGAGAAACCTATCGTCGTGACAGAATTGAAAGGATTGGGGTAGTTCTGGAACAGGTCCGTGGACAACGGGACGGTACCGTCACGGACAGAAACCGTGTTGTTTGCCTCCTTCCAGAATGCAAGTATCAACCCCGCACAGTACTCCACACTCAGGGGAACGAGTGTACGTGCCATCGAAACCATAACCGGTTCAGGCAGGATGGGACCCACCTCATCCGGTGGGAGCCCCACACGTGCAGTGGTTCTCACCGCAAACTGCGTCCAGCGACCTCCAATCTCGGAAGGGGGAGATATTCCGTACTGGGCAGGCTCCACGGCGTTGCCGAGCGCATCCCTGTACCGTCCAAACTCTCCCTCCGCTCCCGGCGACGCATAGAACTGGCCCACTTCGAAGAGGGACGCCGTGAACGAGGCCAATTCCGTGAAATAGTCCTGCCACCGCGCGAGGGAAGGGATCTTTCCCGCATCCGCCGAATCAAGTCCCTGGGCGAAGAGATCGCGCAGGTCAGGGATGACCGATGGAACATTGTTGATCGACAACCCTCCGCTCAAGGCTCTCTCATACTCATCGACTATGACAACTGCCTGATCGGGATCCCACAGCTCTCCGGAGCGTTTCGACGTGAGACTTGCCCCGTGATTGACCACTTTCACATGGGAGGGAACGGACATGTCCGAGAGGAGATGGAGCAGATGTCCAACGCACTCGTATGCATCCGCAATTCTTCCGTCGTGGTAGAGCTCTAGAGCGTTATCCCAGGTAAAGAAGTTCTCCTGCGCCGCAGCCCACTCAGGAGTCGTCCAGTTACTCCCGGGCCAGCGATATCCAGTGACTGGATCGTACCCGTGCGAGAGTCCCCTTCTCCATCCGCTGTTGGTGTCGGCAAGATTGCCCAGCGGAACCGATTCGAGTGGGAGCAGACCGTTGAAATCGAATACCGGTACCTTCCCCCAGGGGTCCGGAAAGAACCTGCCGACGACACCCGGTATCTCCTCGTAGTCCTCGAGGTATGCCCCGGCCTCGAGCCGGTCCTGCACCTCCTGGAGGGGCAGGTTCTGCTCGTCCAGTCCTCCGGCAACGGCCAGTGCGAGCGCGCGAACGGCAATCTCCCTGTGTGTGGGGTCAGCCGAGTAGGCAGGCTCAAGGGCTGACGCACTGGTCGCGCCAAGCGACACCATGAGGAACGCACCTGCACAAAGCCTGACATACTGCCTGCGGCTGTTCGGGATAATCATCTCATCCATCATCAGCTCCCTCCACGACTTCTGTCTTCGACCTGGATTTCTTGATGAAAGGTAGGGGAGTATTCTGACCCTGTCAAGCCGGAAGCCGGTTCCCGGTCACTGTTCCCCGTCCTTTGAGAGCGAGAGGCTGCTTGATTCTCTTGAGCAGCATTCATAACGTTAGAGCCAGAATCTCCCACGCGGGTTTCCAGATGAACAAGCGACGATACCTGATACTCGTATGCCTCATTTCCGCTCTCGGAGGGTTTCTCTTCGGGTATGACACAGCAGTGATTTCGGGGACAATCACTTTTGTGGCCGGTCAGTTCGACATGGATCCCCTGCTGGAAGGCTGGTTTGTGGGCTCGGCACTGCTGGGATGCGTGATCGGCGTCTCATTTGCGGGCATTCTTGCCGATCGATTTGGCCGCAAGAATGTTCTGCTTCTCTCCGCTCTGCTCTTCGGACTCTCCGCGGTCGGGTGCACCATACCAACCACCCTGACCCAGCTCATTGTCTACCGCCTCGTGGGTGGACTGGGCGTCGGCATTGCCTCAATGCTATCTCCACTCTATATCTCGGAAATCTCGCCGCCTGGGATCCGGGGAAGAATGGTCTCGTTGTATCAATTCGCAATCACCGTTGGGATACTCTGTGCATACTTCGCCAATGCTCAACTCCTGTCCCTCAGTCAATCAGCGGTGTTCGACGGGATCGGACTTTGGAGATGGATCATCGCCGAGGAGGTCTGGCGGATAATGTTCGGAGCAGAGGCAATCCCCGCTCTGCTGTTTCTCGGCCTCCTGTTTCTGGTCCCGGAGAGTCCCCGCTGGCTCATGGCCAGAGAGAGAGAAGCGAGAGCAAGGGAGGTGCTCCTGCGCTTTGTCGACGAGAAGACTGCTCAGGGAGAGATGGAGGACATCCGGGACGTCCTTGCCAAAGAACAAGGAACATGGACCGGACTGTTTCAACCTGGCACACGTTTCGCACTTCTCATCGGCGTATCACTCGGCCTGCTTTCTCAATTCACGGGCATCAACGCGATCATCTACTACGGGCCGAGGATATTCGAGTCAGCCGGCTTTGGTGTAGGTGGATCCCTGGGCGGACAGGTCGTCATCGGTGTTGTAAATGTACTCTTCACGTTGATCGCGATCTGGAAGATAGACCATCTGGGACGCAGACCGCTGCTGCTTGCAGGCTGCGTAGGCATGATGGTTTCTCACATCGCCATCGGTCTGCTGTTTTACACGGGTCATTCCGATGGCATTCTCCTCCTGGTATTTGTTCTCAGCTTCATCGCGTTCTTTGCCTTCTCCTACGGACCTGTTGTCTGGACGCTGCTCTCAGAGATCTTCCCCACGAGCATCCGCGGGAGGGCAATGTCCGTTGCCACACTTTCCATCTGGGTGGGCACCTACCTCGTCGGGCAGCTTGTGCCCTTGCTGTTTGAAAGCATAACAACGCAAGGGACCTTTTGGCTCTTTGCGGCCATGTGTATCCCGGCCATTCTCATTGTCTGGAGGCTGGTCCCGGAGACCAAGGGAAGGACTCTGGAGGACATCGAGCGCCACTGGCTGGAGAGAGAATCAGCGGCATAGCGCCGAAGGCCGGAAGGTTTACCGGACTATCACCATTGGTTTCGTTTCGGCAAAGCTTTTCCCCTGCCCCGCTCCGAGGGGGTGAGCACGCAGAGTGTAGTAGTATACGCCGCTCGCAAGTCCCCCTGCGTCGAACCTCACCTGTCGGTATCCCGCCTCCAAGCCCTCATCAAGGAGCACCGCCACTTCCTCTCCGAGGAGATTGAAAACCTTCAGGTTCACCCAGGATCTCACAGGCAGCGCAAACTGTATTGTCGTTGCAGGGTTGAACGGATTCGGATAGTTCTGGGACAGAACATACCCAAGAGCTCTCTCCCCCTCCCGGCCCACAGTTGTCACCACCTCGACATTCCGATGGACAATGAGGTCGCCGTAGGTGAACCGGTAATCGCCTTCCAGAGGGTCGCGGTGATCAGCACCCGATGAGTCCCGGTAGGTGAAGTGAAACCAGACTTCTGTCCCGAGTTGAGCCACCGGTAGCGGGCATGTTACGATCGCCCCGCCACCACTGATCATGGCGTTACTGGAGAAGGTGCTCCCATCCGTGCTTATGCGCAGGACGGCCGTGGAAGGGATCGTCGGCACGTTTCCAGCGAATATCTTGCTCACCGAGTATCCCCCGTCTTCCTCCCTGAGGTTCGGAAATCCCAGAGCCCTGGCTGCCGAGAGAAGGCCGTAGCCCCTAATGGTGTCCGGATTGCCACTCTGATCCCCGGCCTCCAGGATGATGCTGCGAGCCTGGAGGTTTGTCAGGTGAGGATAGGCCGAAAGTAGCTGTCCGACAATACCCGCCACAATGGGGGCAGCACCAGAAGTCCCCCAGACGCCATTCGACTGAAAGTAGCCACCTTCCGCCACCGCCGCGTACCCAACCCCTTCTCCCTGGGCACACACCTCGGGTTTCAGCCTTCGCTCAAAGGTAGGTCCGCGCGAACTCCAGGAGGTGTTTCTTCCTCTATCATCCACAGCCCCGACGGAGATGATCTCAAACGCATCAGCAGGGGAGCCAATGTAATGCCACTCGTTCAATGCTTCGTTGCCTGCCGATGTGACGGTCACAATCCCCCGCTCAAACGCGAGATTTGACGCCCGTGCGACTATCGTGGTATTTCCATCCATGTCCTTGTACGTGTAGGAGTAGGTGGAGTCATCAAAGAGCGTATACCCGACCGAGGATGTGGCAATGTCCACGCCGATCGAATCCATCCATTCAAGGGCCGCTGCATAGTTGTCCTCCTCGATGTGCGATTCATACTCCACCCTCTCTGTCTTGGCCAGGACGAAATCTGCCCCAAATGCAGGCGCGACCATATCGCCCTCCTCGTAGGCGCCGCAGAGGGAGAACGCGAATGTGCCGTGACCCCATCCATAGGGATCTTCATCTCCCTCCCGGGCCGTCACCGGATCGTTCCCGACAAAATCCCATTCGGCAAGCACCTCTGTCTGGGCAAAAGCCTGATGAGCTGTGTTAAATCCTGCATCGAGCATTCCGATGATGACACCCTGGCCATAGAAACCGAGATCATGAACGGGCGGGATATCCGAAAGCATGAACTGGTCATATGAGGGGCCATAGTCGATTGCGTGCAGGCCAGGGTTCGAGCCTGTCCATTGGAGATCGGAGCTCCGCTGTAAAGAGGGGACCCCAGCACGTGATCGCAACGTCCGCACCCGCTCGACGCGTGAGACATACGGTAGTGCCATCACTTGCTCCAGCTGGCGCTGCGTGAGGTAACAGGAGACCGCGTTGAACCATTTCAGCGTTTGGTGAATCTGCACCCCCTGAGCCTCGATGTCGCGAATGTACTCAAGCAGCACAGGGACGTCATCAATGGTGACGTAATGTTCTCTGCCCATCGACTTCATCCGCCGTTGGATGCTCCGTGGCGCGAGTTTCTCTTCAGCCTTCTGAAAATGCTCGGACGCCTTCTGCAGGAAAGGCTGTCCCGGCACCCCCTTGTCCCTGAAGTAAACAAGATACTTCGCCTCGAAACCTGCTGCCTGCGGCATACAGTAAAGTCCTATGAGAAGCAGGAGAAGGATCTTCATGGCTTACCCTCATTCCTGTTGCGGCCCCAACCAGATGCCGAGCCAGACCCCCGGCACCTTACTCAAGAGCAATCTACTCCCCCCACCCCGGAAAAACAAGGTGCACCAACGGTTTGCTTCATCCACGCAGGTCCCGTACATTAGTCGACATTTATCCAGCCCCGTAGAAGAAACACCCCCGTGGAACACACTGCAATCCTTCTTTCGCCTG
>WOR8_10002618_pt1 | contig 34594 bp, 34 predicted proteins | sample DeeMarSeWOR38_10_FD_19890 | JGI IMG/M metagenome (IMG submission 19890) | reverse complement strand
GAGACCGACATCCGACGGCTGTTCGCCATCGGGGAGAGCGCCTGCACCGGGCTGCACGGCGCCAACCGGCTCGCCTCCAACTCCCTCCTCGAGGCCCTGGTCTTCTCCAACCGGGCGGTCGCGCGGGCCGCACAGGCGTACGTGGGGAAACCGGGCCCCAGGGTCCGCGTCCCCGAATGGGATCCGGGGAACGCGCAGGACTCGGACGAGGCCGTCGTCGTCACCCACAACTGGGACGAGATCCGCCGCCTCATGTGGAACTACGTCGGCATCGTCCGTTCCAACAAGCGCCTCGAACGGGCGCTCGACCGGATCGAGCTCCTGAAGAAGGAAATCTCGGAGTACTACTGGAACTTCAAGGTGACGGGAGACCTTCTGGAGCTTCGGAACATCTGCACCGTCGCGGAGCTCATCGTGCGCAGCGCCATACAGCGGAAGGAGAGCCGGGGGCTCCACTCCACGATCGACTACCCCTACCTAGACGAAGAACACGGGAGGAAGGACACCCTCATCCGGCGGACGTGGTTCTAGTCCCAGACCAGCACGGCGCGCCCCTGGACCCCGGAGAGGACCAGCTTGAAGCGGGGCGCGGGGATCGACGTGTCCACCTTCTCCCCCGCCTCCTTCGGGAAGGCGACTTCGTAGGCCCGGTAAAAGGTGTCCGAGTAGGGGAAGAACTTGGACACCTCCTCGGGGCGCAACGATGTCTTTCTCACGTAGACCGGCTCGAAATCGACCTCGTCCGCCCGCACGAGATGGAGAGTCCACAGGGTCTTCCCTTTGTCCAGGTCGTTCGTCCGGGTGTCGGGTGTGAAGAGGGCGACGAAGAACCGTTCGTACCGTTCGGACTCCCGTATCCACACGCCGACTCTCTCTTCCCTGCGTTCCGCGTCGAGGTAGTAGATGTTCGCATACTCCTCCGAGAACGCCCGGATCCATTCGGGGGAGAGCCACGTGGAGGAGAAGATGAACCTCGTATCCAGCCCGTCGTGGACCTCCTTGGTGCGCGTGAACGTCTCCGTGGTGCGCGCGTACTGCTTCGAGCGCTGGACCTGTTCGTAGAGGGTCATCGCACGGGTCCCGCAGCCAGCGCACAGGACCACGCCGGACACGATCACAGCAGCGAGGAGCCCGGCACCCTGGCGAACCCTGCCCTCAGGCATTTTCCACGTCCTCCTTGCGGAACAACGGCTCGAGGCGGTATCCCTTCTCCTGCAGGAACTCCGCCCCGCCCTCGTTCCGGTCGACGAGGCAGATCACCCGGGAGACCACCAGGCCCGCTTCCTCGGTTCTCTCGATCGCCCGGAGGGTGGACGCCCCGGTGGTGACCACGTCTTCCACGATGGCCACCTTCATGCCCGGCCTCAGGTTCCCGATCCCCTCGATCCACTGGGCCGTGCCGTGCTTCTTGGGCTCCTTCCGGATGATGAAGGCGGGGATCGGGGTTCCCAGCAGCGCGCTGGTCAGGGAGACCGCGGTCACGATCGGGTCCGCCCCCAGCGTGATGCCCCCCACCGCCTCGGGCATCCCTCCCTTGTCCAGCATCTCGCAAAGGAGCCTCCCCGTCAGGACCGCCCCTTCGGCGTCGAGCGTCGCCTGCTTGCAGTCGATGTAGAAATCGGACTCGCGTCCCGAGGAGAGGATCACCTTCTTCTTTTCGTAGCTCTTCTCCCGTAACATCGCGAGGAACCGCTCCCGGTCGCCGGTCATTCGCTGTGCCCTCCGGTCGAGGTAATCTCTTCGTATTCGTCAGATCCTGACGGATCCGCGGAACAGCGGGAGTTGTTCCTCCGTGTCCTGGACTTCGAGAGGCACCATGTAATCGCCCGTGAAGCAGGCGTCGCAATACCCCTTCCCCTCGTTGGGGACGCAGGAGTGGAGGCCTTCGACGCTCATGTACCCCAGACTGTCGGAAGTAAGGTACCGGTTGATCTCGTCCAGCGTGTGGGTCGCCCCGATGAGGTCGCGTCGCAGGGGCGTGTCGATGCCGTAGAAGCACGGGGAGGTCGTGGGCGGCGAGCTGACCCTCACGTGGACCTCCTTCGCCCCGGCGTCACGGATCATCTTCATGATCTTGCGCCCCGTGGTCCCGCGCACGATCGAGTCGTCGACCACGACGACGCGCTTTCCTCCCACCACGTCCCGGACCGCGTTCAGCTTGATCTTCACCCCGAAGTGCCGGATCGACTGCTGCGGCTCGATGAAGGTTCGGCCCACGTAGTGGTTCCGGATCAGCCCCATCGCAAAGGGGATCCCCGAGGCCTCCGAGTATCCCAGGGCCGCGGGCACGCCCGAGTCGGGCACGGGGATGACGATGTCCGCGTCCGCCGGGCACTCCTTCGCGAGCTGACGGCCGAGGCGCTTGCGGACCTGGTAGACCGAGGCGCCGCCGAACACCGAATCGGGCCGTGCGAAATAGACATGCTCGAAGATGCAGAACCGGGGCGAGGCGGGGAAGAAGGGATGGGACGTCCTCGCACCGCGCTCGTCGATCACGATCATCTCGCCCGGCTCCACCTCCCGGAGAATCTCGCCTTCGATGAGGTCCAGGGCGCACGTCTCGGAGCAGAGGACGTACCCCCCCTTGATCTTCCCGAACACGAGGGGCCGGATCCCGTGCGGATCCCTCACCCCGATGAGCTTGTCCCGGGTGAGGAAGACGAGCGAATACGCCCCCCGCACGCGGGACAGGGCGTCCACGATCCGGTCCTCGATCCTCTCGAGCCGCGACCGGGCGATCAGATGGACGATGACTTCCGTGTCCATTGTCGACTGGAAGATCGACCCCTCCACCTCGAGCCCTCTCTTCAGCCGTTGGGCGTTGACCAGGTTCCCGTTGTGGGAGATGGCGATGGAGCCGCTTTCGAAATCGACGACGAAGGGTTGTGCGTTCTTCAGCTCGGAGGTCCCGGTCGTGGAGTAACGGACATGCCCGATGGCGAGATTGCCGGGAAGCCTCGCGAGGGTCTCTTCGGAAAAGATGTCGGCGACCAGTCCCATCCCCTTGTGGAAGATAATGACCTCCCCGTCCGAGGAGGCGATCCCCGCGCTCTCCTGTCCCCGGTGCTGGAGAGCGTACAGGCCGAGGTAGACGAGGTTCGAGGCTTCCGTGTGCCCGTACACCCCGAAAATCCCGCACTCTTCATGTATCTCCGGAATCATGCCCCTCACGCTTTCCCGTCGCATTCCCTCATTGTAATACGGAACCCGACTTCGGCCGCCAGCCCGCGGACGGGGACGGGTCAGGCCCCCCTCCGTCCGGTCGGTTCTCCTCGGAACACGCGGTCGAAAATGGCGTCGACGGCTCTCAGGTACTGCTTCCTGTCGAACAGTTCCCGGAACTCCTCCTGGCTCAGCCGTGACCGGACTTCACGGTCCTTCCACAACAGGCCTGCGAGGTCCTTCTCTTTCCGCCACGCCTCCATGGCCGACTTCTGCACGATTTCGTACGCACGCTCGCGCGACAAACCCCGGGCGGCGAGCGCCAGCATGACCCGCTGGGAGAAGAGCAGGCCGTGGGTCCGGGCAATGTTCTTCTCCATCCGGTCCGGGTGCACGACCAGCGTCTCCATGAGGCCGCGGAAGCGCGCGAGGGCGAAATCGAGCACGATGGTGGCATCCGGCCCGATCACCCTCTCGGCCGAGGAGTGGCTGATATCGCGCTCGTGCCACAGCGGTACGTTTTCGAGGGCGGTGAGGGCGTATCCCCGGAGAAGCCGCGCGAGACCGCACAGGTTCTCGGACAGGATCGGGTTCCGCTTGTGGGGCATCGCCGAAGACCCTTTCTGTCCTTCCGAAAAGAATTCCTCGACCTCCCGGACTTCCGTCCTCTGCAGGTGCCGGATTTCCGTGGCGAATTTTTCGAGGGAGGATCCGACGACGGCGATCGTGGCGAACGCCTCGGCGTGACGGTCCCGCTGGACGACCTGGGTCGATACGGGGGCGGGCCGCAGGGAGAGCTTCCGGCAGACGTACTCTTCCACCGAAGGGTCGATGCTGGCGAACGTGCCGACGGCCCCGGAGAGTTTCCCCACCGACACCACCTCCCGGGCGCGCCGGAGACGGGCGATGTTCCGGCGCATCTCGTCGGCCCACAGGGCCATCTTGAGTCCGAACGTCACCGGCTCGGCGTGGATCCCGTGCGTTCGCCCGATCATCACCGTGTCCTTGTGCTCGAACGCCCTCTTCTTGAGGACTTCGAAGACCTTCTTCGCCTCCCGGATGATCAGCGTGAGGGCCTGACGCATCTGCACGGCGAAGGAGGTGTCGAGGACGTCGGAGCTGGTCATCCCGACGTGGAGGAACCGGGAGTCCTCCCCGACGTGCTCGGCGACCGAGGTGAGGAACGCGATGACGTCGTGCTTCACCACCTTCTCGATCTCGTCGATCCGCGCGATATCGAACGCCGCGCTCCTCCGGACCCTCGCAAGGACGTCGGCGGGAATGAATCCTTTTTGGACCATCGCCTCCATGGCGAGAATCTCGATCTCGAGCCAGATCCGGTAGCGGTTCCCGGGCTCCCAGACCCGGCCCATCGCGGGCCTTGTGTACCTCTCGATCACGTCACCCCTCCCTTATCCGGTATGCCCGAATCCCCCCTCGCCCCGAGGAGTCGGATCGAGGGTTTCCACCTCCCGCCATGTCGCCCGGGCGACGGGGGTGAAGACGAGCTGCGCGATCCGGTCTCCGCGTCCGACGGAAAACGGCTCGGCGCCCAGATTGACCAGGATCACGCGGATCTCGCCCCGGTAATCGGAGTCGATGGTCCCGGGCGAGTTCAGGCAGGTCACGCCGTGACGGACCGCCAGACCGCTCCGGGGACGCACCTGTCCTTCCACCCCGGGGGGAATCGCCACCGAAATTCCGGTCGGGACGAGCGCCCGACCCAGGGAGGGGATGATGAGCTCCCCCTCGATGTCGGCCCGCAGATCCATCCCCGAGGCCCCCTCCGTCTGATAGGCGGGCAGCAGGTCCCTGCCGCTCTCGCGAACAAAACAGACAGGAATCGACAGGGCGGCCGCCATCCGTCAGAAGGAAAGCGCGGACGCGTCCGCGAGGTCGCCCACTGCGGCAAGCGAAAAGTGCTCGCGTCGAAGCATGGTGGCGGCGAGCTCCCTCACCCCGTCCGGAGTCACCTCATCCACCCGCCGGATCTCCTCCTCGACCTCCTCGTACCTGCCGAGGAACATCTCGCCGACCGCCAGTCTGGTCATGCGAAACGCCGCGTCCTCCATGCTCAAAAGAATGCTCCCCTTGATCAGCTCCTTGGCCAGGACAACCTCCTCCTCGCCGAACCGGCCCGCCGCGAGATCCGAGAGGATCCCGCCGGTCACCTCCAGTACATCCCCGGCCTTGTCGGGGGTCGTGCCGGCGCAGATCTTCAGGATTCCCGTATCGGCATAGGCGGAGAGGGAGGAAAAGACGGAATAGGCAAGCCCCCGTTTCTCCCGGATCTCCTGGAAGAGCCGGCTGCTCATACTGCCGCCAAGAACGGCGTTGAGAACGTGTGCTTCGTATTTCCGCCCGCTCACCCGGGAGACCCCGGGGGCGCCCAGACACAGGTGGATCTGCTCGATCGGCCTCTTCCGGAGGAACACCCCGCGCTTCGGGACCGGAGGCGGCTCGGGGACATGGCGCTCCCCGAGATTCAGGAATCCGATCGCCCGATCGAACTCGCCCACGACACGCTCGTGGGGCACGTTTCCGACGACGGAAACGATCACCCCGCGCCGCCAGAACCGGTCCCGGAAATATTCCGTGACGCGCTCCCTCGTGAATGCGGCGATGTTTCCGGACGTCCCCTGGATCGGCAGTCCCAGCGGGTGCCCTCCCCAGTAGGACTCGTGGAAGAAGTCGTGCAGAAGCTCCTCGGGGCTGTCCTCGACCATGAAGATTTCCTGGAGGACGACGCCCTTCTCCCGGTCAAGCTCCTGGCCGTCGAACAGGGAATTCAGATAGATGTCCGAAAGAAGGTCGGCGACCAGGGGGAAATTCTTCGTCAGGACCTTCCCGAAGAAGAAGATGTACTCCCGATCGGTATAGGCGTTCATCGTCCCGCCGACGGATTCGATCTCCCGGGAGATGTCGAGGGCCCTGCGTCGCGCGGTCCCCTTGAACAGCATGTGCTCGATGAAATGGCCGATCCCGTTGTCGGGGGGGGATTCGGCCCGGGAACCCACGGAGATCCAGATCCCCACGGTGGCGGAGCGGAGATGCGGAACGTTCTCGCTGAGGATGGTAACGCCGTTGTCGAGGACCGTCTTCGCGACCGTCATGACATCGCGCCCGCCGGCACCTACCGCCTCCCTTGCCTCCGGCCTCCACGCTCCCGGTCGCGATCCCCGCGATCCCCTCCGCCGGTCCGCTTCTCCGGGCGTCTCGCGCCGCTCTCCCCGCCGGTCGGGCCGGCATCATCCGCGGCCTCCGTGACGGGGTTCTCTCCTTCCTTCTCGAACTCCTTGTGCGTCAGGCGGATCTTCCCGTCCCGGTCGATCTCGAGGACCCGCACCGTCACCTCGTCACCCTCTTTGTAGATGTCGGACACGGCCCGGACCCGGTTCCTGCTGATCTGGGAGATATGGAGGAGCCCGTCGGTGCCGGGGAAGAGTTCCACGAACGCGCCGAACTCCATGATGCGCCGCACTTTTCCCTCGTAGACCTTCCCGACCTCTGCCACCTGCACGATCCCCTCGATGATGGTGATGGCCGCCTTCGCGGACTCCGCGTCCACTGCGGCGATCTTCACGGTCCCGTCGTCCTCGATGTCGATCTTGACCCCGGTCTGCTCCTGGATGCCGCGGATCACCTTCCCTCCCGGTCCGATGATCTCCCGGATCTTATCGGGCTTGACGTGCATCACGTAGATGCGCGGCGCGTACGGGGAAAGCTCGGGGCGTGGATTGTCGAGGACGGCGTTCATCCGGTCGAGAATGAAAAGGCGCCCTTCCCGGGCCTGGCGAAGGGCCGACAGCATGATTTCCCGGCTTACGCCCCCGATCTTGATGTCCATCTGGATCGCCGTGACCCCTTTTGCGGTCCCGGCCACCTTGAAGTCCATGTCCCCGAGGTGGTCCTCGTCCCCGAGGATGTCGGAGAGAACGGCGACCTGTTCTCCCTCCTTGATCAGCCCCATGGCGATCCCGGAGACGCCCCCCTTCGTCGGGACCCCCGCGTCCATCAGCGAAAGGGACGCTCCGCACACGGTCGCCATCGACGAGGAGCCATTGGACTCGAGCACCTCGGACACGATGCGGATGGTGTAGGGAAATTCGAGCTCGTCGGGGAGAACCTTCGACACCGCCCGCTCGGCGAGCGCTCCATGTCCGACCTCGCGGCGCGCCGGCGCGCGAAGCATTTTCACCTCGCCCACGCTGAAGGGGGGGAAGTTGTAGTGGAGCATGAAGGCTTTCGTGGAATCGCCGAGAATGGAGTCGATCCGCTGCTCGTCCTGGGAGGTTCCCAGCGTTGAGGTGACGAGAACCTGTGTCTCCCCGCGCGTGAAGATGGCGGACCCGTGGGTGCGCGGGAGCACCCGGACCTGGCTGGTGATGGACCGGACATCCTCGAGGCCGCGTCCGTCGATCCGGCGCCTCTCGGAGAGGATCTTCCCGCGGACGATCTTCTTCTCGAGGTCCCGGAAGGCTCCCGCGATGAGGTTCGCTTTCTCCAGGCGCTCCTCCTCGGAGAACGCGTTGCGTGCCGCCTCGGCGATCTCCTCGATTCGCTTTCGCCGCTCCTGCTTGCCCAGGATCCCGTAGGCCGCCACGAGGTCTCTCTCCGCCACCTCCGCGATCTTGCGCAGGTCCTCCTCGCCGAGCACCTTCTTCTCGAAGGCCAGCTTCGGCTTTCCCCGCTCGCGGGTCATCGTCTCCTGGAGCTCCAGGACGGGCGCCAGGGATCGGTGCGCAAAGAGGATCGCGTCAAGGACCTCCTCTTCGGACACCTCCGAGGCCTCCCCTTCCACCATCAGGATCGCGTCCCTGCTGCCGGCAACGAAGATGTTGAGGTCGCTCCGCGCCAGGTCGGGAATCCGCGGGTTGAGGACGAGTTCCCCGTCGATCCTCCCGACCCGGGCCCCCGCAATGGGCCCCTCGAAGGGGATCTCGGAGAGGGAAAGGGCCGTGGAGGCCCCGATCATGGCAAGCACCGCGGTGTCGTTTTCCTTGTCGGCCGAGAGGACCGTGGCGATGACCTGGATCTCGTTGGTGAACCCTTTCGGGAACAGGGGCCGGATCGGCCGGTCGATCATCCGGGATGTGAGGATCTCGAACTCGGACAGGCGCCCTTCTCTCTTGAAGAAGCCGCCGGGGATCTTCCCGACGGCGAACGTCTTCTCCACATAATCCACGACCAGGGGGAGGAAGTCGATGCCGGGTCGCGGCGTTTCGGAGGCGCATGCGGTCACCAGGACCACGGACTCCCCGTACGTAACCACGGCCGACCCGCCCGCCTGCTTGGCCAACTCGCCGGTTTCTATCGATAACGTTCTTCCTGAAAGTTCCGCTTCGTACACGTTTCCCACTTGTCGTTATGTCCTTCCTGGGGGCTCCCTGCGGAGCGGATTCTTGTGGATAGGATTCCCTGACTACTTGCGCAGGCCGAGCGCTTCCACAACAGCTTTGTACCGGAGCGACTCCTTCGACTTCAGGTAGTCGAGCAGGCGCCTCCTCTGCCCGACCAGCTTCAATAATCCCCGACGCGAATTGAAATCCTTCGAGTGCGTCTTCAGATGATCCGTGATCATGTTGATCCTCTCCGTAAGGAGCGCAATCTGCACTTCGGGTGAGCCGGTGTCCGATCCGTGCAGGCGGAATTTGCCGATGACGTCCTTTTTCTTCTCCGTCACTACGCTCATTTCTCCCCTTCCCTCTCTTTTTCCATGATCACGGATACCTGATTTCGCTTTGATTTTTCTATTTTATACCATATCACCCGGGGGAAGTAAATTCATATGCCCCGAAGGATTTTCCAGGTGCCGGGAGCGACCCGCTCCACCAGCGCAACAGGCCCTTCCTCCCCGGAGGTGAGGACCACGACACCCTCCTTTTTCCCCTCTTCTTCCTCCTCGAGCCAGGGGGCGGGCGATCTTCCCTGGCGGACGGCCGAGACCGCCTCGGCCGGGATCTCCCGCCGGGGAAATCCGGCAAGCGCGCTTCCGATCGGAACCAGAGAGCCGTGCGCCTCTCCCCGCTTCCCCGCTGCAACGAGGTCCGCAAGCGTGATCGAGTCCTCGATCCGAAAGGGACCGCTCTTCAGGCGACGGAGAGCGGAGACGGTCATCGAAACCCCAAGGACGATCCCCAGGTCCCTGCACAGGGCCCGCACGTAGAACCCTTTCGAGCAACGCAGGAATGCCCGGAATCCCTCCGTCGACCACGAGAGGACCCTGGCCTCGTGCACGGTTATCTTCCTTCCCGCGAGCCTGACCTCCTTCCCCTGCCGTGCGAGCGTATACGCACGGGTCCCGGCTACCTTGATCGCCGAATAGGCGGGGGGAATCTGCTCCCACGCTCCCACGATGCCGGCGATGGCGGCCTTCACGGCGTCCTCCTCCGCGATCTTCCCCGGCGTGCCGCCGATTTCCCTGCCCGTGGAGTCGCCGGTGTCCGTTTCGACCCCGAACCGGAAGAAGACGTCGTACTCCTTCTCCTGGGCTGCGAGATATCCCGCTATCTTGGTGGCCCTGCCCACGCAGACGGGCAGCACGCCGGTGGCGAGCGGGTCGAGGGTCCCCGCATGGCCGCACTTTCTTCCCCGGAACAGGCGCCCCACGCGCTCCACGGCCTTAAAGGAGGTGATCCCGGCCGGTTTGTCCAGGACGATCACGCCGTCGGCCGGCTTCACGGAAGGGCGGCCTCCAGCAATCCGAAGACCCGGTTCCTGACCTCGTCCAGGGACCCCTGGACGGTGCAACCCGCTGCGTTGCGGTGCCCGCCACCACCGAGAGCGGCTGCAACGGCGGACACATCGACCCTCCCCTTGGAGCGGAAACTCACACGGAACTCGGCGTCATCCTCCTCCCGGAACGCCACGGCGACTTCCACGCCGGCGATGGAGCGGGGATAGTTGATGAACCCCTCGAGATGGTCCTTCGTGGCGGAAAAATCGCGGAGGTCCTTCTTTCTCGTCGTGACCACGGCAACCCTGCCCCCCGCTGCGAGTTCCAGGGTTCCGAGAACCCGCCCGAGCAGTCCGAGTTTCCCCGCGGTCTGGGTCTCGTAGACCTTTTCCGCAACCTCCCAGGGGTCGACCCCGATCCGCACCATTTCGCCGGCGACGGAAAACGCTTCCGGGGATGCGTTCGAGTAGCGGAAGGAGCCGGTGTCCGTCAGGATCGCGACGTAGATGTTCGCCGCGATGTCCCGGTCGATTCCGATCCCGAGAGCGACGAGGAGGCGATGGACCAGGACCCCGGTCGCCGCGGCTTCGGCGTCGATCAGGCAATATTCCCCCTGTGCATCGTTGGTGGAATGATGATCGATGTTCACCAGGATCGGACACTTCCGCATCTCGGTCTGGACCCGCCCGGTTCGTTCGAGTGACCCGCAGTCGACGACGACGGCCACGTCATGGGTCGACCCCTCCGCATCCGGCACGACCGTGTCCGCACCCGGAAGAAACGCCAGGTTCCCGGGAACGGGGTCCGAGTTCACCACCGTCGCCGTCTTTCCCATCTTCCGGAGGGCAAGGGCAAGCGCCAGTTCCGACCCGATGGCGTCCCCCTCCGGGTTCTCGTGGCACGCGATCAGGAACCGGTCCTTCTCCCGGAACAGGCGGCAGATCGCTTCCAGGTCATTCCTCACCGGAGCTCTCCTCCGCAGCCTTCCGCAGAAGGGCATCGATCCGGATCCCTTTCTCGAAGGAGGTATCGTAATGGAAGGTCACGTCGGGGGAATACCGCATCTGCAGGGCTCCGCCAAGCTCTTTCCGGATGTACCCCCGGGAACGGCGAAGGGCGTCCCGGGCGGCGATGCGCTCCTCTTCCCCCCCGCGAACGGAGTAGTGGACCCGTGCGATTTTCAGGTCGCCGGTCATGGTGACGTCGGTGACCGTGACCCCTTCCAGGCCGGGGTCTTTCACTCTGTGCTGGAGGATCAGGGAGATCTCTTCCCGGATCCTCTCCGCCACGCGTGCCAGACGGTCTCCGCGTCCTTTCATGCGTCCTCGTCATCCATATGGAGGATCTCGATCCGGCGCCCGGTCAACTCGATTTCGCCGTCTCTTCCGACCATGTCCGTGATCCGGTCCAGGATCGACTGGGCCAGGCGGGAGTCCGTCGATACGAGGGCGACCCCGATCCTTCCCCTCTGCCTCAGGTCCTGGAGCCCGACCTCGGCCACGGAGACCGGGAACCCCGCCCGGATCCGTCCCGTCAGCCCGCTCAGCCGCCTTCGCTTGTCCTTGAGGGATTCGGACGCGGGAAAAACAAGGTCGGCCACCAGCACCGCGACCAGCATGCCTCCGCCGCCCCGTCCCACGGCAATCGTCTACGAAAGGGTCTCGGCAACCTTCTCCATCACGAACGCCTCGATCTGGTCGCCCACCTTGATGTCGTTGTAGTTTTCCAGCCCGAGGCCGCACTCGTATCCTTCGGCCACCTCGCGGACGTCGTCCTTGAACCGTTTCAGCGAGGCAAGCTTTCCCTCATGGACGACCACGCTGTCGCGAACCAGCCGGACGATCGCATTCCGGAGGATCTTGCCGGAGAGGACATAGCACCCGGCCACGGTGCCCAGACGGGAGATGTGGAAGATGTTCCGCACCTCCGCACGCCCCACCGACATCTCCCGGAAGGAGGGTTCGAGCATCCCTTCCATCGCTTTCCGGATATCTTCCAGCACGTCGTAGATGACCGTATAGAGACGGACGTCGACACGCTCCCGTTCGGCAAGGTCCGTCCCCTTCGCCTCCGGCCGCACGTTGAACCCGATGACGACGGCCGTGGAGGCCGAGGCGAGCATCACGTCGGACTCGGAGATCCCTCCGACTCCCGCGTGGATGATGTTCACCTTGACCTTCTCCCCGGAGAGCTTGTTCAGCGAATACTGGAGCGCTTCCAGTGACCCCTGCACGTCCGTCTTCAGGATGATGTTGAGCCCCTTCAGCTCGCCCTCCTCGATCCGCCGGTGGAGTTCCTCGAGACTGAACCGGGGCCGGGCGATGATTTTCTCCCGCTCTTTTTCCAGACGGTGCATCGCGATCTGGCGGGCGGTGCGCTCGTCCTCGAGGACGGCGAACTTGAGACCGGCACCGGGAAGCCCGTTGAGCCCCTGGATCTCTACCGGCGTCCCCGGGAGGGCCTCCGTAAGCCGTTTTCCCATGTGGTTGATCAGGGCGCGCACGCGCCCGTAATGCGTCCCGGTAACCACCGGGTCCCCGACCTTCAGGGTCCCGTCCTGCACGAGGACCGTGGCGACGGCACCGCGCCCCTTCTCGATCCGGGACTCGATCACCGAACCACGGGCATGCTTTCGGGGATTCGCCCTGAGCTCGAGGATATCCGCCTGGAGGAGGATGAGCTCGAGAAGGGACTCGATCCCGGTCTTCATCTTCGCGGAGACGTTCGCGTACAGCGTCTGGCCGCCCCATTCCTCGGGGACCAGCCCGTGCTCGGAGAGCTGCTGCCGGATCCGGTCCGGCTGCGCCCCGGACTTGTCGATCTTGTTCACCGCGACGACGATCGGGACGTTCGCCGCCTTGGCGTGGTCGATCGCCTCCACCGTCTGGGGCATGACGCCGTCGTCGGCCGCCACGACCAGCACGACGATGTCGGTAACCTGGGCTCCACGCGCCCGCATGGAGGTGAACGCCTCATGCCCGGGCGTGTCCAGCATGACGAGGGACCGGCCATTGTGCTCGACTTCGTATGCGCCGATGTGCTGGGTGATCCCTCCCGCCTCCTGGTCGATCACGTTGCTCGCCCGGATCGAGTCCAGGAGCAGCGTCTTCCCGTGATCGACGTGCCCCATGATCGTGACCACGGGCGGCCGGGGAGCGAGATCCTCTTCGCTGTCAGCATCCTGGTCGATGAGAGTCTCCATCTCGGGGGAGACGTTCTCCACCTCGAACCCGTACTCCTGGGCAAGAATGCCCGCTGCGTCGGCGTCGAGAAGCTGGTTCACCGTGGTGGGCATCCCCATCTCGATCAGCCGCTTGATCACCTCGCCCGCCTTGACCCCCATCCGGTGGGCCAGATCCCCGACGGTAATGACTTCCTCGATCTTGAAGACGCGCTTGCTCGCCTTGGGCGGGAGGCTGGAGGGGGCTCTCTTCTCCCTGGCGGGCCGTCCCCTCCTCTTCTGGACACGAGTCGGCTGGAACTGGCGCACCACCGCCGCCTCGGGCGGCGGTTTCTCGTCGACGGCGACGGGGCCCTCGGGTTCCTCGACGATCTCCTGGATGATGTGCTTCTTCAGCACCCCCTTCTGGACCTTCTTCTCAAGAGGTTTCGCCCTCTTCCACTTCTTCTCCTTCTCTCTCCGCTCCTCCTCGGCCTTCGAGGGAGGCGGAGCTTCCACCACGCGGATCGCAGGCTCCGCCGCGCTCTCTTCCGCCGCCACCGGGGCCTGCGGTTCCGCAGGAACTCCGGGGACCTCTTCTGGGGCGGGGGCAGAGGGTAAAGCGGTCTCCTCCGCTGCGGTCCCCTCTTCCGGGGAAGGGGGTGGCGGTTCGGCGGGAATTTCCGGTTCGGGCGCGCTCCGGCGCAGCACCACCCGGCTCGACTTGCGCTCGATCGTCCCGTCCGCGTGGGTCACCTCGAGCGGCTTTTCCCTGGGGGGGGGAGGCGGCGCTCCCTTCCGGAAGTGGCCCCTCACCTTCTCGATCACGTCGCCCTCGATGTTGCTCGACGCAGACTTCCCCTTCTGCCCGATGCGCTCGAGGAACAGCAGGATCTCCTTGCTGCTTTTCATCCCGAGTTCCTTGACAAGATCCCTTACGCGAACCTTTTCCATCCACTCCCCCTGCGGGTTTGCTTCTCCTTCATGATGCGTCACATCCCCGGCGGAGACAAGACGCCTCATCGGACGGCTCCGGGAAACGGCTCCCGCCCCTCAAGATCTTTCCCCCAACTCCTCCAGGGCATCCGCAAGGGACGCTGCGGACGCGCCCATCCGGTAGCGCCGGGATCCTTTCTGCGTGCGGATGCTCCGCGCGAATTCCCCGATGCAGCCCGTGCTCCGGCAAAGATAGAACCCCCGTCCGGCCCGTTCGGCCCCGGGATCCGGTTCCCAGCCCTTCCCGGATCGCCCCGCGACCCGGAGGAATCCGTCCTTGTCCCCTTTCGCCCTGCACTGCACGCATGTCCGTTGCGGACGGTGACCCCTACGCCCCGGAGCCATCCCCCGGCTTCTCCTCGGGAATCTCCTCGGCATCCGGTACGTCCCCGGACCCCTCGTCCGGCGAAGGCGCTTCCGCCTCGTCCCCGGTGGTTCCGGGAGCATCAGGCTCCGCCGTCGCCACTTCCTGATCCGGGACTGGAGGCGTCTCCTCTCCGGCCGCCTCCTTTGGTGCAAACAACTCCTCGGCCTTCTTGAGCGCGTCCTCGACCTGTCCTTCCGCCCGGACCTCGATCCTCCACCCCACGAGCTTGGAGGCCAGTTTCACGTTCTGCCCCCTCTTCCCGATCGCCAGGAGGAGCTGTTCCTCGGGGACGATGACCTCCATCATCTTCTCGGACTCGTTCACCAGGACCCGTATGATCTCCGCGGGCTGCAGGGCGTTGCACACGAATTTCGCGGGATCCTCGTCCCAGGCGATGATGTCGATCCTTTCCCCCCGGAGCTCCTGCACCACGCTCTGGACCCGGGACCCTTTCATCCCGACGCATGCGCCCACGGGGTCCACGTCCCTTTCCTTCGACTTCACAGCGATCTTGGTGCGGAATCCCGGCTCCCTCGCCACGCTCAGGATGGAAACGACGCCTTCGTAGACTTCGGGGACTTCCTGCTCGAACAGTTTGAGGATCACCCGCGGATCGGATCGGGACAAAAGGATCTCCGGCCCGCGCGTCGTCTTGGAAGGGGGCATCACGGCCTCCGTTCTCCCGAGATCGACGATGATGGTGTCCCGCTCGTACCGCTGAACGATGCCGTTGAGGATCTCCCCCTTGCGTGTGATGAACTCATTGTAGATGACTTCCCGCTCGGCATCCTTGACCTTCTGCATGATGATCTGGCGCGCGGTCTGCGCGGCGATCCGGCCCAGATCCTTCGTGCTCATCCGGAACCCGATGCTGTCTTCCAGGCGCGCCTCGGGGTCCAGCTCCGTGGCTTCGGCGAGCGAGATCTCCACTTCCTTGTCCTTCACCTCTTGCACGACCGTCCGGAACTCGAGGACCTCGAAATCCCCCGTCTCTTCGTCGTAGATGGCCTCGAGGCGCTTGTTCATTCCGTACTTCTTCTTCGCGGCGCTTTCGAGGGCGTCCTTGATCGCGCCGATGATGACGCTCCGGTCGATCCCCTTTTCCTTTCCCAGCTGGTTGATAATCTGGCCGATATCTAGGATCATCGTCTTCTCTTTCCTTTTCCGAATAGTTCTTCCTGGGGCACTTCCAGGTTCGCCTTTCGCATCAGCCGGTACGGCAGGCGGAACGTCCTGCCGTCCCTGTCCAGTTCGATCCCCTCCTCGTCGCTGCCCAAAAGGACCCCCCGGAAGTTCCGGCTTCCCTCGACGGGAGCCGACAGGGAAACCCTCACCCTCCTCCCCCGGAATGCCGCGAAGTGCTTCGGAAGACTGAGCCGTCGGTTCAACCCGGGAGAGGAAACCTCAAGGGAGTACGGGCTCGAAACGGGATCCTCCACGTCGAGGATCGCACCGAGCTTCCGGCTGAACGACGCGCAGTCGCGCAGCTGGACTCCCCCTTCCCTGTCGATGAAGACCCGGATCACCGAGCGGGAGCCTTCCGTCGCGATCTCCACGTCGATGAGCTCGACCAGTTCGTCCTGCGCCACACCCTCGGCCAGGGCGGCGATCTTTTCCGTATCGATTTTCACCTGGGTTCATCGAAAAAAAAAGTGGGCTGAGCCCACTTTCCGGAAAACCAAACTACAAAACAAGTCTACCCCCCATGCAGGAAAACCTCAAGGTCTTTTTTCCAGCGTAAGCCCCCCCCGATAATCCGCCAGGGCTGCGATCCTCTCCTCCCGGAAGAACGCCTCCATTCCCTCGAGGATATCGACACACGCCCGGGGATTCCGGAAGTTCGCGGTGCCGACCTGCACCGCCGAAGCCCCCACCAGGAGAAACTCCAGCGCGTCCGCTGCGCTCTGGATGCCGCCGATCCCGATCACCGGAATCCTGACTGCCTTTGCCGCCTCCCACGTCATGCGCAGGGCGACCGGCTTGATCGCGGGTCCGGAAAGCCCCCCCGTCACGTTCGACAGTTCCGGGCGCCGCGATCGGTGGTCGACCGCCATGCCGACGATCGTGTTGATCAGGGAGACGGCGTCCGCGCCGCCTTCTTCGGCGGCCCTCGCGATGACCGCGATATCCGTCACGTTCGGGCTGAGCTTGACCCAGAGAGGCTTCGCGGTGCAGCCCCGCACCCGCCCGGTGAGGCCCGCGATCCCCTCCGGGGTGGCGCCGAACGCCATCCCCCCCTCCCTGACGTTGGGGCAGGAGGCGTTCACCTCGATCGCCCCGAGGGAAGAAACCTCCGAAAGCCGGCGCGCAAGCGCTTCGTACTCTTCCACAGTCTTCCCGTAGATGTTCGCGACGAATGTTGCGCCGACGTCCTCCAGGCGCGGCACCACATCGCCGATGAACCTCTCCACTCCGATGTTCTGCAGACCGATCGCGTTGAGCATCCCCGCCGCCGTCTCGACAATGCGCCCGGGCGGGTTCCCCGACGTGGGGGCCAGGGACAGTCCTTTCACGACGACCGCCCCGAGTCGGGAGATATCGTAGAACGGCAGGAACTCGAGGCCGTATCCGAACGTCCCCGACGCGCTCAGGACGGGGTTCTTCACCCGCACCCCCCCAAGGGATACGGAAAGGTCGGGGGTCACCACACGACCTCCCGCGCGTCGAACACCGGCCCCTCCCGGCAGACCCGCCGGTAGGCCGTCCGGTCGCCGTCCCACAGGGTCACGACGCACCCCCAGCAGACCCCGAATCCGCAAGCCATGTGGTTTTCCAGCGCCACCTGGGCCATAACACTGCGCCTGGATGCCGCGGCGGCGATTTCCCTGAGCATCTCCCTCGGTCCGCAGGCGAGGATCACAAGCCGTTCGATCGATTCCTGCGAGAGCCCTTCCATCCGTTCCAGCACCGCGTCCGTGACCCGTCCATGGTATCCGGCGGTGCCGTCCTCCGTGCAGAGGTGGATCCTGCCGGGTTCCTTTCCCCCCGGGGTCCACTCCTTCGGCGGCAGGTGCTCCCGGGTCCGTGCACCGAGAAACATCTCGAATCGGGCACGACGCCGTCCGAGGACGGCCGCCGCGGGGAATACCGAGGAAAACCCGACGCCGCCCCCCACCAGCCAGTACGACCGTCCTTCCTGCTCGAGGTCGAACCCGCGTCCGAGAGGAAGGGTGATGGACAGGGTTTCGCCCGGGTGAAGGCCGGACAGCAGCGCGGTCCCCCTGCCCACGACCTTGTAGACGAATTCGATCTTCCCTTTTCCTTTCGTACCACCCGACCGGAAGACCGCGAGAGGGCGGGGCAACAGCGGATCGTTCCCCGGCCACCCCGAGACCATGGCGAACTGGCCGGGCACGAACCGCACGGGTTCGGGAATGATCGCCTCGATCCGGTAGAAGATCTCCCCCCGTCCCTCGTTCCGCACGATCCTGGCGCTGAGGAATCGCGTGCGGTCAATCGGCATTCTTCTCCCCGATCTCCCGGGAGAGAACGATCGCGTCCTCCCCGGTGTCCGTGTAGTACCCTTTCCGGATGCCCACGAAGCGAAATCCGTCCCGACGGTACATCCGGATCGCCGGTTCGTTGCTCGGCCGTACCTCGAGGTAGATTCTCCGTCCTCCGGCAAGGGCGGATCTCCGGATGCACTCCCGGAGAAGGGACCGCCCGACTCCCCGGCTACGGGCATCCGGCCGGACCGCGATGTTCAGCAGATGGGACTCCTCCCCGACCGTCCAGCAGATCGCATAGCCGGCCACCTCGCCCCCCGGCTCCCCGACGACCACGATCGCATCGGAAAACCTGCGTCCGATTTCCTCCTCGAAGAGGGCGCGGGACCAGGGAGTCGGGAAGGATTCCTGCTCGATGGCCATGACGCCATCCAGGTCCCCGGGCGCCAGGTCCCTGATCCGGACGCGCAGGGGTCTTCTCCCCGGTCACCAGCGGATCAGGGACGAGGCCCAGGTAAACCCCGATCCGAATGCCGCGAGACAGACGATGTCCCCCTCCTTGATGATTCCCTCCTCGACGCACTCGTCGAGGGCGATCGGTACGGAGGCGGCGGTGGTGTTGCCGTACTTCTCGATGTTGGAGAACACCTTCTCCGGGGGAACGCCGAGGGACTTCGCCACCGCCTGGGTGATCCGCAGATTCGCCTGGTGCGGGATGACGACCGACAGGTCCGACACGCTCATGTCGTTCCGGGCGAGCGCCTCGTGAATCACCTCGGGGAAGCGCCGAACCGCATGGTTGAACACGGATCGGCCGTTCATGAACCCCAGATGTCTCCGTTCGTCGATCATCTGCTTGCTGATCCGCGGATTCTCGATGGAAGCCGGCGCCTCCACCATGAGCTCGCGGGCATGCTTCCCCTCCGAATGAAGATGCGAGGACAGGATCCCTTTCCCGGGCTCCGAGGGGCCGACGACCACCGCGCCGCCCCCATCCCCGAAGATGACGGACACGTCCCTCCCCGCCGTGCTGAGGTCCAGGCCGGTGCTCTGCACCTCCGCCCCGATGACGAGGACGTGGTCGTAGAAACCGGCTTTGACGTACGCCTCGGCCACCGACAGCCCGTAGAGAAATCCGGTGCACTGGGTGCGGACGTCGAGAGCCCCGATCGTGTCCATTCCCAGCTTTTCCTGCACGAACACCCCGCAGCCCGGGAAGAACATGTCGGGCGAGAGGGTGGCGAAGACGAGAAACTGGATCTCCTTCGGCGTGAGTCCCGCGCGCCCGATGGCCACGCGCGCCGCCTCCACGCCCAGGTCCGATGCGCCCGTTCCCGGGTCGACGAACCGGCGTTCCCGGATCCCCGTGCGCTGCACGATCCACTCTTCCGAAGTGTCCATCAGGGCGGTCAGTTCGGCGTTGGTGACGACGCGGGGCGGCAGCGCGCGTCCCGTGCCGAGAATGGTTGCTCCCCTCATCGGCCCTCCCTCACAGCACGAACACGGCGGCGGCGATGACCGTGGCGTATTCATCCTTCACGATCGCCGACTGGGTGATATTGAACGAACGGAAGATCTTCCCGCTGATCTTCCATACCTCCTTCTTCTCGTCCCAGCTTTTCTCCTCGTCGAATTCGATGCCGAGGGTGGAGGCGAGCATGGCGGCAGCCAGATCCTCGGCGTAGTCCCCTGCCACCTTTTCCGGCTGCCCGAAGGCGTGATGCTCGCTCAGATAGCCGTATACGGAACGATCCGAGGGAAGGGCGCAGCCGACGGAGGCCGCAATGAGCCGACGGGGCTCATCGCTCTGGCACCTGCTCATGACCACGAATACGATCTCTCCGGGGGTCAGTTCCCTCATCCCCGCTTCCTTGTTGATGATACGGCACTTGGGGGGAAATATGCTCGACACCTGGACAAGGTTGTACTTCTCGATCCCCGCGTCGCGAAGGGCAAGTTCGAACGACGTCAGCTGTTCCCTGTGTCGCCCGACCCCCTTGGTGAAAAATACCTTTGAAGGAACGAACATCGGAGACAACTCCTTTGGCGGGGGATCTCCCCTACGTCTCTTCCCGCTTGGCGAGGATCCACCCCATGATCCGGTAGCACAGCTTCGCCGCGAGGAAGTCCGGGGCGACGATACCGGGGATGGGGGAAAGCTCCATGATGTCGAATCCCACGATGTTGCAGTCCGCCCGCATCACGTCCCTCAGAATGTCGATCACCTCGAACCAGTCCAGCCCGCCGGGCTCCGGCGTTCCCACGGCAGGCATGATCCCCGGGTCGAAGACGTCGAGGTCGATCGATATGTACACGTTGCCGGTGAGGGAACTCACGATCCCCCGCGTGACATCCGCAAGATTGTCCCTTACCTCCGACGCGTAGAAGGACTTGACGTTTTCCGCCCGGCGCAGAAACCGGTCCTCTTCCTCCGAAATGCTTCGCACCCCGACCTGCACAAGTCTCGCTCCGGAGTCCACGATGCGGCGACCCACGCAGGCGTGGTTCCAGGGGGTTCCGAGATAGGTGTCCCGCAGGTCCGCGTGCGCATCGAACTGGAGGACGGTGAGATCCTCGTATTTCTTCTTCAGTGCGGAGACCGCGCCGCACGTTCCCGAGTGCTCCCCTCCCGCGACGACAGGGAACTTTCCTGCCCGCATGACTGCCTTCACCCGCTTCTCCAGCTCTTTCAGCATGGCGAGCGGCCCCGTGGTCAGCATCGGAATCTCCGTGGAGACGAAGATCCCGGCCCGGTAAGGCTCGATCTTGTTCTCCTCGTCGAACAGCTCCATGTGCCCCGATGCCTCGATCATCGCCCGGGGCCCATTCCGCGTCCCCGACACGTACGTTGCGGTCAGATCGATCGGGAACGGGACGACGACGAATGCCGAACTCTTCCACGAGGAATACTTGTCGGGAATTCCGCCGAAGCTCACCGAATACGGCTTCACGAAGGTACCTCCTTCATTTCATCCCTTTCCGTCGCGCCGATTTTACCTTGACCGCGATGCGGTAGACAACTATATAACCCAGTCCCGCGGCGGCGATCCCCACGATCGTCGTGCCCAGAAAGAGGGGGGCGGCATAGGGAACGGCCGCCTTCAGGACCGTCTGGAGAGAGTAGCTTTCGAACGACGGCGGGGAGACCCGCATCCCCAGGATCCGCTCCCCCAGGCGGAAACACCCGTAGAACACGAAGGGCATCGTATAGGGATTGTTCACCCAGACCCCCGCCATGGTGGTCACCTTGTTCAACCGGAGGAGGACGGCCACGATCAGCGCCAGCCCCATGTGGAGGGTCACCAGCGGGGTAAAGCTGAAGAACACGCCCACGGCGAATCCCGCCGCGAGGCTCCTCTCGTCGGAATCCGCGGCAATCGCCCCGCGGAGTTTCTCCCTGATCTTTCCCCAGCTGATCACGGAACCGCCCCGACGGAGCTTAGAACCCTTGCATCGCGCGTTCCCCCGGGAGCCTGGAGGGCCGTGCGTCGATCAGCCGAAGCCGGAGCGACCGTTCGCCCCGAAAAAACGTCCACTGGGGGGTAAACAGGATGTCGAGAGAACCGCCCGGACCCGACGGCAGCTCCGACCGGTGAAAGGCTACCGCCTCGAAACGGCATCCGTTCCCCGACAGCTCGGCCTTCAGATGCCGGCCCTCCCCTCCGAAAAGGGAGTGCCTCCTGACGCGCACATTGCCGGCGAGCAGCACCGGCTCCTCGTTTCCCATCCCGAACGGGCGCATCCGCTCGAGTTCCTCCATGAATCTGCCGGAGATCTGGGAGAGGGGTACCCGCGCATCGACCTCGACGCGGGGTGCGCCGTCCCTGCCCGAGGCGTACGTCCTCGCGGCACGGTCCAACCCTTCCCGGAATGCGGGAAGGTTGCCGGCGGGCAGAGCGATGCCGGCCGCCTGCATGTGCCCCCCGTACCGGGTCAGGAGATGCGAGAGCCCGGAAAGCGCTTCGACCAGGGGAAATCCGTCCGCGCTTCGGAGGGACCCCCTTGCCTCATCCCCGTTGATCTGGAGGAGAACGGCGGGGCGATGATACCGCTGGGCGATCTTCGACGCGACGATGCCGAGGACACCCATATGCCAGCCGGTGTCCGCAAGGACGATCGCGGAGAGGGAGGACGGGAGAGGGCCCGACTCCAGAGCCGCTTGCGCCTCGCGCATGATCCGTTTCTCCTCGCGCTGCCTCCAGGCATTGTCCGTGTGGAGCTCCTCGGCAAGGCGGAGGGCCCTGCCGAAACTGTCCGTTGCGAGCAGTTCCGAAGCGCGCGTGGCGTCCCCCACCCGCCCCGCGGCGTTCAGGCGGGGGCCGACGCGGAAGGCCAGATCGATCTCGTTCACGTTTTCCTGCGCAATCCCGGAAACCGAGAACAGGGCGCGTATGCCGGGCCGCGCGCGAAGACGCATCTCCTCGAGGCCGGCTTTCACGAACAGGCGGTTGTCGCCCCGCAAGGGAACCATGTCCGCCACGGTGCCGAGCGCCACGAGGTCGAGGTACTTCCGCAGGGAGGGTCCATCGCCGCCGGGGAACGCACCGTTTTCCCGCATCAGCCGGCGGATGCCGCACATCAGCAGGAAGACCACGCCCACCCCCGCAAGGTCCTTCTCCGGGTACGGGCAATCCTTCTGCTTCGGGTTCAGGATGGCAAGCGCAGGGGGGAGGACCTCTCCGGGAACGTGATGGTCCGTCACGATCACGTCGATTCCCGCCCCGGAGGCCCAACGGATCGCTTCCTCGTCGGTCACGCCGCCATCCACGGTCACGATGAGCTTCACGCCGCGCCGGGCGGCTGCTTCCAGGTGGTCCCTCTTCAGACCGTACCCGTCCCCGGTCCGGTGGTTCTGGTGGATCCGGACGTCTGCTCCCGGAAACAGTTCGCTCAGGAAGAGGAACAGGCATGCTGCGCCCGTCGCGCCGTCCGCATCGTAATCGGCGTACAGCAGGATCGGCTCCCCCCCGCGCGCAGCGTCCACAAGCCTCCGCGAAGCCTTCTCGAGATCCTTCATCCGAAAGGGGGAGGAGAGGTCGTTCAGGCTGCCGTTGAGAAACCTGTCGGCCTCGCGGGGATCGGAGATCCCGCGGTTGACCAGAATCCGGGAAGCCACATCCGAAAACCCGGTGCCTTCCCGAATGTCCCGCACGAGCGATTCATCCGGCGCGCGGAGCACCCAATGTCTTGCGGCCCGACCCGCCAACCCCCGAGGTTACCTTTTCACCTGGACCATCTTTTCGCCGCGCCAGATCGCCACGATCGGACTGGCGACGAAGACGGAGGAGTAGGTCCCGATGATGATGCCAAGGGCCAGGGCCAGGGAGAAATCCTTCAGGACAATCCCGCCGAACAGGAGGAGCGCCATGCACGCCATGAACGTGGTGAGCGAGGTGATCACGGTGCGGCTCAGCACCTCGTTCACGCTGAGATTGATCGTCTCCGAGAAGGTGTTTCTCTTCCGGAGGCGGATGTTCTCCCGGATCCGGTCGAAGACGACGACGGTGTCGGTAAGCGAATACCCCCCGATGGTAAGGAGGGCGGTGATGAAGAGGAGATCCATTTCCCGCCCGAGCAGGTAGAAGATCGCCACGAGCATGATGACGTCGTGGAAGGTCGCCAGAGCCGCCGCGACGCCGAACTTGAATTCGAAGCGCCAGGCGAGGTAGAGGATGATCGCCGTGGCGGAGACGGCCAGGGCGAAGAGGGCGTCCGTCCGCAGCTTCTTCCCGATGGCCGGACCGATCTCGGCAATGCTTTCCACCGTCTGCGGGTTGGAGGGAAACCCCTGCCGGAGGAGACCGACGACCTTCTCCCCCACCATCTTCTCCTCTTCCCCTTTTGCGCTCACCTTGATGATGTAGATGTTCTCCTCGGGAACCGACTGAAGGCTCGCCTCAGGGAACCCACCGGCCGTGACGACCTTCCGGACCTGATCCATCTGCACCTGCTGCTCGAATCGCACCTGCAGGGAGGTTCCGCCCGCGAGGTCGATCCCCAGGTTCGCGCGGCCCGAAAAGATCTGGAAGACGGCGAACAGGCCGAACGCGACAACCGCCCCGGAGAAGAAGAACGCGTATTTCTTGAGCTGCATGAAATCGATGCTGGTGTTCTTGATGATCTCGAACATCGTCGTATCGGGTCCCCCGTGGGCTTTTTCTTCCGTCCTTCGACGGGGTTGTCAGATGCTCAGCGCCTGCATCGGCCGCCTCGCATTGAGGTAGTCGAACACGACCTTCGTGCAGACGAGAGCGGTGAAGAGGTTGATGGCCACGCCCATCGAGAGCGTAACGGCGAACCCCTTGATCGGTCCCGTTCCGAACTGGAAGAGGATCATCGCGGTGATCAGCGTGGTCACGTGGGAGTCCACGACGGTCCAGAAGGCCTTGTCGTATCCGGCGTCGATCGAGGCCCGCACCGTCTTTTTCGACCGCAGCTCCTCCCGGATCCGCTCGAAGATGAGGACGTTGGAGTCGACCGCCATGCCGATGGCGAGGATGATTCCCGCGATTCCGGGAAGCGTAAGCGTCGCCTCCAGGAGGGACATCCCCGCGAGCAGATACAGGATGTTGAAGATCAGCGCCACGTCCGCGATCACGCCGGCGAACCGGTAGTAGAACAGCATGAACCCGACGACGAGGGCCGCCCCGATCATCGCGGCCCGGATCCCCTTCTGGATGGAGTCGCGGCCGAGCGAGGGCCCCACGGACACGTTCTGGATGATCTTCACCGGAGCGGGAAGCGATCCCGCCCTCAGGACGATGGCGAGGTCGGAGGCCTCCTCCGGGGTGAAGGAACCCGTGATCTGCGCCTCCCCGCCGGAAATCCGCTCCTGGATCACGGGCGCCGAGTAGACGGTGTCATCGAGCACGATCGCCAGCCGCCGCTTCACGTTCTCCGCGGTCACCCGGTCGAAGATCTGGGCGCCCCGGTTGTCGAAGGAGATCCCCACGTATGCCCCGCCCCGCTGCGACTGGAAATTGACCCGGGCGGTCTTGATCGACTCCCCCGTGAGAACCGCCCGCTTCTTGACCACGATCGGCCTCCTGTTGACGCGGCCGTTCTGGGGGTCGACATTCTTCTCGTAGAGCAGCTGGTCGTCGTCGGGAAGGTTCCCCTTCAGCGCCTCCTCCACGCTCGCCCCTTCGTCCACGAGCTTAAACTCCAGCAGGGCGGTTTTTCCGATCAGCTCGATCGCGCGCTGCTGGTCCTTCACGCCGGGAAGCTGGACAACGATGCGATCCTCACCCTCCGCCACGATCTGCGGCTCGCGCACGCCGAACTGGTCGATCCGGTTGCGGATGGTCTCGACCGCCTGCGACACGGCGTTCGCCCGGATCGCCTTGACCTCGTTTTCCGTCATCCCGCCACGGATCGCTGCCCCGGACGAGGTCACCGGCCCCAGCGTGTAGTCGATCGTTCCCGCCTCTTCCTTGAGCGTCCTCAGGGCGCGGTCGGCGAATTCCCCCGGGGGGAGGGTGAGCGAGAAGCCGCTGATCCCGTCCTTCGCCATGGCCAGCACGGGGATCCCCTTCTCCCGCAGGATCGCGCGGGCGTCGTCGGCGTATCGCATGTTGGTGTTTTCGATCGCCTTGTCGATCTCCACGGCGAGCCGCAGGAAGACCCCCCCCTGGAGATCGAGCCCCAGGTGAATCTTCGGGCTCTTCTCCATCCAGGCAGAGGGAAGGATGTCGGTCATGCTCGGCAGAACGAGAACGATAGACGCCGCCGTCAGGACGGCGATCAGGGTGGCCCTCCACCCGATGCTTTTCCACATGGTCTTACCGGTGCTCCTTTGGTCGCCTTCTCGCCGTATTCCTATCCCGTCTTCGCTTCGGAGGTGGCCGCTTCCTGGCCCGACCCTGCGACAGCGCTGCGCGTCACCCTGACCCGGACCTTGTCCGCGATCTCAAGGGTTACCGTCGTATCCGTCAACCCCGTCACGATCCCGTGGAGGCCGCCGGACGTGACCACCCGGTCTCCCGTCTTGAGGTTCTTGACAAAGTCCTGGTGCTTTTTCGCCTGCTTCTGCTGGGGGCGAATCAGGATGAAATAGAAGACCACGAACATGAGGAGAAGGGGGATGATGCCCGTAAGCCCGCTTCCCGCCCCATCGCCTTTCGCACCCAAAGCATAGGCCAGCCCTGTAGAGAACATGCCGATTGACCTCCCCGGATCGCTATTCACCACTTGAACCGGGTGATTCTTTCACAAAATGTTCCAAATTTCCAACAGAAATTGCCTCGCGGATCCGCTCCATCCACCTCCGGTAATAGTGCAGGTTGTGCACCGTCAGGGCCATGGAGGAGAGGATCTCCTTCTGGAGATAGAGATGCCTGAGGTAAGCGCGGGAGAAGGTGCGGCAGGTGAGGCATTCGCACTCCTCGTCCGGGGGCAGGGAATCGTCGGCGTGGCGCGCCTGCTTGATCGACATCGGTCCGGCCGAGGTGAAGAGCATCCCGTTCCGGGCGTTTCTCGTGGGGAGCACGCAGTCGAACAGATCCACCCCCCGGGCCACCGCGAACAGGATGTCCTCGGGCGTTCCGACCCCCATCAGGTATCTCGGCTTCTCCACGGGGAGAAGGGGCGCGGTGAATTCCACGGTCTCCCTCAGGAGATCCTTCCCTTCTCCCACGCTCACTCCGCCGATGGCGTACCCGGAAAACGGGAGAGCGCATATCTCCTCGGCGCTTCGTCTCCGGAGGCCGTGGTCCATCCCCCCCTGCACGATGCCGAACAGACCCCCCTCCTCCCTCCGCGATACGGCAAGGCTGCGGCGCGCCCACGCGGTCGTCCTTCGCACGGACTCCTCCACCTCCCTCCGCCCGGCCGGGTACTCCACGCACTCGTCAAGGACCATCCGGATGTCGGATCCGAGCGCCTCCTGGATCTCCACGGCGAGCTCGGGCGAGAGAACGTGCCTCGACCCGTCGATGTGCGACCGGAACGTGACTTCGCCGTCGGATACCGTACGGAGGGCACTCAGGGAAAATACCTGATACCCTCCGCTGTCGGTCAGGACCGGGCGGTCCCACCCCATGAACCGGTGGACCCCGCCGAGACGGAGGATCCGTTCGTGTCCGGGCCGCAAATAGAGATGGTAGGTGTTGGCGAGGATGCATTCATATCCCATCTCTTTCAGCTGGGACGGCCAGACTCCCTTGACGGCTGCCGCCGTCCCGACGGGCAGGAACGCCGGAGTCCGGATCTCCCCGCACTCCGTCGACACCACGCCGGTCCGGGCTTCCGTCGAACGATCCTTCGCTTCTATCCGGAAACGGAGCGGCATCCTCCCCTCTCAGCGGATGAACATGGCGTCGCCATAGCTGAAAAACCGGTACCCGTGCTCCACCGCGCACCGGTAAGCCTCGCGAATCCGTTCCACGCCGGCGAAGGCCATGACGAGCGCGAGCAGACTGGACCGGGGGAGGTGAAAATTGGTGACCAGGGCATCCACGGCGCGGAACCGGTACCCCGGATAGATGAAATGTCTGGTCATCCCTTCCGAGGGATTCACCCGACCGTCCTCCCGCGCGCACGTTTCCAGAACCCTGACGCTCGTCGTACCCACCGCGATGACCCGGCCTCCCCGTTCCCGTGTCGCGGCAACCGCCGCCGCCGCGCCGGGAGAGAGCCGGTACGGCTCGGCATGGATCCTGTAGGACTCTACCTCCTTCGTCCGGATCGGGGAAAATGTCCCGTACCCGACCGCAAGGGTGATCGTGGCGACATCGGCGCCGAGGCCCCGGATCTCGTCGAGCATCTCCCCGTCGAAATGAAGCCCCGCGGTCGGGGCGGCCACCGACCCCGGGTGCACGGCATACACCGTCTGGTACCGCTGCGCGTCGCACGAATCCGGCGGGCCGCACGAGGACCGCCGGATGTAGGGAGGTAGGGGGACCTCCCCCGCGCGTTCGAGGGCCGCGGAAACGGAGTCGTCCGCGGTCAGCCGTACGACCCACCGCCCCGTTTCCCTGCTCAGGAGCGTGACGTGGAGGTCCTTCCCCACGGAGAACGTCATCCCCTCCCGGAGCCTTCGGGAGGGGCGCGCCAGCGCCTCCCACGTTTCGCTCCGCCCTTCCCCTCCGTCCCGCCGGGCCAGCAGGAAGATCTCCACGGACGCTCCGGTATCCTTCCGGGCGCGAAGGCGCCCCCGGATGACCTTCGTGTCGTTCACGACGAGGAGATCCCCCCTCCGGAGAAATCCGCACAGGTCCGGAAACCGGTGGTGGGTGATACTCCCCGTCGCCCGGCAGACGGCCATCAGGCGGGAATCCCTCCGCCGGGGGGCGGGGAACTGGGCGACCCGGTGCTCCGGAAGCGGGTACGAAAGGATGTCGGTCTTCAGAATCCCACCCCCGCTCTTCCTGCAAGCGGGCCTGGACTGCCGGGGAGAGATGCAACGCGGGTGAGCGGATAGTAGCGCGCGAGGATCTCCCGGTATGTTGATCCTCTTTCCGCCATGCCGTTGGCCCCCCACTGGCACATTCCGACCCCGTGGCCGTACCCGTTTCCCGTGAACAGCCAACCGTCGCCGACCGGTACGATTTCCGCCCACAGGCTCCTCATCTGCCTGTATCCCACCGCCTTCCGGAACAGCGCCGCCTTCAACTCCCGCGTGACCCCGCCTGAGGTGAGGCGCACGTGGCGGGCCCTCCCCGTTGGGGTTCGGCCCGCGATCACGAAACCGAGATCGGTCCCTGCCCGCACCCCCAGGGCAAGGGCGACCCGGCGTCCCTCTTCCCGTCCCATCCGGTACTCCCACCGCCAGACCGGGCTCTTCCTGCAGTCCTCGCACACTACGGACCGCAGGTAGGGGAGATCCGTCCCCCAGGCGGAGACCGAGCTCTCCGTCCTTCCCCCGCAGGTCGAGTGGTAGACCGTGCGTGCCAGCCTGCCGCCGTAATAAAGAGCTTCCCCGCGTGTCTCCGCCGCAGCCGCGCGGAAGCCTGGACCGACCCCCTCGACGCCTTCGAACACCTGGTCCTGCACTCCGGCCACGACATCGTAGTCCGGGTCCCGGGGGGAGGCCATGGCCGAAAGGGTGTAGGTCCGTACTGCCACCGCGAGGGCGGAAAGCGCCTCGGGAAGAAAGGAGGGGGAAGCCTCGCGCGACAGGACGGCGGCGACGTATTCCTCCAACGGAACGACCGCGACAACCCGGATCTGCCCGTTACGGACGGAGACGCGGATCCTGCCGGGAAGGCGCCTGCCATCCAGCAACAGGCCGCCGGGTGCCTGGACATCGACCGGGGAGTCGAGCACCATCACCCCCCCCCACGTGATCCTGTCTCCTGCCGCCGAGAGCAAAACGCTTTCGTTTTCCGTCGCGAGCAGGCTGCCTCCAGCGCTCCAGGCCCGGATCCCGTAGCCCCGGAGCAGGAGCACGGAAGGGATCCCTTCCATCCGGACACGCACGAGGCGGGCCACCTCCGACTCGGGGCGGGAGACGGGAGGCGGAGCCGGAGGGGAGATCCCTGGGCCCTGCGCAGGCGGGGGAACGGCCGGGGGGGGACCCGCGGGCGGAAGTTCGCCGCGCCGGGGAGGACCGGGAGCGGCACACCCGCCCAGGAGGATGGCCCCGGCGGCGAAAACAAGAAGGAGCGCGGCGAGCCCCGCGCCCCTTTTCCCGCCAAACGTCACGGGTTTCCGGAAATGTCCTATTTCGCGCCCTCCTTCTGCTCCCGGGTCCCGCCGGGTTCCGCCTGCCTGTTGACGGCGTCCGCGATTTTCTGGAACGGCGTGAACAGGTCGATCGGAATCGGGAAGAGCGTCGTGGAATTGTTCTCCGCCGCCACTTCCCGCAGCGTCTGGAGGTACCGAAGCTGAAGCGCGATCGGGTGCTCGCTGATGATCGCGGCGGCATCGGTGAGCTTCTGCGCCGCCTGGAACTCCCCTTCGGCCCCGATGACCTTGGCGCGCCGTTCCCTCTCCGCCTCGGCCTGTTTCGCCATGGCGCGCTGCATCTCCTGCGGAAGGTCGATGTGCTTGATCTCCACCTTTGCGACCTTGATCCCCCAGGGGTCCGTGTCCTTGTCGAGGATCTCCTGGATGTGCGTGTTGATCTTCTCCCGCTCGGCGAGGAGGTCGTCGAGCTCGGCCTGTCCGCACACCGACCGGAGCGTCGTCTGCGCGAGCTGCGAGGTGGCGTACAGGTAGTTCTCGACGCTGATGATCGCCCGGTTCGGGTCGAGCACGCGGAAGTAGAGGACGGCGTTCACCTTGACGGAGACGTTGTCCCGCGTGATTACATCCTGGGGCGGCACGTCCATCGCCACGACGCGCAGGTCCACCCGGACCATCTTGTCGATCATGGGGATCAGGATGATCAGCCCGGGCCCCTTTGCACCGATCACCCGGCCCAGCCGGAAGATCACGCCCCGTTCGTACTCGTTCAGGATCTTGATGGCGCTGTACAGGAACAGGACCGCGATGACAAGAATCGCAACGTAGGGGATCATTCTGCGCTACCTCCTCGAGGATGGTGCCGCCGGGTTCAGCGGGTCATTTCCTGCGGCTTCACGACCAGCGTCATTTCTTTTCGCTGCACGACCGTCACCTTGTCGCCCTTCCGCAAGGGGAGGGGGCACTCCGCATCCCACAGCTCCCCGACGACGAATACCTTCCCCTTTCCCGTGAAGTCCCCCATGACCACTCCGGTCTCCCCGATCATCCCCTCCGACCCGGTCGCGGGCTTGCGCAGCTGGCTGCGCACCGCGAGCGTGACGACGGTCCCGAAGAACAGTGCGGAAACCCCGACCATGAGGAGGAGGACGCTCCAGGAGATGCGAAGGTACGGGTCCACGGAGGACCGGAACAGCATGAGGCTCCCGAGGACCATGGAGATGATTCCCCCGATGGTCAGGGCCCCGTGGGAGGCGATCTTGATCTCGAGAATGAAGAGGATGAGGGCGAGCGCGATGAGGAGGAACCCCGCGTAACTGGCCGAGAGCGTCTGCAGGGAGTAAAATCCGAGGATCAGGGCGATGCCGCCCACGATGCCGGGGAAGACCGCCCCCGGGTTGGACAGCTCGAAGAAGATCCCGTAGATGCCGATCATCATCAGGATGTAGGCGATGTTGGGATCCGCCAGAGCCGAAAGCACACGGTGCCGCAGGCCCATCGGAATGCGGGTGACCGAAGCGCCCTTCGTCCGCAGGGTGACCGTTTTTTCGCCCTTCTCGATGACCCGCCCGTCGATGGTTGTCAGCAGTGCGGACAGGGACGGAGCGACGATTTCGATCACATTCTTCTTTTTGGCATCCGTTTCCGTGAGAGAGGCGCTCTCGCGGACCGCCAGTTCGGCCCACTCTCCGCTCCGCCCCTTCTTTTCCGCGAGGGACCGCGCGTAGGCGGCGGCGTCGTTCTCCACCTTTTTCGCCATCGTGTTGTCCATGCCCCCGCCCCCGATGCCGACGGGGTGCGCCGCCCCGATGTTTGTGCCGGGCGCCATGGCGGCGATGTCCGCGGCCAGCGTGATCAGGACACCCGCGGAAGCGGCCCGGGCGCCGGAGGGAGACACGTACACCGCCACCGGGACCGGAGTCCGGATGATCTCCTGGACCATCTGGCGCATGGCGGTGTCGAGACCCCCGGGGGTGTCCAGCTCAACAACGATCAGCGTCGCTTTCTCCTCCTCGGCACGCTCGATGACGGAAGACAGGAAATCGGCCGTGACGGGGTTGATGGACGAGGCGATCGTCGCCACGACCACCGGCCCGGGGGCGTCGGCCAGCGATCCTCCTGGGACCCATGCCACGCCAAGGATCAGCAGGAAAGGAAGCAGCCGCAGCAAGCGCCGGCTCCCGGAAGAGACGGCGAAGCCGCCTGGGGATCTCGTTGCGGTACCAAACGGGCTCACGTTCTCCTCGTGCGCAACACGGCAAACTTCAGATATTCGGTTTCCGGCATCCCGAGAAGGACCGGGTGGTCGGGGGACTGGCCCCCTCTCGCCAGAACGTGCACGTCCACCCGGGCATCGGCTGCCGCGTCCCGGAGCGCCTGATTCCATTTGGCCACATCGATCAGTTGGGTGCAAGACGAGGTGGCGAGGATCCCGCCGGGGGTGAGGAGGGACAGGCCAAGCCGGTTGATGTCCCGGTATCCCCGGAGGGCCCCCTCTCTCCCCTCCCGCGACTTGGCAAAGGAGGGGGGATCGAGGATGACCAGGTCGAACCTGCGTCCGCTCTCTGCAAGCTCCCGCAGCACGGAGAAGAGATTTCCCTCCCTGCCCGCCCACCGGCTCCCGAAGCCGTTCCGGGCGGCGTTGCCGGACGCCGCGGAAACCGCCTCTCCGGAGATGTCGACCGCGAGAACGCTCGACGCGCCCCCCGCGAGCGCATACACCCCGAACGCTCCGGTGGAGCAGAACCCGTCGAGCACCGACCTGCCCCCCGCGAGTCCGCGGACGATCTTCCGGTTCTCCCTCTGGTCCAGGAAGAAGCCGGTCTTCGGCCCCCCCTCGACATCCACGAGAAAGCGGCAACCGTCCAAAGTGACCGTCTCCTGCGGAAGCCCGGCCCCCGAAAGCACCCCTTTTCTCTCCGGCAGTCCCTCGAGTCTTCGGGCGCCCCCCTCGGACCGCTCATATTGAAGGCGCGGGGAAAGCGCCTCGTCGAGAGCCGATACGATCTCCCGCCGGAGAATCTCCATCCCGGCCGTCTGGATCTGCACGGAGAGGACGGACCCGAAGCGGTCGACGACGAGGCCGGGGAGGAAGTCCCCCTCGGAATACACGAGGCGCAGGGCCTCCAGGCTCCCCAGTCCCGCCTCGTCCCTCCGAAGGAGAGCCCGCCGGATCCCCTCCGCGAGGAATGTCTTCGAGGGGGCGGCCGTGTGAGCGCGATCCTGCTCGAGAGGTTGCAGGTGGCCGTGCCCAGGAACTCCCCCGGGCGCGAGGTCACGGAGACCCACTGTCCGGGCGGCAGGCCGGGGGGGACCTCCCGAAGGTCATCGCCGAAGACCCAGAGGTGTCCGGACCGGAGGCGATCCTCCCCCCTCCGGCTGACCTTTACCGCAGGAAGGGAGTCGTTCATTTCATCCGGATCGGAGGCGTTCCGCGAGAAGATCGAAATCGGACAGCACCTCGTGCTCCCGCGTGGCGTTGCGCAGGATGTAGGCCGGGTGGTACGTGGGAAGGACGGGGACGCCTTCCAGGTCGCGCCATTTCCCCCGGACCCGCGTGATCCGGTCGTTGTTGCCGAGAAGGAAGTTGAGCGCCACAGCGCCGAGAGTGCAGATGACCGCGGGCCGGATGGCACCGATCTGCCGGCGCAGGAAAGGCAGGCAGGCGGCGGCCTCTTCCGGGAGGGGAGCCCGGTTGCCCGGGGGGCGGCACTTGACGATGTTCGCGATGTAGACGTCCCCGCGGGAAAGACCGATGCGCTCGATCCATTGGGTAAGACGCCTTCCCGCAGCCCCGACAAACGGCTCTCCCTGCCGGTCCTCCTCCTCCCCCGGCCCTTCCCCCACGAACAGAAGCCTCGCCCGGGGGTTGCCGACCCCGAAGACGACGGTGCGCCGTCCCGCACATAGGGGGCACCGGCGGCAGGATAGGGCTTCCTCCCGGATCTCCTCGAGAGTCTCCCTGCCTCCCCGGGCCGGGGTCTCCGCGGTCCGGGTTCTCTCCCCGGCGCGAGGAGGGACCGGCACATAATCGATCCCGATCTCCCGCAGGTAGGAAGCAACCATCTTCCGCGTGAGTCGCTTCGTCATCTCGCGAACAGTTTTCCGTGGAGAGCCAGCCAGACCCCGATCGCGATCCCTTCCTTCGTGGCGAGAGGCAGTTCCCGGACCTCGCCGTCGGAGAAGAAGATCCGCACCTCGTTGTCGTCCGATTCGAACCCGATGTCGGTGCGCGACACGTCGTTGGCCACGATGGCGTCCAGGTTCTTCTTCCTCATCTTTGCGACGGCGTTCTGTGCGATGTCCCCCGTCTCCGCCGCGAACCCTACGAGGACCCGCCGTCCCTTGTTCCTGCCGAGCTCCTCGAGAATGTCGACGGTGGGAGACAGATCGAGCTTCCACCCGCCCTCGTCCTTCTTGATCTTGCCCGGTGCCACCTTCACGGCACGGAAGTCGGCCACGGCGGCGCACATCACGACGGCGTCCGCGTCCGGAGATTCCCGCTCCACCGCCTTGTGCATCTCCTCCGCGGTGCGCACGCGGACGGTTTTCATGAAATGGGGATTCTCGAGCGCGGTCGGGCCGGTCACAAGCGTGACGTCCGCCCCGAACCGGAGAGCGACGCGCGCCAGCGAGAACCCCATCTTCCCGGAGGCCCGGTTGGAGAGAAAACGGACAGGGTCGATATTCTCCACGGTGGGACCCGCGCTTACCACGATTTTCTTCCCCTGGAGAATCTTCTCCGCCAGGACGATCCTCGCCATCTCGACGATCTTGCCGACCGGCGCAAGACGACCTGGCCCCACCGTCCCGCAGGCGAGTTCCCCCTCGTCGGGTTCCACGAACCGGAACCCGCGGGACCGGAGGACGTCGATGTTTTCCCGGACTGCCGCCGACTCGTACATATGGGTGTTCATCGAAGGGGCGATCACCACGGGGGCCGTCGTCGCCATGACGACGGTCGACAGCATGTCGTCCGCGATCCCGCTCCGGATCTTTCCGATGATGTTCGCCGTGGCCGGGGCGACCAGGAGAAGTTGCGCCCGCTGCGCGAGGGAGATGTGCCCGATCTCCGACTCGGAGATCAGGTTCCACAGATCCATGACGACGGGGTTCTTGGAGAGCGTCTGGAGGGTAAGGGGGGTGATGAACTGGGACCCCGA
>WOR8_10006720_pt1 | contig 34605 bp, 47 predicted proteins | sample DeeMarSeWOR38_10_FD_19890 | JGI IMG/M metagenome (IMG submission 19890) | reverse complement strand
TATCTTCTAGCTCTTCAAATGTTATTGATTCTGATTTTTGATCACTATAACTTTCTTTTTCAGATTCAATATCTTTTTTATGAATTATATGTTTACATATTTTACATCTGCCTTCTAAATCATATTCTCGCCATTCCATACAATAAAGGCAGAATTCATCATTTCCTATTTTCATATTCATTTTCTAATCTCACAATTTAATGGTACTATAAAAATTATTAATACCCTTTGTAAACTTAATTATTTTTATAAATTCTTTTCTTATATTTTCAAGTTCTTTTTCAGATAAAAATATACCCTCATTTGTTATCTTACATCTTAACTCAGAAATATTACCTTGTAATCTACATACAATAGGTCTAACTGGGTATATAATACATCTATCCTCAATTAAATATGGACATCTCATATTATTTTTTTTAAATTCTGCTTTTGTCCATAAAATTTTTTTTATTTTCTTTTTCTGCATATATTCATTTATTAATAATTCCTCAGGTTCAAACCATATAATTGGACCACAGCATTTGTGACAATGCTGACATTTGAAATTATTGATTGAATTATAAATTTCTGTTAGAGATTTTTTTATTTTTCTATCCAATTTATTATCTCACCTAAAAAAAGACATTTAATGAAATTTTTTATCTTGAAACTGCATTTTTTAATTTTATACCCATTGATTCAAGACCTGATAAACCTTTTTCAGTGAGTTCGTATAATTTATCATTTTTTTTTCTTATCCAGTTTAATTCAATCATCCTATTCATCAACAGATTGCCTAGAAATTCTCCTACATGTTCATAGAGAATACCATGGTTACTTTCAAAACAGATATTAACAGTCTTTTTCTTTTCTGAGCGAAGTTTTTCAACATCAATACCAATAATTTCTAGCTCATCCCATCCTTTTTGTGTTATAAAATATTCTTTCTCATTTATTTTTATCAATTCTTCTTTTAAAAAAAAACTAAGAAGAGCCTCACCAAGAATTCCCCCTAAATGTCCATTACATGTGGTTAAGTTCATTATTTTATTTTGATTTAAATTATTCATTATAAATCACACTCCTATCAATATCTCTTATATGTGGAGATAAGCGTCTAGTAATATATCCTGCAATTCGATTACGCAAGAGTTTACTTCTTACATCGGTTAATTCTTCAACTTTTAGTTTGTTATGTTGAAAATCACCAGTAATAAACTCATTTGGATATTTTTTTATAAGTTCATTAGCTGTATTTTTTATACTTGTCTGCCTTATATTTCCCAAAATTATCATCTCACATATTTTATATTACAAACTAATAGGTTTTATTAGGATTATAAAACTTGAGTGCGTTTTCCAAGGGAAAATTTAAAAAAACAAAAGAAAAAAAAGTTAAAATTGATAAGCACAATCCTATTTTAGAAAATTTGATTGAAAAGTAATATTTGCGTTCGAAATAAATGTATTAAGTGTTGTTTGAATACTTCAATGTTATTGTCAAATAGTGATATTCAAAAAATAGAAAATATTGGTTATGAAAAAAAATATTTCACCAGAAGTAAAAAAGGATGGCTTATATTAAAAAATAAAGATGGTAGATGTGTATTTCATAATGGTAAGATTTGTTTGATTTACGAAAATAGACCAGAGGGTTGTATTCTTTATCCTCTAATTTTTAATAAGGAAAATAATTTCGCATTAGCTGATGAAGAATGTCCATATCAAGACAGTTTTAAATTTAATAAAAAAAATATTAATCAGTTATATATGTTAGTTGAAAAAATAATTAATGAAAGAAAAATAAGAAAAAAATAAGAGAATTTATTAATTTGCCCCTTGTTTTTTTGTCTTTTTACTATTTTTTTCCTTGTTTAAAGACCTAAATTATTATATTTTTAAACTTTGATGCAATTCTTTAAGGACATTGATCATTGGAAGGTGATGTTTTAATGGCACCTATTAAAAAAAGGAAAAAACGAAAGAAAAGAGATGATGAGGAAAACGATATTGAATTTGATATTGAAGAACCGATCAACCTTTTTGGACCTTAATTAGATTAGGAAAGGATTAGTGAGGAAAAATGTATGAAAAAAAAGTTTTAGAAAAATGGTTGAAACAAATAAAATCAGGTGAGTTAAATCCTGATGCTATTGGACTTGGTACTGATAAGGATAAAGCAATTGATAAGATTAGAAGTGAGCTTAATAAATTATAATATGATAAACCTATTTTTTCTCTTAAAAAAAGTAACTTTTTTTTAAAAATGAAAATTATTAATTTTGTTTTTAGTTCAAATTATATCAATTTAATACTAGTACTAACGTTTATAAAAACATATTAGATGCCCTGATACAGGGTTTAAAATATGGTAGTAAATATTGAGAGGTTATTTTCAAAAAAAGCAAAGATGTTTAAAGCTTCAGAGATTAGAGAGCTTTTAAAGATTACTCAAATCCCAGAAATGATTTCATTTGGAGGAGGACTTCCTAATCCATCAGCTTTTCCAGTTGATATTATTCATAAGAATATTGATAAAATTTTTAAAAGTGATATTAAGAACGCTCTTCAGTATGGTTCAACGGAGCTCTTGCTGAAAGGATGAAAAAAAACAATAACATAAATTGCACACTTCATGATATTATGATGACAACTGGTGCACAACAGGCTTTATTTCTCTCAGCACTTTGTTTTTTAGATCCAGGTGATACATATCTGTCAAGTGTTCCTACTTATCTTGGTGCAATTCAAGCTTTTGGAGCATTTGAAGCTAACTGTGAATCAATTCCGATGACTGATGTAGATATTGATATTGATTCGCTTAGGAGAAATTTAAAGAGATTACATAGAACAGGGATTAATCCAAAATTTCTGTACACTGTATCAAATTTTCAAAATCCCTCTGGTGAGACAGTATCCCTTAGTAATAGAAAAGAGCTACTTGACATAGCCTCAGAATATGATTTTCTCATTATTGAGGATGACCCCTATGGTGAACTAATATTTGAGGGAAAATTCATTCCTCCTATAAAATCTCTTGACAAAAGAGGTAGAGTAATTTATGTTAGCACTTTTTCTAAGATACTTGCTCCAGGTTTTAGATTGGGATGGGTTATTGCATCAAAACAGATACTTGATAAACTGATTTTAGCAAAACAAGCAGCAGATCTTTGTACAAATGTCTTCAGTCAATATGTTGCATATGAATATATTAAGGGAGGTTATCTTGATAAACAGGTTGTTGAAATAAAAAAACTGTACAAAAAAAAGCGTGATATTATGCTTGATGCTCTAAAAAAATATTTTCCAAAAGGTTCAAAATGGACGAAGGAATAAATACAAATATTATGCTACAAAAAGCTATAGCAAAGAAGGTTGCATATGTTTCCGGTGATGCTTTTTATCCAGATGGTGATAATTACAATTCTATGCGTTTGAACTTTTCGTTTTCTGATGATGAGGTAATTAAAAATGGTATTCGTCGTCTTTCAGAAGTTATAAAAGAAGAGTTAAAAACTACCTATAATGAGAAAACAGTTATCCCGGAAGGAGTTTAAAATCTGCTCTTATAATCTACTTTCTTTTTTTGTAATATAATACTTTTTCAAATGTTGTGGGAATTCTTGCTTTGGTATATATCCTAAATCACACCATCTTTTTACCTTTTTTATCTGTTCACCTAATTCATGTTTTTTACTTCCATCTGGTAAATTATCATATAAAGCTTCCATTATTACGATATCAAAATTTCTATATTTCATTTCTTCAAAAGGACCAATTGCATATACTGAATATGGATTGTAAATTTTATCGGCAAGAGATTCAGTTCTGTACATTTCAAATTTTTTTACATATATATGTGCTGCTAACCACACTAATAAAAATATTAAGAGAAAGATTATTGGTATAGCAAAATATGGATGGACACCTCTATGTTCGATAAATGGATAGATTGTAAATGAAAGATTCAGAATTAACATTATAAGACTACCAACTGCGGCAGTTCTCTTGATTTTTGTATATTGTAGATTAAAAAACTTCCTAAATCTTTCATCTTTTTCTAATTTTTTTATCATATTAAACCTCAAATATTTTTAAACAATCAAGAAATGAGAGGTTTAGAGGGAGGAGAATACTTTATGGCCTCTTTTCTCTCTCACTTCCATCATTTTTTTTTAAATAATATCTTACGTGCTGTCCAAAAGCATATTATTGTTAAAATCCCTAGATTCATAAAAATATCCAAAAAAAAACACAAAAAACAATATAAAAAACACAGCTAAACACGGTTTTTTCTTATAAAAACTCAAATAATATATTATGGTATCTCTAAAGGTGAAATAAATTCACGATCTGCCTCAAGCACTGATACGATTTCTTCATCTTTAAGTCCAATAGGAATTAATTGTAATCTAATTATTTCCTTTAGCTCTTTATAGGATGGAGCAACCATAAAAATTGCTAGTCTTTTATTTCCTGATATCTGATAAACTCGTAAAACATTTTTAATTTTTTTTACTTTCTCTGTAATGGTATCAAGTTCAGAGGATAAAACAGGATTTGCTAAAATCATTGAAAAAAAATTCAAACCCAAAGCGGTTTTATCAATAAGAGCAGTATAGCCCTGAATAATGCCTGCTCTTTCCATAGCCTTAATCCGGTCTCTTATTGTTGTTTCAGAGCGTTTGAGTTCAGCTGCAATCTCTTTATAGGTGATTCGCGCATCATTTTGAAGAATAAATAGTATATGTTTATTAATATTATCAATTTTCATATATTCTACAACCAGGTATTGTAATAGTTTAGAAAAACTTATTGATTAAATATAAAAAGGGGGACGATGACAAGAACAAATATTTGGGAGTGATGGGATTGCAGACATATTTTTTGTTCTATGTCATACGTCTTTTTTGATGCTGAATTCTAAGCAATTATATTTAAAACTAAAAGGATTAAATATATTATTATTAATGAACCTATGAAGAATCTATAATTTAAAACGATTGGTTTTCTGTTTATATGTATCATATTTTTCTCCTTTTTAGTTTATAAAGGAATATATTGCATCCTAATTCATAAACATTGAGCTTAATAAACAAGGAAAAATAATTAAAATATGAAAAAAAAACAGGAAATTAATATGCAAATGCTGTTATCCTCAATAAAAGGAAATAAAATCAATAAAAGATTTTTTTTTATTTACAAATTCTACTTATTCCTACCAAATCCTGTCTTGGTATGAACAGATAGTTTAGGTTTTTTTACTCTTCTTATTCCTTTCTTTTTTTGTCCTTTTTCTTTTAAATCTTCGTCTGTTACTAATCCTTTACGTAAATATTTTATTTGAAAATCTTTTTTTTTCTTTGTCATAAATTTCCTCTATAAAATCATATATAACAATTTAATTTATGAAGTTTTGTTTTATTAAAATAAGAAAAAGAAAGTTAAAGATTGTTAAAATCATTTGATTTTAATTCTTTTGGGTTTATGTTCAGGTCTTGGTTTTATCTTTGGTAATTTTAGTGTAAGTATACCTTCCTTAAGTTCTGCATCTACATTATCTGTCTTTAATTCTTCAGGTAGTTCAAGTGCTCTGTAGAAACTTGTGCTAAATCTTTCTCTTCTTAACCAGTTTTTATCTTTTTCTTCTTTAGTGTCTTCATATTTTGCTGATATTTCAACTGTATTTTGTGTTACTTCAATATTTATTTTGTCTTTTGGTATTCCGGGCATTTCAAGGTACATCTCATAGTGGTCTCCTAAATCTGCAATGTCCAGTGGTGGAGTTCGTCTTTGTGTCATTGATGTTGGTGGAAAGTTACTTTGTTCCCAAGGCCAGAATAATTCATCAAAATTTGTTCTGAAATTATCAAACATTCTATCCATTTCTGACCAAAGGTCTAATGGTCTCATACTTGTTATTTCACCTTTATTCTGCGAAGGTCTTACAGCCAATTTGTTTTCTTTTTTCCTTTTTATTGCCATAATTTCTACCTCCTATTGTCAATTTTAGTTTTTCAAAATATGTATATTATAACTTCTATATAAATTTTATTGTTTTTGTTAACTTTAAATTAACAAAATTTGCTATATTTAGAAAAAATTTATATATTCTTTACTATATAACAATTAGTATGGCTCAACGGATAATAATAAGAAAGATTAGATCACCAGCACCAGGAAATCTCAGTAATGATATAGATTATCTTTGCAAATCACTTGGATATTTTTCAAAAAGAGACAAGCAAGATACAGCTGGAAAAATATTTCAGCTGCTTGTTAAAGAAGCATGCAATCCTGAAAAATCTTTAACTAGTGATGAAATTGCAGAAAAATTAAATCTTACAAGAGGTGCTATAGTTCATCATCTCAATAGTTTTATATCTGCTGGAATTGTAGTCAAGGAACATAACAAATATAGATTGAGATCCGTAAGTTTACAAAAAAGCATGGAAGAGATTAGATCTGATATAGAAAGAATTATGGAGCAAATGATAAAGATTGCAATGGAAATAGATGAAAAATTAGGTCACTATTATAGATAACTTATTAAAAGAAATTATGAAATGGAAATATTCAAGAAAAAATCCTTGCAAAACCTGCTATGGTTGGAATGAAAAGATATCATCTAGTTGCACACATGAAAAGTATATTTGTCAGGAATGCAATAGAAAACAATGTTTACTGCATTGGCCATATCCAATGAAAACAGAAGAAGAAGCACTCCACTTTTTAAAATCTGCAGAATTGAAAACTGGTAAGAAATGCTTTGTAAAACCTGTTAAATTTGGAAAATTTGAAAAATGGAAAATATTCACAAACAAAGAAGATTATCATTACTATCTAAAAAATCGAAAACATAAAAGATAAAAAAACAAGTTATATATGAAGCTGTGGAAACATATTAAAGATTATTAATTCAATACTATCAATATCCTCTTCAATATAATATGTTCTATCTAGATTTAATAAATAATTTTTTAAAAAGTCTAATTGAGAGATAAGTTCAACATCACCATATTTAGAAATTATCATTTCAATGATTTTATCAATTTTCTCAATTAGAATTTCAAAATCAAATTTTTCCATTAAATAGGATTTAACGATTATCTCAGTTTTATTAAAAAATGATTTTTCATTTAATCTGAATATATATGGTGAAGAATTATCAGAATAAATAAGTTTATTATTGATATAAAAATCAACTTTTGAAATATCTTCTGAAGTTTCAATCTCAATATCAACAGCACCAATAACCCAGGTTCTTTCAATTTTATCAAATAATTGAAAGTTCAATATATAGAAACAATTACACAAAGGTTTTATTATTTTCAGACTTTTTTTAACCTTTATATTTTCCTTTTTAGACCTAACATACCCATTTTTCTCTGAATATATTTGATAATTCCCGCTTTCGTTAAAGCTAATTGTTAAGTTACCTTTTTCATCTGTCTTATATGATTTTTCCCTAACATAAATATCAGCACCTGGAACATAACTGTCGTTTTCATCAAAAACTCTTATTGTTGTATTTTCATTTTTATTTATTTTTGTTTTATTAATAAACAGTTTTAAGGCTTTACACTCCTCTTTTTCTAGATAGCAAAATAAGATTTCATTATCATTATCATTTAATCTATAATCCTTTGTGGAAAAAATTGGTTTTTTAAAATCAACTAGAAAATACCACCAATCAGAATCGTTTTCAATGCTTGAAATCAAAAATGAATTTTTATTTGGAAGAAATAAAATGTTGTAAGAAAAATCTCCAATACTTGCCGCCTTATCAAGAGCTCCTAACAGGCTTGGATAGGATATATAGTGCTTTTCAATTATTTCTGTTTCAACATTTTTTGCATAGATATTTGTTTCAAAAACTTCTAGATTTCCACTCCAAATTGTATCATTTTTTCCTTCGATTCTTACAAAGCCCGTCCAATAATCTTTCTCTTCAATTTTTTTATTTATTTTTATGTTATGCTCATTTGACCAAAAACTAGTCAATCCATGTATATCCCTTGTTTGTGCTTTTACTATGTAATTTCCTGCTTTATTCCATTTTTTTGATAAAGATTTACTGGTTCCTGATGATACAAGATTCGTCCATTTACTAAAAGTTCCATCTCCCCAATCAAATCGATATTGTAATCTATCATTATCTTGATCAGTGCCAGTACTAGTAAACACATATGAAGTGCCTATTCTTCCAGAATTAGGCCCTGAAGGTTTATTAGGTTTATTTGGTCGATTGTTTTCTTTGTATGCTGATTGGTTTATTTTTACTGGATAATTTCTTCCAAGAAGTGCTGGAATTGCATATGTTGTCATCCATTCAGGATTTATGCTTTTATCCTCTGCCCAATTAAAGCTTCCGTCCTTTTGCTGCAAGTTTATAAGATAAGTTATTGGATCGTTTCCATTTTTTTTCCAATAGTTGCTTGTTGGATTATTATTTGTTGCAACTATTGCCATAACAGCCCAAGCAGTTGATGCTGCATTTGTTTCACTCCATGAGCGAAATCCCCCGTTGTTTGTTTGAAGTGTTTTTAAATGGGATAGACCATCTGTAATAACTTTGGAATCATTTTCCTCTCCAGCAGAAATTAATGCCATTATTGCAGCTGCAGTAGAGTCGGCATCTCCCCATCCACCATTTTCATCTTGTTTACCGATTATGTATGATTTTGTATTTTGAACTATAGAATCAGTTGTTTTAAAACCTGAGGAAATTAAAGATATAATTCCAAAATAATCATCATAATAAATTGATTCCTCATCAAACTGGGTTCCATCATAAAAGCCTATTATTTTTTCAATAAAATCAATCTCAGAAAAATTATTTGGATTTTCATTACATGCAATAATTGCCAGATTATGTCTTTCCCAATCTGTTGCTTTGTCAGGGTCAAGTACCATACTCTTTTTTTCTAAATAATCTATTAGATTTCCCCAATCATCAAAAGATTGCTCTGATGCTGAAATTGCCATAGCTGCCCAAGCAGTTACAGTTACTCCACTGATTCCTCCATCTTCCGCTTGTCTATTTTTTAAATATTCAAGTGCCTTGACAATTTCTATATCATTTGGTTTATATGGATAATTTTCCCGATCTTCAGCTTCTGCAAAATCAATATTTATTGGAATGTTTAGAAGTAATATTGCTATTATTGAAACAAGAACGTATCTAATTTTTTTATACATTTTAAATATTCCAAATGAAAATTAATAGAAGAGAAAGATATAAAGATGTCAAATTTAATAACAAACGTTATTGAAATGAGTAACAACAGTTTATTTTATGCCTTAAGTAGTGAATCAAGAATTAAAATAATTAAAACACTTGCAAGTAAAGAAATTCACTTATCTGAACTTTCTAGGGAGCTAAATTTATCAAAACCAGTTATATCAAGGCATATTAGAATTCTTGAAAAAGCAGGTTTGATAAAACGCAGAGTTATAGGTAATGTCCATCTTCTTTCTGCAAATATTGAGTCTATTGAAAAGGCATTTGAGCCATTTATTGAAGAATCAAAGATTGAAATTGAGAAAAATACTACAATTTTTGAAATTCTTAAGCAGCTTCCTGGAATTGAAACAAAAAGTGATGGGAAGAACCAGTTCATCACTTCAATTGATGGAGATGGTGGTTTTTATATTTATGAGGTGGACGGAAAAATTCCTGAAAAAGCAATAGATGAATTTAAACCAAAAGAAAATTCAACTATTAATCTTAAAAAACTTGTTCCTGTAAGTAAGAAAAAAATAAGAATTGATGTTAAAAAAAAGGAAAAAAAGGATTAGATTGATATTGGCTCTTCAATTCGTTTTTTGGATAGGTTAATCTTTGCATCCTTATGTTCTTTTAGATAAACAATTGGAAGAACAATTACTGTTATTGCAATTGTAGTTGATAGAAGATGCCAAAGTGTAAATGGTATTGAGAGTGTGTAACATAACATTAGACCTGAAAGGTTATGTGGATACCATCCTAAGTAGCACCCGAAATTTGTCCAGAAATCATAAAGTAGCACACTTCCTATCCCTGCACCAAAAATCAAAGGCATCCTTTGAACAGATATTTTATTTTTTGATTTCAATGCATAAAATATCAGACCGATAAGTGCAAATCCAGACCATGTAAATACAAAGATAAAGCTGTTTCCAATAATTATATCTGTAATCATCATAACTGAAAGTGGTACTAAAATTACATAGTAACCTTTCAGTAGAATTCCTGCAAGAATTGATACTATTGCAATGATGAAAAATAGGTCCATCATAAACATTGGTTGGGTCATTTCATTAATTGTCAAATATATTGATGGGGAACTAGGTAAAAATTTTGTAAATGTTAGCCTTCCAATTACACCCAGAAAAATCAAAATGGATGCAGTAAAAATTTTTGATGCATGTTCTTTCATTATTTCTCTCATGGTTTTATCTCCATTTATTTTCCATTATTAAATTTTTTTAAATTTTCGGCTCTTGAAATTTCCACTCAACAATATCTCTATTTTTTAATCCTTGCAGATCAGCTCCAACAATTCCATATTCTCCATTGATATAATACTGCCAGAATTTGTTGTTATTACCTTCGACAAAGTTGTTTATTGAGTATATGTAATGACTTTGATAATTGTCGTAATAATAGGATCCTACCTCAAAATCATATTGATTTGATGCTTGAATTAAGAGAGAATATACCGTTGCATTTGATATTTCTAGAATGTATGTATCCACTACTTTTTCTCCATAATCAATTATTAGTGTTGCATTGATTGTTTTTGAATCTAATCTCAGTGGTTGTGTTGAAATTATTCCTGTACCTACTAGTCCTGCTCCTACTAATAAAATTACTATTATTGGTATTACAATTAATATTATATTTTTGAGAAGAGCTCTGTTCACAGATTTTGTAAATTTTATCTTTAATTAATAGTTTTGGTTTAAGATAACAATCGGAATCTAAATTGATAACAATTCAAATAGAAATATTTTGAAACTTTGAATAAAGTACTGTAAATTTCTTGTGTTCCTACTGTTTTTAACAACAATTTCTAACTTATCTGATCTAACAAAGCCATCTTTTTCTGAATAGATTTTATAATTTCCTTTTTCTGTAATTGTTATTTTTACCTGTCCTTGGTTGTTTGTTGTATATTGATTTGAGCCAACAAATACAGTTGCTCCCTCAACACTACTGTCTGATTCGTTTTTTACACTTACGGTAAACTCTTCATTTACATAAACTTCATGTTTATCAACAGAACTTTTCAAGGCATGTGCATCCCAAGACTCAAGAAAACCAACTAGAATACTATTATCTTCATTTGTTAGGTTGTATGTTCCTGCATCAACCATTGGAAGATTGTAGTCTACCCAGTAATGCCACCAGTCTGAATCATCCTCTATTGATACAATTATAAATGCATTCCAAGCTGGCCAATACTCAACAGAATATGAAAATCCATCTATTTTTGCTGCTTCATCAACAGCACCAAGCACGCTTGGATATGGTATATAGTAATTTTCAGTTTCCCCAGTGTCAACATTTCTTGCAGAAATATTTGAGTCTGTAACAGTTACTATTCCTTTAAAGACTGTTTCATCTTTTCCTTCGATTCTAATTTGACCAGACCATTCATCTTCTATTGTTATAGAATATTTACAAACCTGTGCTGAACAACTTAAAACGGTTGCACACAAGAATATTGCAGAAATAATTAAACAAAACTTTTTCATTTTTTTTCACCTTAAATTATTGTGAACATAAAATTTTCCAATTTAAGGTTAATTAATCAAATAACAAATGTTAGTAAAATGGTTAACAATTCTTGATAAATTAAAAATTTATAATTAAATTACGAGCTTCTAAAATATTGTTTTCTTCTTCTTTTATATCCTCTAAAAAAAGGTATTTTATTAAATTGAGGAAAATCTGCTTTTTCAATTAGTAGTTTTTCATCACTCTGAACCCTTCTAAAATTGTCATGATCCCGACTTGTTAATAATGTTACTGCAACTCCATTTTCACCTGCTCTTGCTGTTCGACCTATTCTATGAATATATTCCTTTGAGGTTTTTGGCACGTCATAATTGTATACATGTGAGACGTTTTTAATATCAAGACCTCTAGCTGCAACATCTGTTGCAACTAGGACTTCTGTATTTTGTTGTTTTAGACTTTCGAGTGATTTAGATCTTTTATTTTGTTTCATCCCACCATGTATTTCAGAAGCATTTATACCTTGCTGTCTAAGATTTTTTGCAACAATATCAGTTTCTTTTCTTGTCCCACAGAATACAATTGCTAAACCTGGTGTTGAACTTTTTAGTAAATGTACAAGAAGTGAAAATTTGTCATTCTGATTGTATATATCGTAATATTTTTGATTCAATTTATCTGTATCCACAAGTGGTTTTGTTCTAAACATAGATGGATTTTTTAGATGTTTTTTAGCAATTTTGTAGATATCGCCTGAAATTGTGGCACTAAACATTAAGGTTTGTCTATATCTTGGAATGTTAGATATTATTCTTTCAACATCCTCAATAAAACCCATTTCTAGCATCTTATCTGTCTCGTCAAGCACAAGAAATTTAATTGTTTTTAAATTTATGGTTCTCCTGTTTATATGATCTAACAATCTTCCAGGTGTTCCAACGATAATTTGAGAAGTTGGTATATTTCGTATTTGAGGCTCAATTCCTACACCTCCATAAATACTAGTTGTTTTAATCCCAAGAAACTCTCCAAAGTCTTGAAAAACATCAGTAACCTGAACACAGAGCTCTCTAGTTGGAGTCAAAACAAGTACCTGTAATTCCTTATTTCTTTGAACTATATCCAAAATTGGTAGACAAAAAGCCAGTGTTTTACCTGAGCCTGTTTCCGCTTGACCTACCACATCTCTTCCATTGAGTATGTCAGGTATACATTTTTTCTGAATTTGTGTTAAATTCATAAACCCATATTCATTTATTTTATCCTTTAATCTTGTATTGATATTTAAATTATGAAAATCCATTATTTTCACCTAAATCTATATTTTTTTTGAAATTTTATTATGATATTTTCTTTATTTTTATTGCTTTTATTCCGTCTACTGTTTTTTTTACTACATACTCCACAAAATCACCTGCATGAAGTAATGTTAAAAAAGGAATATCTTTTTCATAAACCATTACATTTTTTCCATCTTGACCTTCAATTAAACCTTGTTTCTTTTTATCGCTGTACCAATTAACAATTCCTTTCATATAAATTCACCAATTATTAGTGTTTAGCTAAATATCAAAATGAATGTGCACAATTTACACAATTTTTTTGATTATTAGAGTTTGTTTTAACAATATATTTTGAGCAAACCTCATGTTCATAAACTGGTCGATTGAGGGCTTTACATCTAATTACCTTTTTTACAATTTTATTATTTTGGTTACTTGTTCTTCTTTTGTTATTTAATCTCATTGCAATTTCACCTTGTTTATACTTTAAGCTAATTAATCTGAAAAAAATAAAAAAAATCAAACCCATTCTTATCGTCTAAAACGGATACTCAAGATTCTATTTCCTTCTGACACTATATCAACGTATATCTATTAGAGGATTTTCTATTATTTTTTCTTTAATTCAATATTTGCGAGGGATGCTACATATTCAAGTGATTTTTCAAAAATCTCTTTGTCTTTTATATAATCTTCAGATTTTTTCCTGTTTATAAGAATCCATTCTCTCATTTTTCTGCCCATTGGTTCAAATTGTACAATCTCTTTTCCATCGATCAATTCATTTTTTAATTTCTCAGGAACTTTTATACATACACCTTCCATGAAAAGGGATGCAAAAAGTTTACCACCTACATAATACGCAGGATGACCATACATTTTTCCTGGTTTTACAAAGGGCATTTCAAGTAGAAATGTGTCAAGGACTTCCTTATGTTTAAGATTATATTGTGCTTTTGCCATGATAAAACCCATTTTTTGAAATTTATGTTAATAATTTTCACTATGATAAATAAACATTTTATAAATTATGTGTATAAAATAAATTCAATAGCCCGTTAATAAATTTGAAACTAGACGAACTTCTGCTTTTCTCAAGTGTTGAACAACAGTCGGCTTACTTAGGCCGATTTTTTCAGATAGCTCTTGACTATTGATTTTTCTAGGATAACTATAGTATCCATTCTTTTTTGCAGCAATCAGTATTTCTCTTTGTTTATCTGTAAGACATGAAAGTATTGTTTGTTCATTATATAAGGATTTTACAAAACTGATTTTATTTACTGTTCCGATTTTTTTAAATAATTCATGTATCTTTTTTAGATTTTCTTCATTTCCGGTGACACTTACAATCATCTTATCTTTTGTAAAGATTGATGGTGTATCCCAAATAATATCGATATTGAACTTTTTTGCAAGAGAAGATAGGCTCTTGAAATATTTAGCTTTAATTAAACAAACATATCTATTCCCATTTTTTTGTAACACATTGAAAATTTCAACATAATCAGGTATTTTTATATTTTCTATTGTGTAACCCTCTTTTAAATTGAATGCAGCAATTGCCATCTTAATTCTTTTTTGAAAATCAATTTTTAAAAGTTCCAGAAACTCAATGGATTCAATTTTGTCAATAAGAAAATTAAAGTTTTTTAAATATTCTTCATTTAGTTTCATATCTAATATCATTTTTCGCATAATAATGAAAATGACAAACTATTATTTAAACTATCATACATGTATTGCATAAATCAAATATATTAATGGATTCTATATATAATGTAACAAAAGGTGTGAAAATGATGGGAGATAATAACTTAATTTCAAAAAAAGTTGCATGTCCCCACTGTAAAAATGAAATTTCTATTCAAGGAAAACCTGGGGAAACAATAGAAATTACATGTCCAAAATGTAACACAAAGGGAATATTTGCATTTCCAACTGAAAAACCAGTGACTGAATCAAAGGGGCCTCATGCAATTGAAGTAAAAAACATAGATTTTACCTATCAAAAATCTGATAAAAAGGCAGTTAATGGCGTTTCATTTAATATTAATAAAGGGGAAATTTTTGGTTTTCTTGGACCAAATGGAGCAGGTAAGACTACAACCCAAAAGGTGATAATCGGTCTATTGAAGGGATATAATGGAAATGTTAATATCCTTGGAAAAGACCTTGAAAGTTGGAAGACGGATTTATACAACAGAATTGGAGTAGGTTTTGAACTTCCAAATCATTATCAAAAACTTACTGCTCTAGAAAACCTCGAGCTTTTTGCATCTTTTTATCGTGGAAAAACGACACCTCCTATGGATCTTTTGAAAATGGTTGATCTTGAAAAAGATGCAAACGATCGTGTTGCAACATTTTCAAAAGGAATGAAATCAAAACTTAATTTTGCTAGATCACTACTAAATGATCCTGAGGTTTGGTTTCTTGATGAACCAACAACAGGACTTGATCCTGTCGGTAGGCGATTAATTAAAGACATTATCCTTCAAAAAAGAAAAGAAGGAAAGGCAATCTTTCTTACAACCCATAATATGAATGATGCAGATGAACTATGTGATAGAGTAGGGTTTATTGTTGATGGGAAATTAACTCTTATTGAGAGTCCAAGGGAACTAAAAATAAGACATGGTAAGAAAGTTGTTAAAGTGGAATACCTGAATAATGGAGGTCTTGAAAAGATAGATTTTGATTTAAAAAACCTCGCTGACAATAAGGCATTTTTAGACCTTTTAAGGTCAGGTAAAGTTCAAACAATTCATACTGCTGAAGCAACACTTGATGAAATATTTATTAAGGCTACAGGCAGGCAGTTGAAATGAGCAATCTAAAAAATATGCTAAAATGGGAATATACTTTACTTTACAGATACAAAATTATTCATATATCAATTCTTAGTGTAGTTCTTTATTTTCTAACAACTCAAGCAATTGAAGATATGAACAGACCGATTTTTCACACAATGCTCTTATTTTTTGACCCAGCAATTATTGGTATTATGTTTGTAGGAGCACTTGTCTTATTTGAAAAATCAGAAAATGTGCTTCAAGCACTCGTAATTACTCCAATGAAAACTGATGATTATCTTTTATCAAAGATAATATCACTTTCAATCCTATCAATTATCTCAGCATCAATATTTATGTTTCTAATGAACATTTTTAACAATGTTGAATTTGATATTATTTATCTTGCTTTAGGAATAATTCTTACATCAGTTCTACTTATATTAGTAGGTTTTATTTTTGTTTCTAGACTTAATAGTATAAATGAATATTTACTAGCGATGGTAATATTGTTTTTAGGTCTTACTTTTCCACCAATGCTACATTTATCAAAACTTTATGAAAATGTAATTTTCTATCTTTGGCCAACACAGGCATCATTTACAATATTCACAGCAGTTTTTGATTCAGCTAGTCTTGAGATATGGGAGATTGTATATGGAATTGGTTACCAAATATTTTGGATTGGACTGCTATATTACTTTGCCCGAAAGGCATTCTATAAGCATATTGTCTCAAAAGGAGGTTAAAAAATATGGTCTTTATTCTCAAACTAGCAGTAAATGATTTTAGAAATATAATACGAGATCGTTTCTTCTTATTTGCATTCTTTGTATATCCTCTAATGTTTATTATATTTTCAAGAATAATGGTACATTTGATTGCACCAAGAATTGAAAGTTACTTCCCACTTGCTGCAAACTTTTCATTTCTTTTTATGTTTCTTGTAATTCTAATACCTTTTATTTTCAGTTTTATTTCAGCATTTTTAATTCTTGATGAAAGAGACGAACATTTGCTTACAGTTCTACGAGTTATGCCAATTTCTAGAAATAGCTATCTAATTTATAGAATGCTTTTCATGTCAATTATTGCATTTATTGTTCTTTTGATATTTCCACCTACTTCAGGACTAATCGATAACACTCAGTTTTCATATATTTCATATATCCCTGTGGCAATACTGTTTGCATTATTTACACCATTTACTGCACTGCTAGTAAGTAGTTTTGCTACAAATAAGGTTCAGGCATTTGCAATTTTTAAGATAGGTGGTTCAGTATTTTTGCTTCCAATATTTGCATTTTTACTAAATCTTGACGCTATAAAATATATCTTTAGTCCAATTCCTAATTTTTGGGCAATGTTGGCACTTGATACTGTAATTACAAAAGGAACTATTGACATAGTTCCATTGGTAGTTGGATTTGTATATCAGATAGCATTGATTGCAGCTCTATTTTACATATTTAATAAGAAGAATTAAATCTTCTTTTCTCTTTTTTATTAATTCTTTATTAAACTTAATATTTTTTTAGGAAAATTTTAAACATTATAAATTTATTTACTTTGGGAGGTTTAGGATATGATAGATAATAAGTATATCTTTTATGCTATAACCTTGATATTATTTTTAGAGCTGATAATCTCTGCTTTAACCTATAATTATGAGGATGCTTCTCAATTTGGGATTAGAGTTGCTGGATTAATTGGATTTGCATCATTGTTTGTATCTGTAATTATGAGTAATTTCTATGAAGAATACAAAAAGAATAAAAAAAATTTACTTTCCCATCACTTGTTTTCAATAATTGGAATTGTTCTTATAACACTTCATCCTGTTATTTTTGCAATAAATGAGGCTGATATTGGTGTATTTTTACCAAAATTTGATTCTTGGAATGTTTTCTGGGAGCTTGCGGGAAGGCCAGCTCTTATTTTCTTATATATCGGTTTTGTTAGTGGAATTTTATATAAAATCTATAAAAGATCATGGAGAGCATTACATATGATTGTTTACATTTCCTTATTTTTTGGTTTGATCCATGCTATTCTTATTGGTACAGATTTTAAGAATCCCTATATTGCATTTATTTTTGTCATATTGTTTCTAATAATGATCTATGTTTTTATTGATAAAAGACTGAAACCAAAAGAAAAATTTTGAAATTGATAATAATAGAATTATTGATACAAAAATGCATTAACTATTTAACCTAAATAATAAATTTACCTTTTTGGAGATGAAATTTTGTCAGAAGCTCTTTACATGGATGATTCTTATCTAAAAGAATGGGATGCAGAGGTCAAATCTATTTCTCAAGATAAATTCATAGTTTTGAACAAAACTGCTTTCTTTCCAAAAGGTGGTGGTGTTGAATGGGACATAGGGAAAATAACAAATGAGGATGGAGAAGAATATAATGTTGTTTATACTGGAAAATTTTCAGGTGAAATAAGCCACGAGGTTGATAAAAAGGGGATGATAGTTGGAGACAAGGTTCACTGCAAACTTGATTGGGATAGACGGTATCTTTTGATGAGGTATCATACAGGAACGCATGTTTTAAGTGGTGTGTTTTTCAAAGAATACAATCTAAAAATTACTGGTAATCAACTTACAACTGAAAAAGGAAGAATCGATCTAAATATGGAAGAGATGGATATTGAGTCTTTCAAAAATGCAATAGAAAGATCTAATGAGATTTTAAATCAGAAACTGCCTGTTGATATTTATTATCTAACAAGAGAAGAAGCTGAAAAGGATTCTGATCTATTTAAACTTGCTAAAGGATTTACTCATGATATCGACACTATTAGAATTGTAGATATAAAAGGATTTGATAGGCAGGCAGATGGTGGATGTCATGTTAGAAATCTTAATGAAGTGGGAAAATTGAAATTCAAAAAAGCTGAAAATAAAGGTAAAAACTTCAAAAGGGTTTATTTTACCATTGAATGATTTCCATTAATTATAAAAATCTTGAACATAATCTTCTATTTTTTGCATATCTTAGAATCTACTATGGGATAAATATTGATTAATTGTCCAAAAACTAAAAGTAACTATCTTTTTTGTTTAGTTTGTACAAAATATTGAAAGAATGTTTCAAGTAAATCTAATATCTTCTTCTTTTGAGGTATTTAAGATGAATAAAAAACTTGTTGGAATTTGTCTAATAACAATATTTGTCATTGGGATTACAATGGTACAACCAGCAATGGCAAAAAGAGAGGAGCAAAAATTCAATGCAGAATTAAAGGTTATAGGTCTTATTCGCATTGATTCAGAAAATTATGAAATAAAAGGATTTGTACTGTTTGGAAATATAGAAGGTGAAAGTGTTTTCTTTGAACGTATAAACATAAAATACGATGGAAGACCAATATTTGTTTCTAATCCGATGCCATTAATGTTTAGTATCAAATATAATACTGAATAATTTTCAAAACTTAGATTTAACAACCTCCCTCTTTTTTTTTATTTTTTTAAAAAAATCTCATAATATTCCTTAAAAAATAATCCATAATAACTATTTAAGTAAAGATATATTTTAAATCGTCTAATTAAATGAGGTGAAAATAGAATGAAAAATGCAATTGTTTTTTGTGCATTATTTGTGGTTGGAATATTGTTTATTTCAGGATGTAATGAACAACAAGAGGGACAAAAAGGATATACAGATTTAACAGCTGCAGAAGCAAAGGAATTAATTGATACAAATCCAGATCTAATAATTATTGATGTTTCTCCACATTATTATGATGGTCATTTACCTGGTGCGATAAATTATTATCTTGGAGATGGCTCACTTGATGCTGCAATTCCAAGTCTTGATAAAAATAAAGATTATCTGGTTTATTGTCATGTTGATAGTGTTTCGATTAGTGGGGCACAAAAACTTGTTGATGCTGGATTTGAGACTGTATATAGACTTGACGGTAACTATCAAGCATGGGTAGATGCTGGATATCCAGTTGAATAAAATGAATATAATTATATTTTCATTTCTTTTCAACATTTACTACATTTGTAAAAGTAAAAATATACAATATTTTTACATTCAGGATATGAGAATTCTTCACTTTTTAAATTAATATTATAAACTAAAACTTGTTTTTGATTAACAAATTAAAGGAAGGTGAAAAAATCGAAAATAAGAAAGAAAGATATGAATGCAGTCAATGTGGTTACACTTCAGATGGTAAATTCGAAGGTGATATATGTCCAAAATGTGGACTTACTTATTGGAAATGTGGGAAATGTGGATATCTCATGACAGCAGCAAAACCACCAAATGTATGTCCATCATGTAAAGAAAAATGTGATTTTCGTAATGTTACTTGTTACACCCCTGAGTGTGGTGGACCAGGTAAAGTAGATCCACAATTGCTATAATTAATCTTGATATATTTTAAAAATATTGATAATATTTCTAAATTAATTTTTAAAAATTTTTTTCTCTTTTTAATAAATTATTATACAATTTGTAGATAATAAATATTAAGGGATAATTATGTGTGATAATTGTGCAGAGCATGGAAATGGCAAGAAATGGTTTCTAAATGTTGAGAATTACACAAAAAAAATAATGGATCAAGAAACAGCAAGAGAGAAGAAACTTTCAATTCTTGTTGCACCCTCTGCCCTAATCGGCCAAATTCCTTTCCTTTTTGAATTATTATTTTCATTCATTTTACTCCTCTCCCATTCTCACAAGAAACCAATAAAGCAAAATATTATTTATAAAATAAACGAAAAATCTGAAATTTTTTTTAAGGGTTTATTAGAATATAAAAATTTTAATCCCAAAAAAACTAATACAATTATAAGGTATCTTTTGTTTTACAATTTTTAGGTGAGAAAAAAATGATAGAAATAGAAATTAAGTCAAGTTTAATTAAAATTATTGGAGTAATTTTCATTGTGATAATTCTTATAATAGCTTCATTTTATTTTGTATTTTTAAATAATGATCAAGATGGATTGGATGAGAAAACGGATGGAAAGGATGACAATCAAAAACCTAGTACTGAAAAAGAAATTGACATAACCACTTCAACAAGTGAACTTATAAAATCTGATTCTGTTGGTTCAAAAGGTGGAATAGTAAGCGTTTCTGATAGTAGTAGTCCTCTCTATGGATTTAATATAGATGTTCCAAAATCAGCAGCTGATTGTACTGTTAGTTTTGATATTAGCTATTCAGAGATTGATGAAATAAAAGGACTTGATGAAGATATTACTTTTGCAAGCAAGATGATTTCTATTGAAACAGGTGGTAATGAAATTTGGAACGATTACAAATCTTTTGAAAAACCTTGTATGGTTACATTACCCTATGATACAAGTCTTGTGACAAATGAAGACGCAGTTAGATTTTATTCTTATGATGAAGAAAACGGTAAACTCGAAGCAACAGGTTTTATATCACAAGATACAGATGCAAATACAATTACTTTTTATGCAGGAACCTTTTCAAAATTTTTAGGAATAGAAATTGCAAAAACCCCTGATAAGTTTCAAAAAACTGATGAAATAGATACAGGATTCAGACCAAAAACAGATGGTTGGTTTATCACAAATTATGGTTCTCAATTATCTCCAGGTGGAATGTGTCTTGGTATGGTAACTTATGCAAAGTGGTTCTATGCTTATAAAAAACCTACTGGTGAAAACTTATTTCCAAAATATATTGAAGGTAAAGAAGACGAATGGCGTGATGATGATACAGCAATTGAACTAGCCACTCGTTGTCAATTAGGAGCATATGGTATTTGGAGTTCCCTTAATGATGATGAGCAAGATTATGTTAATACCACATCAAAAAATATTGCATATAGTATAATTCATGGAATGATTGTTAGTGATGAACCTCAACTAATCGGATTGAGAACAAGATTTGCAAATGGCACATGGGCAAAAGGTGGTCATGCTGTAATGACCTATAGATATAGTGGAGGAAGATTTGATATTTATGATCCTAATTTTCCAGAGTCAGAACCAGGAACAGATATCAGACAAATTCCATTTAATAACCAAACAGGTTTTACAAGAGTTTATACCTCTGGTCAAAATGCAGCATCAGGAAGACAGTACAATACTTTTTATCATGCCAGTCTGAAAACCTTTAGTCCACTGAAAACATATTCAGAGCTATATGAAGAAGCTGAGAAAAAATTTAAGGATAATTCATTGTTCCCTGATGTGAAATTAACAGATAGTTCAACAAATCCAATAGGTGCAACACCACTTGATACAGATGGTGATAAAATAAGAGATACTGGTCTAACCAGTTGTACTATTACAGGAACAATTTCAGGTGGATTAAAGAGTGTATATAAGACATTAATTTTTGTTAATGGTCAGATGTACTGGGAAACTGTATATTCGGATGCCTTTGCAAAAAATGTTATATTATTACCAGGTACAAATGAAATTATAATATTGGCAACAGATAGAAATACGCGTACAAGATGGGCAGGTTTCTTAAGAGAAACAATTAACTGTACTGCATTTAAATCATCATTTACACTGACGCTTACTTGGGAACCGGATGAAACAAGTCTAAATCTACATGTATTAGAGCCAACTATAGATGGTATCGTAGGTCGTCATATGTATCCTCAGGGAGGACAAGGTACTGATAGCGGATATCCGTATATGACTGCAGATGATTTAGATGGCTATGGGCCAGAGATATACATTGCAACAGAAAATATGACACTTCCTAATTATAAAGGTGGGGGAAAATCACTTTATGGATTGTATAAATTCAGAGTTCATTATATGTATGATAATGATCATGATTTAAATAATACACAACCAGTAAATTGGACAGTTCAATTGAATTATTTGGCATTTAATGATTCTCAAAAAGGTATAGATCATTGGGAAGAAAAAAAATGGACGGGAACTTTAACACATTATGATTTTCATTTATTTTGGACCTTTGAGGCATCAGGTGATGAATGGGGACCTATTTATGAAATAAAATATAGTCCACCAAATCCGGCGGATTATGGTGTTTCACCTCCGCCTCAAAACAATCTACCAAAATAATCCGGTCCTAAAAATCAAAAAGAAATAATCCTAACATATATAATATTGTGATTGCTGTTGTTGCAATTATTACACCAATAAATATCATAATTAATGAATCTTTAAATTTAAAATCAAACAAATATGCTATTAATACACCAATTCCTGCACCCGTAAATGGCAATGGTAATGCGACAAAAAATATCAATGCAAGACCTTTATATCTTTGAATTTTTTTATTTGTTCTATTCCTGATCCTTAAAAAAACTCTGTCCATTAATCTATCAGAAGAATCAAATTTTCGGAAATATTGCTCTGCATATTTAAAAAATTTTAGTCCAAATGGAACTAAAATCATATTTCCAGCAATTGCAATTGGAAAAGCTTGCCACCATTCCCATCCAAAATTATACAGTGCATATGGTACACCTAATTTTGCTTCAGCTCCAGGAATCATTGACAATAGAAATATTTGTAACCATTGTGGTAATTGATCAATCATTAGTTGGTATATAATTTTTTATTATATTATTGTTAACTACAAAAAAGACATGTTTTTATTATTATTTATATCTAAATAAAAATTTAATCTTACTTTTATTATTAGAATTATAATACTTTCGTTTTCTGATTAATTGAAATATAAATAGTATTAATTTTTTAATAATTCAAATAGAATTTTGTATCCAAAATCCAACTCTTATAAAATGTATTATAAAGGTAGATATTATGGCAGAAATTATTGTTCTAATAAAAATTGATTTTTGAATAATTTTTTTATTGGAAATATAATAATTTTTATACCAAACATAAAAACATCCATATACAGCAAAGGCAGCTATAAATATTTCAAGAAAAAGCAAGATCCAATGAATAGGTTGACTTGATTTTGCAATCCATCCCCCTCCTGTTAATATTAGATGAATGCCACGTAAAAAGAAAAATAATGGTACACAACCTAATAATATCCATCTTAATTGTGTCCATTGTATTTTTTTGATTTCAATCATTATCCAACTCCATTTTAGAAATCTTAACATTTTAACATACTTTTTTCTTAAATCTATAATTATTGATTATAAAAAATAAGAATCCTATTATTGTTCCAAAACCAACACCAATAGGTATATTATTTATGGGAACTCCAAGTCCTGCACCTAGGGCCATCCAAATAGGTATCCAGAGTTGAGGTTTTTCTTTAAAACGCTTTTTCATAATAATCTATTTTCCTAAGTATAAAAAAAAATAATTAGATTAAGAATATTTATTCTTCTGTGTAAACTATTATTGCTTTTGCGTTTCCTTGTAAGTTTACGACTAGTTGATCATCTGTTGAACCATCATTTGTATAGATTCCAAAGTACCAAAATAGTCTCATTCCCCATACACCAGTAAGTCCTGTATCCTCCCATAGAATATCACCATTTTCTTCTGTATAAATAGTTACACTGACATCTGGTTCTAAAAATTCTATTAGCCAGAGGAAGACAAAGGCACGCTCATCACGATATGGACGAAACCAAAAATGTTTAAACATAACATATTTTATAAAATCACCGCTTGGCTCAACATTTCCAGTAGCTTCAATATAACAATCTTTAAAGACTTCTTTTTTGTTTAAAAATATTATCCCAATGATTTTTCTACTCATTTTTTCACCTCTATTGAACTATAAAAAGTGGTAATATAATACTTTGTAGTCATTTTTTGAAAAAATAATAAATAATTGTTTAAATAATTTTGATTTGTTCATAAAATGAGATTTTATTTTATTTTCAATAATTTAACTTTTTTTCTTTTTTATATTCACCTTAACGGGAACACCGCCTGCTACTGTATTATCGGGTATGTCTTTATTTACAAAACTTTTTGCACCTATTACAGCATGCTTGCCAATTGTAACTCCACAACGGACGAGACTTCCCGCTCCGATAAGAGCTCTTTTTTTTTTTTTCCTGAGAATATTCATGAGCAAGAATTATTGCTCCAACACCAATTATTACATTATCTTCGATTGTAATTAGTTCAGGAAAAAAAGGATCAATTACAACATAAGCTGCAATTACTACATTTTTACCGATTTTTACTCCAATCATTCGATATAAAGAATTTTTCATTTTAATGAAAGGAATTACTCTGCATATATGGCAGACTAATGAATTGAAAAATAGTCTAGTTCTCCCAACATGTTTTGGATAATCAAATACAGGATTTGCAGGCCCAGTGTATGGTATTTCTTCATATTCCATTTTCAAATAATGGATGAGTATACTTTATAAAAAAATTTTGTGTTATTTTATTTCAGCCTCTGAAAAAGCAGATTAATTAGTTATTAATTTGGGAAGAAGCTTTATTAGATAAATATATATTAACTATTATTAATAAAATTATTTGGGGTAGAATTATTTGAAAATAAAAATTAATCTTCAAATTTGTGTGTTTTTTATTGTTTTTTTATTTTTTATGACTTGTTTTTGTTCGATTTCCTTATCAGATAAAATAGATCAAAATTATGGCGCCAGTAGCATGATGGAAGATGGTCAAATTTTATATGCCCCTATGTTTACTACAAATACATATTTAAGAGAAAAAAACTGGGCATTGAATCATACATGGTCAAGCAATTATTTGCCTGGTGTTGCGGTATTGTTGTTAGATGATGGTACTATGCTTCGTGCTTTAAGAATTGGTGCTAATCCTCTTGGAGGTGCTGGTGGGGGAATTGAAAAAGTAGAATGGGATGGAACTGTTGTTTGGGATTTTAGGTATAATACTGATGGAGTTCTTAGCCATCATGATATTAAAACACTACCAAATGGGAATGTCCTGATGATTGCTTGGGAAACAAAATCACGTTCTGAAGCAATTGCTGCTGGTAGAAATCCAAATCTTGTAAGCAATAATGGTCTTTGGCCTGATCATTTAATAGAAGTTGAACCAACTGGTCCATCTAGTGGTGATATTGTTTGGGAGTGGCATGCATGGGATCATTTAATTCAAGATTATGATTCATCTAAAGATAATTATGGTGTTGTCGGTGATCATCCTGAGTTGATTGATATTAATTATGGAACTTCGACACAAACTGATATTATGCATACAAATTCGATTTATTATAATGAAGAGTTTGATCAAATAATGATTAGCGTACATAATTATAATGAAATCTGGATTATTGATCATAGTACCACAACTCAGGAAGCAGCAGGACATACTGGTGGAAATTATGGCATGGGTGGTGATCTTCTTTATCGTTGGGGTAATCCGCGAGCATATGATAGAGGATCATCAAGTGATCAAAAACTATTTGGTCAACATGATGCAACTTGGATAAAGGATGGATATCCCGGCGAAGGTAACATCCTCGTCTTTAACAATGGGGGCGGTCGTCTTTACTCAAGTGTTGATGAAATAATTCCTCCTGTTAATGAAAATGGAGAGTATTATTTAGAGGAAGGGCAGGCTTATGGACCTAAAGAGCAAACTTGGATATATACTGCAGATCCTCCTAATAGCTTTTATTCACAAAATGTAGGTGGAGCTCATAGACTTGAAAATGGAAATACATTAATATCTAATGGTCACAAAGGTTATGTTTTTGAAGTAACTCAATCAGGAACTACAGTTTGGGAACAAACCATTGGAGGTCAATTTTTTAAGGTATTTTACATATCTCCATCGGACCCAGAACCAGAAATTCCAGATTTAGAATGCAATGGAAAATTATATTTCAATTATATTGAAAGTGGTTCAACAGTAAATGGCGATTTTGAGGTTAGTAATATTGGTGGCCCTGGTTCATTTCTTAACTGGGAAATAGAATCATATCCAGATTGGGGTACATGGACTATTGAACCAACCTCTGGTGAAAATCTTACTCCAGAAGATGAACCAATAACTGTGGATGTAACTATTGTAGTTCCTCCCTTGACAGATACAGAATTTGATGGTTACATTACAGTTGTAAACACTGATGATGTCAATGACACTGATGATATTTTAGTTTACATTAAAACTCCAAGACAAATAACAAATAATCTAGCATTTTTACATTTCTTAAAAAACCATGAAATTCTGTTACCAATAGTGCGACAATTATTTCATTTATTCTAATTCTTATGCTCACATCGGGATTACGTGCTAGAGGTTAGATGCCTTTACAATTTTTTTCAATTTTTAACTAGCCTGCGATTTTTAGTTAATGCAATGCCTTTATTAATATGACTTTTTTTCATATTATTCTTCCTTCAAATATAAATAAAAACCCACAAATATATAAAACTTGGTTGGAAAGATTTTTGGAAAAATATAATAATATCCTTATCATTTATAATATTAATGCGAGGATTAATTAATATGAAAAACAAAAAAATAATTGTTTTTGTAATTACAAATTTGTTTATTTTATCTTTAGTGGGTATATCTGCTTATGGAAATACTGTTGAGAATGTGGAAAAACTAACAAACAATCAAATGCCGATTAATACAAATGGTTATGGTATTCAATGGGAAATGAACTATGGTAATGATCGTGATGAGGGTGGTCGATTTGAAGGTCCTCAACCAATTGGTGATTGTGATGGAGATGGGGATAATGAACTCTTAATTAGTGGCAGGGATGCAGCATTAAGAGTTATGGAATGGTCAGAATCAGAACAAACTTATGAGGAGACTCATACCCTACACAGTCCATTTTATAGGATACTCAAGTTTTTAAATCGATTTAATAAAAGTATCGAACCACCAGATGCTGGAGGTATGGCAATTGGTGATTTAACAGGTGATGGAAAAAATGAGATTGCTGCCACTTGGTATACTACAGTATATAAATGGATAGCAGGAAAATATCGAATAATTGGATTTAATCCTTATATATTTTGGAATGGTGGTGGCAATGCAGATTGCTATATCGGTGATTGTGATAATGATGGACAAAACGAACTAATTATGAGCGGTGGACCTACATGGCATGGTAATGATGAAATGCCTGAAATCGTGATCTTTAAATGGAATGGAAGAAGGCTTGTAAAGGTTGCAGAATGGGATGATCCTGGTGTAAGTGGCTATGTTTACATGGCTGGTCTTGGTGATGTTGACTATGATGATGAAAATGAAATTGTCTGCGGAACTTCTAGAAAGGTTGTTGTTTTAGACTGGAATAAAGATACTGAAGAATTCGAAACAACTATAATTAAACAAACTGACTGGCATGATTATCCTTTTGCCTGTATCTGTAAAGATAGCGATGGTGATGGACTTGCAGAAATACATGTTGGATATGATAGCCCTTGGGTTACGTTTTTTGAATGGAATGGATATGAATATGTAGAGTATTTTGAAAGATATTTTCCTGGTGAAGAAGGTATAATTGAAGCACTTGATGTTGGAGATGTTGATGAGGATGGGATAGCTGAGGTCTGTATTGGTACAAATTTGGTGCATATTCTTCAGTGGAATGGATCTTCTTATGTTGAAGAGGCGGTTCTGCCAACTTGGGGAAACCTTGCAATCACCTGTATTGGTGATTGTGATAATGATGGTAAAAATGAAATTAACGTAGGTAATGTTTTTGCGGGTCATGGTGAGGATTTTATGGAATGGGTTTTTAAATATGGATGGGAACCATAGATAATTAATAAGTATCAAGTTTGAAACAACTCAATTTAAAAATAAAAATGAGTTATATCTTTTTGTTAAATATGGATAATATTGCGATTTTAACAAGGGATTGTGCAGGTATAAATGCTACAATTAGATCTATAGTACGTACTGCAAATAATATCGATATCAAAGTTACAGGTGTTTTGAAAGGTTATGATGGTTTAATAAATAATAAGTTCACCCCATTGGATAGACGTTCGGTATCTGGAATTATCAATCAAGGTGGTACAATTCTTAAAACTGCTAGGTCAAAACGATTTTATATTGAATCTGAACAAAAAAAAGCTGTTCAAAATATCAAAAATAATAATATTGATGGTCTGATTGTTATTGGTGGTAACGGTTCTTTAACAGGAGCTCATATTCTAGCAACTAAATATAATATTCCAGTTGTTGGTATTCCCGCAACAATTGATAATGATATAAATGGAGTTGGTTTGGCATTAGGAGCTGACACTGCAGTTAATGTTGCTCTGGATGCATTGGATAAAATAAGGGATACTGCAACTAGTCTTGAGAGGATATTTGTTGTGGAAGTAATGGGTCGAGATTGTGGATATATTGCGTTGCAAGTTGCACTTTCTGGTGGATGTGAAGAGGTTTTAGTTCCAGAGAAAGAATTTGATATTGATAAAATGTGTAATGAAATTAAAATCGGTAGTTCGAAGGGTAAAGAAAGTTGGATTATTATTGTTGCTGAAGGTAAAGCAAAAGGTGGTGATATTGCAGATATCATATCAGAAAAAACACATTTAGATACTCGTGTTGTAGTGCTAGGTCATATACAAAGAGGAGGCCATCCAACTTCTATTGATAGAATTTTGGCTGCTCGTTTAGGCAACTACGCTGTTAAAATATTGAATGAGGGTATTACCGATCATTGTGTAAGTTTAAAGAATGGAGAATTAGTAACAATACCGTTAGAATTCGCAATTCAGCCTAAAAAAGCTGATGTAAACACCTTTTATAAATTGATAAAGATTCTTACGTAATATACTTATGATAGAACTCCATCCAAACACCAAAGTTCTATCCAACTCTTTTACCTTTTCTTTTTCATGGATTGGTCAAGATGGCGATGCTGGACTGTACCTGATTCCCAACAAAAAAAGGGTGCTCTAATAATTAAAGGTCATCTGATTTTTCAATTAGTAGCATTAATATATTTAGAAATGACCATATATCTTTATATTCTAAAATAGGGTATTGATTTGTAAAAAAGATAATTCCAGTCTGGTTTTCAAGGTAATAGTACATAAATGTTAGAACCCCAGGAAGACCTCCTGAATGTCCAAAACTGTTAGTATTATATCTTACTGAAATTCTCCATCCAAGTCCATAAGTATAACGATTGGTACTATCATTATCTGGATATTGGCGAGTTCTGATTAGTTGAACAGTTTCTTCTTCTAAAATACGATTATTTTTATAAACTCCGCCATTCATATTAGCAATAAGAAAATGTGAAAGGTCTATTACAGAGGTGCGAATACCTCCAGATGCACTATTTTTAAGATTATAATGAACAACTGGAATAAACGTTCTATTAAATATCCATATATATGGTCTAGCAATATCTTTTAATTCAAAATAGCTCCTATCAAAACTAGTATTATGCATTTCTAAAGGATCAAATATAAACTCTTTACAATATTCATCAAGTTTTTTACCAGATAACAGTTCAACAAGATAACCTAAAACTTCATATCCAATCGACGAATATACAAGTTGTTCACCAGGAGGTTCGTCTGTCCAGAAAACTGATCTGTATAATTTTCCCCCAGGAACTAGCAATTGCTCTATATATTCTATTGGAAGTTTCAGTACTGTAAAATAAAAACCTAAAATTAGATAACTGTCAGAGAGACTAGAATGATGAGCTAATAACATTCTAAAAGTAATTGGGATATCAGGATATTTTGGATTTCTCAATGAAAATGGTAGATAATCATTTACATCATCATCTAGGTCAAAAAGTCCTTGTTCCCATAATTGCATAATTGCGGTTGCAGTTATGGTTTTTGTAATTGATGCTATTAGATAAATTGTTTTATCTGTAGCCTTAATTCCCTTATTAATATTTGATAAGCCATATCCTTTTGACCATAAAACACTATCATTTTTGATAATACATGTTGAGATAGATGGCATGTGACCTTGTTGCATATAAAACATTATTTTTTCATCAAATTCGTCTTCATTTGAATTTATTATATCATTTCTATAGTTACTAAAAGGACTTTGATTATTCGCACTTATTCCATATTGTAAATTTACTTCAAATAATAAAGCAATTATTACTAAAACTAAGATCTTTTTTAATATATTATATCTCAAATCTCTAGCCTCTATTTTGGGAATTTATATATTTTATAATGATATATTTTAGGATAGATTAAAGGTTAAAGAAGTTTATCCCTAATATTTAACCATGATTAAAGTATATACGCCCATATCGGAATTTTATCCCTAATTTACCACCATAATAATACTTCTTTTATCTATTGAATCTAATATTTTATTAAAATGTCTAAAATTGATTTCAATCAACAAATAGAACTTTATTACATTTAAGTTTCAATATCCCCGCTATTCTCACTTTTTTTCATATGTGTTAAAATTAATATCACATTATTTTTTTAGTAAATATTAAATAAAACTAAAACATTCGAAATTAATAGTTTTAAGGGAGGAATGAAGGAAATATGTATAAGAAAATAATAGGTATTTTAGTAATGACGCTGTTGATTATATCTTCTGTAAATGTGTTAGGGATGGCAAATAAAAAAATATTTGAGAAAACTCCTTTACCACTACAAAATGGTTCAGTTGACCAAGAATTAACCACAAGTTGTGGATATGGAATGATACTTTCACCACCTTTTATAAATGCTCAGGGTTTTAAACCAACAAAAGAATCACTGACTAGCGTTGAGCTATGGTTTTTTAAATCTGGTAATCCTCCAACTGGTGTTGAGATAACTGTTGGTATAAGAGTTGATTTATATGGTTCTGATTTGACAGCAAAAACAATTAATGCTGACGATGTAGGAATTGGTGGTGCTACATGGGTAAAGTTTAATTTCGATGACATAACTATTATCCCTGAAGAAACATATTATATTGTCTGTTATGCTGATGGTGGTGGAACTGAAGGAAATTGTTATTGCTGGTTATTTGATATTGGTGATAAATATCCTAGAGGTAAAGGATGGTGGTATAATGAAACATCAGCTACGTGGATTACTATATGGGAATTGTTTAATTTTGACCCTGAATGGGAGGATCCTGATTTATGCTTTAAAACATTTTTCAGAGATTCAGAGATTTGTTGTGATGGAGAAATAAACTTGGAGGGCATGATTCCAGGGGATGAAAGAACTGAAAATTTCGATATTTACAATTGTGGTGAGAATGATTCAGAACTCAACTGGAAAGTTATAGAATGGCCAGAATGGGGATCAGGATGGACCTTTTCTCCAGGAAGTGGAACAGGTTTAACTCCTGCCGAAGGTCCATTAACAATACAGGTTAATTTTATTATACCCTCAGAATCAGAAAGTTCATTTAATGGAACAATAAAAGTAGTAAACTCAAACGATCCTTATGACTTTTGCGAGATACCTGTCTCTGTAACAACACCAAGAGCCAGAACATTGAAAAATAAAATACTTTTTCAATTTTCTGAACGTTTCCCAAATGCATTCCCAATAATGCGAAAACTACTTGGATTAATATAATCCAAAAATCTTTCTCTTTTTTTCTTAATAATATTGCAATTAATATCAACATATTTTTTTAGTAAAGATTAAATAAAACTAAAACATACCATTTTCTACACTTTTTCTAAGGGAGGAATGAAAGAAGCATGTGTAAGAAATTAGTTGGAATTTTTATAATGATGCTGTTAATTACAACTGCGATATCAGCTGCTGGAAATATAAATCAAAAAGTAACGTCAATTGAAAAATCACCAGTTATTTTTCAACCTTTAGGAGGAGGTTTAGATCAACAACAAACTAATCAAGAAGGACAAGGATTAATAATTTTACCATCACAATGGCTTGCTCAAGGATTTAAACCAACTGTGGAAAAACTTGCAGCTGTGCAATTATTTATCTTTAAACATGACAATCCTCAAGCGGGTATTGAAATTTTTGTATCTATACGGGATTCTATAAATGGAAGTGATTTAGTATTAACATCTGTTAGTGCTGATCAAGTTGAAGATTATAAATGGGTGACGTTTAATTTTCCTGAGATTAATGTAACACCAGAAAAAACGTATTATATTGTTTGTAGAAGTGATGGTGGTTCAGGAACAGATGTATATTGTTGGTTTTATGGCAGTAATAATCCCTATGATAGAGGAGATGCTTGGGTGTCTCTTGATCAAGGAGAAAATTGGGATAAAATTGTAAATTATAACAATCCAGATTTTTGTTTTAAAACATATTCTAAAAATACAAGAAGCAGAACTCACGAAATGAACAACCTGTTCTTAAGATTCCTTGAAAATCACCCACATATATTTCTAATACTACGACAACTACTTGGAATAATATAATCCAAATCCCACTTTTTTTTTAATAAATATTAAGAAGAGGTTAACAATTGGTAATTTTACATTATGATATATTTTCTCAAATAGTATTTATAGTATTTCAAATAAAGTATATCATGTAAATCATATTTGGAGCTGTAAATGGTTAAAAAGAAATTATCTGGTAATAAAGAAAATGATCCTGATTGGATTGCCGAAATTGCAGATGGTCTTCTCAATATAAACTTAAATGAGTTATCAGATAATCAGATTAAAATACTCCGTAATCAATATTTAGATTACGTTAGAGATGGTTTAAAACCAAAGGATGCAATTGAAAAAGCTGTACAGATTATTAAATGTTTCAATGGGTAATAATTATATTTATTACGCCCGCATCGGGATTCAAATCCCTAATTTACTAGTATAATAATAGGTTTTATATCTGTTGAATCTACAATACTTTTTATCTCTTCGAATCGCTTTTTCTATTTATAAGTCAGAAATTAAGAAAATTCTCATGCTGCCTACCGGACTAAAACTTAAAGTTCAATTTAGTACCGTTTTTTTATTAATTATATTGAAAGGTAAATCATATTTACTTTTTAGTTTTCCGATATTCCACCACATAGCAAAGTGGTTACCTTACCATTTTTGCTAAAAATATCGTCGAAAAATTAAAAGTTTTTTCTAAAATCATTCTGGTTTTTTTGTTTTAAATCAGGAATTTTATTAATAATTAACTGATTATAGGACTGTAATAAAAGGAGGTGAAGAAATGGATACTGGAACTGCGATTTTGATAGGATTAATAGTAGGAGCATGTATTGGAGGAGGAATAATATATAGTGCAATAGAAAAACTAGCCAAAGCAATAGAAAAACAAAAATAAAGTTGTTAAAGTAAAAAATAACGACTGTTCATTCTTTTATTTCAATGTTATTACTACATTACCCTTTTTATGACCTTTCTCGACATATCTATGAGCTTCAACAGCCTGTTCAAGCGTATAGCCTCTGTCAATAACTGATTTTAATTTCCCTGCTTCAATGAGCTCTCTAAGAAACTCTAAATCTTCAATTTTGTTGGCTATCCCAAATACTACTTTCCGGTTACCAACAATTGAAGTCCAAAATGCTGTAAGCAGAGGCCAATCAACTGTTATATATACTCCTTTTTGTGTTAGAGAGTTTTTACAACGTGAAAACGACATTTTTCTCACTGCATCAAAAATTACATCATAAGTTTGATCATTTTTGGTAAAATCCTCTTTAGAATAATCGATTACATTATCAGCTCCCAGAGATTTCACCATTTTGATATTTGTAGTACTACATACTCCAGTAACTTCTGCCCCAAAGTACTTGGCAAGCTGAACAGCAAAAGTACCTACACTTCCTGAAGCACCATAAATAAGAATCTTCTTTCCTCTTTGGATTTTTCCTTTTCTAAGTAAAACCAATGCAGTCAATCCTCCAATCGGAACAGCAGCTGCTTCTTCATACGTCATATTTGCTGGTTTTATAGCAATGTCATTTTCTGTTAGACATTTATATTCAGCATAACCACCACCG
>WOR8_10003659_pt1 | contig 34626 bp, 35 predicted proteins | sample DeeMarSeWOR38_10_FD_19890 | JGI IMG/M metagenome (IMG submission 19890) | reverse complement strand
GATCCGGGTGCACCACCACCTGGTACTGCTTGACGTATCCCCCGATGGAGGCGACCTCCGACACGCCGTCCACCGCGGTCAATTCGTACCGGAGGAACCAGTCCTGGAGGGATCGCAGCTGTGCGAGGTCGTGCCTGCCCGTCCTGTCCACCAGGGCGTATTCGTACACCCATCCCACGCCGGTCGCATCGGGGCCGAGCGTGGGGGTCACCCCCTGGGGCAGGCGCTTGGAGACGTAGTTCAGGTACTCGAGGACCCGGCTCCTCGCCCAGTAGATGTCGGTGCCGTCCTCGAAGATGATGTAGACGAAGGAGAGTCCGAAGAACGAGTAGCCCCGCACCACCTTGGCCTTCGGCACGGCGAGCATCGCCGTGGTGAGGGGATAGGTCACCTGCTCCTCGACGATGCGTGGCCCCTGCCCCGAGTACTCCGTGAACACGATGACCTGGACGTCGGAGAGGTCCGGGATCGCGTCCAGGGGCATGCGGGTCATCGCCCAGATCCCCCACGCGGCCAGGAAGAACATGGCGAGAACCACGAGGAACTTGTTCTTTATGGAGCCCTCGATGATCTTTTCGAGCATCCCCTACTGCTCCTTCGGACGTTCCGCGGCCTTCTGGAATTTTTTGAGCGCCTCCTTCAGGCTGCTCTCCGAGTCGAGCAGGAACTGGGACGATACGACGACGTTCTCGCCCCCGGCCAGGCCGGAGAGAACCTGGACGGCCCCCTCCTCCCCTTCCAGTCCCAGCTGGACCTCGCGCGGTTCGAACCGGCCTTCCCCCTTCGCGACGAACACGACGTTGCGGATCCCCGACCGGATGACCGCCTCGGAGGGGATGAGGACCGTCCTCTTCCCCACCCTCGGGCGAAGCTCGATGTGGGCGTACATGTCGGGCTTGAGAACCCCGCCGGGATTGGCGAGCTCCACCCGGATGGTGGCGGTCCGCGTCTTCCCCTCCAGGTATGGGTAGACGTACGTGACCCTTCCGCGGTACGTCTCCCCCGGCAGGTAGTCCAGAGTCACCGCCGCCGGCACCCCGACGGTAAGCCACGGCAGCTCGTATTCGTAGATGTCCCCCTGCACCCAGACCCGGGAGAGGTCGGCGATCCGGAAGAGCTCCATCCCCGGCATCACCTTCGTCCCGTCGAACGCCGCCTTGTTCACGACGACCCCGTCGAAAGGGGAGTGGAGCACCAGCGTCTTGCGGACGGCGCCGGTCCTCTCAAGCTCCGCGATCTGGGCATCGGTGATGTCCCAATAGGAAAGACGCTTCCGTGCCGATTCGAGCAGGTCCTTTGCGCTCTTTACGACGTCGGGGAACGGGCTGTTCCCCACTTCCTCGATGTGCCTGCTTGCGATCAGATATTCCTGCTGGGCGGATACGAGGTCGGGGGAATAGAGTTCGATCAGGGGCGCCCCTTTCCGGACCGCCTCCCCCGTGGTGCTGACGTACAGCTTCTCGATCCACCCGCCGGTCTTCGCGTTCACCGTGCGGATGCGCCTCTCGTCGTAGGTGACCCTTCCCACCGTCCGGATCGTCTTCGCAAGCTCCCCGACGGTCACCGGGGCTGTCCGCACGCCGATGGACTGGATCGTGTTCGGATCCACCCGTATGGTCCCCATCTCGCCGCCAACGGGTTGGGCCGGCTCCGTCGAGGATTTCACCGGCACGAGGGTCATTCCGCAGATGGGGCACGCGCCGGGTTGGTCGGTGACGATGAACGGGTGCATGGGGCACGTGTACTGCTTCTCCTCCGCCGCCGGTTTTCCCGCCGGTGCCGTTTCCGGATGCCCGTGCGGGCCTCCCCTCGTCATCCAGTAATAGGTTCCGGCGCCCCCCGCCCCCACGGCGAGCAGCGCCAGAAGGATCTGCGAGACGATCTTTTTCCCGGTCATCGATCCGTCCTCTCGTTCAAAAGAGTTCCTCCCCCAGCACAAGCTCCAGCTGGGCGGCGCGGACCCGGAGTGCCTGTCCCGTTTTCTCCCGTTCGATCTCCTGCTGGTACAGGGCGATCTGCCCGAGGAGGACCGAGGAGAACTCGACCGCGCCCACCTGGTACGCGGAGAGGGAGGAGGCAACCGACTCCCTCGCCTGCGGCAGAAGACCCGTGTCGAACAGGGAGAGGGAGGCCGTCAGCGCCTCAATATCCGAGGTTATTTCCCGAATCCGGTTCCGGAGGCCGTTCCAGGCGTTTTCATGGCTCCTCTCCGCGGAAGAAAGGTCACGCAGCGCCGCCTCGACCTCCTTGTCCTGCTTCCGGCCGTACCACAGGGGAAGCGAAATCCCGACGCCGGCACTGAAGAAGTCCGGGCGCTGGGTGCCGTTCGGGGCGTCCTCACGGAACTTGTATGCGGCGCCGACCTGGAAGTCGGGAAGGATCTGCTTGCGGGCAAGTTTCAAGGCGGTTTCCTTCTGCCTTACCGCATCCCTCTCCCTCTTCAGGTCGGGGTTGGATTCCTTTGCGACTTCCAGGATCTTCTCTTCGGAATGCACGATCCCGGGGACCGTGTACCCGGCCGGAAGATCCAGGGGGGTTCCCACGGGCCGGTTTCGCAGGGTGTTCACGTCGGCCAGAAGCTCCACGTTCTTCTTGCGGAGCGAGATCAGCATGTTTTCCAGCCGGGAGATCTCCACCTGGGCCTTGAACAGGTCCTGTTGCGGCGCTTTCCCCACCGCATAGCGGGAGTTCGCGACCGCCAGAAGTTCCCCGAGAAGGGCCTTGTTCTTCTCCGTCAACCGGGTGATCTCCCGGTTCTCCAGGAGGAGGAAGAAATCCTTCTTGACCCGGAACCGGATCAGGTTCTTCATGCTTTCCACCCGGTCCCCGGCCTGGACCGCCTCCAGCCTCGCGACCTCCTCCTTGAGGGAACGTTTCCCGGGGAACGGGATGGCCTGGGTTACCCCGATGTCCCTCGAGGTCATCGGCTCCTTGTCGAGGGCGAAGTCATCCACCGGCAGGTTCGAAAACGCAAGGGAGAGCATCGGGTCGGGGAGGGAGCCTGCAGGGAGGATCCGCTGCTCCTTCGCCTCGGCCGTCGACCGGAAGGACTGGAGTTCGGGGTTCCGTTCGAGGGCTTCCTGCACGAGGAGGTGGAGGGCGTCCCTCTCCCCGGTCGAATCCCCCGCCGAGGCGGCCGGGGAAAGCAAGGCCAGGAAGAGCAGTACCGGCAAGATCCTTTTTCCCGGAATTCCCGGTCCGCTCATCCCGTCTACCTGCCGGTCGCCGGGGGGCAGCACGCGCTGCCGGGCCCGCACCCCGTCGCAGGCTTTCCGCCATAGATCCCGTACGACCCTCCGAGCAGGAGCGTCGCCGTCACCGAAAGGACGATCGCCGCAACCACGGCGATCAACAGACCCCGCCACGTCGGAGACGAGGATCCGGTCCCGTCGTCCGGCTCCCCTTCCCCCGGAAGCGGTTTCTCCCCGGGAAGATCCTGTTTTTCCCGCACGTCCATTCCCTCATCCATCTCCTTCTCCTCCTTGTTCCGCTGGGACGGTAACGATTCCCGCGCTCAGATCGCCCGGCGGGTAACGGAAAGGTCGACATCCTCCGCGACCAGGCCGTCACGGAGGTGCACCGCACGCGTGGCCCGTGACAGATTGGTGCGGTTGTGGGTCACCATGAGCACGGTCTTCCTCCGGCCGTGCCACTCGGAGAACAGGTCCAGGATCTGCTCCCCCGTCGTGGTATCCAGGTTCCCCGTCGGCTCGTCCGCGAGCAGGACGGGAGGGTCGTGGACCAGGGCCCGTGCGATGGCTACCCGCTGGCTCTCGCCCCCGGACAGCTCCGAGGGCAGCCTGTTCTCCTTCCCCGAAAGACCTACGGATGCGAGAAGCTCGTCCGCCCGGTCCGCCTTGTCCCGGGGAGCCATCCTCTCGGGGGAGAGGGGAACCATCACATTTTCGCGGGCCGTGAGGTACGGAAGGAGGTGGTATGCCTGGAAGATGAACCCGATGGTCCGCTTCCGGAAGTCGGCAAGCCCGTCGGCGGACAATGCCGGGAGTCGGAAGCCCGCCATCACGACATTCCCGGATGTCGGGGCCTGCAGGCCGCCCAGGATCGCAAGGAGCGTGCTTTTTCCGGCTCCCGACTCGCCCGTGATCGCCACGAATTCCCCCGAGGCGACCGAAAAGGAGACGCCGCGCAGTGCCGCCGCGAACGTCCCGTTGTTGCCGTAGAGCATGGAAACGTCGTCCAGTGCGATGAAGGGGGCCATCCTTCTCTCCTTGAAGGTCTTAAAGAGCGCGGATCGCTTCCGTCGGGGACAGGGCAGCCGCCCGCCGCGCGGGGGGGATGCTGCCGAGGAAGCCCAGGGCCATCCCGATGAAGATTCCCAAAATCGCCGGAGCGGGAGCCACCTCCGTTCTCGCCATCCCGAACAGGGGGGAGGCGATCCACGCGGCCGCCATCCCCACGGCCGCCCCGGACGTAGCGGACAGAAGGGACACCCATCCCGTTTCCCAGAACAGGAGGGAAACGATGGCGCGCCGCCGGAAACCGACGGCACGAAGAACGCCGATCTCCCTGGTCCGTTCCTGCACGCTCCCCATCACGGTGACGAACACCATCAGTCCCCCGATGGAAAGAACGATGGCCGAGACCGCCAGGCCCAGGCGGCGGAACTGGTCCACCGCGGCCTTCCGGCTTTCCACGACCTGCCGGATCGCCTTGACCCTCGCGCCGGGAAGCGCGCCGCCGATCTGTCCGACGATGTCCTCCACCGGGCACTCCTTGCACAGGGCCGCCACCTCGAAGAAGGTCACCGCCCCGGGGCTCCTCGCGAGGGACTGGACGTCCCCGATATCGGCGATCACCATCGAGTCTTCCTTCTCGCCCGTAGGGTGAAGCACTCCCGCCACGCGGAACGTCCTCCCCCCGGAAGTGACAGCCTCCCCCTCCCTCTTGCCCAGGAGCGCGGCGACCTCGGAGCCGAGGAGGATCTCCCCCTTCCCGCGGGGAACCGTCCCGGACACCTTCCACCAGGGGCGCGCATCGGCGATCTCCCCGGCGCGCAGTCCCATCCACACGACGTCTTTCCCCGACGCTTCGGTCGCGGTGAGGAAGAAGGGAACGACCGACCGGAGGCGTTCCCGGAACCGGATGGAGCGGATCGCCGTTTCGTCCGACATCGTCAGCTTCGCGTGGGCGACCTGTGCGCCTCCCAGGGCGATGTCCCCGAACCCCAGAGAAAGCTGCTCCGTCCGGGGGACGACCAGGATGTTCGCCCCGAAGCGGTCCAACTTGTCGCGAACCGCCCCCTCCATCTGCATGGTGAGGGAGGAGAGGGCAACGAAGGTCCCGATCCCGAGGAAGATCCCCAGGCCGGTGAACACGGCGCGCGATTTCCGCCGGAACAGGTTCTTCCAGGCCAGTTTCCGGATATTCATCCCGTCCGCCTCATCCGGCCCGCTACGACCTTTGCCCGACGAAGTAGCCGCTCCCCGCCGCAATATCCTTCTTCTGAATCTGGAGGTGGTCGCCATCGACCGTGCGGACGAGGGGCGCGGGGTTGCATCCTCCCTTGAGTTCGTTGACCTTCACGCTCGGGAACGTCTGCCCGCAGTTGTTGCAGACCATCAGGTCGCCCTCCTGGCGGTATCCCTTGTTCGACCGGAAACAGACGTCGCAGGCGTCGTAGGCGGCCCGGTGGACTCCATCCGAACTCTTCACCGCAAAGTAGCGGATCCGCCTTCCCTCGAGGTCGGCCTCGAGAAAGATCGGACTCGAGGGCCGAAAGAGGGATCCTCACGGCGTCCGCGGTCTCGATCACGCCGGCCTTCCTCGCCCGCTCCGCGGGGGAGTCCTGGAAGAAATTCCCGAACCAGGCCACCGCCCCGATCGCGGCCACCCCCAGGAACACCGCCGCGAGAAGGAAGGTACGCTTCGCCTTCCCGCCTCCGGGACGGGGTCCGCCGGTTGCTTCTTGCGGGGTCCTGTTCGATGGTTCCTTTCGCCCTGCGGTCTTCTTCATGGCCTGGCCCTCCGAATCGGTATTCCCGTCTGGTGCAAGCACCTCTCGTGCCACCTTGCTTCGAAGCAAAATATCGTCGTGATATCGGGAAAGTGCGTCGGGAAGCCCCCCGGGGGATGAGTTCCCGGAAGTCGATGCGTTGAAGAATATTCTCTACGGGTAGGGACTATTCGCTTGTCGCTCCAGACGCCTGAGTCAGGGCGAACCGGGGATCCGAAGCGTCCCTCACCTGTGCTTGTGCGCGTAGCGCAGGACCGTTGTCTTTTCCATGGTGATCATCCCCCCGCTCATCATCTCGTCGATCTTCGGCATGACCCGGTCGATCTTCTCCTTGCTGTCCACGGCGATGACGATGACGGGAAGGTCCCGCGACACGTCCCCCGACGCCGCCCCCCGGCGCATGCTGCGAGCGCCGTATCCCGCGATCCCCCGGATGACCGTGGCCCCGGCGAACCCCTCCTCCCGGAACAGCTTGAGGAAGGCCTTGTACAGGAGATCATCGCCGTACCTGTCCCCCTCGTTGAACCAGATCCGCATCCTGACTTTCTCCCCGACAAGCTTGCTCATGGTCCATCCCTCCCCTTGCCCGGGCACGCCGCACCCATCATCCATCGATTCCTCATCGCCTTCCCCCTTTTCTCTCTCCGTCGGGCAGGCGGGGGGACCGGCCTGGCTCGGAAAGGAGAAACCACAACACCGTAGGCACCCCCACGATGACGACGACCCAGAAAAGCATCATCCAGCCCATTCACCTTCCTCCTTCCCCATTTCCGCTCTACCACCCTTGCGTAAAGGAGACAGCACAAGCCATGCCAAAGCAGGCTGGCAACAGATCCGTTGGAGATCAGCCGGTTGGACTGAAGGAGGATCTTCCATGGAAAACAAACCGGGGATTATCCTGCAAAACGGTGCAGACTATTCTCAAGGGCCGTTCCTGCCCACACGAAAGGATCCACCGAGATACGGAAACCGATGTGATGGCAACGGGCAACATGGGCGTGACAGGCAGACTTGTGGCGTGGGTTTTCGTCCGAGTGCCGTTCCTCGCGAACGTGTGGGCACGGTCCCGCCAAACCACGGGTCAGCCCGCCTTCGTCTTCCCGGCCCGTCCGCTCTCCGGGATGCGCATCGGTGTGATCACGACGGGGGGAGTCCACCATGTCGATCAGACTCCCTTCCACCGAAAGGACGAAAATCCGCAAGGGGATGGCTCGTACCGTCTGCTGGATCTAACACGCCCCCGCGACGCGTTCGTTCTCACCCACGACTGGTACGACCGCAGGGACGCCGAAAGGGACCTCAACCTCGTCCTGCCCGCCGTGCGCCTGCGGGAATTCGCCGAGGAAGGAATCATCGGAGAGCTCCATCCCGTGGCGGTCGGCTTGATGGGCCACGTCAAAGGGGAAGAAGCATTCCGCCTCGAACACGAGACGGCACCGGAAATCGCCGCCGTCTTCCGTGAGGGGGAAGTGGACGCGGTCCTCCTCGTCCCCGCCTGAGGCACCTGCAACCTGGCGGCCGGTCTGGTCGCCCGCATCCTGGAGAGGAGCGGCATCCCCACCGTCGTGATCTCGAACTCCCTGGAGATGACACGGCGCGCGCGCCCGCCCCGGGCCGTTTCGGTCCGCTTTCCCTTCGGTCATGCTCTCGGGGAACCGGGCAACCGGATGCAGCAGCGCAGGGTCCTGCTCGAAGCCCTGAAGCTTCTCGCAGAGGCGAAGGGGCCGGAGATGCGGCTCCTCTCCCACCTCAAGTGGCGGCGGACCGACTACGCGATGCTTCCCCCGGTCGAGCTCCCCGGTGGGACGACCGCCAGATAACCACCCGGCGCGGGCCAAACCCCCGAGCTTATTTATTCCGGGATTCCCATTCCGAGGAATCCGCGAGGCGGTTCAACCCATCCATAAGGAGGAATCCGCAACATCTCGCCGGGAGGAACGGGACATGGACGCCGCGTCAAAAGGGACGACAACGGGCAAGGGGCCGCTGATCAAGGCGATCGCCCTGCTCGTCTTCATCGTCGCGGCCATCGTCATCGTCCGCGTCACCCCGGTAAAGGACTATCTCACGCGCGAGGCGCTGGGACAGGTTCTGGAATCCGCGGGGTACTGGGCCCCCCTTCTTTTCATCCTCGTGTACATCGTCGGGATCTGCCTCTTCGTCCCCGGAACGCTCCTGACCACGCTCGGCGCCGCCATCTTCGGCGCCTACCGGGGGTTCCTCTATGTTTGGGTGGGGGCGATGATCGGCGCGAGCGCGGCCTTCTGGATCGGCCGCACGCTGGGCAGGGAGTTCGCGGCGTCCCTGATCGGGGACAGGCTGAAAAAATACGACGAGGCGATCGAACGCAACGGTTTCGCCACGGTTCTCTACCTGCGCCTCATCTATTTTCCCTTCACCCCCATGAACTTCGGCATGGGCCTCACGCGTGTGCGCTTCCGGGACTACCTCTTCGGCACCGGCCTGGGGATCATCGTGGGGACCTTCATCTTCACCTTTTTCGTCGGCACGGTAAGGGACGTCTGGGCAAGCGGGAACTGGGGAGAACTGCTCTCCTTCAAGGTCTTCTTTTCCGTGGCCCTCTTCGTCTTTTCCTTCTTCATCCCGAAGATCATCCGGAAGCTCAAGGGGGAGTGAGGCGAGGAAGGCGAGCGCCGTAGAGGACCCGGTCAATATTTTCCGCGGGCCCTTTCCTTCGCCGGCAGGATCTCCAGGCAGGTCGTCCACCACCCCGTTTCGACCGTCTCCGCGAACGGCTCGACGATCCCCTCGGCCCGCATCTCGGCCGCAAGACGGCCGTGATCGTACGCAAGAGGGAGAAAGGCAGCGTCGGGCTTCTCCCCCGACAGATCCAGCACGGCGTACCAGACATCGGTCCGTCCGTCGTTGGCCGGTCTTCCGATCGCCCCGACGTTGACGACGAGCCGCCCGCCGGGCAGGCGTCTTTTCCAGGGAATCCCCGTGTGCGTCACGGCAAGGACATCGCACCGCGCTTCGTCGAGAAGGCGGGCGAGGAACGGATCGGGCGAGAGCGATTCCCACAGGAACTCGTTCTGCCGCCTGGGCGATCCGTGGCACAGAAGGATCCGCTCTCCTCCCGGACCGAGAAGGCGGATCTCGCCGGGGAGGGCCGCGAGAAAATCCTTGTTCCGCTCCGAGGTCTTCCGGAACGTGTACGCGTACGAAAGGGCGGCGAAATGGTTGTCCCGCGGGTCGGTGTAGCCGCAGGTGCAGTCCCCTCTCCTGAGCCCGACGGACCGGTCGTAGTTCCCCTGGACGATCGGGATGCCCGATTCCCGGAGGATCTCGACGGACCGGTCGGGATGCGGACCGAAGGCGCCCACGTCCCCGAGACAGAAGATCTCCCCCGCCCGGACAGGGGCATCTTCGAGAAGCGCGGCCAGGGCGAGGTAGTTGTTGTAGACCCCGCCGAAAAGGGCCACCCGGCCGGAAACCTTTCGGGGGTTCGCACGGCCCCTGTCCTGCCGGTCGGTGGTTTCCCTGCCCATCCTCACTCCTCCCGTATCGCCGTGGCAGCGTTCGCGCATACGGCGCCGTGCCGGTAGCAGGTGGAGCAGGCGCCGTGGGCGAGAGCGAAGGCCCGATACGATTCCGCAAGGGTGTCTCCCATGCGGCCCGCAGGCTCGTTCACGAGAACCGGGCAGACGAAGACGCCCCGGGCCGTAACCACCCGGGACGAGGAACACAGGAACAGGTCCGGGCCCAGGAGCTCCAGCATTTCGGGTGTGACCCGCTCGCCCTCCCCGTATCCGCCGGACCGCCCTTCCTCCCGGCCGAGGCGGAAGACGGGAAGGAACTTGACCCGGGGCTTCCGGATCCCACGCTCGCGCAGGAGCCTCTCGAACACCCCGAGGATCCTTGGATCCTCATCCTCCCGGAAGCGGACGGCGGTCACAACGGGGAGGAAGCCCTCCCGATCCAGCAGTGCGGCTCCCTCCAGGGCCCTTTGGAAACTTCCCTTCCCCCGGATCCGGTCGTTTTCCTCTTCCGAGGGCGCGTCCAGGGAGATCCGGAACTCGAGGGAGTACCGGGAACCGCGCGCCGCGGAAGCGAGCCGCCCGACGAGACGGTCGGTCAGCAGGGTTCCGTTGGTCAGGATCGTCGCCGGGAACCGGGAAAGGGTGTCTTCCGCGATCTCCGCCATTTCGGGATGGAGGAACGGCTCCCCGCCGGTGAAGACCACGTCCCGCACCCCTGCCTCTTCCGCCTCGTCGAGCAGGGTCTTCACTTCCTCCCGGGAAAGGGCCCGCATCTCCCGGCTCCCGGGGGCCGACGCGTTGAAGCAGTGGGCGCACCGAAGGTTGCAGGAAAGGCCCGCGACCTGGATCCAGAGGCTGTCGAGCCCGAAAAACGGGCATTCCGGGGCCGTCACGCCTTCTCCTTCGCCGGGGCCGGACGCATCCAGGCTCCCAGCAGATAGACGCTAAAACACAGGGTGATGCCGACGAGGTTCACCCAGAGAAGATTCCCGTATTTTCCATCCCCGATGGTTCCCTGGAACCACTTCAGGCTCAGGCCCAATCCGAAGAAAAGCCCCAGCAGAACGCTGGCGTGGTAGGAGGCCGCCCCCGCCTTGCGCCACCCGGAGAGCAGGAACACCGGGGTCAGCCCGATGACCATCGTGCCGCTCACCGTCGTGGCGGAGAGGATGGCGGGCTTCGCGTAGAGCATCAGGTTCCCCAGGATCCCGAGGAGGACCATCGAGCCCCGCGCCAGCACGACACGGTCCATCGTCCACCCGGGCAGCACGTCGACGGCGACCAGCTTCCCGATGGAACTGAAGGTCGAGTCGATCGTGGAGCACCCGCTGGTCAGCATCATCACGTTCATGAGGAAAAGAAGCGGGAGGCCGAAGGCCGCCGCCGTCTGGAAGGTGGAGTTCCCCCCGATCCCCTCGACCCGGTTGTGGATCCCGACGAAGCTGAACAGGAGGATGAACAGCACCCCGAGAACGCCCGCCAGGGCGAACGACTTCAGCATCATCCGGGGCTCCGTGAGGAAGGCCCGGTCGGTCATCACGGGGTCGTGGAAGGGGTAGGAGAAGATCTGGAGGAGGGCCACGAGGATCAGGTCGACCCCCCCCGAGAGGGTCCAGGAGCCGCTCCGCACCATCGCCTCCGGATTTCCCGCCGGGAAGATGTACCCGAGGATCAGGAAGAGGATGACGGCCGCCATGATCATCTGGACCGCATCGGTGACGATGCTGCTCCGGAAGCCGCCCTTGAGAATGTACGCCAGCACGAGGGCGGTGATCGCCCAGGAGGCGACGTAGTACCCCTGGCTCTCCCGCGGTCCGAAGAACTGGGCCATGACGATCGTGTTGCTCCAGATCTCGTTCCAGAGACGGAAGAGGAGAATCAGGGAAAAGAGCCAGACGGCGCCCGCCCCGTACCGGGTCCCCAGGTAATGATGGATGCTCCGGAACCCCTTCTTCCGGAGCCGGAAGAGCACGGTGCCGGCGACCAGGAAGGAGAGCCAGTAGACGGCGTAGGCCACCCCCCCGGGGAGGCCGAACTTCTGCCCCAGGTCCGCGGCGTTCTGAACGGACTTCGCGAAGATCCAGGTGATCAGGACGCTCGACGTGAGGAAGAAGAAGCCGGGATCCCTGCCGGCTTCGTCCTTCCCCCGGAAGAACTGGTCCTGCGCGTTCGTTCCGCGGCTGCTCGGGGATACCGCGATCATCGCTGCGCCGAACACGGCGAGAATCCCCCAATTCACCCAATGGGCGTCCATCGACATCCCCTCGTGCGGAACTCTACGGCTCGTTGAGCCGCCAGTCGTAGTCGTACGAGATCTTCCCGCGGAACCCCTTCAGGCGCCCGCCGAGATCGTCCCCCGCGTAGCTTTGCAGGTGGCGGATCACCGCTTCCCTGGTTCCTCCGAAATCGGCCTCGAACCAATCGTATATGCTTGACAGGTAGAGCCGGTTCCCATCGAGGCGTGCCCCCCGCGGGTGGTTCACGTACTCCCGGGCACCCTTTTCCAGGAGGGCTTCCGTGCCCTCCATGGTGTACGCCTCCGGCTGGAGATTGGGGCACCCGAGGCTTGCGCAGTTCACCGCGTAATGAACGCGTCTGTCCTCCCAGAAGGGCCGCAGGATCCGGTGCTCGATATCGTCAAGGCTAACCTTCTGTCCCTGGATCGTCAAACGCTTCGCCCCCCAGGGACCCCGGCGAAAAATCCCCGGGGAGATATTGATGTCCCGGATGCTTTCCACCGGGTAATGCTCCAGTACGATCGAAACCGTCAGGGCATTGTACAGGTTGATCCAGTACGGCTTCTGCTCTGCCCGCGCAAGCCGCGTCACTTCCACCTTCTGGAGATCCCGGAGGTAGTCGTCCAGCTCCTTCCTGTCGTCCGGCGTGACGGATGCGTACCGGACCCGGTTGATGCCGGAGGGGTGGCCCGTCACGACGACCCTCTTCAGGAACCGGTCCCAGGAACCATGATCGATGCGAACATGGCTCGCAGGATCGTTTGCCGCAAAGAAAGGCCACGGGTCGGCCGGCGGCGCGGCGGACGCCGGGACGACCCCCAGGGCGAGAGCCGCCAGAGACAGAACCAGTGGCACCATCCTGTTCGCCAACGGACCCCGCACCCTATGGTAACCGGCACCACGAGCCATTCTCTTCGCCCTCCATGGAGAGTGGTACTCCTTCCCTGGTTTGTCGTACACTGTTTTCCGGTCGGTCGCACGGTCCGTCACATTCCTTACAAAAACCCTGAAAGGTTTTCGCCACCGGAACGACCAACGAAGGAGAAACGATGCCCGCAGGGGCGTCCGAACGGCGGAAGAGAGGGACACCCCTCTCTCCCCGACCAACCCCAGCCGTTGTCCAACAACCGCAAGGATGACATAAAGGGAGTTATGGGGAAACCGGAACAGATCGATCCTGCCGATTGGGTAGACCGGTACGGGGACTACCTGTTCCGGTACGCGATGCTCCGTCTGAGGGACCGTTCCGCCGCGGAGGACCTCGTCCAGGAGACCTTCCTCGCGGCGCTGAGGGACCGGGGAGCGTTTTCGGGAAAATCGGCGGAGGCCACCTGGCTGGTCGGCATCCTGAAGCACAAGATCGCCGATCACTTCCGGCGGCAGTCCCGGGAGGTATCCCTTGGGGAGGACGATCCCCCGGATCCCGCCGGGGAAAGCGTTTTCGACGCGTCGGGACACTGGACGGCCGGGCCGGCCGACTGGGGCGCCAATCCGGAAGATCTCTTCCGGCAGAAGGAATTCCTCGATCAACTCGCCGAATGCCTTTCGGATCTTTCCCCGAATCACGCAAACGCCTTCACCCTGCGGGAAATCGAGGGGCTTGGCACCGGGGAGATCTGTAAGGTTCTGGATGTCAGGGAGACCAACCTGTGGGTGATCCTCCATCGCGCCCGGATGCTCCTGCGCCGGTGCCTGGAGGCCCGATGGTTCGCAAAACGAACCGGAAAGGGGTCATGATGCTCTCCTGCAGGGATGTGACGCAGCTCATCTCCCGGTCGATGGACACCTCCCTGCCCCTCGGCAAGCGGGTCGGAGTGCGCATCCATCTCCTCATCTGCCGGTTCTGCGCGAGATACGAAAAACAGCTCCTCCTGATCCGCGAGACCGTGCGGAGTCTCGTCGCGGCGGAAGGGACTTCCGGGGAACGATCCACGGAGGCGCTTTCGGAGGAGGCCCGGGAGCGCATCCGGAAGGCCCTGCGCAGTCCGTGATCGATTGCCGCCTGCGGATCGCCCCCGACCCCGTGGGTTCGGCGACGCAGCGGCCGGTCCCTCCCCTCCCCCGTGGAACAAGCACGTCGCACTGCGTGTAAGGTTTTCATCGTTTCGACGACAGAATCGGCAACGATCATCGATCATCCCGAATCCTAGGACGAGTACCGGATGGTACGGGGGAGGATTCCGATGGGGAAGCAGATCGTCATTCGGCCCGATACCGAGGAGAACAGGACCTGGGGGGAGAACGTCCACCCGTCGGGATGGACGAACCCGACCCCCGCCGAATGCTACAACCTCGTGGTCATCGGGGCGGGAACGGCGGGTCTCGTCACGGCCGCGGGGGCCGCCGGACTGGGCGCGAAAGTCGCGCTCATCGAGCGGGAATTCATGGGGGGAGACTGCCTGAACGTGGGGTGCGTCCCCTCCAAGGGGATCATCCGGGCGTCCCGCGCTTTCCACGATGCGCGCACCTCCGGGGAATTCGGGGTGGAAGGGGCAGAACGGCTCTCGGTCGACTTCGGGAAAGCCATGGAGAGGATGCGCCGGATCCGCGCGGACATCAGCTTCCACGACTCCGTCCGCCGTTTTTCCGAAACGCTGGGCGTCGACGTCTTTCTGGGAGAGGGGAGGTTCACCGGGCCCGACGTCATCGAGGTGGACGGCGCGCGTCTGCGGTTCCGGCGGGCAGCCATCTGCACGGGCGCACGTGCGGCGGCCCCTCCGATTCCGGGGATCGGGGAAGCCGGGTACCTCACCAACGAGACGGTCTTCTCCCTGACCAAGCTTCCCGGTCGGCTTGCCGTCATCGGCGCAGGGCCGATCGGGTGCGAACTTTCGCAGACGTTCGGCCGATTGGGGAGCCGCGTGACCCTCTTCGAGATGGGCGCCCACATCCTTCCCCGGGAAGATCCGGACGCCGCCGGGATCGTGCAGGAGGCGCTGGTGGCCGAAGGGGTGGAGCTGCTCCTCAATGCGAAGGTCGCGAAGGTCTCGGCGGAGGGAAGGGAAAAGATCCTCCACGTCGAGCAGAAAGGAAGCCCGCGGGAGATCCGCGTCGACGAGATCCTCGTCGGCATCGGACGGGCCCCCAACGTGGACGGCCTGAACCTGGAATCGGCGGGAATCGCCTACGATCCGAGGAAGGGGGTCGAGGTGAACGACAGGCTCCAGACCTCCAACCCGCGGGTGTTCGCCGCGGGGGACATCTGCTACCCCTTCAAGTTCACCCACACCGCGGACGCCCTCGCCCGGATCCTGATCGCCAACGCCCTCTTCCTGGGAAGGCAGAAAAGCTCCTCCCTCGTCGTGCCCTGGTGCACCTTCACCGATCCGGAAGTCGCCCACGTGGGGATGTACGAGGCCGACGCCGGGGAGAAGGGGATCCCGGTCGTCACCCTGACGGTCCCCCTCTCCGATGTGGACAGGGCGAAGCTCGACGGGGAGACGGAAGGGTTCGCCCGCGTCCACCTTCGCAAGGGGAGCGACACGATTCTGGGAGCGACCATCGTGGCCAGCCACGCCGGGGAGATGATCAACGGGATCTCCCTCGCGATGACCGGCGGCCTCGGGCTTTCCGCCATCGGGAAGACCATCCACCCGTACCCGACGCAGGGCGAGGTGATCAAAAAGCTGGCCGATGCCTATAACCGGACCCGTCTCACTCCGACGGTGAAGAGAATCCTGACCGCCTGGCTGCGCTGGCAGCGGTCGTGACCGATCCGGTCTTCCCGGACGCCTCTCCCCGCCCGGCCATCTCCCGGATGACAGGGGGTCACCCCACCATCGCCCGACGCGCCGTTTCCCTGCCCCTTTCGGTCAGCAAGAGAAGAGCTCCGTCGAGGGAGATGCTTCCCTTCCGTTCGGCGGCACCGACGATCCGGACGGCGAAGTCGGGCTCCCACTTCAGATGTTCGTGGAGATGGTCCATGTGGTTCTCCCTCTCGACGCCGGGAAGCCCCTCGTGATTGTACAGGTGAACGAGCAGCATCGTCTGGGCGAACTCGACCCGCTGACGGGCGCGCCGGAGATATATCGAAACCAGGCCGCGGTCCGGCGCTGCCAGGAAGGTCGCCACGAAGAATATTCCGGTCATCGAGGCCATGGAGCCGGCGATGGAGACGTCCAGGGCATGTGCCGCCCAGTACCCCGAGACGGCGCAGATCACCCCGATGAGGCAGGCAAGGAAAAGCATGTGCGATAACCGGTCGGTGATCAGGTAGGCGGTCGCCGGAGGGGCGATCATGAGCGCCACCACGAGGACCGATCCCACCGCGTCGAAGGCGCCCACGGCCGTAATCGAGACGATGGTCATCAAGCCGTAATGGATGACCACGGGGGAAAACCCGAGCGCCCCGGCCAACCCAGCGTCGAACGTGGAAAGTTTCAGCTCCTTGTAGAAGGTCAGGATAAAGAAAAGGTTCAGGAGCAGGATCCCGGACATCAGGTAGAGTCCCTTGGGACCGATGTCGACCCCCAGGACGGTGAGACGGTTGAAGGGCGCGAAGGCAAGCTCCCCCAGGAGAACGGCATCCACGTCCAGGTGGACATCCCCCGCGTACCGGGAGATGAGGATCACCCCGACGCTGAACAGCGCCGGGAAGATCAGGCCGATCGCCGCGTCCTCCCGGACCCGCTTCGTGCGGGTCAAAAGCTCCACCAAGCTCACGGTCAATACACCCGTCAGGGCCGCGGAGAGCACGAGGAGCGGGGAGGCGAGGTCCCGGATCAGGAAGAACCCCACCGCGATCCCGACCAGGATGGAATGGCTGATGGCATCGCTCATCATGGCCATCCGGCGCAGGATCAGGAAGCATCCCGGCAGCGCACAGGATACGGCAACCGCGGAAGCGATGAGCTGGATCTCGATCTGCGGCGCGGTCACGGGGTTTCCCTCCACTGCCGGGAGAGCCGCCCCGCCTCCTCCATTCCCGGAGGTGTGAGGGCCCACTCTCCCGGTCCGGTTTCCTCTACGAGCCCGCGTTCCTTGAGCACCTTGAGACTGCGGTCCACGCCGCCGTGGCCATGTGCCATGGTGCGCAGGACCTCCACCGGATGGCCGTGGCCCGCCTCCCGGTGCTGCCTCGCGAGAATGTAGAGATCGCCCAGCACGGCCTCCGTCTGCAGCTGCCGCCGGTTGATCTGATCCCGGAGAAAGCCCCACGCCATCCCGCGGTTCGGGGCAAGCAGAAGGGAAAAGAGCACGATCGCGCTCGCGCAGAGAACGATCGTCGGGCCGGTCGGGATGCGCGACGCCGAACTGCTGACAAGAGCCCCGCTGACCCCGGCCAGCGCACCGAAGATCCCCGAGACCGCCACCATGACCCCCAGCCGGTCCGTCCACTGCCGCGCAGCCGCGGCCGGCGCCACGACCATCGCGCTCATCAGGACGACGCCGACGGTCTGCAGCCCGATCACGATCGCGATGACGAGCAACGTCGTGAGGAGGACGTCCAGGATCCGAACCGGGAAGCCGATGCTGAAGGCGAAGTCGGGATCGAAGCTTACGAGCTTGAACTCTTTCCAGAAGACAAGGAGGAACACCACCACGATCCCGCCCAGGACGGCGATGGTCACCACATCCTTCCGGAGGAGGGTGGCAGCCTGCCCGAAGAGGAACTTGTCGAGCCCCGCCTGCGTCGCGACGGGCAGCTTCTGGATGTACGTGAGAAGAACAAGGCCGAAGCCGAAGAAGACCGAGAGGACCAGTCCCAGGGCGCTGTCGTACTTCACCCGGGTGTCTTTCACGATGCTCATGATGAGCAAGGTAGCGACCCACCCCGCCGCCGCGGCGCCCAGAAGCAGCGTGAGGGAGGACTTGCTGCCCGTCAGCAGAAACGCCAGGGCGATCCCGGGAAGCGCCGCATGGGAGATGCCGTCCCCCAGCAGGCTCTGTTTCCTGAGGACGGCGAAAGCGCCCAGGACGCCGTTTACGATCCCCAGCATTGCGGCGCCCAGGGCCACCTGACGGAGCGTGTAGTCGGCAAACAGAGTCTGGACGAATCCCAGGATTCCCACGGTCGTCTCTGCCCTACTCTTCGGGGTGCCCGAACGTCTCCTCGGCGGCGTGGTGGGTGAGGTAGGATACCCTCCCCCCGTACGTGAGCCGAAGGTTCCCACGGGTCCGCTGGCGACACAGCGGACGTTGAGCAGGGTGACCCAGTCGAAATATTCCGGGACGGTCTGCAGGTCGTGGTGCACGACCAGGACGGTCTTTCCCTCCGACCGCATTTCCTTGAGAAGCGTCACGATCGCCCGCTCCGTGGTCGCGTCGACCCCCTGGAACGGTTCGTCCATGAGGTAGACGCGGGCATCCTGGACCAGCGCCCGCGCGAGAAAGACGCGCTGCTGCTGTCCTCCCGAGAGCTGGCTGATCTGGCGGCCGGCCAGGTCCGCCATCCCGACCTTCGTAAGCGCCTCCATTGCCGCCTTCCGCTCCGCGCGCCCGGGACGCCGGAGCCAGCCCAGCACGCCGTAACGGCCCATCATGACCACGTCGAGGACGGAGGTGGGAAAATCCCAGTCCACGCTGTTTCGCTGCGGGACGTACCCCACCAGGCGCCGCTGGTTCAGGTACGGTTTCCCGAAGATCGAGACATACCCCGCCACGGGCTGGACGAGCCCCATGATCGCCTTGATCAGCGTCGTCTTTCCCGCGCCGTTCGGCCCGATGACCGCCATCAGCACGCCGGGGGGGACCGCCATGTCCACGTCCCAGAGGACCGGCTTCTCCCCGTAGGCCACGGTCAGGTCCTCCACCCGGATCGCGGATTCCGCCTCCACCATGTTGCTCCTCCCGGTCACTTCGACAGCGCCGATACGATCGTGTCGATGTTGTGTCGTACCATCCCGATGTACGTCCCGTCCGGCGTGCCCGGGTCCCCCATGGCGTCGGAATACAGGTTCCCCCCGATCTCCACCCGGAAATCCCGGGCGCGCACCGCTTCCTTGAGTGCCTCGATGGTACGGGGGGAGACGGAAGTCTCCACGAAGATCGCGGGGATCCTCTTCTCCACGATCAGCTTCGCCAGCGCCTGGATGTCGGCCGTCCCGGCCTCCGCCACGGTGCTGATCCCCTGCAGCCCGCGCACCTCGAAGCCGTACGCCCTCCCGAAATAGTGGAACGCGTCGTGGGCGGTGATGAGAACCCTCCGGGACGGATCCAACTCCCCCGCCCTGGACTCGACGTATTTGTGGAGCTCGGACAATTTCTCCAGGTACGCCTTCGCATTTCCCCGGTAGGTTTCCCCGTGCTGCGGATCGATCCCGGCAAGCGTCTCCGCCACCTGCTCCACCGCCTTCATCCAGAGCGTGACGTCGAACCAGACGTGGGGATCGTACGACCCCTCGAATTCGGGGGGCCTGAGCAGCAGGGCCCGGTCGATCCCGTCGGTGACCGCCACCGTGAGGATCCGCGCCTTGATCCGTTCGAACACTTCGGTCATCTTCCCCTCGAGATGAAGACCGCCGTAGAAGATGACGTCCGCTTCCGCCATCCGGGTGACGTCCCCCTCGCTCGCCTTGTACAGGTGCGGGTCGACGCCAGGCCCCATCAGTCCGGTCACGCGGACCCGCTCCCCCCCGACCTGCCCGACGATGTCCGTGATCATGCCGATCGTCGTCACGACGCGGATCTTCCTCTCCGAAACATCCTTGCCTGGCCGGGTGACGGCGTCGGGGCCGGCCCGCTCCGCCGGCTTGTCGCATCCCAGGAAGAGGAAGAGGAACGCGAGAAGAACCCGCATTCTCCTTTCAGGCATTCTCTTCCTCCCCTGCCGGAAGGGAAAGATGGAACTCGACTCCCCGGCCTCCCGGAAGATTGCGGACGGACAGAACCCCGTCGTGCTGGTCGGCGATCCGGGAGCAGATGGAAAGACCCAGGCCCGTTCCGCCGTCTTTCGTAGTGTAAAAGGGATCGAAGATCCTTTCCAGCTGGTCCTGGGGGATCGGCGGCCCGTCATTGCCTCCCCGGCCGGCCATCGCCTGCACGCCGTTGATGGCGACGTTGAGCAGGAGCTGGGTCAGCTGGTCGGCGTCCCCCATGACCGTGGGGGACTCGTCCCCCTCGTAGGGACGGATTTCCGTCCTCACCCCTTCCCTGTGGGCCTGCGTCTCCACCAGCGATGCGACGCGCCGCACCACCTCTCCCAGGTCGAGCGGTCGACGGTCGGAAGGAGCCGGCCGCGCGAACGTGAGGAACCTCTCCGCGGTCTGGGCCAGCCGGTCGATCTCCCCCATGTGGATCTCCAGCATTCGGTGTTCGGGGGCATCGGGCGCGATGGCGTCCCGAAGAATCTCGGCGGTTCCCTTCATCGCGTGCAGGGGGTTCTTGATCTCGTGGGCGATCCCCGCCGTAAGCTCTCCGAGCGCCCCGAGCCTTCCGGCGCGGATGAGCTGCGACTCGATCCGCCGCTGCTCCTCCAGCGAACGGGAGAGTTCCCTTGCGAGCCGCTCCTGCTTCTCCCGCTCCCTGCGCTCCCGGTCGACGAGAAGCCCCGCCACAACGGCCACGATGTTGTAGAGAACGATCTCCAGCCCCTTCTCCAGGGCGTCCCCGGGGTCGCGCGCCACGAGGCTGAAGAAGGCGTGGGGGAGATAGATGAGAGAGGCGAAGACGGAGACGGAGATCCCTCCGCGCAATCCCCCCGAAAACGCGGCGAACAGGATCGGGAGGTAGTACAGGCGCCGGAGGATGTCGTGTGCCCAGGCGTATTCCGAAAGCGTACGGTAATGGAGGACCGTGATCAGGAGGCAGGGAATCCAGGCGACGAATACCATCCTCTTCGAGAACACCGGGCGCAGGTCGTCGATCACCCCGTCCATCAGGCGCTTCTCAGGCATCCCGGCGAATGCCGTACTTCTCGATGCGGTAGACGAGGATGTGGCGGGGGACGTTCAGGTAGGCGGCAGCCTGGGTGATGTTTCCCCCTTTCAGGCGCAGGGCCCGCTCGATCACCCTCTTCTCGAGATCCACGAGGGAAAGCCCCCCGGGCGGGAGCGGAGGCCAGTCGTCCCCAAGCTCCTCTCCCGCCGGCTCGCCCGGCCGTGCCACCGCGGGAAGCGGGGGGAGATCCTCCACCGAGACCGCCTCCCCACGGCACAGGATCACCATCCGCTCGCAGGCATTCTTCAGCTCCCGGACATTCCCCGGCCAGAGCCTTGCCGAAAGCTCCTCCATCACCCGGGGGGGCACGGAGATCCGGCGGTCCGGGCTGATCTCCCTCATGAAGTGCTCCACGAGAGGAGGGATGTCCTCCGGCCGGTCCCGGAGGGGTGGCACCCGGATCTCCACGACGTTCAGGCGGTAGTACAGGTCCTCCCGGAACGTCCCCTCCCGGATCCGCTCCAGGAGGTCCCGGTTCGTCGCCACCAGGATGCGCACGTCGACGGGAATCGGCTTGTCCCCCCCCACCTCATCCACCACCTTCTCCTGCAGGACGCGCAGCAGCTTCGCCTGGAGGGGCAAGGGCATCTCGCCGATCTCGTCGAGGAACAGGGTGCCGCCGCCCGCCTGGCGGAACCGCCCGAGACGGTCCCGGACGGCGCCGGTGAATGCCCCCCGTGCGTGCCCGAACAGCTCCGATTCCAGGAGCTCCGCGGGAATCGCCGCGCAGTTGACCGCGACGAAGGGTCCCTGCGCCCGGAGAGATCGCACGTGGATCCGCCGGGCCACGGCCTCCTTGCCGGTACCGCTCTCCCCCGTGATCAGGACCGTGGCGTCGGTGCCGGCCACCCGGTCGGCCATCCCGAGCACGCTCTTCATGGCGGGGGAGACGCCTATGATCTCCCGCTCCACCCCGCTCGCCCGGATCCGCAGATCGCGGACCTCGGAGGCGAGGCGTTGCCGCTCGAGCGCCTTCTCTACCGCCAGGAGCAGCTGTTCCCGGTGGAACGGTTTCCCGATGAAGTCGTGCGCACCCTCCTTCATCGCCTCCACTGCCGTTTCCACGTTCCCGAACGCGGTGATGACGAGCACGGGGAGATCGGTCGATGCTTTCCGGATCCGGCGCAGCACCTCGATCCCCGAGATCCCCGGCATCTTGAGATCGGTGATGACCAGGTCGAACTTCTCCGGAGAGAACGTGGCAAGCCCCTCTGCGCCGTCGGAGGCGGCCTCCACCCTGTACCCCGCCTTCCGCAGGTTGAAGAGGGCCACCTCCCGTCCCGCCCGGTCGTCGTCGATGAACAGGATCCGTCCCGATGTCATTGGGGCTCCTCGCGCCGGTCTTCCCCTCGCCGGTCGAACGCCACCCGGGTCAGGCGGCAACGTTCCCCCGGGCGATTTCTGTATCATGGCACGCCGCGGCAGGTTCTTGGAAGATCCCTCCTCCCCCGTTCTTTCCGAACCATCGGAACCCGAAGGCGATCTCAGCATCGGCGACGCGGGGCGGGGCTCCGGCGAAGAGGCGCACTTCCAGCCCGCCTCGATTGCAGGGGAATAACGATCGATCGAAGGTCCGGACAAGCAGATGCGGATCCGGGTCGGTATCCCGCTTGCTCAAGGCAGGAAGTGCGTTCCGCCGGATCGCAGGGTTTTTTTTCTCTCCCCTCCTCGAGGGGAGGCCCTGCACCGCGCGGCGGATTTCCGAACCGACCTGTTCGCCGGTTCAATCCCCAGATCCGCATAATCAGTATATCTCTTCCCCGTACCGGCCGCCAAGGGGAAAAACCGGGGCGGCAAGGCTTGCTGGATGCGTCCCGCGCGGGTTGGTAGACTGAAACGGGGAGGGTCCCGTGGACTTCGGGCGAAAGGACGTCGTCGCGGCAAAAGAGCTGGTCTACCGGCTTGCGTACGCCACCCCGCTGGTCGAGGAGACCCCGCTGTCCGAACGGGCAGGCGGCAGGGTCCTGTCGAAGCTGGAAAATCTCCAGACGACCGGGTCGTTCAAGATCCGGGGCGCCGCCAACAAGGTGCTTTCCCTCGACCGCGCCCGGGTGCCCGGCGTCATCGCGGCGAGCGCGGGGAACCATGCCCGCGGCGTCGCCCGCGCCGCGAAGGAGGCGGGAATTCCCGCGACCCTCGTGATGCCGGTGTGGGCCCCCGTATCCAAGTCGGCCGCCGCGAAGCGCGAGGGGGGGGAAAACGCACGCATCCTCCACCACGGGGAGACCTTCGACGACGCGGCGGAGTACGCCGCCTCCCTGGCCGGAGAGTCCCGCCTCGCGATGATCCACCCGTTCGACGACCCGATGGTGATCGCGGGACAGGGGACGCTGGGGATCGAACTCGTCGAGGAGATCGGCTTCCCCGGTACGGTCTACGTTCCCGTGGGCGGCGGGGGACTTCTGGCCGGGATCGGGGCCGCGGTGAAGGAGACGTATCCGGATGCGGAACTCGTCGCGGTCCAGGCGCAAGGTGCCTCGTCGCTCCTCCCGTCGCTCGCGGCGGGACGGCCCGTCGGGTGCCCGGAGGCGCGCACGATCGCGGACGGCATCGCGGTGGCATCCTTGAGCGAGCGGACCTTCGAGGCTGCGAAGCGGTGGGTGGACGACGTCGTCGTCGTGGACGACGAGGAAGTCGCCGCGGCGATCCTGTACGCCCTCGAGGAGATGAAGACCACGCTGGAAGGCGCCGGGGCAGCCCCCCTGGCGGCGCTGCTCTACAAGCGCCCGCCAAAGCGCTTTCCCGCCGTGATGGTGCTGTCGGGAGGGAACATCGACGTCCACTTCCTGTCCCGGATCACCGAGAGAGGGCTGTTCCGCTCGGGGAGGCTGATCCGTCTGCGGTTCCTCATCCCGGACCGGCCCGGTTCCCTCGCGGCCCTGCTCGCCGCCGTGGCCCGGGAGCGGTCGAACGTGATCAGCATCGGGCACGACCGTCTCCCGCCCGACTGCCCGCCGGGGTACTCGACCGTCGTGCTGCTCCTCGAGACGCGCGACCGCGCCCACGGGGAGGAGCTCTCCGCCCGGCTCGACGAACAGGGATTCCGGTCCACGAGCGGAGCCACGGAGCGCCTTCTCCCATGAGACCCGCCCTCCCGATCGCCGTGCGAGCCGTTCTTCTCCTGGTCCTGCTCTCCTCCACCGCGTCCGTACTCTACGTCACCTACCGGAACACCCGCAACGCCCGCTCTCTGGCCGTCCTCTCGCTCGAAAGCACCGCGCTGGGGCTTTCCTCGTCCGCGGAAAACGCGCTGCGTGCGAGCGGGAAGGGGTCGGCCGGGGAGATCCGGGAGATCCTGTCGGACCGTGTCGTGGCGTACGCGCTGATCGCGGGGGGGGACGGAACGATCCTCTTCCATACCAACCCCCGGATGGCAGGGGCAACCCTGCCCGAAGCGGGTCTGGAACGCTGGCTCCATTCGGGCGGGGGCTTCGGGCGGAGGGTGACCCTCGGCACCGGTCTCCCCGCCTACGAGTACAATTACATCCTGCACCACCCCGACGGCACCCCCGAACTTCTCCGGATCGTCCTCCACACCGCCGCCGCGGACCGGATCCTGTCCGACGCGCGGACGATGTGGTGGACGGTTGCCGGCGTGCTCGCCTTGCTGTGGGCGGCCGGGATTCTCCTGGAGAGGTTGTTTGCCCGCCAGCTCCGGCTTGCCGTCGAGGTGGAGAGGCGGGAACGCCTGTCCCTCATCGGACAGATGACGGCCTCGCTCGCCCACGAGATCCGAAACGCGCTGGGCAGCATCAAGGGGTTCGTCCAGCTGGACGAGGAGAAGAAGAAGGCGGCCGATCACCACAACGGCACGGTCTCCCCGGTGCTTCGCGGAATCGGACGGATCGAATCCCTCGTGAACGACCTCCTGATCTTTTCGAGGGAAGAGACGTACGAATCGCGTCCCGTCGACGTCGCCCCTCTGGTGCGCGAAGCACTGGAAACCGACGCATCCCGGTGGGGCGGCAGCGTGGAGCTTTCCATCCCCCCCGGGATCCGCGCGCGGGCGGACCGGGAGAAGATGCGCAGGGTCCTCGCGAACGGCATCCGGAACGCGGTGGAGTCGATGCGCGACGGGGGCGCCCTCCGAATCACCGCCGGGGAGGAAGACCGCCGGATCGCCATCCGGATCGAGGACGAAGGACCGGGAATCCCGGAGGAGGAACGGGCCCGGCTGTTCACGCCGTTCCACACGACGAAAACGGACGGGACGGGGCTGGGCCTTGCCTATTCCAGAAAAGTGGTGGAGGGAATGGGGGGAACCATAGAACTGTCCAATCGCAAAGAGGGGAAGGGGGCGATCCTTTCGATCCTTCTCCCCTCGGCGGAAGGAGCCGGTCATGCCTAAGACCGTCCTGGTCGTGGACGACGACGAGCTGATGCGCTCCTTTCTCTGCACCGTGCTCAGGGAAGAGGGGCACAGGGTGACGGAGGCGGGAAGCGGCACGGAAGCCCTGGTCGCCCTTTCGGGCGCGGAGTTCGATCTCGTGGTAACCGACCTCAGGATGCCTGATCTCTCCGGACTGGATCTCATGCGCGAGGGGAAGAGGGTCAGGCCGGATGCCCGGTGGGTCATCATCACGGCCTTCGGCTCGATCGGCAATGCCGTCGAGGCCATGAAGGCCGGTGCTTCCGATTACCTGACCAAGCCGTTCCAGAGCCCGGACGAACTCCGCCACGTCGTCCGCCGGGTGTTCAAGGAGGCCGATGCGGAGGCGAAAATCTCCTTCCTTTCGGAGGAACTCGGGAAGCGGTATCCCCCCGCGGAGATGATCTTCCTCGGGAAGAAGATGGAAACGGTGCACCGGATGGTACGGGAGGTCGCTCCCACCCCCGCCACCGTCCTGATCACCGGCCCGAGCGGAACCGGAAAGGAACTCGTCGCCCGGGTGATCCACCAGATCAGCCCCCGGAGGGAGGGGCCCTTCGTGGCCGTGCACTGCGCCTCGCTCGCGGAGACCCTCCTGGAAAGCGAGTTGTTCGGACACGAGCGGGGAGCATTCACCGGGGCTGTCGCCGCGCGAAAGGGCAGATTCGAACTTGCCGAGGGGGGGACCCTGCTCCTCGACGAGATCGGGGAGATCCCGCCGTCCGTTCAGGTGAAGCTGCTCCGGGTTCTCCAGGAGAAGGAGTTCGAGCGGGTGGGGGGGACAAGGCCCGTGCCGGTCGATGTCCGGATCATCTCCGCTACCAACAGGGACATACGGGCCGAAGTATCGTCCGGCCGGTTCCGGGAGGACCTGTTTTACCGTCTGAACGTCTTCCCGATCGCCCTCCCCCCGCTCACGGAGCGGCCCGAGACGATTCTTCCTCTTGCGGAATATTTCGTGACCCGGTACGCATCGTCATTCGGGAAGAAGGTCACAGGGGTTTCCGCCGAAGCGAAGTCGGCCCTCCAGGGATACGGATGGCCGGGAAACATCCGCGAACTGCAGAACGTGATCGAACGCGCGGTGATCCTCTCCGGCGGAGAGATCGATGCGAGGCACCTGAACCTGGAACTCCCTGCGGAACCCAAGGCACCCGGAGAGGGGATGCTCCGGGAAACCGAAAGGGAAACGATCCAAAAGGCCCTCGCCCGCGTCGGGGGAAACCGGAAGAAGGCCGCCAAGATCCTGGGCATCTCCCTTCGAACCCTTCAGTACCGGATCAAGGAGTACGGACTGTGAGGCGGAAAGTGCAGAAACTGCACGCCTGGGGTGCACCATTTGCAGCCGACATCTACCCTTCTTCCCCGGACCTGCAGAGAGAACCTATGTACATCAAGCAGTTAGGAAACCGTTGTCTATTGGCATCCCCTTTGCTCCTTACCGGGGTGAACAACAACCCCTGTAAAGGAGGAACGGAAGATGAAGAAGAGGATCGGTACGGTTATCCTGACGGGAGCCCTTGCCGCGGCGATGGCTCTCCCCATGACCGCGACTGCCGTTTCGGCGGGAAGAGGTGGCGCAAAGGGACAGAGCCTCCAGACCCATACCAGAACCCAATCCTGGGACAGGGACCGGACAAGGGCCCGGGATCGCCTGCGCGACGGGTCCTGCCTTGACCCCGCCAAGGGGGGTGCGGGAAAGATGCAAAAGAAAGGGAACACCTATGGCCCGGGAGATGGTACAGGCAACATGGGCGTGGGTCCGGAGGACGGGACGGGATACGGTGCCCCGTCTGAGAGGTAACACTTTCCGCACCGGCCCCGGCAGGGCGGCATGGGCCGCCCTGCTCGTGCTGGCCGTGTGGGCGGTCTGCACGCTTCCGCTCGCGCGATCCGCGCACGCGCAGGAACGGGACACGGCGCTGCCGGAAAGCGGCATCCGGTATCCCGGCGGGTTCGACCCCAATACGATCGGGGAGGTGCGCGGAACGGCGTCGGACCTTGCCCGCCCGGAGAGCGGCCCCGTCCGCTTCCGCCTGGTGTCGGAGAGAGACACGTATACGGTGCTTGCCTGCCCGCCGTGGATGTGGAGCGACCTGAAGGTCGATCTCCCGGACGGCACGGAAGTGAAGGTCCGCGGGTCCAAGTCCCTTGGCAACGATGGAAATCTCTATGTGATCGCCCAGGAGATGGAGCTCCTGAAGTCCGGGGAATCGATCGCTTTTCGCGATGGCATCGGCATCCCCCTGTGGAAAGGTTCGCCGGGAAGAAGGATGGGCACGGGCAGGGGAATGGGTTCCCCGATGGGCGGCCCGGGCGGAACGCCGTCGGGACGCGGCGGCAGGGGCGGGCGCAGGTGACCGGAGGAGAATCCCTTGCCTGAGAAGGTCTTGTCGCCACGACGAAGAGCGGTCTTCCTTGCCGGATGGTTTCTGCTCTGGTCCGTCCCCGCCCTGGCGGAACGCGAAGTCGGCGCGACGCTGGGATTCGACACCAACGTGAACCGGGCGGTGGACGGGGCGCAAAGCGACGTCCAACTGGGCGGCTACGCCGCCTTTCTCCGGACTCCGGACGGCGAATCACGATACGACTGGGCCGCCACCGCCATGGTGGAAGGCGCGCTCTCTCTCGAGGTGACCGACCTCTCGTTCGCCGCGCTCACGGTCGAACCGGGATTCGTCTTCTTTCCCCGGTGGTGGCTCACGGTGGCCGTCTCTCCCTTCGTCCAGGGAAAAGCCGTGAAGGACACGGACCAGTCGGCCGTTTCCTTCGGGGGAAAGATCCGCCTCCGGGAGCAGGTCCGGTCCAACCTGTATCTGGGCCAGTATTACGTCTATACCGACAGCCGGGCGAACGAGGAGGTGTATTCGTATACGGAGCATGCCGTCGGGATATTCTTCGGAGTCCTTTGGAGAGAAGGAGCGTTCACCGAGATCGGCTACGAATTCTCCCACGGAGATTCCTTCCGGACCGTGACCACAACGACTCCTCTTCCCCCCGGCATGGGAAAGGGCCCCCGGTACTCCAGCGCATTCGGGGGCGAGGTGGTTCGCGATACCGTGGATCGCCACGCCGCTTCGGTTTCGGCGGGAATCGACTGGACCCCCTCCCTTACCGTTCAGGCGGGGTACACCTACGCCAGGAACGAGGGCGACCTCGGACCCTTCACCTCCCATTCCGGCTACGCGGGCATCGCTTACCGGTTCTGATCCCCCTCGTTTCGGAAATGGTTGACCCGACCGCCTTCTTCCTGTACTTCCCTATACTATCGAGAATCGAACGAGCATGCGCAGACACACGCACCGCCATAGCCCTGCCCTCCCCGATCCCGTCGTGACGACGACCAGCAAGGGGATCCGGGCCGTCCAGTGGTCGTTCGCGGCCCTGCTCGCGACGGCCGCCTGCCAGGCGGTCGTCGTCTTCTTCACGGGCAGCGTCGGGCTCCTTGCGGACACGATCCACAACCTGGGAGACGGCGCAACCGCCATCCCCCTGTGGATCGCCTTCCGGCTCGCCCGAAAGAGCCCCGATGACCGGTTCCCCTACGGGTACGGCCGCGTGGAGGACCTGGCGGGTGTCATCGTCGTCGGCATCATCCTGGCGAGCGCCGTCGCGGCCGGGACGGAGGCGTTCCTCCGGTTCCTGCACCCCGTCCCGGTCCGTCACCTGTGGGCGGTCGCCGCGGCCGCGGCGATCGGCTTTCTCGGAAACGAGGCCGTGGCCGTGTACCGGGTTCGCGTAGGGAAGGAGATCGGAAGCGCCGCGCTCGTGGCGGATGGCCGGCACGCCCATGCCGACGCGCTGACGAGCCTGGCGGTTCTCCTGGGGGCGGGGGGAGTCTGGCTAGGCTATCCTCTCGCGGACCCTGCGGTCGGACTGCTGATCACCGCGCTCATCCTCAGGATCGTGTGGGTAACGGGGAAGGAGATCTTCCTGAGGCTACTGGACGGGGCAGACCCCCACGCGGTCGGCGAGATCCGGGATGCCGCCTCTTCCGTGCAAGGCGTCGTGGAGGTGTCGGATGTTCGGGTCCGGTGGGCGGGCCACCGGATGTACGCGGAGGTCAACCTCGCCGTGGCCGGAGGCCGGTCGGTGAGCGACGGGCATGCCATCGCGACGGAGGTCCGCCACCAATTGCTTCACCGTCTCCGGTACCTGTCGGACGCCACGATCCACGTGGACCCGGCGCACGCATCGGGCGCCGCCCGTCACCGCATGCCACCCCACGAGCACGACGGCCTGCCGGGCCATTCGCACTGAAGATCCGGGACCTCGCCTCCCTACGCGACTTCCAGGACGGGGGCAGGCAGCTTCTCCAGGACCGACAGGAGGAGTTCCTTCGTCGTGATCAGGTCCTCCCGCACCTTCGGGTCCCTCGCAGCGGCAATCTCCATCTGCAGATGCGCGATCTCCGCCTGGAGGGTTTCCTTGAGCGCCCGGATTTCCATGTTGGTCAGAAGGAGTTCCAAAGGGCACCTCCTCTTCCCGCGATTCCGTTGACCGCTTCGCGGCTGCTTTTGCGGTGACAGCTTATTATATCACCGAGTTCGGGCAATGCCAGGGACCCGATCCCTTTCGGTAGGCAAATACTCGACTATCATGGTATTTTTAGAAAATTATCCCGGTGTGACGGGAGAGGCAACCCCATGCGCTGGCGGCGTCTGGAAAAGAAAAAGGTTCTCGCGTTCCTGGCCATCATGGGCCCCGGGATCATCACGGCATCGGTCGACAACGACGCCGGAGGGATCGCGACCTACTCGATCGCCGGCGCGCACTTCGGATACACTCTCCTCTGGACGCTCATCCCGATCACCGCGGCGCTGATCGTCGTCCAGGAGATGGTGGCCCGGATGGGAGTGGTCACCGGAAAAACCCTCGCGGACCTCATCCGGGAGAAGTTCGGCGTCCGCCCGACCTTCTTCCTCCTCATCGCACTCCTGCTCGCGAACCTGAGCAACACCGTGGCGGAGTTCGCCGGGTGGGCGGCCGCCCTGGAGATCTTCGGGGTCAGCAAGTACCTTTCCGTCCCCATCGGAGCGGTTGCGGTCTGGTTCCTCGTCGTGAAGGGGACGTACCGCGTCGTGGAGAAGATCTTCCTCATCGCGAGCACCCTGTACTTCACCTACGCCTTGTCGGCCTACTTCGCACACCCCCAGTGGGGAACGGTGGCACGGAATCTGGTGACACCCGTGCTGACCGCGGACAACGCCTACGTCCTCCTGCTGATCGGCATGGTGGGAACGACGATCGCCCCGTGGATGCAGTTCTACCTGCAGTCCGCGGTGGTGGAAAAACGCATCCAGGTGGAGGACTACAGCCTTTGCCGGGCGGACGTCATCATCGGCTGCTTCGTCACCGACATCGTGGCGCTCTCGATCATCGTCGCGTGCGGCGCGACGCTGTTCGTGGAAGGGGTCCGGATCAACGACGCGAAGGACGCGGCCATGGCCCTGGCTCCGCTCGCCGGGAAGTACGCATCGGTCCTCTTCGCCATCGGGCTGGCCAACGCCTCCCTCTTCTCGGCCTCCATCCTGCCTCTGGCGACCGCCTACTCCGTCTGCGAGGGGATGGGGTGGGAGTCCGGCATCGACAAGGACTTCCGAACGGCACCGCACTTTTTCTGGCTCTACACCGGGATCATCGTGCTGAGCACCCTGTGCGTCCTCTACCCCGCCGCTCCCCTGATCCTCATCATGCTTTTCTCCCAGGTCGCCAACGGCATCCTCCTGCCGTTCGTCCTCGTGTTCATGCTGAAGCTGATCAACGACCGGGAGCTGATGGGGGAGTACGTCAACTCGAAGGCGTTCAACGGGATCGCCTGGACGACGACCGTCGTCATGATCGCACTCACGGTCTTTCTGGTGATCGTCACCGTCTTCCCGGGACTCCCGGGGATGCTCGGGGGCTGACCGGGAAGAACGGACGGGTGGGCGGTGCCGGGAACGGGGCGCGGCTCAAATCCTCCGACGGCGGCGGCGGGAGGCGGGAGGCAGCAGCAGGTTCACGACGTCGTCCACGGTCACGATCCCGAGGAGGCAGTTCTCGTCGTCGACCACCGGCAGGGCAAGCAGGTTGTATTTGGAGATCAGCTCGGCGACCTGTTCCTGGTTCGCATCCGCCCGGATGGTGATCAGCTTCGTATGCATGATCTCGCCGAGCGTTTTCGAGGCGTCCTCGAGGATGAGATCGCGCAGCCCGACCACCCCGAGAAGCGTTTCGTCCCCGACGACGTACACGTAGTAGACCGCCTCGATCTCCGCGGCCTCCTCCCGGAACTTCGCTACCGTTTCCCTCACGGTGATCCCCGGGGGGTAGGCGAGGTACTCGTTCGTCATGAGGCCCCCCGCGGTGTCCTCCTCGTGCCCCAGGAGCTCGTGGATGTCCGCGGCCTCCTCCTTCTCGATCAGCCCCAGGATCTCCTGGGCCTTCTCGAGGGGAAGATCGGCGATCACGTCCGCCGCCTCGTCCGGAGGCATCCGCTCGATGACATCCGCCGCCTGCTCCTTGTCCATGTCGGTGATGAGGTCGGCCTGCACCTCCGGCTCCAGCTCGTGAAGCGCCTCGGCGGCGGTCTCGAGGTCGAGCTTCCCGAAAAAGCCTTTTCTCTCGTCCGGGGAGAGGCCGCTGATGATCTGGGCGATGTCCGCCGGGTGGATCTCGGAGAGAGCCTGCCGCGGAACGGCCAGGGTGAGACGGTCGAGTTTCTCGTGGAGGGGCTGGATCAGGGACCAGGAAATCATCTGGTGGCGCAGCGGGTGGCGGATCGTCCGGAAGAAGGCCTCCCCCCGGCGCTCCACCCCGAGCCGGCGCAGGATCCCGCGGACCCCCACGTCCACGTCCGTGACGCACGCCTCTCCCCCTTCCTCGGCCAGCTTGACATCGTTGACCCGGACGACCTTCGCGCCGTCGATGTCGACGATCTGCTTGTCCATCAGATCCTTCCCGATGAGCAGCTGATCGTGGGAGGGCGAAAACTCGGCAAGCTCCGATTCCCGCTTGTGCGAGGAGATGATCCGCCGGTTGAAGATGCTGACATCCTTCCACGGGAGGAAGAGCACGGATTTCTTCCTCTCCAGCAGAAGCCCCGACGCCCGGGGAAACGGCCCGCCGCCGACCACCGCGATGTCGCGAAGCTTCCCGATCTCCTCGCCCGACGGATCGAGCACCGGCTTCCCGAGGACGTCGGCCACGAACACTTCCCCCACAAGGGCCATGGTGCGGACTCCTTCGCAAACCTCTCCCGGCGATTCCAGTGTAGGGGGGGGGTTGAGTCAGGTCAAGGACACCGGAGCAGGGATGGTAGAGTATGGAACGGATGACCATTCCGGCCCGGAAGAGGGAAGACGTGATGTCCGAACCGGTCGCTGCGCTCGCACGGGAGGCGCCTGACTCCGCGAGGTGGCGCAACCCCTATGGCCTCCTCCCCACGGTTCGATGGGCGGTCCAGGGGGCCTACCTGCTCTTCTTCGTTGTCGTGGGCATCGAGTTCCACTCCTTCTACCGGCAGGTCGTCTCGGGAGGCCCGGTCACCGCCCACCGTCCCCCGGGAGTGGAGGGGTTCCTGCCCATCAGCGCCCTGGTGGGCCTGAAGCGGTTCCTGCTCACGGGCCGCTACGACGAGGTGCACCCGGCGGGCCTGACCATCCTGATCGCGGCGATTCTTTCCTCGTTCCTCGCCCGCAAGGTCTTCTGCTCCTGGGTCTGCCCGGTGGGGGGGATCTCCCGCGCACTGGAATGGGCCGGGGAGAAAACGATCTGGAGGCGCAGGAGACGGGAGACCCTCGTGAACCGGTGGGCGGACCGTGGCCTCATATCCCTCAAATATCTCCTGCTCGCCTTCTTCGGCTGGGCGATCCTGTGGAAGATGGACGGGGAGGCGATTGAGCGGTTTCTGCACACCCCGTACAACTACGCCGCAGACGCCAAGATGCTCCTGTTCTTCACCGACATCACCCGGACCGCTGCGACCACCCTGGTTCTCCTTGTCGTCCTTTCGGTCTTCGTCAAGCATTTCTGGTGCCGGTACCTGTGCCCCTACGGAGCCCTTGTGGGGCTGGTCAGCTGGATGTCCCCCCAACGTGTCGTCCGCGACGGGTCGACCTGCATCGACTGCAGGGCATGCACCCGGACCTGCCCCGTGGAGATCCCCGTTCACCGGAAAGCCTCGGTGTGGACCCCCGAGTGCACCGGCTGCATGTCGTGCGTCGCGGCCTGCCCCGTCGAGGATTGCCTGACGGTCACCCGGAAGGGAAAGAACTCCCTGTCCCCGTATCTCATTCCCCTCGTCGGTCTGGGAACGATCTACCTTCTCTGGGGAGTTGCCCGCCTCACCGGCCACTGGCATACCTCCCTCTCCCACGACACCCTGGCCGGGGTCTACAGGATCGCTGCCTCCCTCATTCATCCCTGAGCGGGAACAACGCGGAACGGGTACGCGCTTCTTGACGGACACAATCCCTATATATACAATGGGTTTTATAGAATAAAAGGCCGGAGGGAAGATGCGGCTGTCGAAAAAGACGGAATACGCCCTCAAGGCGCTCATTTACGCGGCACGCCACCCGGAAGGAACCACGTTCCAGATCAAGGAGCTTGCCGACCGGAACGGGATCCCGAAGAAATTCCTGGAGCTGATCCTGCTGGAACTGAAGAATGCCGGTATCGTGCAAAGCAGGCGCGGCGTAGGGGGGGGGTACCTCCTCGCCCGGCGCCCGGAGACGGTCCGCTCCTCCGAGATCATCGAGGCCATCGAAGGGCCGCTTTCCCCTCCGAGCGTCCCCAAGGCGAAGGGGAGGATGGGCCTTGGCGAGGAGCCCTCCCCCGCCGTCTCCCGGCTGGTCCGGGAGAGTTCCGAGGCCATCGAGTCGGTGCTCAACCGGTGGACGCTTGCCGACCTCTCGCGGGAAGAGCAGGAGGCGGCGGAGCGTCGGCAGCGAAACCTCATGTACTTCATCTGACCTTTTTGGATCGGGACGCGGTGCCGCCGGGTAGTGCAATAAACCGCGTTCCTGGTCCGCGGGCCGCCCCGGGGAGCGGCCAACTGCAGGACCTCCCCGGGACGACACACGGGAGAGGCCTAGTAATTCAGGGTGGCCTTCGCCTCCAGGCACTCCTGGACGACCCGCGCCGCGGCGATCGCCGTCGCACCCTCGACCAGCATCCCCTGCTCGATTTTCCGCTCCTTGATGCACGGGGTGCAGACCAGGATCTTCCCCCCCTGGGCGAAGTAATTGTCCATCAGTTCCTTCAGCGGCGGCAGTCCGCCGGCGAAGATGTGCCCGTTCACCCCTTTCTGGACCAGGGTGACGGCGTACCCCTGCAGGATCACGGTCACCTGCACATCCATCGCCAGGGCGGCGTTGGCCACCACGAACGGCAGGGATGCGCGTTCCGGATCCTCTCCTCCGTGCGTACCGATGATGACGATCTTCTCGACGGCTTCGGCCATTGCTTCCTCCTTTGCGGGATATGGAATCGCTACGCCGCTTCCTCCATCCGGTCGGCGGATTCCTTCACTTTCTGCTTCACGGCGGCGAGGTAGACCGCCAAAGGCCTGTACAGCATGTGCGCCCACTTCCCGAAGGGCACCTCGACGACGAGGAACGGCACCGCGATGGCAAGGTGAATGACGTACGTGACGTAGGTCGCCATCGGAAGCCCCGCCAGTCG
>WOR8_10003760_pt1 | contig 34651 bp, 29 predicted proteins | sample DeeMarSeWOR38_10_FD_19890 | JGI IMG/M metagenome (IMG submission 19890) | reverse complement strand
ACATGCAGATATTGTTTGCCCCGCAGATATTGGGTGAACCGAACAGATTAAAAAATCTGCGCTCATCCCAGTGATAGGTTCGTTTGGTACCATGAGTGAAGGCAAGCGTTTCGGCGCCGTATTGTTCACGAAGGTCACCTAGCTTATCCGCAACTTCGTTAAGGGCCTGATGCCATGTTAAGCGCTGCCATTGTCCGGACCCCTTGTCACCCTTGCGTTTGAGGGGATAATTGATGCGATCTGGATGATATACATGATCAACCATCAATTTGCCTCTCTGACAAAGTCGTCCCCTTGTTATTGGATGATCCGGATCACCTTTCACTTTGACAATCTTACCGTTTTCTATTTCCAAAAGGAGACCGCAACGGGGATGACATAAACCGCAATAAGATCGCCTGATTTCAGCCATGGCTTAAACCTCCGTTGTTTGGAAAATTGATGGCTATATACCGCAAGTTTCTACCTTGCAGAATATTAACTTGTCCTTTCTGAAAATACAAACGGTAATGTGGTTGTATTAATTTGAAGGTCGCCAAAGTTTTATGATCTTACAAATAAAAAAATTGGTCGGACTATTAAGACTCGTCATCAGGCTACGTGGAATTTTAGGATTAGAGAACAAATATACAAGCTGTCGGAGTGAAGCTCCCCGCGGCAAGCCGCGGGGGATTCTGCTACAATTTTGCTAAAATAAAGAAGTTTGAAAAACCCATACCCCTGCCCTACTCTTGCCGAATCTTTCAAGTCCAAAGAATTAGCTTCAACCCTGTGGCTTTTGTCAGCTATATGCAAATGCGATGAGGCCTGCTGGTTGTAAGTTTGCCTGCTTTACACCCGGTTCAGCCTGTATGTGGCCTTTAAGATATCGTTTGCATATTCTGTCGCAACATCGATATACGCCTTTGATTTTACTAGTACCGCATTCACTTTTGTAGAAGATTTTAAGATTTTATCTTCCTATAGATGCAAGTGAAATCTGTATTGTGACAAATGTGTGACAGATACCGTTTAAACCTTTATCAATTATGCCTTTACGCCGGTTCAAGTCCGGCTTTCGGCATTATTTAAAAATAATCAGCCGCAATCAAAATAGGTTTCGGCTTTTCTATTGTGATGGGAGTTTTTATTCGACTCGGATCAGCAGGCATCACTTTGAGCAGAGCTGCAAGAACTTAAGCTACATTGCCTTTGTCAGGGCCTTTTTAACTTCGTTTAAAGCTGATTGCTTCTCTTAAAATATTGTCAACGAGAGTACTCTCGGACATAGGGCCATCTTCGAATTGTTTCCTATCAAGCAAAATCGTCGTAATAACCCGATCGTTTTCGAAACCGACTTCCCAAGCAATGTCGCGAATCCAGCGCCTTATTTTCTGATCGACGTCGCTTAAGACAATTAAGAGATCAAAATCGGACTCCCATGTCGCCTCACCTCTTACCCTCGAACCAAAGGCCCAAACTTGCGCATCCGAAAATCATTCACGAACACGGGATGTAAATTCGTTTAGAATTTTTCGATCCTCTTTGGACATCATATTGATTGCCTCATTAGATTTGAGTGTTCATCTTTTTAATACCAAATTTTTCGCATTGATTCCATCGAAACATCAGAACCAGATGATTTTGGAGATTCAAATACGTCGTTGTTGTCAGATTCATGCGGTGATTGCCTCCAAATGACCTTAATTCTAAAATGCGAGTTGACTTGTTATTATTTAATATTTACCTTGCAAACGTACCATCAATGATGAAGGATAATAATCATGGGCAAATCAAGGGACACCAGAAAAGACACTAAAAAGAAACCGAGCAAAACGGCTAAAGAAAAAAAGCAGGAAAAACAGAAAAAGAAGAATCCGAAATAGTGTGCCAGGCAATCACAAAGTCCGGGGATTTAATTTCATGGCTTATGAAAAATGCTGGTTGTGGTCACACAAATTCGGATTGCCTCCCGGTGTTGTATTCGGTTTAAAAAGTCACTCTTTCGATTCTTGGATCTGCACAACAGGGCTAATGTAACAAAGCCATTAATATGCGATTAGGCGATTAGAAACGTATAAAAACTCGTTTAAACTCACATGTATTTCGGTAACCCGGGAATTCAGGCTTTTCTTTTCTTCAATTGCTTTAAAAACGATGTCGCGACGAAGCTGCGGATCAATCCTAACACGGCACAGCGGTGGTAATGCGGCCGGAATTAACCATAAAGGTGCCCTAAAAAATAATTCATCTGCTGATACCACCAAGGCCAGTCGTGATTGACATCATGGCCCCAGTAGTCGATCCATGCCGGGACGGACTTTTCCCCGAACAGATAATCAAGGTAACGGGTATCTTCAATGGCTTCATCCTCCCAGGCGCCTTGCCCCACGCAAACGATAATCTGGCTCCGGCGGTATTGATCCAGGTACCACGAATCAATCAAGTCGGGTAAGTAACTTAAGGGGGAGTTGAAATAGACTCCGGGTAAATCGTCTGCGGTCAGTTGAAATTCGGGTCGATCAAGACGGTAGAGACCGCTGAGGGCAATGGTGCCTTCGAAGACATCCGGATGCTTTAAAAAAAAGTTTACCGCATGATAAGCCCCCATGCTGCAGCCGCTGGCCATCACCCGTTCTTGCGCTGATTGGCAGTGTTTGCGGATAAACGGAATAACCTCTTCTACGATGTATCGATCGTAGACCTCATGCCGAGCATTGCGCTCCGATGGGGAGACCGCATAATTGTACCAGGACTCTTCATCGACACTATCCACACAAAAGAGCTTGATTTTGCCGAGGCTGATAAAACCTGCAATGGCTTCGATCATTCCCATCCCTTCATAATCAAAATAGCGGCCCCGGGAGGAGGGAAAAACGATAAACGGTTTACCCCAGTGACCGTAAACCTTCAGGGCCATATCGCGATTCAGGCGTTTGCTCCACCACTGGTGATGTTCGATATTCATGTAGAATTCCTTTCTTCCACCAGCATAAACAAAGCTATTCGGCAATGGATGCAGAGAAGTGATTTTGCCGGCAAAGAACCGCCGGAGTATTGGAGTAATGAAGTGTTGGATTAATGACAAATCTCAAAACTCAAGTACCAAATTACAAATAAATCTCAATATTCAATGACCAAAACAAGCTTGGAATTATGAATTCTTCCATGATGTAATCGGTATCGGGCTTGGTCTTGAAAAAAGCAGCGAGATCCTGGTTGTCGTTGAGCCGATAAGTGGCGATGGCTCCCACCCCGTCATCAGGCTTGGCAATTACCGGATAACCGGTTTCATGAATCAGGAAGAGAGCATCATCCACGGTTTGGACTATCTGTCCGCGGGCAACCGGAACTCCGGCCTCACGAAATTTGGCCTTCATCAGGGATTTACGGCGAATGAAATCAATTTCTCTGCCGCGGACGCCAAAAATATTAAAATCGTCCCTTAGACGCGCCTCGGTGCTCAGCCAGTATTCATTTAGGGAATCCAAGCGATCGATTTTGCCGTAGCGGTGGGTAAAAAACCCGCACGCCCGCACTAGAGCATCGTAGTTGTGCATATCATCGACCCGATAATACTCCGTCAACGCGGTAAGAACTTCCTGGGATAAGTTATCATATGGTTCGTCACCGATACCCAAAACATTGGCTCCGGCCGCTTTCAAGTTCAGGCAAAACCGGAAGTAATGGGATGGGAAATGGGGGGAAAGGAAAACAACGTTCATCAATAATTCCTTCAATCAGGAATCTAATCCTAAATGATCGTAAACAAAAGGGAAGTTGGAAAGCACGAAATCTTTATCCTTTTCTTTGGTGATTTCGCGATTTGTCTTTATTGGTGTTATCCTGATTTTGTCTCTTTAACACATACTTTGCAATATCAAATATGTCCGCTTCGTTCGGCGAACGAAAAATATATCTTTCAGTTCCCATGACTTGCTGGAAAACAGGCGGGTTGAGATCATGCTCTACCAGACAGTGCCCGAAGACAGAGACGATCTCATCATGGCTGTGGGCATAGCGCTTGTCTTTACGTCCGATATAGCAACAATAATATTTCTTTTGCGCCTGAACAACCGTCCGGCCCCTGGCAACCAGACTGGCATAAGCACGGTACAAATCGTCGTCGACACTGTAATTCATCATATCCAGTATCGCCCCGCCCGGCGGCCGGCAGTTAATCTCAATAGGCATATACATTTCACCGATTTTGAAAAATTCAAAGTGAAAAAATTTGCGGCGGATGTCAAACAGCGGTACAAGTGTCCGACCGGCTGCGCGCAGTTCATCTGGAATGTGACGGCTCACATAAAAGAACGTATCTTTTCCCAGAGCGTATTCGAGAACGCCATCACCATAAATTAATGAATTTTCAAAGACGATATTGCCGTCGTAGTCGGTCAACCCGTCATAGGTGACCATATCGCCTTCAATAAATTCCTCGATAAGATAATTCTCTTTGATCTGGTATAGATGCGATTTGAGCTGGTTTTTATTGTCAACCCTGTAAATACCGCCGGCGCCAACTCCTTCGTCCGGTTTTAATATCAGAGGGTATCCCAGTGTATCGGCCAGATCCATCGCCTGCTTGATATCCGCAATCCGCTCCCCCCTGGCGACCGGCAATCCGAGCTCTTTGAAAAGCTGCTTCATTCTGGATTTTTTCTTCAACCGAGGCAAATCCTGTGTCTTGATACCGTCAATGCCGTATTTTTCATTTATGATTCCTTCCAGGGTCAGCCACTGCTCATTGTGAGATTCCACCAAATCAAAATTTCCCGCATACCCGGAAGCCCTCTTTTGTCTCAAAAGCTCATCCAGGGCATGTTGTACGGCATCAGCATTACTCAAATCCGCCCGGACATACCAGTTTAGAGCCGATCGCAAGCTTTCGGGCATAAAATAAAAATCCGCCTCTCCCAATCCCCAGACTCTAACGCCCAGTGAATGCAATTGCTCGACAAAATGAGCATAATTGGGAGGAAATTCGGGTGAAATATACAAAAAATCCATCTATCAACCGACCGGCATAAAAAATGAGTGATCTGCTACCGCATTATAACTTACACTTCAGGGGTAATTATAATGTCGGATTTGACTCGATTAAAATAAGGACACTATTCGAAATGTAAATAACAATTATCTGACTTCGAATTTGTCAGACAATAATTAAATTCTCCTAATAGTGATATGCGTTTTCTAGGCGATTATGCAGCCGGGAACATACAAAAACTCACTTAAACTCACATTTAATTCAGCAATTTACTATAATAATCAATCTGGTTATCTAAAAAGCCCAAGTTGCCATAAAACCAACTTATCGGTAGGGGCGGCTTTCCAGCCGCGGTATTTGATTTCGCGGCTGGAAAGCCGCTCCCACATGGGTATAACTTGTACATTCTGGATAACCAGATAATCAATTATTGGGTAAGTTCGGCCTTCGACACCATCGAATTTCGAGGCTGTAATTGAAATGGTTGCAGGCTTTTTTTATTTTCGATCCTTGTATTTTTATAAATACCGGGTTAAGAATTGCCGGTCGATATCATATAATATTGCGCTATTTTAGAATAGCTGGTATTTTAAGTATTTCAAATCAATCAACAGAAAGAATACCATAAGAGGTATATCAACGGCGAATAGATCATGGAAAAAATTATCAACATTCATATCAAGAAGCTGCCGGAAGGCGTTTATCTGGCCACCTCCAAGGATATCCAGGGGCTGGTGGCTCAGGGCCGGACAGCAACAGAAGCATTGGAGATCGCAAGGGACGTCGCACGAAAACTAATTGAGGCTCATGCGGAGCGTTCCGGAAAAGTGAATCTTATGACCATAGATGATTCGTTCGACTATCCACTGATTGTGAATGCGTAACAATGGGACGATTAGCCGGTTTCCGATACAGACAGATAATAAAGCGTCTGAAGGAATGTGGATTTGCGTTTGATCGGCAAGCTACCGGAAGCCACGAAATCTGGTACAATTCGCAAACTGATCTCTATACCACTGTACCCAATCATTCGGGAGATATGCCTGAGGGGACGCCGAGAGCCATCCTCAAAGAAGCCGGTATTGCTCCAAATGAATTTCTGAAAAAGTAAAAATACATGACTTTTTCGGGAAGAAATTATTTCGAAATTAGCTTATCATAACCTAATTTCTCGGAGTAAATTTGCAGGCCCTCAAAGACTATCAGAAATTGATCGACGAAGTGGATCGGCGCTGTCACCTGATCGTCAGCCGAAACAGAGACCAGATTGCCTGTATCAAAGGGTGCGCCGGCAACTGCTGCCGGATACACCTTTCGGTTTACCCCGTTGAAGCCGTATCACTGGCCTTGGCACTGCAAAAGCTGGCGCCGCAAATATGCTACCGTATTCAGAGCAAAGCCCGGAATACCAATTCCTTCGGCCCTTGCCCCCTGCTGGAGGACGCCGCCTGCCTCATGTACGATGACCGCGCCGTCATCTGCCGCACCCACGGCCTGCCCGTGCGCATCGAATACAGAGGCCACCGCACGGTCGGCTTTTGCATAAAAAACTTCAAGCATCCGTCCCCCATCCCCGATGAAGATATCATTGACCTGGCACACCTGAATAGATCCCTTGCCGAGGTCAACAGCAGGTTTGTCAGCGAGGTTGCCTTCCTGCTGGCGCCGGGCAGACGTTTCACCATCGGTGAAGCGCTGTTGATGGATGTGCGATCCCTTCGTCTGCGTAATTCGGAGGGCTATAGGAAGGTCAAACCTCGAATGATGAATATAGTTTAAGATGATGAATATAGTTTAAGGGATATTTTTTATAATGCGGAAAAAGCGGCGGATAAAAAAAACATATTGATATTATTATGAATTCGAAGAATTTATTAAATTCAGACCCCACAAAAACCATGTTTTCAAAAAAAAGCCGTTTCACCGCGATGATTATTGAAGAAAACGCTCTGGATCAAAGCGGGTTTAGACGTTGGATCTTTTGTCAAGGCATGCTGTTCAATTCCCCGCACAAATGGTGGGGCGATCTTGGCAGAAGGGATTTTCCCCATGAAGGTATCGACCTATGCTTGTACCGAGACGGTTCCCGGAGGATACGTCGTATTGATGAAAAAACCCGGATTCCGGTGATGCACGATGGCGTGGTCAAGGCGATGTTCAAAGATTATCTCGGCAAAACGGTAGTCATTGAACATGAAAACTCCGACAACAAAACCGGAAGGTTCATATCGTTGTATGCCCACACAACACCGCGCTGCGAAATTGAAGTCGGCGTAATCGTGAAGAAAGGGGACATCATTGCCACCCTCGGTGACACCGGTAATGCAAAATCCTATATCATCCCGCATTTACACTTCTCCCTCGGAGTCCCATCTAAATCTTTCTCTTATGACGGATTTGTTTGGAATACAATTCGGACACCCGAAATGATAATCTTGATGGATCCCTTAGCAATCATCGATTGGCCTTATCAGGAGCTGGATGCCGGAGATCCCATCTGCCGCGAGCTTTGATCCGTTTATTTCACGAGGTGAATTTCAAGCCGCGGATGTTTAAGATTTTCTGAGCGAGCGCCGGACTGACTCTATATGTTTCGATTATTAATGATCTGATTTATACGATTTTCGGGCCTGTGTGATCACTGGAATCTTGACTGTCCTGTCTTGCTGGACCAAGAAAAACATGTTCATTATGATCTCTCTGAAGCAGCAGCATGAGCTGACCCATCGCATACTGTTCCGTGAGCGAAACCCCGCTACACGGCATGACATCTCACGGTACCTCGGTCTTCAGCGTTTCCCGGGAACGACTTCCATCGGTTATCGGCAGACACATCCGGAAATATTCCAGGACACGTTGGATTCCAATCTGGAACTGTATGGCGAGTGGTTGGACCGCAGTGTGGCTCAGACCGCATCTGCCGTCCTCGATGCCGAGGCGCGGCATCATCGCCGGAACGGAAGAGAAGACCCATCGATCGACCACATGGTCAAACAGGCGGCGGAAATTCTCAAATTCAAAACCGCCCAAGGGATTATACTCGCCGACGCTATACCCCAGCAGTTGTACGAGGACATGTTCGTCAGGCTCATCTCATATATCCGACACCCCGACGGCCGCCTCCACGAACCGCACCTGTACAGGAATTTCAACGCCTTGTGTCATCGAATCGGATTGGCGCTGCTCAATGCGCTGGAAAAAACCCGGGCGTTTCGTAGCAGGGGCGGTGACATCAACCGGTTAATCCACGTATCGGTGTTGTCCGGGCACGTTGGGATCAATCTGAAAAGTTCCGCATCGGCAGCCTCTTTTCTTCTGAACAGAGATCTGGTGCCGCTTCCCAAAGAATGGATCGAAACCCCGGCGGCCGTCAGGAATGCTACCTCATCCGATCTTTTCACTGTTGCCGAACGCGTGCTGGAAATAACCGGCAGACCTGAAGGTCAGTTTGGATTGGAGTCACTGAACGATTACTATGTCGAGGTTGTGGATACGGATGTGCCGACCCTGCTAGTATTTTTCTGCGATGATTACCTTGAATCGATCATCGACTTGAAGCGATTCGAAGCAATGCTGGTACGAAATCCGAACCTGCAGGTACTCTTCATTCCACGGGCCGGGCGGTACGGAAACGATCTGGCGTATCAGGATGTACAAATTATCTTTTTGGAATCGGCCTTTAAAGGTGTTCGGAAACTCAAATCCACAGGACGGTTTCACGTGAGTGCTCATGGTCCCAAGGCAGGGTGTATCGATCCAAGGGATGTGAATAGGGCACTTATCGACGAGATCGATTCGTTGGGGAAAGATCGCAAGATCATTTTCGAGACCAAAGGGTGTCGCAACTTTGAAATGCTCCGAGGCGGGCTTACGATTCCCTGGTATTCGTCCTTCAATTGCAACCGTGCCCTGAGTATACGCACGGTTCAGGTGGACGGCCTCCCGGTATTTCTCCGGATACCGCCGGGACTCAATGCTTACGACGGATTTTGCCGACCCAAGATCGGCTACAGCCCTTCATATCCCAACGCCGGAGTCCGGTTTGCCCGGATGACGACCCGGGACCTCTATACAACGCTGAATACGCCCGCTTATCGGCAAGCTCTGAAACGGATCGGTGATGAATTGCGTCTGAACACGATATTGATGGACCAGTGTCGAAAACACCAGTTGACGTTAGCAGAGGGCATCGACAGGTTAGAAAACCGCCGAAACGGGAGGATTCGCCGTTTGAGCGATAATTCGGAAAGAGCCCTTGAGAAATTCAACAAGGCCGTTCAATAGGGATTCGGCGATTGATCCGGGATTGGAATTATCCCCAATGTTGCATCAGCAACAAGACGAAGAACAGCAAAAATAGCGTATTGAAGCGAAGCGGAAATCTCGTCGCCGGATCGGATCATTGGGCTTTTCGTGATTCGGCTTGTTTCTAATTTCGGATTTCGCGCAGCGATTGGTTTCTCACAAAATCTTCTCAGCCCTTTCACGAGGGAACCTGAGATCTCCTGATCTGCGCCTGGGAGCGGCATTTTCACGGCACATCTTAACATGCATCGAAATATCACATTCAGAAGACTGGCACTGGATTTCTACCAATTTGTCCGAGCCCAGAAAGCGACCACACGCGTGCTGGGTGCACAATTTTCCCGAAGTCATCAATATGTGGAAATTGATCTCACCTACCGGTGCAATTTGAGATGCAAAAACTGCAATCGTTCGTGCACGCAGGCTCCCAGCAGAACGGACATGCCGGTTGAAACAATTGAATCGTTTCTCAAAGAAAGTATCGCCGCAAGGATAGGATGGAAACGCATCCGTTTACTGGGCGGCGAACCGACGCTTCACCCGGAACTTACTACTATTTTGGATATGCTTTTGGCATACAAATCAAGGCACAGTCTCCATGTGCGCATTGTAGTGTGCACCAATGGTTCGGGAAAACAGGTCAACGAAATGCTTTCCCGCCTTCCCAAGGGTGTCATAATCAAAAGCACTGCCAAGGGCAAGCGACAGCGGCTTTTCCGACCTTTTAACATGGCCCCTGTCGACAATGTCATGTACCGATTCGCCGATTTTACCGCCGGATGTCGGATCATATCCGACTGTGGCCTCGGCCTAACGCCAAACGGATATTATCCATGCGCTGTGGCCGGGGGCATCGACAGGGTGTTCGGGCTCGGCAGAGGCCGGAAGCATCTTCCATCCCCAACTGATGACATGCGGGATCAGATGGATGTATTTTGCCGCTATTGCGGACACTTTGGCTTCCTGTGGCCGACTACACGGCAGAAAACCTCGCCGACATGGAAGGCCGCCTACCGAAATTACCGAGATACGCATACGCGTGGGGCTTGGCTGGAATCCGGGTAACCGAAAGTTCTGGATCAGGCCTAGTTAGAGATCATGTGGTCATCCGTACAAAGTTTGACAAGATCGTCCGGCCTCCCTGGCGTTTGTGGCGTCGGACCCAGGATGCCCCGTTTGGGGAGCTGTCATGAGCCGTAAACCTCTCTGACCAATTCGAGGAACCACGGCGGCCGCTGAAATAGCACGACCATCAGCAACACGGCGGTTATCGGAATTGGGATGACGATGTCACATACCCCGAGCCCGATCAGGTAGATCAGGATTTGTGTTTTGGCTTTCATGACCCACCTCCCCTCCGCGGGCGTCCTTGTTAAATGAAATGTCTTGCGACTCAAAAAGTCAGGAGGCGCCTATTTTGCATCCGCATATACCGCTGCATCCGGATAAAACACCTGCCAGATATAAGAAAAAACTTATAATGGATCGGGGCTGCAAAGATTTTCAGCTCTGGCCGCCGCACGGCCGCAATTTTTGCAGACGAATTTAGGATTGCGGACATACTCTTTATACTTGTCTAAATGATTCTTAACGAATCCCATATTTTCGGCCATGCACAGATGGGCTTCATGCCCGGGATGCGGTTCTGTAAGGTGCTGAGAAAGCGGAAACCATTCAGCCATGATTTCACCTCCATAGTTTATGAAATTGACAAATCATCGGAGAGATTATAAACTCAGCTGTAAATATAAGAATGCACAAAACGGTGTCAATCAGTGAGCATGAATTCATCAATTTTTTGATGCTGTACCTTCACGGGTTTCTTCGCCTCAGCTTTTTTTATCATCCGCTCCCCAAATTCACCAATACCTGATATCCGATCATCACTCAATTCACGATCCTCCCTTCGCTGTCCGCCGAACGACCACTTAAAGATCGTATTAACCACCACCAGCTCAATTTGCATGATGTTCCTGATTAATATCCGGACGACCATCGATCCAATAAAAATACATATTTGTAAAATTTAATATTTAATAATACAAATTTGCAATAAAAAAGAATTACACAGTCTGCTGGATGTTCACTAATTTATCATTATTACAGCGGGTTAATTTAATATTGTAGATTAATATGAGAGTGGCACAAACATTGCTTACTATTCAGGCCAATTTGGAAATCCCGGGAACCAATCAATCCCAATCTGTAAAAGGAGGCAACTGCATAAAAAAAATCACAGACTGAAACAGGTCTGAATCCAATTTAAATTTTTTTTGAAGGAGGAGTACCGTCGTTATGAAAAAACTATTCCTTACACTTTTGTTTGCTGCAATTTTTATGGCCCGTGCCTGGGCAGGAGACGAAATGCCAACAGTGGAATCAAATAAAGATCTAATTGACCTTGTGCAGTCGCACGCAGATTATGTCTGGACACTGGTGGCCGCCGCCTTGGTATTTTTCATGCAGGCGGGTTTTGCTATGGTAGAGACCGGTTTTACCCGCGCTAAAAATGCGGTCAACATCATGATGAAAAACCTGATGGATTTTTCGATGGGATCAATAGCCTTCTGGGCTATCGGTTTCGGGATTATGTTCGGTGCCACATCAACCGGCTGGTTCGGTACCTCCGGTTTTTTCCTTTCCGATTTCGAGGTCGGCGGTGATCCCTGGGTGTTAGCGTTTTGGATGTTCCAGGTTGTATTTTGCGCCACAGCCGCAACCATCGTTTCTGGATCTATGGCTGAACGAACCAAGTTTTCTGGTTACTTGATTTACAGCGCCGTATTGAGCGCTATTATCTACCCGGTATTCGGCAGCTGGGCCTGGGGCAGCCTGTTTAACGGCGACGGCTGGCTTGAAGGGCTCGGCTTTATCGATTTTGCGGGATCCACCGTCGTACACTCAGTCGGCGGTTGGGCTGCTCTGGCCGGCACCATCGTACTCGGTCCCCGTATGGGTAAATATACAAGAAACGGCCAGATCAAGCCGATCCTCGGCCACAACATGCCCCTCGCAGCTCTGGGCGTCTTCATTCTCTGGTTGGGCTGGTTCGGCTTCAACCCCGGATCCACGACCGCTGCCAATAAAAACATCGCCATGATTTTTGTTAACACCAACCTGGCCGCAGCTGCCGGTGCAGTTCTGGCAATGATTACATCCTGGATCAAATTCGGCAAACCAGAGATCGGCATGAGTTTAAACGGTGCCCTGGCCGGACTGGTGGCGATCACCAGTCCCTGTGCATCGGTTAGCCCGCTGAGCGCCCTTATCATCGGTGCCGCCGCCGGCGTTATCGTAGTCCTCTCTGTTCTTTTCTTTGACAAGATCAAAGTGGATGATCCGGTTGGTGCAATTTCGGTGCACGGCGTCTGCGGCGCCTGGGGTACGCTGGCAGCCGGTATTTTCAATAGCGGTGGAACCTCAATAAAAATTATCGGAGTCCAGCTTCTAGGCATCGGAGCGTGTTTCCTATGGGTATTTCCGACGGCTTTTCTTATGTTCAAACTAATTGACAAAACTGTCGGCCTTAGGGTCTCTCCGCAAGAAGAAATGGAAGGACTCGATCTCGCTGAACATGGCGGTAATGCCTATCCGGATTTTGGAGTCTCCTCCTATGGTGGTGTCAGTTTTTCGGACGGTTCCGGATTGCCCGGTGACGCCGGTCACGCTGTCGGCCAGCTGAAACCGGTCAAGCAAACTTAGTTGATCCAACCTTTCTTCGGCACATGCCTGCCGACCGGCAACACTAGCAGTCGGCAGGCGTCTTTATACCTGCAGCCAAGCCTTCCCTCACGACAAATCAGCCGTTGTTGCTCCGGCTTTTTTTACATTAGGATTGACCTCCTTTTTTTGCATTTTACTTCTTTGAGTACTTCTCACTAATCGAATCTAATTCCTGTGAAAACTTGGTATATGTTTCAAATGCCACATTATTTTTTGGGAGATGCTGCGACCTGCTCGATTCTAAGTTCAAGAACATAAAACCAACCACGAAAATCATGATAATTATTAGAGGCACCAAAATCTCTAATTCCCAAATGGTTAGGTTTGATTTTGTAGCAACGGTTTTATTGTCTCGCGCAGCACGAGGTGCGGCCATATAAGCTCCCTATTGCATGAGGATACATTTCAGAACGATCCCGACAAATAATATCGAAAAATAAATGTATTCAGGTAGTTGCTTTTTGACCTGGTAATTTCTAATCGGACTATAGACTGAAGTTAAGGAGCAAAACTCATACCAACTGTTTACTCGAATAGAATGCACCATCTTTTCAAGGGGCTATTCAAGTTACAGAATAGTCGGAATCAGGTGACGTGTCAAAATTTGTCAAATAATTTAAGAAATAATGTCAAGAAATGACAATTTAGTGTCAGAAAGGTAGCCCCGATTACGCCAAGTATAGTCTTTAAGAAAAGACGATCGAACAAGCTGAGGATACAGCGCAATACAAAAAAAGATGCGATAGATTGACGGCAATATACTTGCAATCGTTTTAAAATTTTTATACGTTGACGATTATCGAACTTTGGATCAAGGGGGGGGTGTTATGAAAGCACTGGTGAGCTACTATTCTGAAAGCGGCAATACCGAAAAACTGGCCAAGGCAATTTATGAGGGGATAAAAAGCATCGATAAAAATATTGCACCCATCGGTGAAACCGCACATGCGGCTGATTATGATGTCATCTTCGTCGGATTCCCAGTCCAGGCAAGCAGTGTGCCCGTGAAGGCTGAAAACTTCCTAAAGAACATACCGCCCGGCAAAATGCTGGCCCTTTTTGTCACCCATGGATCGCTCCGCGGGGGACAGTTGGCCGTTACGGCCCTTTATCATGCCATGAGTTTAGCCCAAAAGGTGACTGTGATCGGCACCTTCGGGTGCCGCGGTCAGGTCAAACCCAAACTAATTGAAGCGCTCATGAACAAACCCGAACACAAGGCGTGGGCCATCGAGGCTCAAAGTGCTGCCGACCATCCGGATGATGCGGATCTTGAAGATGGTAAAGAATTCGCCGGATTAATGATAGCAAAAGCCTTCAAATTGCAGTCTTGAGTTACTTAATAGAATACATAAAACAAATGACCCTTTAAAAAATAACCGCCCAAGACGATTGAACCTCGCGAGTGGTTTTTCCAATCTTTGGTAAGTTCATAAAACAAAAGTTTTTCATCATCGGGATGTTCGCCCACTATTTTGCATAGCTCGTCGCCGTTATCCGGCCAAAATGGCACCGACACCGGAAGCAAATCAGGGTTGGTCCCAAATAAATAGCGCTTAAATTTTATCTCTCCCTGCTTTTTCATTGCGAGTTGCCTCAGCGATCTGCCCAGGATATCGTAGTTTAGTATAACGTAAATCGCTGGAAAATCGAAGGGTTTTTTTGATTCTGAGTATATGAGTTGATACTTTTTTGGGGGGTACAGAGTTGGTGTTAGTTAACGTATAACCTGACTTGGGGGAAAGCATTCGAAGCTTTTTGTTGACATCAGCACATCGACTATGCTTTTAAATATTTGGGGGGGGGGTACAATCGTGAAAGCGCTAAGAAAAGCTCGCATTTTTGAATATTGTCAAATTAATGTTCGCTGTATAGTTGTTATCAAAAAATGCCTGGTGTTGGTTTGCATGCTGGCCATGATAATGGCACTATCTGAAGGATGTGCTTCTCAAAGAGCTGCTGAAAAAAAGCCACCTCCGACAAATCTCATCACGGACATCGTCATCAGCGAAGACTCTGAGTCGCTGCTCGTCACCATTAAAGGGAACCAAAATCTGACAAATGAGGCAATCAAACACCCAGATCCAATAGGTGTTGAATTTCGTTTTCCAGGCACCACACTGGAAATCGCCGAAGGATTTTACAGTCCTCCCGAAAATGATATCATCAGATTCATAAAAGCTGACGAAGTCGCCGAAAATAACACCTTAACTTCGCGCATCTTCATCGCATTAAAAGAAGACCGCGCTTATACCCTGATCCCGGATGCTTTAGGGTTGCAGGTCTCTTTTGCGAAGGCCCACACCTCTTCAGCGCCAATCGAATCCCAGGAAAAATTAACGGTAAAACCACCGGAAGCGACGCCAACTGAAGCGCAAAGAGAATTTACAGAGACAACACTTGTCGAAAAGCCAATCGAACCTCAGACAGAAGTGGCAACGGTCAAACCGCAGACGAAACAACCTATGAAACACTCCCCGGCCGCCACACAATTAACGTCAGTATCGGCTACGCCACTCAAAAACAATGTTGTTATTCACGTCAAAGCTGATGGAACTATAAATGATTTCACATCGTTTACCATGGATAATCCGGCGCGAATTGTTTTTGATATGCACAGGATCAGCAGCCCGGATAAAACAGAGCGCAGAATCTCAGTTGGATCGAAATGGGTAGACCGGATCCGTTATTTCGGCCATCCGAACAAAGTCCGGTTGGTGCTCGAGACCCAAGCTGTTTACCTGTCAAAATATTCAGCCGTCCCGACGGATACGGGTCTGTTGATTCATGTCGGACAGATCCCAGTCACTTCCACTCTATCAGGTCACACAAAGTTGGATGAAAACCTGGGAAGCGAGCAGGTAACCTTGGCATGGGACGGCGTGTCCAACGCGACCTTTTACAATATTTATTGGAGCAGTTCACCTGGTGTCACAAAATACAATGGCACAAAAATAGCCAATGCAAAAAGTCCTCACACTGTTAAAGGCCTAAAGCGAGGAGAGACCTATTATTTTGTTGTTACCGCCGTCAGTGAATCGGGAGAGAGCGAGGTGTCAGAGGAAATGGTATACACGGTTGCTGAATAGCCGCGCTAAATTTAATTGGAGACTAAAGCACGATAGTCGTCGATGGCTCCGGCGGGTTACTGTCTTTGCTGCTTTTGGCAATAAATCAAACCCTTGGAGGTTAACTTTCCATCGGGGGAAATCAGATTATTATCAAGCAATCTCTGGGGCGTATCGATATCCTTAACAATCTCACGATCGAACAGATCTAGTTTACCGGTTTTGCGGTCGTATTGGAGAAGCGCAATACAGTCAGATTGACGTAATTTCGGCATTGCAGACTTGATGATACGCTCTTTTTCGAATTTCTCAAAGGCATTAAAAAATTTACCCATTCTCACACCTTAAATGATATCTGCTGAATCCTTTTCTTCATTTTCATCATTTGTGTTTAGAGGGATAGATTTCCAGCTTTGATCGTCATCTTCGTTTCCAGGTTTCAGGAGATCATATCGCGATACGTACCTAATGAATCCTTTGATGAGATTATCTGTGCGTTTACGTTCCTGTCGAACAACTTTTGAAAGCCCTTTTGACAAACTCTTGTTAAAGGAGTTGAGGCGCTGTTTTAGTTTTGTATCCTGCAACTCCATCTGACCTTTCAGTTCGCTTATTTCTTTTTCTAAGGTTTCAAGGCGTTGGATGACATCGCCATTTAGTTCTGAAACTGCTTTCGGCGCGGAAAGTATTGAATTCGCATACTCAGAATCAAACTCAATGCCTAGTCCGTCTTTATCAGCCAAGGCATCCTTAACCGCATCTGCAGTGACGACCTTCATTTCTTCCGCAAACCCGTGAACCAATGACGCATCACATAATATATTGATGGTTCGCGGTATTCCTACGGAGTTTTGGTAAATCAAGTCTACTGCTTTGGGTTTAAAGAGGAAATATTTCGCCCCAGCGATTTTAAGGCGATGTGCAATATATTTGGTGGTTTCTTTCTCGGTGAGCGCGGTGAGGTGGTAACTGGCCGAAATGCGTTGAGAAAGCTGATATAAGTCCTTGCTTTTAAGCCTGCTGCGAAGCTCAGGTTGACCGGCAAGAATAATCGGAAGCAGTAAATCCCCATTGTGCTGGATGTTGCTTAACATGCGAACATCCTCAAGGCTCTCACCTGACAGATTTTGCGCCTCATCAATCACTAACAAGCTTCGCTTTTGCTGAGCATAATTATCAACAAGAAACCGGTTTAATAGTTCCAGAATTTCAGATTTCTTATTGGATTCCGTTGATATTCCAAACTGTGACAAAATAGAAATCAAAAACTGATCCGCAGGTACATTCGTATCCGACACAAATGCGGCTTTCATATCACTGCAGAAGTTCTTTAAAAAATACAAAACAACAGTCGTTTTCCCAGTACCAATTTCTCCGGTAAGTAAATTAAAGCCCAATTTTTGCATAATTCCATATCGGAGATAGGCCAACGCATTTTCATGCCGTGAGCTCATAAAGAAATAGGCTGGGTTCGGCGCTAACTGAAATGGATTTTCTCTCAGCTGATAATGATTCTCGTACATGTTTATATAGATTCCAAGATCGCCGAGTTACATTTATGGAATTGCCATCTAAAAGGGAATTACACACACTAACCATAATTTAAATTTAACCCAATGACAAATAGTTTTTAAACAAAATACAGAATTTAATCATCATACATTTCCGGCCCTCCACTAAAAAATTCATGATACCTTCTTGCTTTTATTGCTTGCATTCTTGAATTTAGTGGAATATTTTCTTAAGGATTTTATCAGGAAACCGATTAAACTGTTAGAATAATCTAAAGTGAATTGCAGAAATTAATTCTAATGAACGCTGAGCCACATAAGATTTTAACCATTGGTGGAGGTAGCGGCCAATATGTGCTTCTGTCGGGTTTAAGAGATCTCAGGGGAATCGATATCACCTCGGTTGTCTCTATGGTCGACAACGGCGGCAGCACCGGCAGATTGAGAGACGAACTCGGAATTTTACCCCCTGGTGATGCACTGAAATGTATTGTTGCTCTCTCCCCCTTCCGTGATGTTGCGCAAAAAATTTTGCTAAAAAGGCTGAATGGTGATCGACGCTTAAAAGGACATAAAGCGGGAAACATGCTGCTGACGATGCTCTCACGTTACACTGGCAATTTTCCTTCTGCTATCAAATCGCTGTCCGAAATTCTTGAGATCCAAGGCAGGGTGTTACCGGGAACGACGACCAAAGCAACCCTGGTCGCTGAGCTAGCAGATGGAACACGGATTTATGGTGAATCAGCGATAGATATACCACAAAGTCTTCAAAGAGAACAGATCAAGGATTTATTTCTGGTTCCCCACTATAGCAATTCGATTACGGTTTATCCCCCGGTAATCGAAGCCATAGATGATTCCGATTATATCCTTATAGGGCCCGGCGATTTATTCACAAGTATCATTGCAACTCTCATTGTGCCGGGAATTAAAGAGGCGATCCAAAACACGAAAGCCAAAATTCTTTATATCCTGAACATTATGACCAAATTTGGTGAAACGCACAATTATAAATCGCACGACTTCGTTCGAATGATTGAGTATTATCTTGAGCGCCCCGTTGATGGAATAATCTGCAATGTGAGAAAACCAAAAAAATCCCTCTTAGAAAGGTACATGAATGCAAAAGCGGAGTTTGTTGACGTTGATAAATCTGAAAAATGGATCGGTCATCGCATGCTCTATACCGGCGATTTGGTTGATACCTCAGATGAGATTGTGCGTCATGCCCCTGAAAAGTTAGCCTCACTAATAAAGTCGATCATCTTCAACGACAACACGGACACGAAATCCTTCTTGACATTTAAAAGCCAAGTAGTGTAATCAAAACAGGGTATGGTTCGATCCAAGGCTCGACCTCTCAAATGATGCGGACCGCTGCTGTCAAGTGTTGTTTCTACGTTTGCTTTTCCTCTGAACCAATCCACACAACCGTAATGGTTGCACTGCTCAAATGCGTTTCGATTTTTATCAAAACCTTAAGAAGAACATACGGCGGTATTAAATGGAACATGCGGCGTCAAGAGGCTCACCACGATTCGACACCAGTATTACTATGGCACGCGTAACAGACACCTATAATCTTTACGTCACCAATCCGGGTTTGATAAAAGAATGGCATCCCAGCAAAAACGGTGAGCTCAAACCGATGGATGTCACCCCGGGCTCAGGCAAAAAGGTCTGGTGGTTGTGTCCGCAGGGTCATGAGTGGCAGGCGGTGATTTACAACCGCAACCGCGGCAGCGGCTGCCCGTATTGCCGTCAGCGGCAATCCGCTCACAGCGATTCCCTGATGACCCTATCCGATGCCGGACTGCTCAGGGAGTGGCACCCATCGAAAAATGACGGGTTAAATCCCCGCAATCTGACCGCGGCGCATGACAAAAACGTGTGGTGGCTGTGTCAGGAAGGCCATGAATGGCATGCCAGTATCAAATCCCGAATCAAAGGCAACGGATGTCCGCTGTGCAAGCAGGGCAAGGCGCAACCGCGAACTCAGAGGTACAAGGGCGCCTTGTGGCAAAGAAAAGCCGCCGGTCATAAAAATCCCAGCTTTATCTTTGAACTAGATCCCGCCATGGCGAATATCGACCGGGATTTTAGAAAAAGCCGACGCTTTAATGTCCGGGCTACGGCCATATTGGAAATTCCCTCGACCCGCAATTGGGTGTATGCTCAGATACGAAATTTCAGCCACAGCGGCATGTGTGTCGAAACCGAGACTCCCCTGGGCAAAGGAACCCATATCATCATAAAATTGCCAAAAAAGCTACAACTCCATCATCCGTTGGTGTAAACGCTCCGATGATGATGACAACCCGTCCTTTTCCAGTTATGGCCTTGGGATTCAATTCCTTTAGAGCCCAACTGTCAATTTCTGACTTCCCTTTTCGTTTCGCGGACCTTAACTGTCGGTCCGCTGTCGATTGCTCCGCGATCAGCGGTTTCGATTGTCATCCGGCGTGCATCGTCAATCTGAGATCTGCGTTTGAATATATTGACAATATCCTGAATAATCAAAAATAAGGCAGGTACGTAAAGCAGTGTCAACAGGGTGGCGGCAATCAGTCCGAAACAAATGCTCACTGCCATCGGAATCAAAAACTGGGCCTGGAAACTACGTTCCAGAAGCAACGGGAAAAGACCGGCAACCGTGGTGACAGATGTTAGCAAGACCGGTCTAAACCTGGCCTTCCCGGATTCAACAACTGCAACATTGACGTCAACTCCATCGCGCACCGCACGATTGATAAAGTCAATCAAAATCAGCGAATCATTGACCACGATTCCCGAAAGGGCGACGATTCCGAAAATGCTGATAATGGTGAAATCCATCCCCATTAGGAGATGGCCCAAAATGGCTCCGATCAGGCCGAACGGTATCGCCATCATAATGATCACCGGCTGGATATAAGAGCGAAACTGGCTGGCCAGGAGAAGAAAGATACCCATCATCGCCAGCAAATACCCGCTCTTGATACTATCCAGAGATTCGCTGGTCCTCTTTTCCTGGCCCTCAAAATCATAGGTCAAACCGGGAAATCGTTCCAAAAGTATTGGCAGGAAATTGGCTTTCAGGTCGGCAACAATCATGCTGGCATTGCCAGCGGTTTCATCAATGTCGGAAATGACGGTGATGGTTCGCTTGCGATCCACACGATTGATCACAGAATATGCTCTTCCATGAGTTACATCGGCAACTTCTTCGATCGGAATCTCCTGACCGTCGGGAGTACGAATGCGCATCTCTTCGATCCCTGCAAGACTGCGTCGTTCCTCATCGGCATATCGAACCATGACCTTTACATCGTCCCTACCGCGCTGAATCCGTAACGCTTCATCGCCGTAGAACGCCTGCCGAATTTGCCGGGCAAGATCCCGCATGGTAACGCCAATGGATCGCGATCCTTCCTTTACTCTAACTTTTTTCTCCTGTTTGCCGGGTTTGAAATTGTCCGAAATATCAAAGGTGCCGGGATAGGTCGCAATTTCAGCTTTCAGCTCAGCGGCAGCTTGCTCGAGCTGGTCAAAGTTCTGACCACTCAGTTGAATTTCGATTGGGTTGCCTGCCGGGCCTCCTTCCAGGGTAGCAAAGGTAAGCCTTTCAATCCCTGGGATTTCCCCGATCAAGTCGCGCCATTTACTCAGAATGGTATGGGTCGAGACATTTTCACGCGTCTCTGACGAGGCCAGTTCCAGCCAGACTTGACCGACGTGACCTCCATATTCAGGAGGCTTCCAGTCCCGCCGGGGAATCGCCCCGACAATTGAAAAGGTGTTTTTGACCAGCTTACCGTTCTTTGTTGAAAACTCCGAGAAAAGCGTATTGAGCTCAAAGGATTTATCTTCAAGCTGCTCGATGGTTTCTTCTGTTAATTTGAAAGGTGTTCCCAGAGGATAGACGACTTCAGCGACAATCCAGTCACTTTCTCCTTTCTGAAAGAAAACAAAGGGCACATATCCGCCGGCAATGATACCCAAACTGATAATCAGAACGCCGATGCCGATGGACAACGTAAAGTATCTGTTTTTGACCACGTATTCAACGGCCGGTGAATAAAACCGGTCAATCACCGTTTGAAGCCCCAGCTCTAATTTTTGCCGGAGGCGCTCGTGCCAAGATGTCAATCCACTGGATTTTTTCTCTGATTGAGTCAGTGCATGGTGGAGATGAGACGGCAGGATTATTAGAGCTTCCCCCAGGGACACGATTAATATAATGATGACGGCCATCGGCATCACGGCAATAAATTTTCCCATTATACCTGATATGAACAACAACGGAGAAAAAGCAACCACCGTCGTACTGACCGCCATTACCACCGGTCCACCGACTTCCTTTAAGCCGTCAACAACCGCTGCCGCCGGAGATTTACCCCTGCTGTAGTGCGAATAGACATTTTCACCGACGATGATGGCATCGTCCACAAGGATGCCAAGCGTCATGATAAACGCAAAAAGAGAGATCATGTTAACAGTCTGATCAAATCTACTCAGCACCATGAACGCTGCCATAAAAGAAATCGGTATCCCGATAGCCACCCAAAATGCCAGACGGAAATTCAGAAAAAGGGCAAGCGCAAGAAAAACCAGCACAATACCCTGCAAACCGTTGCGCAGCATTAAATCAATGCGGCCCTCAACCATCGTGGATATATCTCCCCAGACGGCAAAATCCAAGTCTTCCGGCAGCTTCAGTTTCTGATATTCCACATAGTTACGGGCAATAGTGGCAATTTCAATGATATCCTGCTCGCTGGTTCGGCTTACCTGGACAATGGCGGCCGGTTTTCCATTAAATCGCGTTTTGATGTCTAAATCTTCAAATCCATCGATGACCTTGGCAACTTGGCCGAGCTTCACGACTGTACCGTCATTTAACGTAATCAGGGGAATTTCTTCAAACTCCCGACCCGTGTATAGCTGGCCTTTAGCTCTGATCAGGATCTCCCCTTGCTCTGTTTTGATTTTGCCTCCCGGAAGGTCGATGCTGCCGGATCTCACAGCACTGACTACTTGATCGAAGGAAATGCCGTAACGACGAAGATCTTCTTCGGACACTTCGATTGAAATTTCGTAGTCGCGAACTCCGACAAGATCGATTTGGGTAATGGATTCTGATTGCTTAATTCTAAAACGCTTCAGTATGGAGGCAACCATATCCTGCAAACCACCGGTACTTTGCTGCGAAACCACTCGGGCATCTAGCAGATCATCCCGGATTTTTTCGGCGATTTGACGCATGCGTTTTTCAGAAACCTCCCCGAACACGGCTACGGAAATGGTTGGATCCTGGTTGATAATCTCCATGACCACTGGTTCTTCGGCTTCTTCGGGAAATGTGTCGATACGATCCACCTCCGCTTTAATCTCATCCAGAATTTTCTGAACATCAGCTCCCGTTTCAAGTTCTACTACGACGTCACCGTTTCCTTCCCGCGCGGTGGATATAAAACGCTCTATCCCCTCAATACTCTGGATTTGCTCCTCGATCTTAATGCAGATGCCCTCCTCCACCTCTTCGGGGCTTGAGCCGGGGTAAGCGACCGACACAACGATCATGTCCAGCGAAAATTGCGGAAACATTTCCCGCCGCATATTCATCACCGTAAATAATCCGGCTATGATAATGAATATCATGATGAGGTTCACCGTGACGTTGTTTTTAATGGACCATTTACCGAGAGCACGCATGCTTTGCCTTCTTCCCTCCGTCTTCCCAATTCTATTATACGTTATCTGCCGTTTGCCTTCAGCCTGACATTCATCCCATCCACGGCTCCGGAAAGCGGGGTTTTTACGATCAGATCTCCTTCCGATAATCCGTCGTTTATGATCACTGTATCCTTATAACTGCGTATAATGTTGACCTCTTTAATTTTCAGCCGATTATCCTTGACCGTGTAAACCATATCTCCGGGATAAACCACATATCGTGGCAGTACAAACGCATGGGGTATCTCCTTTCCTTTGATGATTATGCTGACAAACATCCCGGGCCTCAACCTAAAATAGCTCGGTTGTTCTTCGCTGGCCACGGATGCGTTAACCTCGATCACCACCGGCAATGTCCGCGTTCGTTCGTCCATGTTGGCTTTAACCCGGGCAACGCGTCCGCTCCAAGTCCGGGGTTTGCCGGCGTCTTTGTATATGACATCGGCCGCTACGGGCCTTTTTTGTCCCAGGTCGTCGGGAAACCACTTGAAATCTTTGGCCGGAATATACACGTCAATATCCATCTCTCCGGCTTTGTATATACTCCCGAGTTGTTGGCCGACGTTAACGTGCTGACCAACCTCGATCGACTTGTCCAGAACCCAACCGTCAAAGGGGGCATGCATACCGGATCGTTCAAGATCCAGTTCCGCCTGTCGATACATCACGCCAGCCATGTCGCGTGCGGCCATCAACTGTTCTTTTTGAGGATCGATCAATGCCAATTGATTTTCAAGTGCCTGGAGACGTTCGAGGCTGGCCAGATAGGCTTGCTCGGTTTTATCCAGCTGGGATTGAGCAATAACCTTTCTGTCAATGAGCTTTTTCAGGCGCAAATATTCATTTTTGGCCAGAGTGAGATCAGATTTGGCTATTTTCACCCGCGACCTAAGATTGACGAGTTCCTGATTCAAACGCTTGAGTTCCGCCTCAGACTGTTTAATTTGAACCCCACGCCGCTCGACTTCCAATTCATAGGTCCTTGGATCAATTTGAATCAGCCGGGTTCCCTTTTTTATGAACCCGCCTTCCTTGAAGGCGGCATCAATATCGACAATTTGTCCGCGAACTTGTGCTACCAGCTTTAGAGACTCGCGGGGCATTACCGTCCCAAATGACTCAACAACCATCTGGACGTCTTCGGCTTTGGCTGGAAAGACCTCCACCAGGCGCCCCTTTTCAACCGGCACCTGACGCTTTGCTTTAGGCCGCAAAATAACGAGGGTCACCGCAAACACAAGGGCAACAAGCAAAACGACCAAAAATCTTGCAGTTTTAAACAGCGCACCTTTTTTCATACAAACTATTTCCCGCTAACTTATCACGGATTCAAAAACCTATAGTAACATTGTCATCGTAACCTCAAACGTTATCTTAACGGAGGAAGCACGAATCTTATTAATAGACTATATTAATCTATTTTACAATCAAAAACTTCAGAAACAAAACTTTTTAGGAATCAAGTATAAGACTGCTGATTCCTAGGTATAGATAATTTCAAAAAAATAACCGCCTGCTCCGAACCGGAAACAGACGGCTATTTAGGCTCATATGGTCGTAATGAAGGAATCGAGCTTTGAAAAACCAGCGTTGATTTCACCTATAGGTGTGCCGTTTGCCTTCATTTTAATGATGAACAATTAGAATTCGGTGCATCAACGATCTATTTGCTTTCCTGGATCTTCTCCGTCAGCACAGGTACAAAATCGAGCAAATCTTGAACGACACCGACATCAGCTACCTGGAAAATGGGGGCTTTCGGATTCTTGTTGACGGCAACGATAAAAGGATTGCCCTTGAGCCCCCCCAGGTGCTGAAAGGAACCGCTGATCCCAAGCGCCAGGTAAACCTTGGGCTTGACCGTCTGACCTGAGGTGCCCACCTGGCGCGATTTTTCGAGCCATTTAGCATCCACAATCGGTCGTGAGCACGAAACCACGGCACTCATGGCCTCCGCCAGTTCCTCGGCAACTTCAATATTATCCTGATCTTCAATCCCTCGACCGACCGAAACGAGAACATCCTCTTTTGTAATATCAACATCACCTACTTCGGCTTCGACGACTTCAAGAAAGCGTCTGCCGACTGTAAGATCTCCGATCTCCGCAGATTTATCCACCACCTGACCGCCGACAGACCCGGATTCATTGGGTTGAAAAACACCCGGGCGAATATTGATGACGGCTCCGGCGGATACATCACAACTCAAATGGGTGCTGACCTGTCCGCTGTATTCCTGTCGAACCACTTTCAGATTGTCACCGTCCAATCCTTGAAAATCCACAACATCCGATACGAAGACCGAATCCATTTTAATCGAAAGCCCCGGGCCAAGGTCCATTCCGAACGTATCATGGGGAATGAGCACTACGGCATCCGCAGGCAAGACGTTCACAAGCAATTTACGAATGGCTTCGGCATTGGGGTAGGCCAGAGCTTCGTTATCAAATTTCCAGACTTCGTTATAGAATCCAGTCACTTCGTTGCTAACCTGATCTAGGTCGGATCCCGATCCGGTGACAATTGCCGTAGGCGAAGCATCCGGATTAATTTTTCCGGCCGCTATTACCAACTCTTGGGCGGTATCGTCAGCCTTACCTTCTTTATGGGTAATATACGCAAAAACCTGTCCAGCCATCATTTAATCCCTCCTTTGGCTCTTAAGAGTTCGATCAGTTTTTCAGCGACTTCTTCCATGCTGCCATCCAGTATCTCAGCACCTTCGCCGAGTTCAGGAACGAAATAGTCTAATCGTTTTACCCGGGCACCGGCACCTCCTACCGAATCAACGGCAATACCAAGATCGGATGCTCCCCAGACAGGAATTTCTAATGAAGCAACTTTGCGTATCCCTCGAATCCCGACATAACGCGGTTCGTTAATACCGGTCTGAATCGATAGCACGCAAGGAAGGTCAATCTCATTCAGTTCCTGATTACCGCCTTCGATTTCACGTCCAACTTTCAGTTTCTTGTCGTCCATAATTTCAATGAAATTGACAATAGACGCATAGGGCACATCCAGCATAGCGGCCAGCATCCCGCCGACCTGCCCGGCCCCGTCATCAGCCTGGGTACCGGTGAGGATCAAATCATAGTTTCCCTTTTCCACTGCCGCCTTCAGCAGAGTTGCAATCCCTTTACCGTCTGATCCTCTGAATGCATCATCGGATAATAAGATCCCATTATCGGCACCCATGGCCATTTCTCTTCTGACCACTTCTTCGGCGTCCTCATCGCCAACGGAAACAATGGTTACAGATCCACCCACTTTATCGACCATTTGTATGGCCTCTTCAACCGCATAGTTGTCCCATTCGTTCACCGAATAAACCAGATCATCACGGTCGATGTCGCTTCCATCACGGTTAACTTCGATCTCGTTCTCGGCCGTATCGGGAACTCGTTTCACGCACACTAGAATCTCCATAACATTCCCCCTAATTCATTTTATTGATTTTGGCATTTGGTGTTTGGGTTTTTCGCCACTAAATTCTCAAAATAATTATTATGACGACCAATAATTATGTTATCGTAACCAAGTGCTCTGCAACGAGTTCGCACAAATCAATGGCATCCATTTCCCCCTCCAATCCGGCAACTTTAATCGCATCTTCAATATTCACCAAACAGAAGGGACACGCGGTCACCATAACATTGGCCCCGGCTCGTTTGGCCATCTCAACCCGCAGCACCCCCATGCGTTGCTCTTCTTCAGGTTCATAAAACAACATCAGACCGCCGCCACCGCAGCAAAACGAGCGATCCCGACAATTGCCTTCCATTTCAATCCTTTTTAAACCAGGAATCGTATCTATGACGTCCCGAGGGTCATCATAAAGGCTGTTGTGCCGCCCCAGATAGCAGGGATCATGATAGACGTATAGCTTGTTTGTATCTTCGGCGGGTTTTAAGCGAATTTTCCCCGTTTTTACATTGCGCAAAATAGTCTGGCTGATATGCTGCACCGGCGGCAGGTCGTTATATTCTTTTTTCAACGCATTGTATGCGTGCGGATCAGCGGTGACAATGGTTTTGACTCCGGAATTTAGAATAGCAGCCGTATTGTGATCCTTTAAATCCTGGAAAAGCATTTCTTCGCCGAATCTTCGCACTTCGTGACCGCTGTCTTTCTCGGCTTGGCCTAGAATACCGAAATCAATGCCGGCCGCGTTGAGTATCCGGGCGGTTGCCCGGGCGATTTCCTGCATGCGATCATCGAATGACGAAATGCTGTCCACAAAATACAGCGTGTCTGCTGTTTCCTTTTTCTCCAGAATTTTTACGGGACAATCATCGCCGAGTTCTTTGGTCCAATCAGTTCGCTTTCTCTCCATTTTTCCCCAGGGATTGCCGCGCTTTTCAAGCGCACTCAGCGGTTTTTGGAGCGACTGGGGAACCGTACCATCGTCCACCATACCGCGCCGAAGATCCACAATCTTGTCTATGTATTCAATGCCCAAAGGACACTCCTGCTCGCAAGCGCCGCAAGTGGTGCAGGACCAGATTTCATCTTCACGGTAGATATCACCAATCAGCGGCTTTGACTCGCCACCATTGCTGCCGATCCACGGATAGTGCTTGAACGCGTAATCGCGCCCCTTAATCGAAATAAATCGCGGCGAAAGGGGACGGCTGACGGCATTGGCAGGACAGCGGTCGGAACACCTTCCACAATCAGCGCATGTGTAAAAATCGAGCATGTGCTTCCAGGTGAAATCTTCGAAAACCTTTACACCAAAGGATTCCAAATCGTCCAGCTTTTCATCGGCAACCCCGTAACGCACGGGTTTTACATTGCCTCTATCAAGACGCATGAAAAATACATTGAAGATGGACGTAATCACATGGAAGTGCTTGCCCATCGGCAAAAAACACAGAAAGAAGAAAAAGGTGATCTCATGGATAAAATAGGCGATCGAATGCAAACCCTGTAGTGCTGAAAGTGAGGTGCTCCGCAACACATGTTTGAAAAGCCATACCAGAGTTAACGGTGCTGCAAATTCCGCATGCAGTCCTTTTCGAATCTGGGCCGCTAAAAGGCTGGCTTCAAATAGGCTTTCGCTTATAACCAGAGTCGCAATAAGCCCCAGTACCACTAATGCCTCCCAGGTATGCTCGCGACCGTACTGAGGAGGAACTGCATATCGGGCGGGTTTGAATATCCCCCGTCGAATGGCAGCGATGATGACGGCAACGAGAACCCAGGTTGCCGCATAGTCCTTCAAAACGTTGTAGAAATCTCCGAAGGCACCGCTCATCCCCGGTAACTCAAAACCATCCACAAAGCCGATAACCACCAGCTGGGTGGAGCGGGCTCCAAGAATCAGAAACCCGGCAAAAAGAAAAATGTGGACGACACCTGCCAGCATGTAGCGGGGATGTCGCCACTGGGCCAGCCAAAATTTCAGGAGGAATTTTATCCTTTCCGGAATTCGGTTGAAGCGTTCATCAGGAGCGGCTTTAAGAAGCGGGGCAAGCCGCCGCACGATAATATAGGCAAATACTCCGACTCCGATAAGCGGTATCAAAATATAAACAAGTTTAGCGGGAATACCAAGAAACACAGCTGAAGCCGGAGAAATCAATGCAGGTTCCATACGTTTATCAGATCCTTAAAAATTTGCGTATTTTTGGCAATCTTTGTTTACTGGACATAAGCGCAAGGCGCTTCCATATCATGAATAGGCTATTCAGACAAGGCGGAGTTAAGTTCATGAATAACTCCGCTTTACGTCGGAGTCGAGTGCTGTCCGGTGCCCGCCCTATTTTCCGCCGAATGCATCCTCCGACATATCCACCGCAGCAGCATTGGCAGCAAGCACCACATCCATTTTGCCAAGAGTCACCGGTAAAACAGAATGCGTAAAAAATTCAGCATTTTTTAATTGACCTTCATAAAAGGCAGCGTCTCTCTTTTTGGCCCCGGCATCCAGCTTTTCAGCAGCGATCGTGGCCCGCCATAATAGCAGCCAGGACATCACCACATCTCCAGCCACTTCCATAAATGGATAGGCATTGGCAAAGGCGGCCATGACATCCGGCGACATGGCTGTTTTCCCCAAGTGCAAGGCGACCTCGCCCAATTTATTGACCGCCGCTTCCACCTTGTCAGCAAATCCTTCCGTCCGGGAATTTGTCCTGGCGGCGGCAATGGTATGTTGAATCTCACCCAATAGGTCCATGATGGTCTTGCCCTTATTCATGCCGAGCTTTCTACCCAGAAGGTCCATAGCTTGGATTCCATTGGTTCCCTCGTAAATCAACGTAATCCGGCAGTCCCGCAGGAGCTGTTCCATGGGATATTCTCTGATATAGCCGTAACCGCCGAAAATCTGCACCCCCATACTGCAGACTTCAAATGCCCTATCCGTGACATAGCCTTTGGCAATGGGAATTAACAAATCAACAATTCCCTGATACGTGGCTTTAACTTCCGGGTCTTCGCTAATTGCAGCGTTATCGCCGCACATTCCGATATAGTATAGAAGGCTCCGCATGCCTTCAACGTAGGCCTTCATCGTCAAAAGCATTCGTCGAACGTCCGGATGTTGGATGATCGGAACCGAGGGGGCGCTTTTATCCATAATTTGCAAGAGGTGTCGCCCTTGTATGCGTTGGCGTGCATAATTGACTGCGTGTATGTAAGATGCACTTGCGCATGCCAGCCCCTGAAGTCCCACCAGAAGGCGGGCTTCATTCATCATTAAAAACATGGCCCGCATGCCTTTATTTTCCTCACCCAGCAGTGTTCCCCTGCATTTGCCTTTGCTGCCGAGCGATAATGAGCAGGTTGCGTTGCCGTGGATTCCCATTTTTTCCTCAACCCCCGTGCAGACAACATCATTCGGCTCTCCCAGGCTGCCATCGTCGTTCACCCAGATCTTGGGCACCAAAAACAGGGATATCCCCTTGGTTCCTTCTGGAGCACCTTCAATGCGGGCTAGAACTGGATGAATAATGTTCTCCGCCAGATCATGGTCACCGGATGAAATAAAAATTTTGTTGCCCGTAATCGAATACGTCCCGTCACCATTTTTGACGGCAGTGGTGGTTAAGGCCCCGACATCGGAACCTGCTTCAGGCTCGGTCAGGAGCATCGTACCGGTCCATTCTCCGGAATACATTTTTTTGAGATAAAGCTTTTTTTGATTTTCGGTCCCGAAAGTGTCGACCAGCTTGCCGGCTCCGTGAGTTAACCCGGCATACATCATGAAAGCAAAGTTGGCACCATTAAAATAATCTCCGGCAGCCAGAGCAATCGTTCGAGGCATTCCCTGCCCGCCCCATTCCGGATCCTCCGACATCGCCAGCCATTCACCCTCATTAAAGTATTCCCAGGCTTTATGAAAGGATTCCGGAACGACTACCGCACCATTTTCAAACTGGGTTCCCTCCCGATCACCGTTTATCTGGGTCGGTAAAAGTTCCTTGATAGCCAAGTTACGAGCTTCAGATACTATTAGGTCAATAGTTTTTTTGTTGAATTCAGCAAATAGGTCATGCTTGCTCAGTTCCGCTACCTGCAACTGCTCATGAAGGACAAAATCAACATCTCTGCGATCTGCTATTTGTTGTGCCATATTAATACCTCTTTTAGTTGTGGTAATCTCTTAGTTGATAGTTGAATGAGCTCCGATACCTCTGATAAACAGGTCCACTAAAGGATCCGCCATGGAAACCAAATCATACGTGCCCTCTGAATGTATCCAGGTATTAATGACTTCATCCACGCCTCCCAGAACAAATCGCTTCACCAAGCCGACATACAAATCTTTACGAATGTTGCCCTCTTCCTGGCCTATTTCTACAATTTCTGAAATGATGTCGTGGTACATTTTGGACATCTGTCGAATCTGTTCTTCCACCAAGCGGCTATTCTGATGCGTTTCAACCTGATACACCACAGCCATGTCCCTGTCCCGTTGAAATTCGGCTAGGTGGCGGCGAATGAGATTTCGAAGCTTATCAAAGCTGTTATCCGCTTTGTCAACTTCCTCCCGAAACCGATCAAACACCAGCTTGGTTTTGTAGCTGAAAAAATTAACCAGGATGTCATTTTTGTTTTTGAAATATAGATAAATGGTACCATCCGCCACTCCGGCTTCCTTGGCGATCTGAGCAACCGTCGATTGATGAAATCCCTGCCGGGCAAATACCTTCACCGCAGCCTCAAGGATTCGATGATACTTGTCATTTTTGTTCTTCAATTGCTTTTGGATCTCCGATCACGATGGGCAAAATCCCGGATTATGAATGAATATTCATTCATATTACAAATTTGAAAAATTTATGTCAAGACCAAAATAATAGAATCGATATTTTTTTTACAATTTGTTTAATTTATTATAATAGATGACACTTATGCACCATTCAGGTTTAATCTCATTGCGGCTGTTGGGTCGCAATTACCATAATGAATAATCATTCATAAATAAAGGTTGAAAAAAATAGCGAATCCGACAAAAATAGACTGCCGGTCAGCCCGATTGCGAACATATAAAACCAGTGAAGGGATTTTAAAAAATGCGGGGATTCAATCTACCGTGGTTCAGTGCAGATCACATAATGCGAACAAACACCTCTGAAACCGCCAATAATTTGCCGAAACGCTCTTAAAAAAAACCTAAATTTAAGGATGATTAACCCAATGATAATAGAAAACAAAAATAATAAACTGGCTGTGACCTTGGCGGTCAGTATTGCAGTTTTTCTCGGCTGTAATGCCACCAATACAATCGATGACAACGCTGCTATTTCGAAACGCATTACCGAGATTATGTTCACGGAAAGTATTGATTCCTGGAACTGCACCATAAAAGGAAACCAAAGACTGACATTTACAGCAATAAATCGGGTGTCTCCCACAGGCGTATTGTTTCATTTTCCGGATACACATCTCGACCTCGTAAATGCAGTCCAAATTCCTCCAGATAGTGACATAATCAGGTCCATCGAAGCCAACGAAATCGTTGGTGATATGACAACGACGACGCGCATATTGATTGGCTTGAAGGTGGATAGACCATATGACTTATCCCCGGATGAAGCCGGCCTGAAGGTATCTTTTCCAAAGACAATCGTCTTTCCAAATGCTGTTGAAATGCAAAAGGAATTGGCAGAAAAAGACCGGGAATCCAGATTAGATAAATACATCGTACCGGTCGCGAACCAGTTAAATAAGGTAACGGCAACATCTTTCGAAAATAATATCATCGTCAATCTGGAGGCCGATGGAATCATAAAAAACTACAATTCATTTGCAATTGAAAATCCGGCTCGAATTGTATTTGACTTTTACAACCTCAAAAGCCCTCACAAAACAGAGCAAATAATTGCAGTTGAGTCAAAATGGGTAAAACAGATTCGCTATTTCACCTATCCGAACAAGATTAGATTGGTGCTCGACACCTATAACCGCTTTTTATCGAGATATTCTTCTTTTCCAGTTGATAGCGGCCTGATAATTTATATTGGCCAGAATCCCAAAACGCCTAATAACATGAGTTAACTATAGAAGCTTTTAAAATATATTTTCTGGTTGTATAGAATGTACAAGTGATATCGGATGTGGGAGCGACTTTCTAGCCGCGAAATCAAACGCCGCGGCTGGCCCGCAACGAACTCAGCCGAGTCGAAAGCCGCTCATACCGATAAGTTGGTTTAATGGTAACTTGGGCTTTTTAGATAACCAGAATTAAGATTAATTTAACTGTTATTGATCTTGCGTCTTCCGTAAGGACAGACATAAAGACACATTCCACAGACACCAAGTGCAGATGTTTTTTTCAGCTTGCTCAGATATTTTTCGCACTTGTGGGCATTATATCGAACTTCCCTTGGATCTTCTTCCCTAAATGGCTCGCCGGTAAACGCCTTTGCGGGGCAAATGTCTACGCATTCGTGACAATCTTTACAGCCGTCTTTCATCGGTTTTTTTGTGGCCTTCAAAGCGGCATCAGTAAGAACGCTACCCCATCTCACTCTTGGACCTACATTCGGAGTCACTAAAAGACAGCATTTGCCAATCCAACCGAGCCCTGCAAAACGTGTGGCCATTTTATGAGAAAAAATACCATAAAGCTCTTCATTGTATATAACCTCTTGAGTTGCTGGTATCGGCAGTGAACGGTTGCCTCCTTTTTGAATTACACTGCTTAATCGTGAAGCGATATGATCGAGGCGCTGATTGATGATGTTATAGGCGTGATGCTTATAATTTAGCGCAACATTACTTGAGAACCGATTCGGTTGTTGGTTCACTATGTCATGAGGTAAGGCAATTCCGAATGAAATGGCTTGAGGAAACTGTGCAGCTACTTTTTCCCAAAGTTTTTCTATGACCTCTTGAGCGGGTGATAAATCCGCAATCCCGAAAAAATCTGCTCCCAATTCTTCAGCCAGGTTTTTTAGTTTAGCTTTAAGTTCCATTTAATTTGTCTTCCAATATTAAAAATCTCTGGTTCGATGTCGCCAAAAATTCATTGTCACGTTTCAAATTCAAGTTTGATATAAAACCTCTATCGTTGGGTTACCCCAGTCGGTTTGTAAATGTCAAATCCAAATACCGAAAAGAGGTAAATCATGAATGTATCGCAGGCTTCAAAAATTTGGCTGGACTATCACCGTGCTCATTCAAGAAACAATACCATCCGGGCCTATGAATTTGCCATCTCGAAGTTTAACCAAAACTTTGCAAACCTAAAACTCCAGGAAGTTTCGACTGACGATGTCCTGGATTTTATGACTCAAATCACCGAGGGACAAAAACCGTAGACAAAGCGGATTCGTTTTTCCCACCTCACTGCCTTTTTCAATTTTATGAAAAATAACTTCGATTGCGATTTCAAAAATCCATGTGATTCTCCGATGCTGCGTAAATTATTCAGGCCGAAAGCAAGTGTTCATTGGGATAATCGAATACCATCAAAAATCAGAAACTTGAAAAGCAGAAAGTACCACCGGTGGCTGTAAACCGGAAATGATGATATCACAGATTTTAATAGCCTCTAATTTTATTGTCCATGTCAGGTTAACACTGTATTTTAAAAAAAAGTTTCAGTATGGCTAAGAACAATAACCATTATCCAAGTTGCGCCAATCTTCTCTGTGCTTTGGTTCTATATGCAAGTGGTTCTACTATAGCTCGATCCTCACTTGCATAGCTAATGAAAATGTCGGCCATAGTCTTTATCACCGAAACTCTTATAGCTTAAGATTGTCCGAAATTTTGTGAGGTCTTCGGGTTGTGTTTTCTTGCCTCTTGAAAACCAGCTTCAACTTTGCCCATTAACGCACTGTGACCACACCACTGATATTTCTTTAGTGCCTGTAAATCTTTTACAATCTTTGCCC
>WOR8_10000916_pt1 | contig 34661 bp, 27 predicted proteins | sample DeeMarSeWOR38_10_FD_19890 | JGI IMG/M metagenome (IMG submission 19890) | reverse complement strand
GCCGGCATCGTTCTGGACAACGTGGTCTTGTTTACTTACGGCAAAGAGCCGCGCATGCTGCCCTCGATGATGCCGGATGTATCGTATATCGTCGGTGATCTGATCATCATGCCCCTGCAGATCGCCATACCGGTGGTGGGTCTTCTGGCGGGCGCCAGCCTGCACCTTTATTCACGCTATACCAAGCAGGGCAGAGCCATGCGGGCCGTCGTCCAGAACCCGGATTCCTCACGGCTGGTCGGCATCAACGTCAGCACGATCATCGTCATATCCTTCGTGATATCCACTGTCTTTGCCGGCATTGCCGGTATTTTGATCGCCCCCCTGTTCAACGTGTCTTCCGACATGGGTACCCTTTTCGGAATCAAGGCTTTTGCCGTCGCCATCCTGGGCGGCATCACCAGCGCCTGGGGGGTTATGGTGGCCGGCATTCTGTACGGCATCATCGAAGCGCTCATCACGGCCCTGTTTGGCTCACCCTACACCCACATTCTCACGTTTACGATGGTCATTGTCGTACTGGCCATTATGCCCAATGGGCTTTTTGGCCGCGCAGAGGTGAAAAAAGTATGAAATCCCTCAAATTTATCGGCTACGCCGCGCTCATTCTGCTGCCGGCAGCTTACTGCTTTATCGGCAACGGCTATGAAATTCACATCCTGTCCACCGTCGGGCTGATCACCATGGTCGGCACCGGTCTCAACATCCTGATGGGGATGGTGGGCCAGGTTTCCCTCGGCCATGCCGGGTTCTATGCCATCGGCGCCTATACCAGCGCTATCCTCACGACCACCCACGGCATCAGCTTCTGGCTGGCTTTTCCGGCGGCCGGTATCCTGGCCGGACTGGTCGGCACGGTGCTGGCCCTGCCGGCCTTGCGCGTGAGAGGCCCCTACCTGGCCATGATCACCATCGCCTTCGGCTTTATTGTCGAGCACGGCGCCATCGAATGGCGCGCACTCACCGGCGGCGCCAACGGCCTGATGGGTATCCCGAAGCCAGCTGCCTTCGGATATACCTTTGATGAGCGGGGCGTGGCGCTTTTGATCATAGCGGTTACCGCCATAACGGTTTTGTTATTCGCGCGCCTGGCCAAAAGCCGGTGGGGGCTTGCCCTGCGGGCGGTGAAGGACTCGGAAGTGGCCTCCGAGTCGCTGGGGCTGAGCGTGGTGGCCATTCACACCATGGCATTTGCGCTGTCCGCGGTTTTCACGGGCCTGGCGGGTGCGCTCTTCGCCCCCCTGACCAGTTTTGTCAGCCCGGGCTCCTTTCCGTTTTTTCTATCGATCGAATTTTTGCTGGTTGTCATTGTCGGCGGCGCGGGCCTCGTTTTAGGGCCCCTGCTGGGAGCGATGGTTTTAGCCTTCCTGGCGGAATACCGGCTGCTGTTTTTCGGCAGCCTCCTGCTGGTTGTGATGTGGCTGACCCCGTCGGGTATCGCCGGTGCCATCCTGAATCGGTTTCGCCGTCCGGATTTGAGAACCGCTCAACCTGAAAAAAGCGATATTCTGGGCTATATTTCCCAGGGCGCCAAACCCCAGGACCTCACCATCGAGGACCTTTGTATCTCCTTTGGAGGGGTGTGTGCCCTGGAAAGCGTCGGTCTGAGGGCCCTGCCGGGTAAAGTGACCAGTATCATCGGTCCCAACGGCGCCGGCAAAACCACCGTTCTTAATCTTATGTGCGGCTTTTACAAACCGGATGACGGGTTGGTCAATCTGGGCGAAAAAAATTGTGCGCAATTGCCCCCCTATGCCATCGCGCGGGCCGGCATTGCCAGGACCTATCAGACAACCCAGCTGTTCGACAGCATGGCGGTCATGGACAACCTGCTCATCGCCCTGCGCCGCGGCCGGCTGGGTTCTGTATTGAGCTGCCTCTTCAAAGCGGAAAAAGACGACCACCTGAGGCGTACGGCTGAAAGTCTGCTGGCCTTCGTGGGCTACAGCGGTCCGATTTACAGCGCGGCGGGCGATCTGCCCCATGTTGACAAACGGCTGGTTGAAATTGCCCGTGCCCTGGCCATGCAGCCGCAGGTGCTGTTGCTCGATGAACCGGCCGCCGGGCTGGGGCACCAAGAGACCACCCGGGTAAGTGCCCTCATCAAGAAGATTGCAGAGACCGGGGTTACGGTGGTGCTGGTGGAACACCACATGAATCTGGTCATGAATATTTCAGACAACATCATGGTGCTGGATGCCGGCACATGTATTTCGACCGGGGAACCGGCCGTTGTCAGAAAGGACCCGGCCGTCTTGCGGGCTTACCTGGGCGAAAGCGGCGTTCAAGGCCGTCCGCGCACCGTCGCTCTGACCGGCCAGGAAGAAGAGGTGCTTTCCGTTACCAAACTCGGTGCGGCCTATGGCGTGGTGCCGGTTTTAAAGGATGTCGACCTCAATGTCAAAAAGGGTGAGTTCGTGGCGGTTTTGGGCGCCAATGGGGCCGGCAAGACCACCCTGATGCGTGCCATCAGCGGACTGCACCGGCCTGTCAAAGGCGCCGTCTTGCTGCTTGGCAGGGACATTACCGCCTTCGGGGCCCATCGCATTGCCGCGGAAAAGCTTTTTCTGGTGCCCGAAGGCCGTCAGGTATTTCCCGAGCTGACGGTGGTGGAAAATATCCGGCTGGGCGCCTACTGCCGCAAGGATTTCGATGCCGACAAAGAGGTCGGGGAAATGTTGGACCGGTTTCCAGCCCTGCGGGCGCGGCGAAACATCCGGGCGGGCCTGCTTTCCGGCGGTGAGCAACAAATGCTGGCGGTCGCCCGCGGGTTGATTGCCAAACCCCGGATTCTGCTGCTGGACGAACCCTCCCTCGGACTTGCGCCGGTGATCGTCAACACCCTTTTTTCCGTACTGGCGGATCTGCGCGACGAGGGGATCACGATTTTGCTGGTTGATCAAATGGCGGGGCTGGCGCTGTCGGTGGCCGACCGCGGCTACGTTCTCCAGTCCGGCACCGTTGTGCATGAAGGCCCTGCGGATAGCATGCAAAATGACCCCGAAATAGAAAAGGCCTACCTGGGCACGTTGGATTAAATAGCCGGGTGCATCGGACCGGCCTTGGTCCGCGCCGCTGGGCGGGAATTTATAATGCGATTGACAGGGTATCATTTAAGGAAAACAATATGACCAAGCCGCGAAAAGGAAAAAGAAACCAGGCGTTCTCCATTGAGCAGATTGTACCGGAGGCTGAAGGCTACCTCATCGTCGATCCCAAAAAATGCACGGGCTGCGGCAGCTGCATGCTGGCCTGCTCGCTGGCTCACGAGGGCAATGTCAATCCTGCCTTTTCCCGGATACAGATCATCAGCGACCCTTTGGGGTACTTTCCGGCGGACATCCAGATGGCGGTCTGCAAACAGTGTCTGTATCCCCAATGTCTGATCGTATGCCCCACCGATGCCCTTCATATCGACGCCGAACACATGAATGTCAGAAGAATAGACCGGGAAACGTGCATCGGCTGCCAGAAGTGCATGCATGCCTGCCCCTTTGTTCCCTCCAGAATATTTTTGGATGTCCAGCAGAAAAAGGCTTTTAAATGTGATCTGTGTAAGGCGCCGCCGTACCGGAAAAAAAAGAGCGGCCAGGCCTGCGTGGAAATTTGCCCGGTCAATGCAATCAAGTTTAGTGCCAAAACGCCTTCTCCGCTTGGAGAGAACGGCTATACCAAAAATTTGAGGGGCGACGGCTGGGAACAACTCGGGTTGCCGACGGATTAGGGGCAAGAATCATGTATGGTTTCACCGGAAAAATACTGCGTGTCGATTTGACCACTCAGAGCATTTCCACATTAAATACGGCGGATTATGAACAGTGGATCGGCGGGCATGGTATCGCCACTGCTGTTTTTTTTGACCTGATGCGAGACAAAATGGTCAGCGCCTTTGACCCGGAAAACAAATTGGTGCTGATGGCCGGGTTGTTTGCGGGCACGCTGGTCCCCGGCGCCTCCCGCGTCGAGATGGTCGGCATTCAATCCCAGAGCTATCCCTATGAATGGTTCGGCCGCAGCAGCATCGGCGGCCACTTTCCGGCCATGCTTAAATTCGCCGGATTTGACGGCATTGTCCTTGAGGGGGCGGCTGAAAATCCAACCTGGATCAACATCGTCGACGGCGAGGTAGAATTCAGGGATGCCGCCGGCATGTGGGGGCTGGACACCGAAGAAACCCAGCGCATGATTTTCAGCCAGGTATCCAATCAAATCAGCAAGCGCAAAGCTCCCCACGTCAGGACCGGCAATATGACCCAATGGCCGTGTGTGCTGACGATTGGACCGGCGGGAGAAAATCTGAGCCGCATCGCCTCGGTCCAGCACAGTGCCGGTCCCTCCTTTGGCCAGGGGGGGTTTGGCGGGATATGGGGCGCCAAGAAACTCAAAGCCATCAGCGTGTTCGGCACCGGGAGTGTGGCGGTTGCCGACCCGCAGAGGTTGCTGCAAGAAAGCATGCGGTTTCGCAAAAAATATGGCGCGGACTTCGACAACCCCACCATTAGCGACTGGCAGGAGTATATCACCTCCCATTTTGGCGGCCATCCGGGCAGAGGCGGCGCCATTTTCGATGATCAGCGCCGGGCCCATGGGTGTTACGGTTGCCATATGAATTGCAGGCCCAAAACATCAATCGGTATCGGCACCGGGGCCATCTGCAAAAAAGGCCGGTTCTATCAAAAATTTGAACTGGCCAAGCGCGGACGCGTGACCGCGATCTCGGGCAAAGCCACGAAACTATGCGATCGCCTGGGCATTAATGCCTATGTCATCGATGTGGATATCAACTACTTAAACGCCCTCAGGGAAAAGGGGATCCTGGGGCCCGGTAAAGAAATCGATACGGACCTTGACTTCGACATGCTGGGGGAAGCGGAATTCATCGAGGATTTTCTGCATAAAATTGCTCACCGCAAAGGCATTGGGGACTTTCTGGCGGAAGGAATCGTCAGGGCGGCCGCCAAATGGGGCCGGCTCGAAGAAGACCTGGCCAGCGGGACGCTGCCCGTTTTGCCCTGGGGCTATCCCATCCACTATGATCCCCGCACCGAAGTCTACTGGGGATATGCTTCGCTGGTTTCATCCCGGGATATCAATTGTCACGACTTCAACGCCATTTCATACTGGATACCCAATCTGGATGTTGCCGCCGGTAGACCGCCGGTGGTGTCCGCCGGGCGGGCCGCTGAAATAATTGCTGAAAAATGCAGTCCCTACAACGACCCCCTCATGATCGATTTCAGCGATGCCAATATGTATTCCATCCACATGGCCCGTACCACCGCCTGGCTGCTGCATTACTCATTGTTCTGGAAGCAGTCCTGCGGCCTTTGCGACAATGCCTTCGCCGATTTCATCAACCCCTACGCGCCCGACAATAAGGGTCTTACCCCCGAGGGGGAAATCGCCTTTTTCAAAGCGGTCACCGGTAAAAAAATGAGGTTTGAAGATTCGATGGAAATCGGCCGTAAAATTTTCACGCTGAACCGCGCCATCTGGACCCTTCAGGGGCGGCACAGAGATATGGAAACCCTTGCCGAGTATATGTACACGATTCCATCCGAGGGAATCGTGATGGTGGCGGGCCGGTCACCCAGCTACTTTATGCCGGTTCACGAAAACGGTCAGTGGGCCTACAAAAATGTCGTCCCCCGCAAGCTGGACCGCGATAAGGTTGAGGAATGGAAATCCATTTTCTATGAGCTGGAAGGCTGGGATGTGCAAACCGGCAGTCCCCTTCAAAGCACCCTCGAAGACATGGGCCTTCAACATGTTATAACGGCGCTTCAAAAAACCGATAAATTGTAAATGACCAGTTGAAAAGGAGATGCAAGATGGATCGTAAAGAAGCGATAGAATTGATTGAAAAATTTCTGGCCGCCAGCATGAGCGGTGACAAAGAAGGCTCCAGGGCGCTGGTGTCCCCTGACCTGGTATTCACCTTTACCGGCAAGCGTCGTTTCGAACGGGCAGAACAAACCGGCGAATTCAACGCCAAGCGCTATGCCAGCGTCAAAAAAGACATCACCGGATACGACGTCTGCACGGAAGAAGAGGGCCGCCTGGTTGTCTACTGCCTGGGCACACTTTACGGCGCCTGGCCGGACGGCACCCCCTTCGAGGGCAACCGCTTCATCGACCGCTTTGAGATCCGCAACGGGCGCATTGAAAAGATCGATGTGTGGAACGACAGCGCCGAATGGCTCCTGACCCGTGCCGGCCTCGCCGAAGATCAGGAATAACGGCCGACAGGATGTGCCGCCTCGAACAAATCCGGGGGGGCCTGGTCACCGGCAACTGATGCTGCCGCTCACCGGGGCGATTATGTTTTCGACCGGTTTTCTTCTGGTTTTCACGGATGCGCTGACGTTACCTTCTCAGTAGAGAGGGTTTGCACCTATCCGTCCCCAGCCGCAGGCCTTCGGCCATTTTTCAGTCATCTAGGCCCGGTTGCCGAACCTTACCCGAGAGGAGATACTACATGAAAGAAATCAGCGAATTAATTTTTCCGGACGATTTGAGATACAGCGATGATCACGAGTGGGTCAGCAAAGCCGACGAAGTGGTCCGGGTCGGCATCTCCGACTACGCCCAAGACCAGCTCGGAGACATTGTTTTTGTCGAGCTGCCCGATGTGGGTGAGACTTTCGAAAAAGGACAGGAGTTCGGAACGGTTGAATCCGTCAAGGCGGTCTCCGAGTTATACATGCCTGTGGGCGGCGAAATCACGGCAATCAACGCAGCCCTCGAGGATGGCCCTGAGCTGGTAAACAATGCGCCCTACTCCGGCGGCTGGATGGTGGAGGTACGGATGCAAGACCCCGCCGAGTACGATGCGCTCAAAGACCGCCAGGCCTACCTTGAAATGTTGAAAGGATAAGACGATGCGATATTTACCCCAGACCCATGAAGATATTGAAAAAATGCTTCAAGTTGTGGGTGTTGACAGCCTTGAAGACCTCTTTTCAAGTATCCCCGCAGATTGCCGGCGCAAGGAGGCGTTGAACCTGCCGGAAGCGCTGACCGAATGGGAGTTAAACCGCCACATGGAGGACGCCGCCGGCACCATGGGGTCCGCGCCGGGCTACAAGGTTTTTCTGGGGGCGGGGTCCTATAACCACCACATCCCTGAAATCGTGCGGCAGCTTTTGAACCGCTCCGAGGTTTATACGGCCTACACACCCTATCAGCCTGAAATCAGCCAGGGTACCCTCCAGGCGATCTATGAGTATCAGACACTGGTAAGCCGCCTCCTGGGCATGGAAGTCACCAACGCATCCATGTACGACGGTGCCTCGGCACTGGCTGAAGCGCTGCTGATGGCCGTCCGGGTCTCCCGTCGCAGAAAGGTCGCGGTATCCCGGGCCGTCCATCCCCTGTACCGCCGGGTGGTCCAGACCTATTTTGCCCCCACCGGCTACGAAGTCACCGAAATTCCCTTCCAGCCCGACGGCCGGACCGATCTTGCCCGGCTGGACAACCTGGATGAGCTGGCCGCGGTGGCCGTGCAGTCCCCCAACTTTTTCGGCTGCATCGAGGACCTGGAGGCGGTGGGCGCCAGAGTTCACTCCGACGATAAAACCCTCTTCGTCACCGCCTTCAGTGAGCCGATCGCCTACGGCATTTTAAAAAGGCCGGGCGATTGCGGTGCTGATATTGCGTGCGGTGAAGGGCAAAGCTTCGGGATTCCCCAGTCCTTTGGCGGACCCGGCCTCGGCATGTTCACCTCTCTGAAAAAATATGTGCGCAACATGCCCGGCCGCCTGATCGGCAAAACCGTGGACCGGGAGGGCCGTACGGGTTTCGTGCTCACCCTGGCCACCCGCGAGCAGCATATCCGCCGCGAGCGGGCAACGTCAAATATCTGCTCGAACCAGGGTTTATGCGCGACCGCCGCGGTAATGTACATGGCTGCCCTGGGCGGCACCGGGATTCGTGAGCTGGCCCAGTTGAACCATGACAAAGCCGCCTATTTGAAGTCGGCTTTGCAGGCGGCAGGCCTGGCGGCTCCTTTTCAAGCCCCCGTGTTTAACGAGTTTGTCGTGAAATTCCCGCCGGGATTCAAAGATACCCATGCACAGCTTCTCGAAAAAAAGATCGTGGCCGGATTGCCCCTGGCCCCGTACTACCCGGAGCTTGAAGATCACTATCTTTTTTGCGCCACTGAAACTGCCACCCGCGAAGACATGGATGCGCTGATCAAGGAGGTCATAAGATGAAAGAATTGACAGGCACAACCGGTCATATCTTTAACGAGCCGCTGCTGTGGGAAAAAGGCTCAACCGGCAGGATGGGCTATTCGCTTCCACGGCGGGATGTGGATACCGTCCCGGTGGCCAAAGCGCTTGCCGGAAATGGCCCGGACTTTCCGGATCTAAGCGAGCTGGATGTGGTGCGCCATTTTACACGCTTGTCGCAGTGGAACTTTGGCGTCGACAGCGGCATGTACCCGTTGGGATCCTGCACCATGAAGTATAATCCTAAAACCAATGAACGGCAGGCTTCCCTTCCCGGTTTTGCCGGCGCCCACCCCCTGCTGCCGGCACCGCTATCCCAGGGTGCCCTAAAACTGCTGTTTGACCTTGAACGGTATCTGGGTGAAGTCACCGGTCTGCCGGCGGTCAGCCTGCAGCCGGCCGCCGGGTCCCAGGGTGAACTGGCGGGCATGCTGATCTTTCATGCCTACCACCAGAGCCGGGGCCGACCCCGATCGAAAGTATTGATCCCTGATACGGCACATGGGACCAACCCCGCCAGCGGCGCCCTGTGCGGGTTTAAAGCCATACCCTTAAAATCCAACGAGCAGGGCGTTCTGTCGCCCGAAGCGGTGGCCGAGCTCATGGATGAAGACACCACCGGCATCATGATCACCAATCCCAACACCCTGGGATTATTTGAAGATAACATCAAAGAAGTTGCCCGAATCGTCCACGACAGAGGTGGCCTGGTTTACGGCGACGGTGCCAACATGAACGCCGCCATGGGTATCGTCAATATGGCGCAAACCGGCGTCGATGTGCTCCATTTGAACCTTCACAAGACATTTTCAACCCCCCATGGCGGCGGCGGCCCGGGAAGCGGACCGATTTGTGTGACCCGGGAATTGGAGAAATTCCTCCCCGTTCCCCGGGTGGTCAAAACCGAAGGAGGATATGAGCTTTGTGAAGACTATCCGGAATCGGTTGGCAAAGTTCACGCCTTTTACGGCAATTTCAGCGTCCTTATCAAGGCCTACTGCTACACCCGCAGCATGGGTCCCGACCTGAAAAAAGCCAGTCAGTACGCGGTCCTGAATGCCAATTATATCAGGGAAAGTCTCAAAGGGGTGTATCACCTGCCCTACGACCGGCCCTGCATGCACGAATGCGTGTTTACGGACGAAAACCAGAACAGGTTTAAGGTCACCACGCTGGACATCGCCAAGCGGCTCATGGATTATGGATTTCATCCCCCCACCGTTTATTTCCCATTGGTGGTAAGCGGTGCGATCATGATCGAGCCGACGGAGTCCGAATCCAGAGAAACCATAGATGAGTTTATCGCGGCAATGAAAAGCATTGCCAGAGAGGCCCAGGAGCAACCTGAGCTGCTGCACCAGGCACCCCAGAACCCGAAGGTGCAAAGACTGGATGAAACCCTGGCCGCGCGCACGCCCTGCCTGACGGATTAGGATAAAAAAACACGGCCGGCACCCGGATGCAATCGTCGACGGACCGGCCTGCGACGGTTTACACACGGTGTGGAGGATTAATATATGAGCGACGAATTGAAGCAAACTGTTTTTCACGATCGCCATCTGGCGCTGAATGCGACGATGGTTGATTTCGGCGGCTGGCATATGCCGGTTCAATACCAGAGTGGAATTTTACAGGAACACCTGGCAACCCGCAACCAGGCGGGCCTTTTCGACGTTTCCCATATGGGGCGCTTTATCATTTCCGGCCCCGGGGCCCTTGATTTTTTACAGCACGTGCTTTCCAACAATGCCGCCGGCCTGGAAGTCAACGAAAGCCAGTATACCATGATTCCCAATAAAAGCGGCGGCGCAGTGGATGATGCCTATCTTTACCGGTTTTTCGAGGATGAATATCTGCTGGTGGTCAACGCTTCCAACCGTGATAAAGACTGGCAGCACTTCCAGCAGGTCCTGGAGGCTTTTGACGGGGTACAACTGACCGATAAGACCGCTGAGCTGGCGATGATCAGCCTGCAGGGTCCGCAGGCCAAAGCCATTATGGAGGGTGTCATCGAGACGGGCCGTCTGCCCGAGCCCATGCGCAACCAGCTGTCCACGGCCACGATCAAGGGCACGCAGGTGCTTATCGCCAGAACCGGCTATACCGGCGAGCCCTTGTGTTTCGAGCTCTTTGTCACGCGCGCGGATGCGGTCGTGCTATGGGATCTGCTGTGTGAACGGGGCGCGGTGCCGATCGGTCTCGGGGCCAGGGACACCCTGCGCCTGGAAGCCGGTCTGCCCCTTTACGGTCATGAACTGGGGCTGGATCCCGAAGGCAACGAAATACCGATCTTTGCCTGTCCTTTGGCCCGCTTTGCCGTCAGCCTGTCACCCCTGAAGGCTGAATTTATAGGCAAAGCCGCCCTGAACCGTCAATTTGAAGCTTTTCAGAAAATCGTTAAAAGGGATTACAGCCGCATAGAGGATTTGCCGCGCATCATCATGCCGGTGGTTCTAACGGGCAAAGGCGTGGCACGGGCCGGCAACAAGGTTTTTGCAAACGGCCGGTGTGCGGGATTTGTCACCAGCGGAACCGTGGTGCCGTACTGGGAATTTGGCGGCGAGGGAATCGATTCCCGGATAACGAGCCAAACCGCGCGGCGCGCTATCACCCTGGCACTGCTCGACAGCCGCCTTGTCGAAGGCGACCGGGTCGAGGTCGAAATCAGGGGGAAACGGGTTGGCGGTATGATCGTGCCTTATTTTTTAAGAAGCGAGGCGCCGCCCTTTGCGCGCGCAATCGACCTGGCGGCCGGGACGCCGGCAGCCGACGGGGCCCCTACCGGCGAATCCTTCGTCGACAAGGTCAACACGCTGATCGCCAAGGCCATCACCAACACCCGCTGGCGACAGCAGGAGTGTATCAATCTGATTCCTTCGGAGCAGTCGCCGTCCGCCATCACCCGCATGCTGACCATCATGGACCCGGTGTGCCGCTACGGCGAGCACAAGGGGGTCAAAGCCTTTGAAGAGGCCGAGGTGTTTTACTACCAGGGCACCGATTTTATCGCGGAAGTCGAAGAATTGCTGGTGGCTGAGCTGCGCCAGTTCATGGACTGCAGCGTCGTCGAGACCCGGCCCATATCGGGGCAGATGGCCAACACGGCCGTTTTCAGCGCCATGGTCGATTATATAAACCGGGCTGATCGCAAAAGCGAACAGCGCCGCATCCAGAAGGTTTTTAACAACCATATTATCCGCGGCGGCCATCTGTCCGCCCAACCCATGGGCGCCCTGCGGGACTTTGTGGCCCGCGATCCCAAAACTGAAAAACCCGCCGTGGTTAATTTCCCCGTCCATGAGGAGAACCCCTACAAAATCGATGTCGCTGCCTGCGGTGAATTGCTCGAGCAACATCGGCCCGAACTGATCATTTTCGGTAAAAGCATGGTCCTGCACAAAGAACCGGTGCAGGAAATTCGCGCCACCGTAGATCAGCTGGGGTTGGACAGCGTCGTGTTATATGACATGGCCCATGTCCTTGGGCTCATCGGCCCCCATTTCCAGGAACCGTTTAAGGAAGGCGCCCACCTTGTTACCGGCTCCACCCACAAGACCTATTTCGGCCCCCAGCGCGGTATCGTCGGCGGCAATTATCAAAAATCCGATCCGGATTATGAATTGTGGGAGGCGATTGAACGGCGGGCCTTTCCCGGCAGCACCAGCAACCACCATTTGGGCACCCAGCTGGGCCTGCTGATGGCCGCATATGAAATGAACGCTTTTAAGGACGACTATCAGCAGAAAGTCATCGCCAACGCCAGGGCTTTCGCCCTGGCCCTGAAAGACTGTGGCCTTGACGTTGCCGGCGATCCCGGCATCGACTATACCGAGACCCATCAGGTGGTGGTCAGGGTTGGTTATGCCAGAGGAGCGGAAATTGCCCGGCGCCTGGAAGATAACAATATTATCCTGAACTATCAGGCGGCTCCGGACGAAGAGGGCTTCACCGCCTCCGGCGCACTGCGTATGGGCGTATCCGAGATGACCCGCTTCGGGATGGAAGCCGGCGATTTTCAGCAACTGGCCCAGCTAATGGCGGATGTGATCATCGGCCACAAGTCCCTTCAACAGGATGTGGCCAAATTCAGGAAGCGTTTCGGCACGCTGCGCTATTGTTTCGACCACGACCAAATAGAGACCTATTTGCAGGAAATCCAACGGCTGCTGCTGCCTTAATGGCCGCGGCCGCAGGCCTTCGGGTTTTCAAAAGGCCGCCACCGGTTGACCGCTTTGGTCGGGGACGTGACCGGCCGCCGGCCTGGAATCAAAGCGGCGGCGACACCGCTGTTGGATATGAACCTTAACACTTGGAATCTACCTGAATGATTGCAGGTGCACGACTGGAGGTATTCGGAATGGAACAAAAGAAATGGGAGACCCACAATCCGACCGGAAGCAGGCGCGTCATTGTCACCAAAATCCTGCCGGGTTCACTGTGGCTGGAGCGCCTGATCAAGGCTGATTGCAAGGTGGAAGTCTGCACTTCCACCGATGTCCTCAGCGTTGACGACATCAAGAGCGCTATCGGTCAGCAGTGCGATGCCGTCCTGGGGCAGCTGACCGAGGACTGGGGCGACGAGCTGTTTGGAACCCTTGAAGCAGCCGGCGGAACCGCCTACAGCAATGTGGCCGTGGGTTTCAACAATGTGGATGTCGATGCCGCCACCGGGCACGGAATCCCGGTGGGCAACACACCGGGGGTATTGACGGAAACCACGGCCCAGATGGCCGTGGCCCTGACCTTTGCGGCCGCCCGCCGCACCGGTGAGGCCGAGCGGTTTATGCGGGCCGGCAAATACAAGGGTTGGTTGATGACGCTCTTTCTGGGCGAGCTTCTGTGGCGCAAAACCGTGGGGGTTATCGGCGCCGGCCGCATCGGCGCCAACTATGCCCGCATGATGGTCGAAGGCCACAAAATGAATCTCGTCTACTATGACGTCTACCCCAACCAGGAGCTGGAAGACTATATCGCAGCTTACGGTGATTTTCTCAAATCCCGCGGGGAAGCGCCGGTTGCCTGCAAACGCGCTGACACCCTCGAAGACCTGTTGCGTGAAGCCGATTGCGTCAGCCTGCATACGGTGCTAGACGATTCCACCCACCATTTGATCAATGCCGAGCGCCTGGCGCTGATGAAGGAAAATGCCATCCTGGTCAACACCAGCCGCGGCCCGGTGGTGGATGAAGCCGCTCTGGTCGGGCATTGCCGACGGCACCCGGACTTCAGGGCCGCTCTGGACGTGTTCGAAGATGAACCGGCGATGAAGCCCGGGCTGGTTGACCTGGACAACGTCGTCATTGTCCCTCACATCGCCTCGGCTACCCGCTGGACCAGGGAGGGCATGGCCACCCTGGCCGCCAGCAATGTGGCCGCCCTGCTGAGGGGCTATCCGGTCTGGAATCAGCCGGATATTTTGCCGTTTTTGGAAGCCGATGCCCCCCGGGCCGCACCCAGTGTCGTCAATGCTGATGACCTAAAGTTGCCGATTTTTGGGAGTCGTTAAAATATCAAATCAGGTGAAATCCGACTGCCCGGATGAACCATTCAGCCACAAGCCATTTATCTAAGAAAGGAAAAAAAGATGATAGCAGAACGTGTTTCGCGTTTGGGCACCGAGACGGCTTTTCTCGTCTCAGCCGAGGCTGCGGCCTTTGCCGCCCAGGGAAATAAGGTTTATCCATTTCACCTGGGGGATATGAATCTTCCAACCCCATCCAACGTGCTCGAGGCCGGTATCAAAGCCATGCGGGACGGCCATACCAATTATTGCCCCAACGCCGGGGTGGCCCGGCTGCGGGAAGTTCTGGCCGATGACATCAGCGCCAGCCGCAAGGTTCCGTATTCCATGGAAAATGTGGCCATCCAGCCCGGCGGCAAACCCACCATCAGCAAATTTTTTCTGACCATGATGAACCCGGGAGACGAGGTGCTCTATCCCAACCCGGGCTATCCCATCTATGAGTCCCAGATCGAATTTCATGGCGGCAAAGCCGTGCCCTACGGCTACATCGAGAGTGAGGACAACTTCGAAATCGACACGGATATGCTGGCAGCCCAGATCACCCCGCGGACCAAACTGCTGGTGCTCAACGACCTGCAAAATCCCACCGGTGCGGAATGCTCGGATCAGGAACTGGCAAGGATTGCCGAACTGGTGCTCAAACACGATCTGTATGTTCTGTGCGACGAAGCGTATTTCGACATCCGCTACGCCGGAAAAAGCAAATCCCTGGTGGCGCTGCCCGGCATGCGCGAGCGCTGTGTTATTTTGCACACCTTTTCCAAAAAGTTTGCCATGACCGGCTGGCGTCTGGGAGCCACCATCGGCCCCAAAGAAATCATCGATGTCATCATCAAGCTCAATGTCAATGAAGAGTCCTGTTCCAATCATTTTGTCCAGTATGCCGCCATCGAGGGGTTGACCGGTGATCAGACCGAAACCCTGCAGCTGCTGGATACATTGAAAGAACGGCGCGATACGACCGTGGATTTGCTCAACAGCATCGAGGGCATTGGCTGCATTCGCCCCAATGCCACTTTTTATCTGTGGCCCAACGTCACCGGGGCGATGCAGAAAACAGGACTGACCGATTATAATGATTTCCGTCAAACCGTGCTGAAAGAAACCGGTGTGTCGTTCTGTACCCGTCTGCACTTTGGACGCCCCTTGGAAGGCGAACAAAACTATTATATCCGCATGGCCTACTCCGGTATCGATATTCCTGAAATCAAAGAGGGGCTGGCCAAATTTAAAAAATTCCTAGCGGGCTGATTTACAGGCCCACCCCGGATCGGCTGATACGGCCCGGATATCTTGGCCACCGTCATACTTGCCGCTGCCCGATTTGCGGGCGGCGGCAAGCTGTTGAAATGCCGTTACATGTCGATGCCACTTAAATGATCTGATGAATTTGAAAGGTTTGAGGGTAAGCGGCCGGCGGCTGCAAAGCGCGCTGGAAGAAATGGCCCGAATCGGTGCAACTGCGGGTGGTGGTGTCCAGCGCCTGGCGCTTGCCGATGAGGATAAGAAGGCCCGAGATCTCTTCGTCGACTGGCTGCAAGCATTAAAGCTTGAAATTGCCGTTGACGAAATGGGCAATATCTTCGGAACAAGGCCCGGCGCGCAGAAGGCTCTGCCGCCGGTGATGAGCGGATCCCATATCGACTCCCAGCCCAGGGGGGGACGATTTGACGGAATCTTGGGTGTCATGGGTACGCTTGAAGTCCTGCGCACCCTGGAAGAAAACAACATCTCCACCGCAAGACCGATCGCCATCGTGGCCTGGACGAGTGAAGAGGGCTGCCGTTTTACGCCCGCCATGCTGGGTTCCGGCGTTTGGACAGGGGCACTTGATAGAGACTGGGTGTACAACCGCACCGATTTAAGCGGCCGGCGCTTTGAGGATGAATTGATTCGCATCGGCTACAAGGGCACGGCGCCATGCAAAAAAGAGCCGGTCCACTGCTATTATGAGTATCACATCGAACAGGGCCCGGTTCTGGAACGGGAAGCCAAAACCATCGGTGTCCCCCGCGGCATTACTGGCCTGCACTGGTATGATATATATCTGGAGGGTGAGGCCAATCAGGCGGGTCCCACCCCCATGGCAGGACGCCGCGACGCCCTGGTGACTGCAGCCGAAATGATACTGAAGGTCAATGAGCTCCCGCAACGCATGGGCGGCAAGCTGGTTGCCACCGTCGGTGAAATCCAGAATTACCCCAATTCCCGCAACATCATCCCGGCGAAGGTTCACTTCACCGTCGACATCCGCTCCTGGGATGACCAGCATGCGATTAAAGCCTGGGATCTGCTCCGCAACGATTTTGAAGACATCGCCGCCAGCCGGGGATGCCCGATCAACATCGAGGAAACCTGGCGTGTGGCGCACGCGCCGTTTGACGAAAAGCGCGTGCAGCTGATTACGGATTGTGTCGCAAGCCTGGGCTATTCCTATCTGCCCATGGTCAGCGGAGCCGGGCACGACGCCAGCTATATGAGCCGGGTTTGTCCGACGGCCATGATATTTGTTCCCAGCATCGGCGGCCGCAGCCATGTCGAGGTTGAAAATACCAGGATGGAAGATTGCGCCGCCGGCGCCAACGTGCTGCTGCATGCCATCGTCCGCTCAGCGAATGAGATTTGACTGATATCGAATGCCCTAAAATTTGGCAAGCCGGTGCGGAAATCCGGGCAGCCAAGCAGGAAGATGAGATTCGACCCGTCAGAAGCGGGCTTTATGGGTGCCACAACCCCGGGGCTACCTGCAAGACGTTGCCCCATTTTCCCCCTTCCGCCCATTCGAGAATCTCTAATCCTTCACCACCGGCGCGTAAAAAAAGGAAAGATGAATTATTGACAGGAAAATTTGATTTGCCTAAAGTGTCCCAGCATTGTTAAGGCAGGTGGGTTGATCTGCCAAGGATCGGTCTGCCTGTTCGTAACCTCGGACAAGAGATTACGCCACTTGTTCAGAAATAACGATAAGGAGGAGAGGTATGTCCCTGCCATTGATACAAAACTACATCGACGGAGAGTGGGTCGAGTCCACCTCAACGACCTTCGGCGATGTTTGGAATCCGGCAACGGCCGAGAAAATCGCCCGGGTTGCCTACGGTACCACAGAAGATGTGGAGCGGGCGGTAAAGGCAGCCCAAGACGCTTATTGGGATTGGCGCACCACCCCGCCGTTGAGCCGCGCCCGCTACCTGTTCCGACTTAAGGAAGCCTTTGAGGAAAACTTCGAAGACATCGCCGCCGTGCTGACCACCGAGCAGGGCAAATGCATCGACGAGGCCCGGGGCGAGGTCCGGCGCATGATCGAAAACGTGGAGCACGCCACCGGCGTAACCACCCTGATGTGCGGCTACACCCTGGAAGATATCGCCACCGATATCGACTGCTACGGGCATCCGCAGCCCCTGGGGGTTTTTGCCGGCATCGCGCCCTATAACTTTCCCGCCATGGTGCCCTGGTGGTTTCTGCCCTACGCCCTTGTCACCGGTAACACCTATATCCTCAAACCCTCGGAACAGGTGCCCATGACCCAAACCAGGGTCTTTGAAATCATCGATGAGATCGGGTTCCCGGAGGGGGTCGTCAACATGGTTCACGGTTCCCGTGACGTGGTCAACGGCTTGCTGGACAACCCGGATATCGCGGGGGTTTCTTTCGTGGGTTCGACACCCACGGCTAAATATATCTACCGGCGCTGCGGTGAAACCGGCAAGCGGGTTCAGGCCCTGGGCGGTGCCAAAAATATCGTTGCGGTCATGCCGGATGCCAATATCGATGCCGCGATGCCCTCTTTGATCACCTCCTTTTTCGGCTGCAGCGGTCAGCGCTGCCTCTCCGGTGCGGTGCTCGTACCGGTGGGCGATGTGGCCGATGAGCTGATAGAAAAATTTACAGCCGCCGCTAAAATCATGAAAATCGGCAGCGGGCTGGACGAGTCAACGGGAATGGGCCCTGTGGTGAGCGCCGCGCATAGGGAAAGGGTGCTGGGATACATTGAAAAAGGCCTTGAAGAAGGTGCCGATCTGGTGATGGACGGACGCAACTTCGCGGTCGCTGAATATCCCAACGGTTTTTTCGTCGGCCCCACCCTTTTTGACAACGTCAAGCCGGACATGACGATCTGCCGGGAGGAAATTTTCGGCCCGGTGGTAAGCGTTGTAAGGGCCAGGGACCTGGATGAGGTCGTTGATTTGATCAACACCCGCGGCTTCGGCAATGCCGCCTGTATTTACACCAATAACGGTGCAACTGCGCGTGAGTTTAAATATCGCGTGCTGCCGAGCATGGTCGGCATCAATATCGGCATAGCCGCCCCCATGAGCTTCTTCCCGTTCGGCGGGGCCGGCAATTCCATGTTCGGTGATATCAAGGCCCATGGTCAGGAGATTTTTAAATTTTTCACGGATACCAAAGTGGTCATCCAGCGCTGGCTCTAAAACTGGTTTCAAGCTATTCATCTTTCGGCCGATGGCGGCGTTAGTCGTCGTCGAAAAATGCTCACGTACTGGTCGTACGCTGCGCGTTTTCTCCTCCTCTGGCCTTGCCATCAGCCGAAATCTAAACATCTTGAAACCAGTCCAAGTCAATTAAATAAAAGCGATTCTGTGGTCAAGATTTTTTGAAAAGGAGGGGATCGGAATGCCGCTTGAAAATTTCGGCAGTATTCTCAACTTTGCGGCGGAATTGGAAAAACAGGACCGGGACTTTTTTGCGGCGGCGGCCGGCAATCCGGCCTGTGCACCGTACAGGGAGGTGTTTGAACAATTTGCCGCGGATGCCGCTAAACATATCAAAACCGTTCTCCGAACCCGCCGGGAGAATGTGACCGAAATGATTCTTGAGCCCATCCGGGATTTTACCCGGGCGCCGTATTGTGAGGAATGTGTCGCCGTCGACAGGATGACGCTTGCTGAGGCCCTGGCCACGGCCAACCGGCGGGTTGACAGGGCCGAACGCTATTACAGCGAGGCCGCGGTGAAAATAAAGGCCCTGCCCGAGGTTGCCCGCGCTTTAAAAAATCTCGCAAAAAAACACAAGAAACACCGTGAGATCCTGGTATCAAAACAATGACCCAGCGGGCATGGGCTGAATAGTTACGCATAGGGGAGACTTCGAAGTGACCGACATAACCGAAAGGATCAAGGAACTGGCTGGGCATACTTACGGTCTGTGGGGCCGGCAGAACGCCTGGAAAACCCCGTTGCTGATTACCGATGCCGAGGGGGTTTATTTTATCGACCATACGGGCAAGCGCTATCTTGACTTCTCATCCCAGTTGATGTGTTCAAATCTCGGCCACAAGAACAAGGTTGTGATTGAAGCCATCATCAGGCAGGCTGAAAAGCTGCCTTACGTTGTTCCGGTGTTTGTCACCGAAATTCTCTTGGAGGCCGTCGATGCCCTGCGGTCGGTATTCCCGCCAGAGCTGAGCAAATTCCTGCTTACCAACAGCGGCGCAGCAGCCAATGAAGCCGCCTTGAAAATGGTGCGGCAGTTCCAGTTTCCGTCCTACAAGGTGATTTCCCGCTACCATTCTTATCACGGGGCGACTGCCGGCTGCCAGGCCTTCACCGGAGACCCGCGCCGCTGGTACTCTGAACTGGCCCGCACCGTGGTGGACGGCGTTGTCTTTGCGCCGGACTGCTACTGTTACCGTTGCCCTTTCGGCAGCGCCTATCCGGAATGCAACGTGCAATGCGCCCGCTACCTGGACTACGTCATCCGCGAAGAAGGCAATGTGGCAGCGGTCATAGTGGAGCCGGTTGTGGGCACCAACGGCAGGATGGTACCGCCCCCGGAATATTATCCGATTCTGCGCCAAATTTGTGATCAACATAACGTGCTGCTGATTGGCGACGAGGTCATGTCCGGCTTTTTCCGTACCGGCAAGGCCTTTGCCATTGAGCACTGGAATGTCCTGCCCGATATCATCACCACGGCCAAAGGGGCCAGTGCCGCCTACACGCCGGTGGCGATCACCGCCACGACGGAGAAAATTGCGGACTTTTTCGAAGAGGAAGTCTTCAGCCACGGCCACACCTTCTCCTACCATGCGTTGACGGCGGCCGGCATTCCGGCGGCGGTTTCCGAGCATGTTAAATTAATGGCAACGGGCCTGCCGCAAAAGGCCAGCGAACATTTGCGCACCGGACTGTATGCATTGGCCGACAGGCATATTTGCATTGGAGACGTCCGGGGCATCGGTCACTTCTGGGCCCTTGAAATTGTAAAAAACCGCACAACCAGGGAACCCTTCGATACCAAAGCGCATAAATTCAGCGGCAAGACCCTGATGACATCCCGGATCAGCGGCGACGCCATGCAAAACGGTCTCTATGTCTCACCCTGGTATGACACCCTGATTATCTCCCCGCCCCTGATCATTACCTTGGAACAAATCGACGAGGCCATCGCCATTCTCGACAAATCACTGAAAATTGCCGATAAGGAGGCGGTTGAAACCGATGTGGCGGCTTGCCGCAGCTGCGAATATGCCGGGAGTCTGTGAGAGTGTAATTCCCCTGCCCCCTTTTTGTAAAAGGGCAACTCAAACTCACTGGATGTCGTGTAAACTTACCAAATTTCATTTCATTTTAATAACAACAACTTACGAGTTGTTGCTTGACACAGCTTGGGGGGCTTTCTATAATTATTTACGATGGGCTTTTTAGAAATTGGACGGTTGCGAAGGAATTGCGCTGTAAATAAAACAGTTATCCGGGCATTTGACGCTTATGGCGATCATTAACTTGAAAAAAAGAGAAGTTGAGTGCAAGATCGTCTACTACGGCCCGGGCCGCTGCGGCAAGACGACCAACCTGGAGTATGTCTTCAGAAACAGCCGCCGGTTGATGACCGATGAAATGGTCTCGATCAAAACCAAAGGTGATCTGACCATTTTTTTTGATTTTGTCCCTATGGATGCCGGAAAAATTAAGGGGTGCGATGTCAGGTTTCAGCTCTACACCGTCCCGGGCCAGGTGAAATACAATTCCACCCGCAAACTAGTGTTAAAAGGGGTCGACGGCGTTGTTTTTGTCGCCGATTCCCTGAAAATCCGCCATGAAAAAAACATTCTCTCCCTGAAAAACCTTGCTGAAAACCTGAAAGGGTATGGCTTGAATATAATGACACTACCCCTGGTCATGCAGTGGAATAAAAGGGACCTGGCCGCCGAAGGCTTGCCCTTGATGACCATTGAAGAAATGGAGCATGCTTATAACCGCCAGCTCAAGGCGCCCTCCTTTCAAGCCAGCGCCATGACCGGCCAGGGCATCAATGACACCTTAAAAGCCTGCCTGGTGCAAACATTGAGGTCGCTGCGGAAGCAGGCCGGCTGGGAATGATTGGATTTGGTTAATTTGCACCTAGTTGTCTTTGGGGGGATTAATCAGGTCACTGACTTCCGGAAAGGTTTTTTCTAACTTCTTAAATTCCCGCTGGTAGCTTTTGCCCGATCCCATCATGACGCTGACGGGCTGCAGCTGCTCGATATTCTCACAGACAATTTTGATGGCGGCCGTAATCGGGATTGACAGCAGCGCGCCGATAATACCCCACAGCCAGCCCCAGAACAACAACGATAGCAATATAACCACCGGACTGAGATTCAGTTGATCCCCCAGAACTTTCGGCGCAATGCCGTTGCCGATGCTTAGCTGGATGGTCAACAGGGCAAAAAACGTGATCACGCCGGGCCAGAAGCTGGGATAAAACTGGACCAGGGCCAGCAGGATCGGCGGGATGGAGGCCGCAATGGAGCCGACGGTCGGAATAAAATTGAGGAAAAATGCCAAGGCGCCCCAGGTAACCGCAAAATCCACGCCGATTAATGAAAGGGCCAGCCACACCAGAAATCCGGTACCAAAACTGATGACAAATTGCCAGGACAGATAACGCCGGATCTGGGTGGTGATTGAATAGGTAATCTGGCTTAACTGGTTGGCGCGGTCATGGGAAAAGGATTTCAGGATCTTGTACTTAAAAAACGGTTTGCCCAGCAGGATAAAAAACAAGAAAATGACCACAAGCACCAGCTTGGAGGCAAAGGCGAAGATGGACCCGAACAGCGTCCCCAAAAAGCGATAGACATTCTGCCCCCAGTTGAAGTCGGCAAGAGGATCGGAACCGAGATTGAGCTGGCTGGCCAGGGTGGCGACCAACTCGGTCATGCGCGCATGATATCTGGGGTAAGCCTCGTAAAAAGCCGATATGCGCGAATACAGAAAGGTGCCCGACAAGTAGATAACGCCCACCAGGAAGATCAGGACGATGAACACCGCCAGGGTAGCGGGAACTTTGCGGTCGGTCATGAAGTTGACCACCGGGCCGATCAGGAAGGAAACCAGCCAGGCAATGATCAGTGGAAGGATGGCGGCCCCGGCATACTTGAGCACGACACCGACAGCCACCAGCACCAGGATGCCCAGGAAAATAAAGGAAATTTTATTCCGATCGAAATCTACCATGGCCAATTACGAGAAAAGATAAATTTTTGTTTGGTTGTTTTCAAATCCCGCCATGGCGGGACCAGCACCCGGTCACAACCGCGGAGTCAAACGCTCTGACGTGCTTTTGGCTTCCCCCCCCTAAGGGCGGGGAAGCACGCCCGGGGCGTGCAAGTCCACGCCACCCGCCCTGCGGGTGGTCGTTGACGCCTGCCGGATAAAGACAGTGCCGGTATGGAATTACTCTACGATCCCTAACTTGGATACCCTGATATTTCAACAAAAAAGTTTTTACAGGGGGATTATAAACAAAAATATCGGAAAGATCCAATTAAATAAACGTCCACGAAGTCTCAACGGCCGCAGTCCTCGGTAACCACATTTAAAAAGCCGGGAACCGTCCAGCCCCCAGCTGCCTTGCCGCCGATATGGACGGCCGGCACCCGGTTTGTCAAAGGGCGCCCGGCAAAAAATGGATCGATGTCGCGGCCGGGAGGGAGACTGGCTCCAAGGGCCTGCGCTATCTATTTTTCAGCACGGCAAGAATTGGGGGCAGTGCAGAGCCGGCCTTTTTCGGGACATGCATATCCGCTTCGGCAAAGGCCATTTCAGGATTGATTTCGATGGATCCTGTCTGAACACCTCGGCGGGCGCATATACCATGGGATCATATTTTTCCCACATACCCCCTCCCACAAGAACCGATTTATCGGGTGTCCGGTGGTTGGATCAGCGCATACCCGTGACTGATGGCCTTTTTGCCTTCCTGATTGATGACATCAAAATAAAAATTGCCGGCTGGATCAGGGTCTTTGCTGAAATAGGCCCTTATCTTAATTTCTGAGCCGGGCAACACCATGCCGGTAAAGCGGCAGTAGAGCTCTTTTAGCTTCAAGGGGTTGCCGCCCCCCTCCCGGTTGATCAATTCGCGGACTGTCAACGCCAGGGTGGCGGTGCCCTGCAAAATGATTCCGGGCAAACCGACCCGGTGAGCAAATTTTCTGGAGGTATGTATCGGAAAGACAATGTTGGCACATCCGTCGTAGACAAACGGCAGCAAGGGGTCTATCCAAATGCGCTGCTCCCATCTCAGCCCGGCCCCGGGCTCCCGGTCGGGTACTGCTGGAAGTGCACGGGTACCCTTGGCGCCATCAATGGATTGAACCCCGCGCAGCATGCCGCCGTTATATTCGGTGAACACCGGCTGATTATGTTGGTCCAGCGCCTCGAAGCAGATTACGATCTGGGTGCCGGCGCGATGCGGCATGATGGCCGCAACCCGGCCCCGTATGGAAAGGGACTGGCCCGGAACCAGCGGTCGGTGAAAACGGATGTGTTCGGTGTAATGCACCAGGGTTAACAGGACTTCCTGGGGAAAAGCATCGGTTTCGATAAATTCCGGCAGGTTTTCGATAATCGGCCAGGTAGCCGCTACGGCAAACATGGGCGGCGCAATGATTCCCTCCCGGCGCTCATCATCGAAATAATGAGGGTTGTCGTCATGAATGGCCGCGGCATAGTTCATGGTGTCACGCCATTGAAGGGTGCCGCGATATGGCTTTAAAATGGTGCCGACATAATCCGAGCTAATTTCCATAGCCGCTCGCTGGTTTCATTCGCTCCCGAACCGGGGTTTGCGTTTTTCGGAAAAAGCCCTTAATCCTTCCCGGCCGTCGGGATGATCGGCACACGCCTCCAGTGCCGCCCTTTCCATTTCGATTTGGGTTTCAAACGGGGTATGAAAAGAATCCGTGATGAGCCTTTTGGTCCAGGCAAAGGAGTTTAAAGATCGGCCGGCCAGATCCTGGGCAAGAACCACGGCCTCGGCAAGGGCCTGACCATCCGCAACCACTGTGGTGACCAATCCCCACTCCAAGGCCCGGGGAGCGGAAATCGGTTTGTCAAAGGCCGCAATTTCAAGGGCCCGGGCATAACCCACCAATCGGGGTAGGGTGAAGGTGCCGCCGCCGTCGATACATAATCCGGCGGATGTGTAGGCCTGGTTTAATACCGCAGACGCATCCATGACCCGGAAGTCGCAGGCCAGCGCCAGAGAGAATCCACCACCGGCGGCCACGCCGTTGATGGCCGCCACCACCGGCTTTTTCATTCTGCGAATTTCGACAATGGCCAGGTGAAACTGGGCCGCCAGGGTGTGAAAGGCCGCCGCGGGCCCATTGGAATGGGTGAGGGCCCACTTCAGATCCCCTCCGGCGCAAAAGGCCTTGCCCCTGCCGGTTATGATCACCGCCCGCACCCTGTCATCACGGGCCAGCGTCGTCAGTCGATTGGCCAGTTGAGAAACCATATCATAGTTGAAGGCATTGAAGGCTTCCGGCCGGTTCAGGGCAACTTCGGCAATGGCATCATGCTGTGTCAGCTCGACGGGTTCGCTCATGTAATCCACCTCTTTCTGGCAGCTTGCAGCTGTTCACTGGCGGCTGGTTTCCGGCTGCTGGCTGCTGCGAACTTCGGAACAGCAGTAGGGCAGCCCACAGTGGCTGCCATCTGAGGCCGGCACGGTGGCCGACCCTACTGTATACTCGATGCTCGCCGGTCAATGAAGCGGCGCGAGGCTCACGGCTCAAGGTCAAAAAGGACAAGGTCCTCTGCCTTGTGCCCTGCGCCGTGAGCCGTTCGCCCTAAACTTCCACCTCCAACCTTAGACCGTATACCAATAATTCCCAGCAACCAGGGTAGGCTCCGTAGCGCTAAAGCTCAATTTTGGTTCCCAGCACCTTCAGGAATTGGGCCAGCCAGGCTGGATGGGCCGGCCAGGCCGGTGCCGTCACCAAATTGCCGTCCACGTGGGCCTGGTCCACGGGGATGTCAACGAACTCTCCACCGGCCGTACTGACGTCCGGTCCAACTGCCGGATAAGCAGAGCAGCTCTTTCCCTTGAGCACCCCTGCGGCGGCCAGCACTTGTGCACCGTGGCAAATCGCTGCCATGGGTTTGCCGGCATCGGCAAAATGGCGTACGATATTCAAGACCTTCTCATCCAGACGGATGTATTCCGGTGCCCGTCCGCCGGGAATAATCAGGGCATCATAATTCTCAGCACGAATTTCATCAAAGGATGCATTTAAAGCAAAATTGTGACCCGGTTTTTCAGTGTAGGTCTGATCGCCCTCGAAATCATGAACCGCTGTGCGGACGGCTTCTCCGGCCTTTTTGCCCGGGCATACGGCATCGACCGAGTGACCGATCATCTGCAAGGCCTGAAAAGGCACCATGGTCTCATAATCTTCCACAAAATCGCCAACGATCATTAAAATTTTCTTGGCAGCCATTTTACCCCCCTTTCGCCCTGAGCGAATATGCTCAAGGCACCCATGCTGGTTGTTGAAGCTTGGTCGTTGGCTCCTGGTTGCTTGTGCCTGGTTTATAAGGAGGCACACGGCGCAGGGCTCCGACTCAAGGTTTAAAAAGGATAAAATCCTTTGGCCTTGCGCCCTGGGCCGTGCGCCCATGCCTTCCAGCTATAACCTTAGACCTTATACCTTTTTTCCAGGGACCAGCCGCCAGTGACAAGGAACCAGCCTATACGTCTTCCATCTTGAGCTCGGTTGTAATTTCCACGCACCCCTTGATGGTGCGTGCCACCGGGCAATAATCGATGTGAAATCCGTGGACCTTTACGGCGGTTTCACGTTGCTCCGGCTGTAATTTTAACTGATAGGTGACATGGATGCGTTTGATCACCATGACCTTGCCCTCCAGTTCAATTTCACCCTTAACGCTTGAGGATAAAAAACCTTCGCCGGCCGGAATTTTGCGCGCTTCCAGCGCGCCGCCGAATGTTCCGGTCAGTCAGCCGGCCGCCGCCGCCACCACGTAGTCCAGCGTTGTTGCCTGGGGCGCATGGACGTTGGGATCGACCCCGTAATGGGCCGCGATCTCAGAATGCACACCGAACAATACCGGCTCCTTAACCTGTGGCAAATAGGCGCGCCGCAGGGGTCCTTTAATCCGTTCAATCCTCGATTCAGACGTATAGACAACTTGATCGCTCATATTCACTCCTTTCCTCGCCTGCCAATGATTTAATGCCAGACAGCGACTAGACCTTGGGTAGCCGGATCTGAATAAAAAAATCGAATTGTTAGGCCACGGTCTCGGTTAGCAGGGACCCCCTGCTGGTGGAGATGATCCCGTCGACCACGTAGCCGCGGGTTACCGCCGCCCGCTGTCTCGCATCCGTCATGGGATACTTGCCGTACGTCTCGCGCACATCCAGGTAGTTCTTGATAACCAGCTGCTCATCTTCATCACCACCCCGGGCCAGTTCCCCGGCGGACAGGTTGCTGCGCTCCAGGGCCTCCGCCACACAGCTGTGCACATAGCCGGGCCGGTTGACATGGTTGTCCAGCAGCAAGGCGACCCCGTATTCCGAGGTGATCAGATCCGCCAACGAATAACCCCTGAGCTTGGAAGAGCTGGCAAAATAAAATTGCCTGATCCGATTGACGGCATGCCTTATCTGGGCGGCCTGAACTTCGATATCGGCACCCGCCCTGGCGAAGCGGTAGGCCCAGATATGCTCGCGCAGGATGGATTTGTCTGCTGATGATACGAGCTTATTGCCACGGTAACTGAACCAGCCGGTTTTATTACCCACATCGACCACATCCAGCCCGAACTGTCCCCAGTAATGCTGAAAATTATCCGGATAGCTGTCCTTTATGATTTTCAGCAGGACCGGCAGTTCGCCGGGTTTGCCGGCGCCACCCGCCGTCCATTGGAACATCCCGAAACTTATGAATTGATTGTCCCAGGTATTCACGGCGTCCAGGTTGCCTTCATTCTCGGAAGTTGCAAAAATGACATTCATTTCGGAATCGGTCAAATTTACTTCCTGCAGTTTGACACGATGATTGACAATATAATTTTCGGGCTCGTGTAAACCGACCCGATACAGCCCCTTGCGGTGCAAGCGGCCCACAAAAATCTTTTCGGGTCTGGCCATCATGGTTGCATATACCGCGTTGCCTTCGGTACTGATCCGAACCCGCTCCTTGCTGACGGCTTGGACACCTTCGGCGGTATTTACAACACTGGGAACTTCGGCTGCGGTCCCCGGCAGTTGCAGCCGTTGCCCGACCCGAATGCGGCCGGGGTTAACGATGCCGTTCAACTCGGCAATAACACGCCATTGGCCGGCCGAGCCCAATTTGCTGGTCGCGATTTTCGAAAGCGTATCACCCGGCTTAACAATATATTCAGCCATGATGCAATTCCCCCCGGGGGTTGCCTTTAACTGGCGACCAAATCCATTTCAGGTAAAAGTTAGTGGAGGACATAGTTCCGGTGCAGCCAGGCCGCATGGATAAAATGGCTGGCATCACAATTGGCCAGGGTTTTGTGGGCGGCTATATGGCTGCTGATCCGGTGGTACTGCCACGATTCCTCGTCGTACTTCACCCTTTTTGTCTTTCTGGGTGGCCTGAAAAAGCGCATTGCGCGATATGGCGCGCATCCACTGATCAATACGCTCCTGTTTTTTGCCTTCCTTGCGGATAATATCCTCAATGGCAGATTTGATACTGTTCCAGCCGCGCTCATCCGGTCGACCGTGTTCCGGATTGTCGACGAGAAAATCGACAAAAAAACCGTAAAGCAACTCACTGGCCTTGACAAAATCCTTGGGATTTTCTCTTCTCACCAACTCCCGGCCGTCCTCGGGGAGGTATTGCCATTTTAAATACGGTCGATCCGGATAAGTGGCCACCGCACCGTGGCCGACGGGTACTGTCTCAGCGAAGGTTCCGGCGATTCTTACCTTGAAGTTTTCAAATTTGTCACTGATGTATTTCAATATTCGTTGCGTGTGGGATCTGCGCGGGGTGACGGATTCAACCTTCACTTTGTTCCAGTCGCAACTCAGCCCGACGAAACCAAAATGCGCAAAGGTATCGGCGTACACATGCGCGGTGATGCCGGCCAGATGGGGTCCGTACGGCTGTGTTTTGTGGGCCAGAGCATAGATACCGTAAAAATGCATATCCAGTTGCATGGGTTGCTCCTTTCCTTTGGATTAACCGGGTTAATCATCTGACGCCTGAAACGATGACACACGCTTGAATCATTTCGAATGACTAGGATGCGATAAGATGCGTGAAAGGCCGATTCAAGAGATTGGGATACAGGTCTGAGACAGCGAAAATCAGCCGTACTGAAATCGGTAATATCGGATTCGGCAAAAATGTCAAGGAATTATTTGGATCGGTTTTTTCGGAGGCCTTCACAGACTGGACTTAAATGCTGCCAGCGATAAGACGTTGGCATAAGCCGATCCCAGCGCCGCCATGAAGGCACCATGGACCTGCCGGGCGGCAATGGTCCGGCCCCCGAATTCCAGAGCGCGCGTGGCGCAGGCATCCTCAATCACCTGGCATTTGAACCCGAGGTCAAAACCCGCCCGGACGGTGGCGTCAATACACATGTGGCTCATGGCGCCGCAGATCGCCAATTGCTCGACCTGGATTTTTTTTAGTTCTTCCAGAAGAACGGTATCACGAAAACTGTTGGGATAATGCTTTTGAACCACCGTCTCATCCGGGTGGGGCTTAATACAGTCGTGAATCGCAACGCCGGGGGTGTCCGGCAAAAAAAAGGTGGCGCCTTCACGGACGGATATATGCTGAATGTGAAAGGTCGGCCAGCCGTTATCCCTAAAAACGGCCAACAGCTCACGGGCCTTTCGACCCGCCGCTGAAATTCCCACCAGCTCCATCCGTCCCCCCGGAAAGTAATCGTTCTGTATATCAACCAGAACAAGGCCTGTCTTCATGGTGCCCTCCGTTTTGGGTATTGAGTAAATTCTGACTGGTCCGGATTAATCTACCAGTCGTGGCCGAACCGGTCAAGCCCGCTGCAACCAATTCGCTTGGCTGTTTACCCAGGCTTATATTTAATCCTTTTCTTTTTGAAATCAGGCGATATAATCTGGATTAATTTTCATCGAACGGTGTTGATAATATTGCTAGACGCTATCCAGACGAACCCGAAGCGTTGCTAAAATTTCCAAGGGTAAGATTTACAGGGAGAAATATGATGTTTAAACATTCGATGCGTCGATCTCTGGGCATAATGGCGGCCCTGGTTTTACTGATGACTGGCCTGGATCCTTCCACCGTCAACGGCCAGGATGCGCCTGCCGGAACTTCCGCCACACCGCCCGCGGCAACCGCGCAATCTGCCGCGGACCTGTCCATGGATAAACTCCAGTTGAAACGCAGCGAGGTGGAAGGATCTGAGAACTTGGGCGGTGCCGAGAAAGAAAATGCCATCAAAATACTCGACCGCGCCATCAGCTTTCGCAAATCGTTTGATGAATATGAGCAACAATCCAAAAACCTCTTGGAGCAGATAAATACGGCTCCGCAGAGAATCGCAACAATCAAATCCGAATTAATCCGACCCATTCGGCCGCCAGAAACAGGCACCGCCAAAACGGCCGGAAAAAGCACCCTCGAGCTTGCACAAGTGCTGCAGGAAGAAATTGCACAACTCGCTGTCGCCAAAGACGCCAAGACCGCCTGGTATGATCAAATCAGCAAGCTAAAGGAGCTCCTCGGGCACCTTCCCCAAAATATTGCCACTGCCAAAGGGCGCCTCAAAACAGTCGACCAAGAATTGCAGTCCCAAACCGATGGCCCTACCCCCGCTGTGGTAGCCGAATCCCGCCGCCTGATGCTGCTCGCAGAGCAACTCAAGCTGAAAGCCGAAATCAAATTAAACGAACAGCAACTGAACAGCCAGGAAATACTATTGTCCCTGGCAATGGCTGAGCATGAGCTGGCAACCAGGGAAGTAACCAGGCGTGAAGCCCTGGTCAAAGCCTGGCAGGCAGAGGTCACCGAGCAAGTACAGGAAGAGGCCGCCAAGGTGCGGCAGGATGCCGAAGAGGCCAGGGACAAAGCGCCCGAGTTGGCAACAGCGCTCAAGGATCAATACGACATCAACATTGCCCTCAGTGCGGAACTCGAAAAACTGGCCGAGCAGGCGACAGCCACCACCAGCGAACTCGATAAGGTTAACACTCAATTGAAGGAAATCGAGGAGGATTTTGCTCTGGCAACCGAAAGGGTCGAAAGCCTGGTGTTAACCGAGACCATCGGTATGGCCCTGCGCCGACAACGCCAGCTGCTTCCCAGCGTGGATAAGTATCAACGGGGATCGTACGAACGAAAACGGAAGATGAGTGAAATTCGAGAAATCCAGTACAGGCTGGAGCGCGAGCGCCGGGAGCTGACCGACGTGGAATCAAGGATCGACGAAATCATCGATTCACTGGTTTACCTGAAACCGGATACAGCCGAAAAGCTTAGACCCGAAGTCCGCGATATGCTAAACGACCGGCGAATGCTGCTGGCTAAACTGCAGGCCGGGTACAATCAGTACTTCAAAGCCCTGCAAAACCTGGAGTTTGCCGATCAGCAGCTGGTTGCGAGGGCCAAAGCGTATGCCGATTTTCTGGACGCCCATCTGGTTTGGATTCGGAGTTCCAGTATTATCAACCTGACCGACCTGAAAAATAGTCTTGCGGTTTCGCAGGAATTGCTGAACCCCGCCAACTGGAAGTTGTTTGCAGGCAACCTATACGATTCTTCCAGGGCTCAGACAGGCGAGTGGACATTGGGTTTGATTGTGATCGCCGTGTTTTTGTTCGGACGCAGACGGGCGCGCCGCAAGATTTCCCAGATAGCCGCAAAGGTCAAAATACCGCAAGAGGACCGTATTCTGCTGACCGTCTGGGTACTGGCACTAACCGCCTATTTGGCGGTGGGCTTTGCGGTTTTGATGTTTTTTCTGGGCTGGCAACTGCTGCATTTACCGGGGGCGCATGACTTTACCCGTGCCATTGCGAACGGATTGGTACCTGCCGCCGGATATTTGGTGGGGCTCAGATTTTTCTACCACCTTGTCCGGCGCAACGGCCTGGCCCACACTCATTTTCGATGGAATGATCAGATTCGGCATAGCTTGCGCCTGAACCTGTGGTGGTTTACGCCGGTCGAGATCCTAACCGCCTTTCTGGTCTATGCCATGGCGGCCGTCCAGGAAATTGAATTCGGGGATTCAATGGCCAAACTCGCATTGATCGTTCAGGTGCTCGCCCTCTCAGCTTTTTTCGGGCGCATTCTGAGATTCTCAGGGGGCGTCGTAACGGCCCTGTTAAAAAATTACCCTACCGGCTGGTTGGCGCGGCTGCGGTATATCTGGTGGCCGGTGGCCGTGGGATTGCCGCTGGTCCTGGCCGCCCTGGTGGCCGGCGGTTATTTTCTGTCAGCCTTGCAGCTGCGGGAGTACATTGGGATGACCGTAGCGTTGCTGATGAGCCTGATCGTGTTCAACAGCCTGGCGCTGCGCTGGCTGACCATCGCGCGTCAGAGGTTCGCACGGCGCGAAGCCCAGCGCAAGAGGGAAGCACAGCAGGACCGATGAAGACAAACCGCCGCCTCCCGCCGATCACGAAATCGGTCTGGCCGAAATCAGCGAGCAGACCCAATCATTGCTGCGAACCGTCATGTTTGTCCTCGTTGCCCTGGGATTATGGGCCATCTGGGAACCCGTTTTCCCGGCTTTTGGCATCTTGAATGACATCCACCTCTGGAGCTACAGCGGCACCGTCGACGGGGTGGCCACAGCGATACCCATCAGCCTCGCCAATCTCATCATGGCCATCGTGGTAATTGTCATCATGGTCATCGCCTCGCGCAATCTGCCGGGATTGCTCGAAATCACGGTTCTGAACCGCCTGCCCATGGACGCCGGGGCACGCTATGCCTTTACCAGTGTATGCCGCTATGCCATCACGGTCATCGGAATCATTCTGGCTTTCAACACCATCGGCTTTAAATGGTCGAGCGTCCAGTGGTTGATTGCCGCCCTGGGGGTCGGGCTCGGGTTCGGCTTGCAGGAAATCGTGGCCAATTTCATCTGCGGCCTGATTGTTTTGTTTGAAAGGCCCTTCAGGGTAGGAGATACGGTTACCATCGGCGAAGTCAGCGGTACGGTTTCGCGGATTCGGATCCGGGCCACCACCGTTTTGGACTGGGACCGCAAGGAGCTGATCGTTCCCAACAAGGAATTTATCACCGGCCGGCTGATCAACTGGTCCCTGTCGGACCCGATCTCGCGCTTTATCATCAGGGTCGGTATTGCCTATGGCTCCGACACCGAGCTGGCCGAAAAACTATTGTTGAAGGTACTCGATGAAAATCCCATGGTGCTCAAAGAGCCCAGACCGACCGCCTATTTTCTCGGCTTCGGGGACAACAGCCTCAATTTCGAGCTGCGCCTGTTTATCAACAATATCGACCATCGCCTGCCCGTCCAGCATGAAATTCACAAGGCCATCGACCGCGAGTTCCGCAAAGCAGGCATTGTCATTGCGTTTCCGCAGCGGGATGTCCATCTGGATGCCGACAGACCGCTTAAAGTTCAGGTCGTGCCGGATGGATCGAATCCATCCGATTGAGTCCCGCTGAGATAGGTTTTTTCGATATAATCAACTGCAAGCCTTTGACTGTCCCGTTGCCTGATTTCTGATGCGATCTGGGAGGCTCGGTCACGATACCCCGCTGTCCTGTCTGCCTCAGGCTGGTCAGAATCAGGGCCACGATCACGTGGGCATGGCCCCTGAGCATGGCGGTAAAGTCGCTGCCCAGCGCCTCAAAAGCGCAACCGCAGGTCTCAACCCAGGTCCCGTTCTCCCCGGGGGTGCCGCAATGACAGCCGTATGGCTCCGCCGAGTCAGGGCTCGCGCCAGGGCCATCAGCGGCTGAATGTCTCCCCGCGTTCCGCAGGTCGCAAGGACGATTTTCATTTTCAATCACAGACCGGAAGACAGCTGATGGTGCGTTTGGGGCTCATCAGGGATCCCGGGTTCAATAAGCAGGTGCCTTGGGATTCCTGTCGGTGGCAGGCGTGACAATCGCGTCATCGCCCCTGTTTTCTTCTGAGCGTAACGGATTGACCCTCAATTCCCCAGTTATCCGTGTCGACTTCTTCAATCACCACCACGGTGGTTTGGGGGTTTTTCCCCAGAATATCCGCCAGCAGTTTGGTTACGCCCTGGATCAGATCTTGCTTCTGCGCGGTGGTGGTTTCCTCTTTGGTTATTTTAATGTTCACAAATGGCATGGTATGCAGCCTCCAAATCGTCACCCTAAATTTGGTTAAAAGCCAATAAGTATAGTCTAAAGTTTATCGATCAGGGAGTATTGGAGTGGTGGCGTATTGGCGTATTGTAGAAAGATACTCAGCCGGACAGCATTACTCCAATACTCCGGTACTCCAACACTCCAGTATTTAGTAATCCCGGGCCCCGGCGCGCGCCATGCAGCCCACCACCAGGTGGTGAAACGGCCTGATCAAATTGAAATAGACCGGCCCGGTCCAGTGCAGGTAGTGCACAATGGTAACAAGATAATACCGCTTCAGACCGCTGGTCAACGGTTCGGCCAGGATGCCGACATAGGCTTTTAAGTGCTTGTCCGGGGGTGTTTCGGCAATCCAGTAATGGCCTTCTTTGGCCAATCGAACCGTAAAAAAAATGGCTTTCTCCCCGGGGGCAAAGGGGATCTGCGCGGGTTTTAGATCGGGAAGTTGTTCGGGCGCCTCATGTTTTACCAGACCCAGAACGCACACGATCAGGGTCCTGATGCGGTATAGCATCACCACCCACCACGGATGATAGGAAAATGATGCTGCGACAAAGGTTCGCAGATCATTCCGGCTTTCAATTGTCTTAACGTCAACGACATCGGCGCCTTGAAAAAAACGCTGCCATTCTTTGAATTGACGAATATCATCCATATCAGGATAGGTTCCGCTTGTCGGGGCGATCATATATAACCCGAATATCTGGCAATTCAGTTGTGTAGTAATGTACCCAGATATACATAAGGCTGAATCCGCCAGCAAAACCAGACGTAAATCTGGTGCACAATCGGTAGTGCCACGGAAAGCCAAAACCAGATATGGGTCGGTAGGCCAAGCATCCGGCCGGATCGAGCCCCCTCATCCTGGAACGCGCATACGCCCGGCAAAAGAAGAGCCAACGCCAGGAAATGATAGATCTGCTTATCGTATATATTCATCTTGAAAGGAGGACGGGGTTGCTTTTTTTAAAATTGACAGCGGCTATGTCTTTTGCGGCAACTTAAAGATCGGGGTATCTGCGCTGGCCGGCCCATGTCAGCCTTTTCGCGGCTGAAACATTCATCCCCGGCTCTGACCCGTCAGACCATCAAGGGGCAAGGGCCCGGTCCAATACTTCCAGGGCATGATCGATGTCATCCGAGCTGTTGTAAAGGTGCGGGGAAAACCGCACAAAGTCTGCCCGCGGAGAAACGATGACATCCTGTTGCCGCAACGAATCAACGAGACGGCGCGATGAAAAGCCTGCAAAACGCGCGCTGACAATAGGGCTGCACTCAGTGTCCTCAA
>WOR8_10002533_pt1 | contig 34704 bp, 26 predicted proteins | sample DeeMarSeWOR38_10_FD_19890 | JGI IMG/M metagenome (IMG submission 19890) | reverse complement strand
TGCCTTTTCGCTGTTATAGCCCTTATGCCGAAGGTAGCAATAAACTGGTTTCCAATAAGCCTTGAGAAAATCGCCAACCAAGGCCCTGCTGCCGGTACAATCTTTCGACGCTATTGATTCTATCACAGTCCAATGAGTGGCTCCGAATGTCCTCTGTCCTCCCCCGATGCTAGTATATTTGTCGGCCTTCATGGCAATCATTCCAATATCTCAGGTTTGGCTCTGCCACAGATACACAAAACCGAACTCACATCTCCGGCCGGAAATCTATTGATACAAAAGATGCTCTCGCTTGAGGCCGGAGCATGTTTAAAAGCCCATTTTACAGGAAAAATCCCCTTTTTGCAAGCTCCAACTGTTTTAATCCCATGAATTTTTGAAATTCCAGCAATATCCAGAATTTTATGCGTATGACCTTTTGAAACTGGATTCCTGGTATTAATTGCTCAAAAGAATAAAGACCAAAAACAGAAGAAAGGAGGTGAAGAGCCAATGAGCTGAAATATCATCTATCCGAATCGTGTAGATTATATTGATTGAGTAAAAATCCACGAGGGAATTCTATGACAATCATAGAATGTTATATTCAAAACAGGAGAATATCAAAATGAAAAGCATAATAATTACAAACCTAACTTCATTATATCCTTTGAAAAAAGGCCCATTCATTATTGTTCTTGCCGCTTCAGTTTTACTGACGTCTGCGAACGCTTTTGCTCAGGGAAGGCAGCTTGGTTTGAATATCCTTCTGAACAGCGAACTTACAGAGAATGTTATCGTTGAGCTTAATAAGCTTGGTATGGTTCTGAATGAATATCGGCAGATCGGCGCGCTCCACATTCGGGCCCCCGAGAACAATATTCCGGCGATTGAAGCGCTCTCATTTGTCGAGGCGGTTTCCCCAGACACCGAACGGTACGGCAGACCGGTCGACACAGTCCCCGTAGAGGATTTCACGGATGGATGGGGTACCTGGGATCTGGATGCAGTTGACGTCATCACTGATCCTCGGTTAAACATTCGCCAGGTAGACTTTAACGGGGCTGGTGTGTACGTTGCTGTAATCGATAGCGGCCTGGTGGATAGCTGGCGGCAATACTTCCCCCAGGAGCGAATAGCGACTGAATACGCTATTTGCTTTGGTGGGGGAGGAATGGAGCAAGGTAGAGTCTCCATTCAGCCAAACAAGTGGGAGCATGACCAGGATTCCCACGGCACGCACGTCACCAGCACCATCCTGGGATACAGTTTCTTTGGAATTCCAACAAATGGCGTGGCCCCTATGGCTACAATCATTCCGATCAAAGTGCTTAACCAGAAAGGTTGGTGCTGGTCTTCGGTAACTGCTCAAGGCATCCTATATGTAGCGGACCTTAAGGACGGCCCTCTTGCTGATTATCCCGTGGTGATCAATATGAGTATGGGCGGCCCGCAATTAGATGTGGTTGAGCAGGCTGCGATTGACTATGCTATCAGCAAAGGCATAATCATAGTCGCCTCAGCAGGCAATAATGGCCCGGACGGAATGGGTTACCCCGGCGCCTATGAACCGGTCATTTCCGTGGCTGCTTCCGGCTGGGTTTGGGAATGGATCCCAGTTCCAGTCCCACCGCCACCAGAAGCTCCAGATTATTTCTTGCCCTGGTGGTGGGGCAGAGATGTCATAGACCCAACTGATGCGGAAGACTTCTATATCGCTGATTGGTCCAGCCGTGAGCTACCCGGACAAGACCTGGACGTTGCTGCGCCCGGTTCCTGGGTAGTCGGCCCCTACCAGATGCAGAGTGGCTGGATAAGTTATTACTATCTCGGCGGAACATCAATGGCCAGCCCGCATGTGGCCGGTATAGTGGCACTTATGCTCCAGAAGAATCCTGGTCTGAGTACAACAGAAGCTGAAACGATACTCGAAGATAACGCGATCCATTTGGCACCCGGCACCAGGGAGATTGTTACCCCGTGGGGAACTATTGAAAATCCGTCCTGGGATGAGGACGCCACCGGAGCGGGTCTGGTTAGTGCTGTTGCAGCCTTATCTGCTATTTGACAGATAGAATTAGGTAAATCCTTTTAAGACAGCCCCCGAAGCAATAGGGGGCTGCCTTTATCCTTTCGAATCGAATGAAACATTACTCCTCAAAGCGTAATTGCTTAGGATCTTTTTTTGTCTTGGTCGAAATTCCTGCAATATCCGGAATTTTTTGCGTTTATTAGTGTGGAAGCAATAAAAGAAACATGAAAAAGTCAATTGCTCCCAAAGGAAACTGTTTCTCAAGGACCAAAAATTTATATAAATCTCTGCAATATCAGGTTTTTTTTGCGTTTGTTAGTATGGAGCCAAGCTCCTTCCGTGCTTAAAAGTTCATAGAAAAGTGGCGTTTGAAGCAAAATATATGACAAATTCCTGTTTATAAGAAAGAGAGGTTCACATGTTAAAACACATCACAATTAAATGGCATTTAAATATTTTGCTGGTATTAATGTCGGCTGGATTGTCCCTGGGCCAAACAGAAATACTCACAGCCAACAATATTATTGTGCCGCAAAGTCGCTCGTATGGCTTCTCTAAATCTGATGATCCCGCTATCGGGATTGTCGATGTTGAGGCATATATTGAGATTTCAGATGATATGACGGCGGAAACGACCTTAACCTTTAATCTTCGGAACATGTCGGCCACGGAACAATTCGCTCAATTGGTCGTTCCTATCCCAAATGATATTGCTATGCGGGATATTTACATAGCCCTGGAGGCTGAGCCCATGATTGCCCAGGTCTTCACTAGGGCTGAGGCAACCTTACTCCTTGGACAGATGGTCGTGGACGTCAATGACCCGGCCTTAATGGAATTTATAGATACTGCTCTGGTCATAAGTGATTCGTTTGACATCGCTGCCGGGGCCACCTCGACCGTGAGTCTGACTTATAAACAATCCCTTGTTATCAATGGAAACCGTGTGGATTATCTGCTGCCCCGTACCGAGTGGATCCTTTACAGGATACCCTGGGAAATCACAGTCAGAATCAACACCGGTCAAACCCTATCCGCTATCTATTCGCCCAGTCATAAGCTTGATATCCAAAGAGACGGCAGTAACAACGCAACCGTGACCACCATCAGCGAGTCTTCAACCATGGCCGGTCCGTTTCGGCTGTACTATCTGCTGGAAGAAGAGCAGGGATTCACGTGTTCGGTGCTGAATTATCCGGCAAGAGAGTTTGACGGTGGGTACTTTCTACTTATGGCGGGATTGCCCACCGAGCTGGTACGTGATGAGAATGATATCAAACGGGAATTGACACTGGTTCTGGATAGATCCGGCAGTATGAAGGGCATCAAGATTGAGCAGGTCAAGCAGGCGGCCCGCCTGGTTATAAGCGGATTGGCAGATGGTGAAGCCTTTAATCTAATCACCTATAACGCGGATATTGACATGTTCAATGATGAACCTCTAATCAAGAATCAATCCACCGTAGAAGCAGCCTTTAGCTATCTGGACACGATTGACGCTACCGGCAACACCAACCTGTACGGAGCACTCGAGACAGCCCTTTTGCAGGAGCCAACAGAAGATTTTTTGCCGCTGATTCTGTTTCTGACCGATGGCTTGCCCACGACGGGAGAAAGACGTGAGGTTCAGATTCGGGACCTGGTTCTTTCCTCGAATCCCTATTACAGACGTGTTTTCACCCTGGGTGTGGGTTATGATCTAAATGCCCCTCTATTGGACGGCCTGGCCGAATACTCCCTGGGGCAATCCATCTTTGTGGCACCTGAGGATGATGTTGAAGCCGCAATTTTAGATGTGTTCTCGACCATTTCTCAACCTTTGTTCACGGACATCACTGTCCATTCGGTTTCAGCCGAAGGGATTCCGGGCGAAAGGCGCGTCTACAATGTGCTGCCCTTTAACATTGACGATCAGTTCCAGGCTGACCAGTTGGTGCTAATTGGTGAGTATCTGGAGCAAGAACCCTTTTTGTTAGAGGTTCGTGGGAATTATCGCAATCAAGTGCAATCGTTCTTCTGCCCCGTTAACCCGCAGGAAGCAAGCCTGGAACATGGATTTATCCCTCGCCTGTGGTCCTCCCGATTCGCGGCACAGGTTATTAATGAGATACGGCAGATGGGTGCTGATCCTGAATTGACCAAATATAATGAGCGGCTGTGGGACCTCTCGGTAGCTATGGTCAATGTTTCTCTTACTTACGGAATATTGACCGAATACACTGCATACTTTGGTGATGGCAGTGTTGACCTGTTGAACTTCGGCGACCTGGTTTTTTATGGCTGGACGGATTTGTTTAATCGTGCGGTCAAAGCACGGGAAGGTATATCAGCAGTAAACCAAAGCCTTAATCTGGGAATTCTCAAATCACAAGAGGTGCTCAACCGGGACAATCTCTACCTGGATCGCAATATGAATGAAGTGAGAACCACTACCATTCAGCACATAAATGATGCTACCTTGTATTATAATTATAGCGAAGGCATCTGGATGGACAGCCAGCTCCTGCTGCCCCCGGAAGACCCGAATGCACCCGTTGAAATCGTCGTTGTCGAATTCGGTTCTCCGGAATTCATGGAACTGGCCGATAGACTGGCTTTACGAGGGCGCCAGGGTTGTCTGGGCATGCCTCAACATATCACCCTGTGGGAATCCGGAAATATTGTAAAAGTGAAAATGCCTGAATTGATAGCCATTCCAGCATGGTCTGAAAGCATCTGGCCCAGACGGACTATAACACCTGGAAGAAACTAGTGTCGATTCGGAGGAAGAAAAAATGAATAAACGAAACGGCTTTACATTAGTCGAACTTTTGATATTGATTGCGATAATTGTGCTGTTAGTCTTGATATTTCTGCCCTCACTGCAGAACGTTAAGCGACAGGCCGATTCGGCTTGCTGCCGATATAATCCCAGGAACGATATAATTATTTCTCCAATTGAGCTGGTACTTGTAAGCCCAGACTGTATATCAGGCAGGCCGACAATAGTTGGCAAGTTTCTGATCTGGGAACAGATTCCTGAAAATCCTTACCTTTACGGCAGCTACGGCCTGAACTTATGGATTTGCGACATCAGGGGCATATCCGACACGTGTTGGATATCGCATAATTGTATCAACCAGTCTGAAGATAATTCCAAAGATTTATAATTTTATAAATTCATATTAGAGGGACATGAAAATGAGAGGTAAAGCGAGTCTTGCAAGTCGGCTGCTGTGCGTGCTATTTCTGCTGCTTTTCTCACGCACAGCAGCCGCAGCCAGCGTCATCTACGTTGATGCCGACGCCTCCGGCGCCAATGACGGCTCAAGCTGGGAAAACGCCTACGTTTTTCTACAGGATGCCCTGGCCGATGCCGAGACAGCCGAAAAGCCAGTCGAAATCCGAGTGGCACAGGGTACCTACAAACCAAATGGAGGGATTATAGCCATACCAGAATTCGATTGGCGGACGTTATCATTCCAGCTTATCAATGGCGTTACTCTTAGAGGTGGCTATGCTGGCCTTGGTGCTACTGATCCAAATACGAGAGATATTTGCTTGAATGAGACGATTCTCTCCGGCGATCTGGTCGGCGATGATATAAGCTGGAATGAACTGCAGGAAATACGGGACACAAGTAATTACTACTTTAACACATCTACTTTTGACGAGCCTAATAGAGAAGACAACACATATCATGTAGTGATCGGCAGTAGCACAGATGTAACGGCGGTATTGGATGGTTTTACGATTACCGGTGGATGTGCTGCTGTTTTCGATTACAGTGGTGGCGGTATGTATAACGATGCCGGTAGCCCGACCATAGTAGACTGCACATTCACACGGAACCTGGCTTATTATTCTGGCGGTGGATTGTACTGTGAGAATAATAGTAATCCAACTCTCACAAATTGTACTGTCACGAAAAACTGGGCGTTATACGGCGGCGGTATGGACAATGAAGACAGTAATCCGTCACTAATCAACTGCACATTCACTGAAAATTTCTCCGATGTTCATTATGATGCAATCGTTGAGCTTGGTTATAGCACTGGTGGTGGAATGCACAACACTTACAGCAATCCAACACTAACTGATTGCACTTTCAGTGAGAACTCGGGTGACTGGTTGTTCGGTGACTCAGCAGGAGGAATGTTCAATTACCAGAGTAATCCGAACATGACCAACTGTATCTTCACTCGGAACACAGGAGGTCGTGGAGGAGGTATATATAACAAAGGAAGTAATCCTGCACTCACGAATTGCTTCTTTATCGGAAATTTAGCAACAGTAAATGGGTATATGGGTGAAGGTGGTGCAATCTTTAATGATTCGTTTAATTACATTGATCGTAGCTGGACGCTATACATAATTGACAGCAATCCGATCTTTACAAACTGTATTTTCACCGGCAATTTAGCAGAATATGGTGCTGGGATTTACAACATTGGAGGTACTGCTCTTGTAACAAATTGTACATTTGTTCAAAACTCAGCACAAAACGGAAGAGTTTTTGCTTGTAATTCTTCTGGAATATATAAGCCGAGCAAAGTCGAAGTATTCAACTGTATTCTCTGGGATGATGGTAATGAAATATGGAACAATGATGGTTCAATCATCAATGTGAATTATAATGACATGCAAGGTGGTCAAGTGAGTATTTTCGATCCCTGTGAAGTTGTTATTTGGGGTGAAGGGAATATCGATGTTGATCCGTTATTTATCAAGCTAGGTTATTGGATTAATGCAGATGATCCCAATATAGTTGCTGAGCCCAATGATCCAAATGCCGTCTGGGTTGATGGCGATTATCATTTGAAATCTCAAGCGGGCAGATGGGATCCAGTCAGCAAAAGCTGGGTATTTGATGATGTCACAAGCCCTTGTATAGATGCCGGCGATCCGAACAGCCCTGTTGCCTTTGAACCATTCCCTAACGGCAACAGAATCAACATGGGAGCCTATGGCGGAACGGCTGAGGCAAGTATGTCATTAATGATCATTGGAGATAATATAAGTACGGATCCCAACTGTGACTGATTTATTTTTAACGGTAAATTATTTGAAGGAGAATTATTATGTCTAAGAAATTGATTTATTTAATTTCCCTTGTATTAGTGCTGAGCCTGGCTGGCAAGGGATGGCCAAAAGCCTCGAATCCCGATCCGCGCGACGGCACCCTTTTTCCGGAAACATGGGTGACTCTTAGCTGGCAGCCGTCAGATCTCGCAACCTCTTTCGACATATACGTCGGCGAAAATTATGACGACGTGAAATACGGCACGGGGGGAACGTTCAGGGGTAACCAGAACATAATGTTTTTCATTCTCGGCTTCCCCGGATATCCTTATCCGGATGGTCTTGTTCCGGGGACAACTTATTACTGGCGGATCGATGAGATCAATAATCAACACCCGGACAGCCCGTGGATAGGAGATGTCTGGAGTTTTAAGATTACATCCAGCACGGCTTATGCTCCTGAACCCGCTGACGGCGCCGAGTTTGTAGAGCCCAATATGATTCTAAGCTGGGAGCCCGGTTTCGCCGCAAAATTACATTACGTAGTATTCGGCGAAAGTTTCGAGGAGGTTAGCAACGCGGCCATGGGTACCCCTTACGGTTCTACGACTTACAATCCAGGCTTCCTCGAATCCGGCAAGACCTACTACTGGCGGGTTGATGAGTTTGATGGTAAAACCACGCACAAAGGCGATGTCTGGAGCTTTACGGTTAGAGCGGGAGCACCACCAATTGGAGAGCGAGGTATTATCTACGTCGATGCGTTAGGCGGAGACGATAACAACGATGGATTGACATCACAAACTGCTTTCGCAACCATTCAGAAGGGTATCGATGTAGCAACCAATGGTTCAACCGTGTTGGTCGCTCCTGGAAGCTATGAAGAGAACATCATCATGAAAGAAGGCGTCCACCTTCGTGGATCCGGTCCCAGTGTCACGTTCATCTCCGGAGATGGAAAGCAGTTGCGTTCAACTCTTATTTTATGGGCTGTCATCTGGGCCGCTGACCACAGTATATTGGAAGGATTTACTATTACGGTTACCCCTCCAGAGAACTCTTCTAACCGCTATGCGGTGCAGGGATACACAGAGGATCGTAACGATCCGATTATCGCAAACAACGTGTTTATAGGCGGCTCGGGCAACTGCTTGATTAGTTTCTGGGGCGGCTCGCCAAGGATTGTCAACAACACGTTCTTCGACAATCAGCCCCTATACAGTCTGATTTCAGTCAATAATCACATGCGGTCCGGTATTCCTGTTGTGGCCAATAACATCTTCGCTAATAACCAGAGTCTTGATGTGGTGAGAGCTCACAATGGTGCTCAGCCCGAAGTGTCGTTCAATATGCTGTGGGACAACAGGATTAGGTATGAAGATTTCACGGGTTTCACATCTGGCTTCGGAAATAAATGGGAAAATCCCTGTTTTATTGACCCGGCCTCAGGGGATCTACGTTTATCACCGTCCTCACCAGCGATTGATGCGGGTGATAACGATTCAATTCTGCCTTTCTTGCCTGCTGACATGCCAGGCAATTCACGCATCGTTAATGGTACGATTGACATGGGCGCGTATGAATATGATGTGGCTCCTGCACAAAACGTCTATTACGTAGACGTGGTCAACGGTGTCAATGATAACAACGGACTGACGTCGCGAACAGCTTTCGCAACCATTCGCAAGGGTATCGATACAGCAGAGGATGGTGACACAGTTTTAGTCTATCCGGGATTGTATCTGGAAGAAATCAATTTCCTGGGTAAAGCTATAACAGTGCAGGGCGTTGCTGTAAGTCCTGCAGGCGTGCCTGTGTTCTGGAATCCCGGTGATTTTGCAGTTTCATTTTACTCCGGCGAAGGTCCCGACAGTATTCTGAAGAATTTCATCATCAAAGACAGCTTTATGGGTATTTTCATTGCCGATAGCTCTCCCACTATCAGTAATCTGACAATAGTGGGAAATAAGTACGGCATCGAAGCCTATGCCGATTCACAGCCGGACATAAGCAACACTATTCTCTGGAACAATACCGATGGCGACCTGTTCGGATGCCGGGCCATGTATAGCTGTGTAGAACGAGGGGGTGAAGGTAATATTACGGACAATCCGCTCTTCGTCAATCCCGACAACGGCGATTATCATCTTCGCTCGGCGCGGGGCCGATACTGGCCTCAGCACGATATATGGGTACTCGATAAAGTCACCAGCCCATGTGTCGATGCCGGCGATCCATACACCGGGGCGTTAAATGAGCCGATGCCCAACGGCGGCCGGATTAATATTGGTGCCTACGGCGGTACAACGGAAGCCAGCCTGTCACCGAGTGAACTATTGAGCCCTTTGTCTAAGAAAGCCTCGAATCCTTATCCTGCCGACGGAGCTGACTATATTGAGGGAAATGTCGTATCTTGGACCGCAGGCCTCAACGCCGTGTTCCACGATGTATACTTCAGCTCTAATGAAGATGCCGTTGCCAATGGCAATATATCCAATACGACCGGTACATATCGAGGCCGCCAGGCTGCCCCCAGCTATACGCCATTCGAAGGTTTTTGGAGTTGGAGAGATCCGTCCGTCTACTGGCGGATAGATGAAATCGATAGTGATGGTAATATAACAAAAGGTGACGTCTGGACATTTTCGATGAATCCTCCGCCATCGCCCACACCACCCAAAGGCAGGGCCTGCTTTCTTCCTGAGACACTTGCTTTAGTGGATGGCAAGCTAACTCATATCCGGAACGTCACTGCGAGCTGGACAATCGAATCAGTGCAGGAGCACGAAGGCACATTCATTTGTCGAGACATTGTTCTTGAAACCGGAAATATTATCAGTGTCGTTGACGCACACCGCTTTATGACTGACTCTGGACAGTGGGTCGCGGCACAGAACCTGACAACCGGCCTCAAATTGAAAACGCTGACCGGCACAGTCGGCATCAAGAGCATCACCACCAGAAGCTATACCGGCAAGGTTTACAATCTGAAAATCCATAACTCAGAGAAGTACATGGTGGGCAAAGATTCGGTAATCGTACGGGATTATTAAAGCGGCATCTCGGCACATGTCCGATATGCTAAAAAAGTGTATGCGGAGACACCAGGTTGGCGGAAGCGGCGTTTTCAACAACGCCGCTTCTTCCGACTGAAAGCCCCAATCGTTAATCGTTTTATCGACTGTATAACGCATCAGTTCCTCTCGCCGGAAATGGCCACGGCAAAACGGTAAAACTTCAAAACAAACCTTAAAAAGAGCTTGACTATTCTTTATATAGCTAATAATATGCTATATTGTTATTATTACAATGAGGCGACTATAAATTTCGCTGAAACGCTGACATTCGCAAGAGTTTATGAGAAGGAGTTGCAATGGCCTCTATTATCGTAACATCAGGAGAGCAAAAAGGCGAATATCTGCCGCTCGGCAGGCGTATAAACGTCATCGGAAGAGCCGAGGCACTTCCAATGCAGATACTGGACGATATGGTCTCCCGCAAACATTTACGAATATGGTACGATGAGAACACAAAGGAGCACTCCGCCGAAGATATGAAAAGTAAGCACGGAGTGATCATCAATAATAAAAAAATCAGCGAGATAACTACATTGAGAGAGGGTGATCAGATCCGCATCGGCCAAACAACACTCTTATACACCGAAAAAGACTTTGATGACAGAGAAAGTGCGCTATCACACTTCAAAAAGATAGGAGAGCGGCAGCGTCCCACAATGATCGAGTAAGAAACTGGGATGCCTTCACGGGCTTAAACAGATACTGGATTCAGACGTTCTCGCGAACGATTTTTGCACCGAGAGGATTTAATCTTTCTTCAATTCTTTCGTAGCCCCGGTCGATATGATAAACCCTGTTAATCGTCGTTGTCCCTTCGGCAGCCAACCCGGCCAGCACCAACGCCGCCGATGCCCGCAGGTCCGAAGCCATCACCGGAGCGGCGATGAGTTTCTTTACGCCGGCTACGATAACAGTCGGCCCCTCCTTGCGTAAATTCGCCGCCATGCGATTCAGTTCGGCAACGTGCATAAACCTATCCGGAAATACCTTTTCGATTACTACGCTGTTTCCTTCGGCAAGCGACAGCAGGGCCATAAACTGGGCCTGCAAATCGGTCGGGAAACCCGGATAAGGCTGCGTGGTAATCTCGGCGGTTTTGATCGGGCCAGAGCGGCTGACCACACAGCCGTCACCTTCGGCGTCGATTGAAACCCCTATATGTCTCAGCGCATCGACGACAGCCATCATATCACCGAGCCAGCAGTTCTGCAGCCGCAGCTCGCTTGCGGTTATCGCAGCGGCAGCGATAAAAGTCCCGGCCTCGATACGGTCCGGAAGAACCTGATAGCTGACCGGCTGTAACTGCTCGACCCCTTCGATTGTCAGTCGAGGCGAGCCGATACCCGTTATTTTCGCGCCCATTTTATTCAGACAGTTCGCAAGGTCCGCTATCTCCGGCTCACAGGCCGCCGATTCTATAACGGTTCGGCCCTTTGCCAGCGTCGCTGCCATCAATACGTTCGCCGTGCCGAGCACAGTCGAGCCGAAAGGCCCGCCCAGGAAAATATCTTTGCCCTTCAGGCCGTTCGGCGCTTCGGCGATTATATAACCGTTCTTAAGATGGATCTGTGCTCCGAGGGCTTTTAGCCCTTTGAGATGAAGATTGACGGGCCTGTCGCCGATAGCGCAGCCGCCCGGCATGGATACTTCCGCCCTGCCGCACCTCGCCAGCAACGGGCCAAGAATACAAATCCCCGCTCTCATCCTGCGAACGATCTCATATTCCCCGACCGGATTATCAATAACCGTCGAATCTATGCATAACTCGCCGTTCTGATCGCGGGTAATTTTACAGCCTAATTCCCCAAGTAATTCGCTGCATACGGAAATATCTGAAAGGCGAGGTACTGCTTTAAGAGTCGATATGCCGGGGGCTAAAATGGTCGCCGCCATAATCGGCAGCGAGGCATTTTTCGAGCCGTTTATACGAACGCTGCCGGAAAGTCGAACCGGTCCTTCAATGTGAAATACATCCATGCTTTGTTTTCCTTTGACAATTAGAGGCTCAAAACGGACAATTCATTAATTGTAAATATTCAACTGAAAAAGTCAATGGAATTCACTGATACCATAACTGCATTAGACACCATCTGGCTTGCAGGCTTGATATTATTAGCCTGCTGGCTGCTCGATACATCTCTGGGCACAAAAGCTCTGGCCGATTCGCAACCTCGGCGAAACAGCATGCCCCCCTATCTGCCCTTCGTTCCGCTGCTGCTCTGGTTCGGCGCGGTTTCTATGGCCGTAGCCCTGGTGCAAAAACTGACGCCGGGCCTGCAGGGCTGGCAAAAAATATTCACCGATAACCTGGTCATGAGCATCGGGGCGGTCGTAACAATAGCGGCAATGATGTTTCTGGCACATATTCATTTCGCCCGGCGATTAAAAGGATTCGGCCTGAACATTAAGACAATTTTCAAAGATTTTTTCATGGCAATTGTGAATCTATTAGCTGTCTGGCCGCTTATACTGGCCGCTGTCACCGTTACAATCTACTTTGCCAAACTGTTCACGGACCAGGATTACCAGATGCAGCAGCATCAGCAGCTCGAGATGATCACGGAATATCAACAGTTGCAGCTTAGAATCATGATTGTGTTTGTTGCCGTAGTCATTGCACCGCTGCTCGAGGAGATGATGTTTAGAGGATTCGTTCAGACGACGATCCGCTCTTTTATCAATATAAGAAACAGCGCCTGGCCGGCGATAGCGGCAAGCTCAGTATTCTTCGCTATGATGCACGCGGATCCCGGGCACTGGCCTTCATTGTTCATTTTAGGCGTATGCCTTGGCTATTCGTATGAAAAGAGCGGCTCTTTGCTCAGACCCATCTTCATACACCTGTTCTTCAACGCAATCAGTATCACTGGAACTCTGATTCAATAGCACCGGATTGCAAAATGTAACTTTCACAACAATGGAGATCATCATGCGGAGTAAAGAAAATTATCGCCATTTGGAAACCTTACCACAGCTGCTTTTGATTTCCGGCTTTTCTCTTTTTATCTTCTTCTTCGAAATGATTCATGCTGCCCAGGCAAATCATTTGCTCAAGTCCCCGGATGGAAATGTCGTTGTCGAATTCGACCTCAAAGATAATAATGAACGCACAGGCTGCCCGACTTACAACGTAAAGTATTACGACCACCTCATCATCGCCGATTCGCACCTTGGACTGGCACTCAAAAATGCTGCCCTGCTTCAAGCCGGCTTTGAAATCGTCGAAGTTTCACGAACCACTCACGACAGCACATATTCGCCCGTTTATGGCGAGCGAGAGATGATCCGGGACCATTACAATCAGCTCGTTGCCGAACTGAAAGAAAGCAACCCGCCCCACCGCCGGCTTGTTCTAACATTCCGTGCTTACAATGAAGGAGCGGCATTCTGTTATACCCTGCCCCGGCAGGATACGCTGAGCAATTTCGTAATCTCAGCAGAAAAAACTCAATTTCGTTTCACCAGCGACCACACAGCATACGCCGTTTATTCCGCCCAGGGCCAGTACAGCAAGGTTCCTCTCAGCCGGATTAAAAACAATTGTGAAAGGCCGCTGACTATCGAAATCGACGAAAGACTTTTCACAGCGGTTGCCGAGGCACGGTTAGTGGATTACGCGCGCATGAAGCTCTCACCTGTGCAGGACCAGCCGTTAACACTGGTCAGCTCGCTGCACGGCGAAGTTCACACCACAGCCCCAATGACGACGCCTTGGCGGGTAATTATGCTTGGCCGGAGCCCCGGAGAGCTGCTCGAACGCAATTACATGCTGCTGAACTTAAACGAGCCGTGTGCGATTGACGACACTTCCTGGATAAAGCCCGGCAAGGTTATTCGCGAAGTGACTTTAACCACTGCCGGCGGCATAGCATGCGTCGATTTCGCCGTCGAGCACAATCTGCAATACGTCGAATTCGACGCCGGCTGGTACGGCCACGAGTACAGCGACGATTCCGACGCTACTACCATCTCGGTCGATCCCAAACGCTCGAAAGGCCCGCTGGACCTGCACCACGTTATCGACTACGCAAAGAAGCGAGGCATCGGAATCATTCTCTACGTCAACCGCCGGGCGTTGGAAAAGCAGCTCGACGAAATTCTGCCGCTCTACGAAAAATGGGGCATCAAGGGTGTCAAGTACGGCTTCGTACAGGTCGGCTCACAGCAATGGACTGCATGGCTCCACGAGGCTGTTCGCAAAGCAGCACAGCATCATCTGATGGTCGATATTCACGATGAATACCGCCCTACCGGCTACAGCCGGACGTATCCGAATCTCATGACACAGGAGGGAATCGCTGGCGATGAGACCAAACCATCCAACAGCCTGACCTTGACAATTTTATTCACCCGGATGCTGGCTGGTGCGGCGGACAACACGATTTGCTACTATGACCAGCGGATCAAAGAAAATGCAAGCCACGCGTACCAGTTAGCCAAGAGCGTGTGCTTTTACAGTCCGTGGCAATTTCTCTACTGGTACGACCGCCCGGCCGCCTCCCCACGAAGGACCGGCGGGGCCGGCGGTAGCAGAAACGTCATCGGTGATGAGCCGGAGCTGGAATTTTTCGACCACGTTCCCATGGTCTGGGATGATACAAAAGTCCTTCACGGCAAAATCGGTCAGTATGCAATAATTGCCCGCCGATCCGGCGAAAACTGGTTTATAGGTTTCATGAACGGAGATAAGCCGCACACGTTTGCTGTTCCGCTAGACTTTTTGGAAAAGGACCAAAACTACATCGCTCACATCTACAGCGACGATCCGGCCGCACAGACAAGAACCCACGTAAAAATCAGCACTCGCAATGTCGATTCTTCGTCCGTCCTCAAAGTCGAACTGCCGCCTCGCCGCGGACAGGCAATCAGGATTTACCCCATGAGATAGGCGAAGCAGTTATCTCACGGGGTGAATGTTATGACTGGTTCCACTGTTCGATCAACTTCTGGATTTTACCCCGGTCGAAGTTTCTTGGTTGTCGATAATCCTGGTTCGCTTCGAGCTGCTCGATAGTCGGCGTTTCAGACGGCACTCCGTCAGCAGGAACTTTGGCCCCTGCAACCCAAACCAGGCTGTTGAGCACGAGTTTGCGGAAGTCATCGGATGCCCAGCTCCAGTGCCAGTGCCCACCGGTAAAGCCGAACCCTCTGCCGCCATCGGGCCTTTCATATGCCCATGCTACGTGCTCGGGCATGCCCATTCTCGCCCTTACGTGTTCGTTGGCGCCGTGGGCGTCGTTGCCCTTTCTGCGGGTGCTGTCAGGCGGAGTTGCGGTTAGTATCGGCGTGACATTCTTCATTCCATCGACGAATCGCATGTGATAGTACCACTCATCATCCATGAAGAAGGGCTTTACGCCGTGAGTAATCGGGTGCTCCGGTAGTTCTTTGAATTCGGCTTTCCAGTGCGGATTGACCGACCAGAACGTCTCGAAGTATCCGCCGATCCAGTCGAGCATATAATCACCCGGCTTGCCCTTGGGCACTTCGACCGCGTAATGGAGCATTGCAATACCGACGCCCTTTTTCGCCAGGGCATCGATTTGTTCGAGATGTCGCATGACAATATGTCCGCCGCCCCCGTCGCAGAATGCTACAACAGCATCGGCATTGTCACACGCGGTCGGGTCCCTGGGCCAGCCGTTCTGATAGACGGTTGCATAGATGCTGGGCATGTTTTCGTTTAGGCATTTTGCAAGGAGCAGGCAGCCGGCATTGTGCTCGTGGCTACTGTAGCCGTGGCTTTGAGGGCCGGCCATCAGAACGATTTTCTTCCTGCCCTGAAGCTTCGTACGTTTCATCTGGATGTCCTTGAACTGAACCGTCATGGGCGGGCCGGAGTGTAACTGCAGCGCCAGTACGCCGGACATTTCACGCTGGGCTTGCTCGTTGTCAATGACCTCAGCGGTGATTTGGCCGTTGACTTTCAGAACGATACGGTTGCCTTGAGCGATAATATGATAATCGTTCCAGTCACCCTTTTTGATATTGTTCATCAGAGCATCAGCATCGCCGAGCGGCGTATGGGTCATTTTGCCGTCTAAGCCGATAACAGTTTTCTGCCCACGCTCAGCAAGCATTCCCCGACCGAGTTCGTCATAGAGTGCCCCTGCGTATCGGCCGGCCAAGTCGATGTCCGCCTGATATCCGGCAGCATGGCCGTCTTCTTCGAACTTGCTGCGAATCTGGATACCGGAATTCGCAGACTCCGAGCCGCTTATACAGTATTTCAGTTTCAGCTCGAAATCGTCCAGCTCGCCGAGTTGCCAGACGAGAAACTGATTGCTCTTGCACGGATTCTGCTCGGTGGAGCGTGCTGTGATGGCCCCATCCTTTACAGACCAGTAACTCATCTCGGGGGATTTCCAGCCGTCGAGCGTTCGTCCGTCGAAGATGGCCTTGAAGCCGTCACCCTGGGCAGCGACATTCGCCGTAGCAAATCCCAGAATAACAACAAATACAAAACAGATTAGCTGCAAATGAAATCTGTTCATTTCAATTTCTCCATATCTTGTTAGCGTTGAGATTCTTCGGCTTCGCCTCAGAATGACATGGAAATAGATTTAGCGTAATCATTCTAAGGTTTTTTAATTTTTTCAGGCTGCGGCTTGCCACTGCTCTTTGATCAGTTTCAGGCCCTCGGTATAAACTTCTTCCGGACTGGCGGATAAATCGCGCCATACGCGGGTTGCCGCGGCCAGGTCCGGCAGTGCCCGTCCGAATGCTTCGATCATCAGCCAGCCATCGTAGCCGGCCGAACGCAGAGCTTTGAAAGTGCCCGTCCAGTTAACGTGTCCCTTGCCGGGCGTGCCGCGGTCGTTTTCGCTGATATGCACGTGCTTGATGATATCAATGTTAGGAGCGATGCATCCGACGGGGTCTTTCTCTTCGATGTGAGCATGGAACGTATCGAACAGAACGCCATAATTGGGCTTGTCGACGCGCTTCACAAAATCCGCCGTAGCGGCCATGGTATTGAGAAAATAGCACTCGAAACGATTGAGAAACTCCACCGCTAAAGTCACGTTGACTTTGGCGGCATAATCCGCGGCCTGCTGGTGCACCTCGGCAGCATGTTTCTTCTCCTCTTCGGTTGGGGCGGTGCCAGAAAAGACGCCAAGCGGCTGATAAAACGGTCCGCATAGAATATCCGAGCCCACCGCCTCCGAGCAATCAACCGCCCATTTGAGATGCTCAAGACCGGCCTTGCGGTGTTTGGCATCGGCACTGATGGGATTGTGCTCCTCGTCCGGGATGACCGTCACGGATGTGCAGCCGAGGCCGTTGTCCTTGATTGCCTTGCCGACCTTTTCAAAATGTGCGACGTCACCGCCGAAAAGCGGAATCTCTACACCATCAAAGCCCGCTTTCTTAAGCATTTTTAAACGCGGAAAATCTTCCTCGGTAACATGTCCGGTCCACAGCAACATATTAAATCCAGCTTTCATTCCAGTGTCTCCTTTTACTTTTTATGGTTAGTATTATTCTACAGGTTCAATTATCCGAAGGGTCCAGTCCAGCACACCACGCACAAGCATTGCGAAAGAGCCGGCCGACGTATGGGCTTTCAAATGCCTGAACATCGTGACCGAGCACGCTATGAAAGACCCTGCCCTTGCCATAGTTCAGCACAAAAGCCATCGGGTAATCCTTGTTGTCCACTTTCGAACGTGCGGTTGCCAGGATTTTGATCGGAGTCTGGCCGGTTAAGCACGTATAAAGCTCATCGACGGTCTCGAAGTCCGCCATTGCTTTCATTGCCGGGTGCTTATTGTCTACGATATTGACAGTAAATTTGCCGTGCGGATCGTGCCCGCGCAGATTTGGGTCCCACACACGTCCTGCAATTTTTACGCGCGCAGATTTGGGTCCCACACACGTCCTGCAATTTTTACGAATTCCGGCCACTCCTGAAACGCCCCGCAGGCGAAATGAACCAGCACCAGACCCATGCCGTTCCGTACGGCGTTTTTGAGATTGGCACGAGCCTTGGGACCGGGGTCAGGAACCTCCCAATCCATAAAGTGTGCTACAATTACGTCATAATCACCAAGCCCATCCTTTGCCAGGTCATTCGGATCTTCGGTGATTGTAACATTCAGTCTTTTGTCCGCGGCTATGGCTTTGGCAAGGACCGGCGCGGTCAGCTTCCACTTGTGCCCCGGGTAATCAATACCCGTAACTATCAGAACTTTCTTTTGGGGCGTTTTGCTTTGACTTTCCGCTGAGGCGGCATCGATTTGATTACAACCTGCTGCAAATAAAACGAATGCAATAAGTACCGCGACGTACCTCATGACCGTTCTCCTTGAAAACCATTCGAAATAGGGCCTATTCATGATTTAGGTACTATAAGCGTCGTATTAATGCCTGTCAAATTCTATTTCACAACGGAACAGTCGTTCGATGCAACAAGGCGGTTGCATATTTTGCCCGGATGTGATATAAAGGATCGCCGGTGATATATATGGAAATAACTGAACTAAAATCAACGATATCAGAACTGTCGGCCCGGGTGGATCAAATTCGGGACTGGCTTTGACTTGCCTAATAAAAAATCCCAGCTACAAAAACTTGAGAAGCAGATGTCTAAAGGTGGATTCTGGGATAATCCTGATTCTGCACGGTCGATCGTCTCAGAATTGAAAGCTCTCAAGTCGGTGATCGAGCCTGTGGAAGAAATGCAACGTGAAGTTGTAGATCTTCAGGAATTGTTCGATTTGGCAGCAGCCGAATCCGACCAAGACGAGCTTAGACAGTTGGAAGATGATTTGGACGCACTTGTCAAGAAATGCGAGCAGATTGAGCTTACAGGGCTACTATCCCGGCCGGAGGATATGAAGAACTGCTTCTTAAGTATCCACGCCGGAGCGGGAGGGACCGAAAGTTGCGACTGGGCAAGCATGTTGCTAAGAATGTACAGCCGGTATTTCGATGCTAATAAATACGATTACAAGGAGCTTGATATTACGCCGGGAGAAGAGGCGGGAATTCGCTCTATAACGCTGAGCGTAAGCGGGCCTTTCGCATTCGGCAAGCTCTCGTGCGAGACAGGAGTGCATCGGCTAGTACGCATAAGCCCTTTCGATGCGAATAAAAGACGGCATACAAGTTTTGCCGCTGTGGACTGCGTTCCGGAATTCGAGGACGATATCGATATCGAAATCAATGAAGACGACATCAGGATCGACTTCTATAGAGCCAGCGGCGCCGGCGGCCAGCACGTCAACAAAACCAGCTCTGCCGTGCGGATAACTCATGAGCCGACCGGCATAGTCGTGCAGTGTCAGAACGAAAGGAGCCAGCATAAAAACCGTTCCCAGGCAATGAAAATGCTCAAAGCAAAACTCTATATGCTTGAACAGCAAAAACGGGACGACCAGCTTGCACAACTGTACGGCAATAAGGGAGAGATAGCATGGGGTAATCAGATACGAAGCTATGTTCTGCAGCCTTACCAGATGGTCAAGGACCATCGAACCGACTTTCAGGTCGGTAACGTCGAAACAGTGCTGGATGGAGAAATCGAGGGATTTATCGAAAGCTATCTAAGACACAGAGCAAAAACAGGCGGCACAAAAAAACAGATTAAAAGTAAAGGCCCGTAGCAATGAAAGATATTATTAAAGTAGAAATTAAAACTCAGACAGTCGATTTGGCCAAGAACAAAACAGACATACTTGCAGTCGGATTGTTTTCAGACGCCAAGGAGCTTGATAAATTAAACAAAGAGCTTAATAAAAAACTCAATGGTGCGATAGAACGTTTGATGAAATTAGGTGATTTCAAGGCAAAAGAAGGAACCAATGCGGTTGTTTATGGCAATAATCAAATAAACGCAAAGAGAATTCTGCTTCTCGGCCTTGGTGAAAAACAAAAGTTAACACTGGATACCGTTCGCAACGCAGCGGCAAATGCTGCCAAAACTTCTGTTGAACTCAAAGCAAAAACGATGAGCCTAGCGCTGCACAATGCATTCGGCAGCCGGTTTGATCTATCCGATATAGGGCGGATCTGCGGTGAAGGGATATATTCCGGCAGCTTTCGCTATGACGAATTTATAACTGATAATGGAAACGGGCGACTTGGCTCGCTCAAAGTTGTACTGATCGACCCCGATTCGGCGAAATTACAAAAGCTTAAAAAAGGACTCTCAAAAGGGATAACTATCGGTAAGGCGCAAAGCTACGCCCGAACGCTTGCAAACCGGCCAGCCAACGTGGTAACACCAATCAAGATAGCTGCAGCAGCGAAAGAACTGGCCCGGGGCTCAAAGAGGCTCAACTGCACGGTTTTCGACGAAAAGCAGATGGCAGTAAAAGGAATGGGCGGAGTTCTCGCGGTCGGCTCAGGCTCACAAAACAAACCGAGATTCATCATTTTGAAATACAACCCTCCCGGCAAAGCAGCAAGCTCTCTACCGACGGTCGCACTTGTAGGAAAAGCAATTACGTTCGATTCAGGCGGAATCAGCATCAAGCCTTCCGCGAATATGGATGAAATGAAATTAGACAAATCCGGCGGTATCGCGGTACTGGGAGCCATGAAAGCCCTGGCTGAACTGGCCCCGCCGGTAAATGTGTATGGAATCGTACCCTCAGCGGAGAACATGCCGAGCGGAACAAGCTACCGGCCCGGCGATATTATTAATACGTTCAGCGGAAAAACCGTGGAGATCCAGAACACCGACGCCGAAGGAAGAATGATACTGTGCGACGCCATAAGCTACGCTGTCAAGCAGAAATGCGACGTAATTATTGACATCGCTACGCTTACGGGTGCGTGCGTTGTTGCACTCGGAAAGTATATGGCCGGACTTATGAGTAACGATGAAGAACTGCTAAGAGATTTACAGAAAGCGTCAGAGGTGAGCGGCGAAAAGGTCTGGCCCATGCCGAGCGGTGAAGAATATGCAAAAGAAATGAAGAGCAAAATCGCAGACCTGAAAAACATCGGCAGCAGATGGGGTGGAGCATGTACGGCAGCAGCTTTCTTAAGGCAGTTCGCAAGCGACACAAAATGGGCGCATCTTGATATTGCCGGAGTCTGGAATTTCGAAAAAACCACGGAATATACATCGGAGGGTGCAAGTGCTTTCGGCGTCAGGCTGCTGACTACTTACGTGACTGGTCTTAAGACCAAGAAAAAGTAATGAACCGTTGAAGAAGATATTCCAAAAATGAGCAAGAAAACCAAAAAAGTAGATACGGAAAGAATTGAGAACGCTGTAAGAGAAATATTGTTGGCAGTCGGTGAAGACATTAATCGCGAAGGGCTTAAGCGAACCCCTGAACGGGTGGGAAGGATGTACGCCGAACTTTTAGGAGGAATGCGCGAAGATCCAAAAGACCATCTTCGTAGTGTCTTTACCGAAAACTATGACGAAATTGTTCTGCTGCGCGATATTCCTTTCTACAGTATCTGCGAGCATCACTTAATGCCATTTATCGGTACAGCCGATGTTGCTTATGTACCGTCCGGCATGGTACTCGGAGTTAGCAAACTGGCACGTATTGTGGATTGTTTTGCCCGACGGCTCCAAACTCAGGAGGGACTGACGTTCCAAATCGCCGATTTTATAATGGACAGCTTACATCCGATGGGCGTAGCTGTCGTACTGGAAGCATCTCATAGCTGTATGACGATTCGCGGCATCAAAAAGCCCGGCTCGACAATGGTTACTTCGGCACTCCGCGGGATATTTATGAAGGACCCAAGAACCCGAAGCGAAGTCCTGAGCCTGATGCACAAGTAAAAGATACAGAACTATATGAACACTAATTAATACGTACTTGTGAATGGTGATTGGTGACTGGTGAATAGTAACTAATAACCAGTAATCAGTAACAAATTTGTTGTTAAAGGAGCGATTCGGCCGATGTTTAAACTCACCAGGCAGGTTCGGTTCTCAGTCAATCCATTCCTGGCCGAAGAGTGCCGAGGGTATAATTCATATGCATCCAAGCCGGCGGGCGAGGGATTATCAATATTTCTCGAATTGTCCGCCGAATTAACAGGCCCTATCGATCCGGCGACAGGATTCGTAGTCAACGTCAGCGAGATTGACAGGAACGTTCGCGAATTCGCAGTGCCGCTTTTTGCCGAACGAATAAAGCAGTGTTTTCGGCAGGCAAAACATATCGGACCACCTGAAATCGCTGAGCTTTTAAGCTCGGTTTGGAATCGATTAACCGACAAATTCGGGACGACAAAACTAAGCGAATTGTCTCTTAAACTCAATCCTTACAGGAAAATTGTTCTTAATTCAAAGGACTTAAATATGGTCTATTTTAGCGAGAAGTTCGAATTTGCAGCGATGCACAAACTCTGGAACGATGACTTTAGCGAACAGCAGAACATGGAGGTTTTTGGAAAATGCGCAAATCCCACCGGTCACGGACATAATTACATCGTCGAGGTAACAATACAAATGCCGACAGCCAGAAATGACTTTCGTATCGGCGATTTTGAAAAAATAGTGGACAATGAGCTTATAAAACTGGTCGATCATAAGAACTTGAACGCAGACGTTGAGAAGTTTGGCAAAAAAAATCCGACTGTCGAAAATATCGTATCTCTCGCATGGAACCAACTCATCGGCAAATTCGGCAAAGCAAAATTGCATCGTGTTACCATCTGGGAAACCGACAAAACATACTGCTCTTACGAGGATTAATGCGATAGGAACAACCGTCTTAGGAAAGTCACTGGCCAGTTCATGCCATCAGATTAGAGAAGTCGAATTTATAGGACCTTAAAGCTTTGTAGCCGCCTCATGCAAGACCGACCACAAGCACTTCCGAGATTGTCCATTCCACAAGGTCTGTCTCTTATTGATGTTATCGTCTTTCCTAAAGCTATGTTCTTTATTTGCCGATACTTATGGTATAATCGAACAGACCTTCAGCTGGAGCTAGTTGGACATCAGAATTAGCCGGCTTATCATCTGATTGATACGGTTCGATTACTAAGGAATATTTTTCCATAAAATAATTGGATTTAACAATGAGACTTCGCTTCCTTGATGCGCAGCCGACGGGGACGGAGTCCAATCAGATTCACTGTTGAACATTGTTCAGCAATAATTATCCTATATGCATTAAAATTGATCAGAAGGGACTTACATGAAAGCATTAGTAACTGGTGGGGCGGGTTTTATCGGGTCTCATTTGGCCGAACGGCTGCTTAAAGACGGCAATAATGTGGCCGTCATCGATAATCTGAGCACCGGTAGCCTCGAAAATATCGAAAGCTTTAGCAATCATTCCAGCTTCGAGTTTGTTAAAGGAGACATCCGCAATGTCGAGTTGATGGAACCTTTAGTCGAGCAAAGTGATGTGATTTTCCATCTGGCTGCCGCCGTCGGTGTAAGATTGATCGCCGAAGATCCCGTGCATACGATCGAAACTAATATTGGTGGTACTGAAATTGTGTTGAATATCGCCAATAAATTCGGCAGGAAAATCCTGATTGCCTCGAGTAGCGAAGTTTACGGTAAAAGCGAAGCGGTTCCCTTTCACGAAGATGATGATATCGTACTCGGCAGCACATGTTTATCCCGATGGTCATATGCTTGCACAAAAGCAGTGGACGAATTTCTGGGACTGGCTTTTCATCAACAATATGGGCTGGACGTGGTCATCTGCAGATTCTTTAATACTATCGGATCGAGGCAGACAGGCCTATACGGGATGGTCGTGCCCCGTTTTATTCAAATGGCGCTCAATGGCCAAACACTTCAAATATATGGAACAGGCAAGCAAACCAGATGTTTCTGTTACATAGCCGATCTTGTCGAGGCCGTTATCGGCTTGATGAATTACCGACAGGCATCCGGCAAAGTATTTAATATCGGTAATAATGAAGAAATTTCCATCGAAGAGCTGGCCGATAAGATTATGAAAATAACAGACAGCACAAGCAAAAAGGAGTTTGTGCCCTATGAGATTGCATACGGAAGGCCGATGGAAGATATGATGCGGCGTGTGCCGAGCCTCGAGCGTATCAAAAAGACAATCGGCTGGGAGCCAAAAACAAGTTTGGATGAAACCCTCAAATTGATAACCGAAAGTATAAAACAATCGTAGACTATTAAGAATGGACGTACGAACGAAATTACAACAGTGGGACTATTTGATAGTTACGGCTTCGAATGAAGCCCAGGCCCAGGCATACGAATTGCAGTTAAAAGTTAGAAAGAACCTGGGATTTCTTAGCAGCGTTCGCGATGTACTGGTTGTACCAGATCCTGGAGGAAAGCGAATCGGCAGCGGAGGCAGCACGCTTTACTGCTTAATAGAGGTTCTCAACCGACAGATCGGACAAAATTCTCAAGCCGGAGGTCCGGAAGACTGGGAGAAAATCCTAAAAAACCTGCGAATTCTCATTCTTCACGCCGGCGGTGATTCGAGGCGCCTTCCTGCTTACGGCCCATGTGGAAAGATATTTATTCCGATCCCATCTGAGAGTGACACCGCAATACCTTTGAGTTTGTTCGATCGGCAACTTCCGATATACCTAAAGTTACCGGAGCCGGCTAAATGTACCGGTCAGGTCGTGATAACATCGGGAGATGTGCTGCTCAGGTTCGAGCCGGCCGAAGTAAGATTTGCCGCCGATGGAATCACCGGATTATCCTGTTACGCTTCGCCTCAGCAGGCAAGCAGACACGGCGTCTTTTGCCCCGGACAGGAAGATAGGGTAAGGCTGTATCTGCAAAAGCCCTCAATAGCGAAGCAAAAAGAAAACGGAGCCATCGACACATACGCCCAAAGCTACCTCGATATCGGTGTTATGAACTTTGATTCGAATACCGCTGTTAAAATGCTGGAAGTTTTCGGCACATCTACTGACGAAAACGGCAAACTTGCTCTAAGCGGTGAAATGGGCCGGGCTGTCCTGGAGTGTGGACTGGATTTCTATCGCGAGATATGTTGTGCAATGGGCAGTGAAGCCTCGAAATCCGAACACGCCGAATCCGCAAAGAACAGCGGCTCAACGTGGAATAAACAACTGCTGGGTAAAATGTTTAAGGCCTTTTCATCAGTACCTTTCAGCATGAAACTTCTAAGGCATTGCGATTTCCTAGACTTCGGAACCAATAAAGCAATTATCAGCAGTGGCACGAAACTTCTGCAGGAAGATCGAGGAGTATCACATTTGCAGTCCTTCCTCGATATCAATAACGAGATAACCGAACTCGGTGTTGTCAAAGGAGCCTCTTCCTGGGTGGAGGGATGCCGAATCAACTCATCACTAACTTTGGGCGGCGAAAATGTTGTGGTCGGAGTTGATATTGATGAGCCGATTTCACTGGGCGCCAGGGCATGCCTCGATGTCATAAGAGGCCGGAACTCAAAAGGCCATCGTGTCTGGTTTATACGCTGTTACTATCTGGATGATACATTCAAGGAAAAGATAGAAGAAAGTAGCAGCTTCTGCGGCCTCGACCTGTTTGAATGGCTTAATGCTGTCGGTGCCCAGCCGGAAGACCTGTGGGACACAGATATACCGAACGGAAACCGGAGCATCTGGAATGCACGCTTTTTCCCAGCAGTGAAAACGCACTCACAATATAAAAGGTGGCTGTGGATGTTCGATCCCGCCGACGCCAGTGAAGAAGACTTTAAGGCATGGCAAAAGGCTGACAGATACAACCTCGAACAGATTTTATCTGTTGCCGACCAAAGCGAATTTTATAACCGGCGTCACAAAATTCGGGCGAAATCAATCCAGCAATCTCTTCGACAAATATTTCATCCACAAAGTGGTTTTTCAAGCTCCGAGCTGGCATACTTGCTGAACGACGCCGAAGATTTGAGCATGTGGATCTCTCATATTCTCACTGAAGCCCACTGGCATTTTAGAAACAGTGAGAATGGCGGATCAGAATCCCTCGTATTTCCACGTATCATTCATACGCTGGGTTCGGCGCTGGTTGAGCTTTACGAAAATACCGATGCTCCGCTGTCAAAAGCCCTGCCGGGATTGAAGCAACTGCTTAGCTCGGCACAGCGCCACTGGCTGGTGTCTCTGGGGCTGGATTTGAATACGAAGTTGTCCGTTGTTCAATGGGCGCGCCGCGCACAAAGCAATGCATTCAAAAGTTTAGAAAAAGCTATCGTGGGCGGCGGCTCCAAGCAGAATATTAAACCTCGGAGCGTTTTACGAAGCGATGAAATCGTATGGGCACGGGCGCCGGCACGTCTCGATGTCGGAGGGGGCTGGACGGACACACCACCTTACTCGCTCGAATACGGTGGTTGTGTCATAAACGCCGCAGTCAATCTCAACGGCCAGCCGCCTATCCAGGCGTATGCCCGGGTCATTGACAAACCGGTCATTCGCATCAGCTCAATCGACCAGGGAGCACGGACCGAGATTACCAGCTTCGACGAGCTTCTGGATTATCGAAAAGCGACCAGCAGCTTCGCCCTTGCAAAAGCCGCTCTGGCCCTCTCTGGCTTGTCATCCAAAAGCGTCAGTAAAAACACAAGCTTAAAAAAAGCGTTGGAGCAGTTCGGCGGAGGAATTGAGCTAACTACACTTGCTGCGATTCCGAAAGGCAGCGGCCTGGGCACATCGAGCATTATGGGAGCGGTGATTCTTGCGGCGATCCAGCGCATCATGGGCATAGAATTGTCACAGCGCCAATTGTTTTACAGCGTACTACGTCTGGAGCAGGCATTGACTACCGGCGGCGGCTGGCAGGACCAGATAGGCGGAGCAATCGCCGGCGTAAAAATGATTAGAACGGAGCCCGGATTTATCCCACACGCGAAAATACACTATGTTCTTCCCGACATTCTGGATCCGAAGTTAAACGGCGGTCGCAGCCTCTTATACTACACAGGTGTAACGCGATTAGCTAAAAATATCCTGCAACAAGTCGTCGGAAGATATTTAAACAGACAACGTGCTACAATGGCCACGCTAAAGCAAATTCATACCATAGCAGAAGAAGTAAACGATGCACTCATTCGCAAGGATATAGTAAAATTCGGGCATCTGGTTGATATCGCATGGCAGCTCAACAAGCAACTCGATCCGAATTCCAGCAACGATGAAATCGAATCGCTGTTCGAACGAGTCCAACCATTAATATACGGCGCCAAACTCCTCGGAGCCGGTGGAGGTGGTTTCATGTTGATGATTTGTAAATCGGCAGAGAACGCTCGATCCGTGCAAAAGATGCTCGAAGCCGAACCCCCTAACGAGCGGGCAAGGTTTTTCGACTTCGATATTAGTAATGAAGGATTAACCGTCACTGTTTGCTAAGCCGAATGATTCCGCTGTCTCACTGCCGGGACGCCTTGAAGTTTCTGATAATACTTGTGGAATTCGCAAAAACAAAATTAGCTCAGCATTATGTAGCTGTTCTCTGCGGCGCCCTTGCGCTTTATATCGTTAGTTGTGCCCCAGGCGCTTTGTGGCAGGACAGCGGATTGATTCAGTATCGCATCTGGCATAACGATATTGAAGGTTTTCATGGCCTTGCGATTTCTCATCCTTTATTTTACATACTTGCGATTGGCGTAAAGTATGTCCCGCTCGGTGAATTCGCCCAAAGAGTAAACCTGATATCGGCAATTGCCGGAGCGGTTGCAATTGCGAATATGTTTTTAGTCGTACGACTGTGGCTCGGAAAAAATCTGCCGGCGGTCGTCGCGGCTGTTACTTTTGCCTTGTCCCACACATTCTGGCGCCACGCAAGCATAATCGAAACATACACACTCTGGACAACCATGTTTCTCGCCGAGCTGATAATTCTGCTGCAATATACAAGAACCAGGAGAGTGCATTATTTGTACTGGCTGGGATTACTGAGTGGCCTTTCAATCGCTGTTCATATGCTCGCTTCGATACCGCTTATTTGTTATGTCTTTTTTATTGCCTTCCTTCTGGCTAAAAAAGAAATTCATATCAAAAACCTGGCGATTATTGTCCTGCTGTGGATTGCCGGTGCGCTTCCTTACGAATATTTGATAGTCAAAAATATCATACAAACTGGAGACCTCACCGGGACTTTGGTTTCTGCGGTCTTTGGCCATCGATGGCAGGCAGCGATCCTTAATACTTCGCTCTCAATGGGAATGGCAAAAGAGAACTTTTTGTATATCCTGCTCAACTTTCCCACGCCGAATTTTCTGCTGTTCTTTGTAGGCTGCTTTGGATTTTTTAAAATGTCGTCAAGTCGATGTTTTAGAAATATTGTTTTGGCTTTAACCATTCTGTTTTTTCTTTTCGCCTTCAGGTACACCGTCCCCGACAGGTATGCGTTCTTTATCCCATTTTACTGTCTGGTCTCAATGTTAATAGGCCTTGGAGCGAATACTTTACGGCATCAAAAGAATCTCAAGGTTCCCGTGTTTTTGGTAATTCTTTTTTGTATGCTGCCAGTAGGCGTATACGCCGTTTTACCATCATTGGCCGAAAAGATGCAGCTTGATATAGGCACAAGAAACGACATTCCCTACCGGAATGATTACAAATATTTCCTGCGGCCATGGAAAACAGGGTATAAAGGGGCGGAACGTTTCGCCAATGAGGCGTTGGACCTTCCGGAGGACAACGCAGTCATCTATGCCGACACTACGACAGTCGGCCCGCTTTTATATATTCAGGAAGTCAAAGAAAAACGCCCCGATATAAAGATTATCTCAGGTACTATTAACAACAAGGATGCGCCTATGTTCGATGAGCAGTCTATAGGGCAATTGCTGGAAGCCGGACTAGTATACGTTGTTTCCCCCGAACCTGGATATTGCCCTGGATTCGTGCTCGATAATTACGATTTAATTCGAGCGGGTATTCTGTGGCAGGTGGTAAAATCCAAAGAATGAACAAGCAACCTTTAACAACTCCGAAAAGACTGGTCCATAATACATTTTACAATGTTGCCGCGTTGTTAAGTAATGCTCTGGTTGGATTCTTTCTAATCCGCTTCTTTCTCGGCAGACTCGGTGAGGCTCAATATGGCGTATGGCTGATCATCGGCGGTATCTTTCGTTATTCTCCTCTGCTAAGCTTAGGTCTGAACAGCTCAATCAACAGATATATACCTGTGTTCATAGTAAAAAACGACAACGATGGAATCCAGCGTGTCCTCAACACATCTTTGTTTTTCTTCATAACGGTAAGCATTGTTCTTGTAATCATAAGTATTATTGTTTGCTATAACGTCGGTTCCTGGTTTGTCATCGAACCTGAACTGGTTAAAACCGCCGGCATACTTGTGCTTATCGTCGGATTCTGCTCAGCAGTTGCTATGCCCATGCAGTCATCATCCGCAATATTAAGCGGCCTGCAGCGATACGATATCGTCAATTTAGTTATGCTGGCCTCACTGGCCGGGCGCACAATTCTGATAGTAATACTGCTGAGACAAGGTTATGGCTTGCTAACAACCGGGGTCTTGTTCGGACTGAGTGAAGTTATTATGAGAATAATACATTCGCTCTTAGTCGCTTCTAAAAGAAATGATGGCATACGGAATAAATACCTTCATGTATGCAATGGGAGCTATTATTATCTATTACGCCAGCAGTCTGATAATAGGGATTTTCATCGGCACCGCCGAGGTAAGTCAATTCTTCGTTGCCACGGCCGGTGTGCTTTTGTTGTCACAATTATTGCAGGCATTCACCGCGGCAATAAAACCGGCCGTGACCGACCTGGACGCCAGAAATAACGCCGCTTCGGTAAAGGAAATTGCTTTCCTGACACAAAAGTACAGCCTTCTTTTAATAATCCCCGCCGGCTGTTTCTTGATCACCATGGGCAGAGACTTCCTTAATGTATGGATCAGTGACCAATTCACAGACTCTTCTGCCATCGACTCAATGGCCATCATTCTGACAATTCTAACCATCGGGCACTGTTTAAGGCTGGCACAGCACAGTAACTTCCTGGTGCTTGTGGGGCGCGGACAACATAAGATTTTCGGAATTCTGACCGCTTTGACGGCACTATTCTGTGTCCTTGGTTCTATTGTTTCGGCAAAGGTCTTCAATTGGGGTTTGCTCGGTATTGCCTGGTCGATCATCATTCCGATGGTGCTAACATCTGTGCTGATTCTACCGGTATATTTCAACAGAAAAATGCATATATCCACATTGGAAAATATTCGGAACGTTTGGAAACCGGCCCTGCTTGGTTCATTGCCGGTTGTAGCGATGATTTGCATTTGGAAGTATCTGGCACCACCGGATTCGTGGCTCGAAATTATCATCATTGTAGTTGCCGCAATGATCCTGACAATTACAGGCGGCTGGTTCCTGAGTCTTAAGGAAATTGAAAAGAAACGATTCATCCGGATTGCTCTGCGAAAAAGTTAAAGTGACCAAAATTAGTTATAGAGAATCTCATAAATACAAGGAAAAAGGCGCCGAATACGAGGCGTACTATCAGAACAAGGCGTGGCAAAGATTCCTTTGGTCGCGCGAGCAGGAGATTCTTATAAAGATTCTGGAGAAATACTTTGCCGGCAAAGAGGTCAATCTGCTCGACTTCGCATGCGGAACTGGACGTATCGCGGAATTCTTGGAGAATCGTGTTAAAACTTCCACTGGCGTTGATTTATCCGGCTCTATGCTGGCCGTTGCCATGGAGAAGCTTAAACGCACTGAAATAATCGAAGCAGACATCACGGTAGAAAATATTCTCAAGCCGAGAAAATTCAATTTGATCACGGCATTCCGGTTCTTTCTCAATGCCGAGCCGGAGCTGCGCTCTGCGGCAATTAAAGCAATTGCAGAACTCTTGGACGATAACGGCTATCTGGTTTTTAACAATCACCAGAATTCCAACTCGCCCTGGGTCAGACTTCGCTACGCGCATTATCGAAAGAAGAATCCGGAAGGAATTTATAATGTAATGAGTATCGAGCAGATGAAGAACCTGGTAGAAGAAGCAGGGCTTGAGATTATTGAGATCTATCCGGTCGGTTTTTTTCACCCGCCGAAAATACCGGTTCCATTCTGCTTAAGTCACGCTATAGATTGGGCGGCTAGCAATTTCAGATTCATGAATAAATTACCAGAAAATCTAATAGCTGTATGTCGACGGAAATAAACAATGGAGATTGTTAACAATATCATCAGAAAAACCGGAGAGCCAGACACGCTGGCGATAGAGGCAGCAAAAACATCGACGGCATTCGATATTGGTAAAGATTGCGGCCTGTTTTATGTTCCGAAAATAGTTAAATTCGACACCAATGCCGGAGTGCTCGAATTCGAGCGGCTCGATGGTCTGGTTACATTGCTCAATATGGCGGCGCGCAAAGACCAGCGGATGTTCGAGCTTTTAAACAAAGCAGGACAGGCACTGGCTGTTATTCATGAAAAACTATCCTTACCGGAGAATATGAAACATGAATTACCGACAGAATGGACGGCCTATCTCGGTGATAACGTTTTCATCCACGGCGATTATGCAGGTTTCAATTTATGTTTCGACGAACCGGCCGGCCGGCTCGTGATTTTGGATTGGAGCTCGGCACCGCTTCTCGGAAATATTGCTACTTACGGCTCGAGATTCTTCGACATAATCTGGTTTGTTATCTTTATCTTTTACGGCGCTCCAAGATGCTGCCTTTTCAATTGGGATGCCCCGGCCATGGCCGATGCATTCCTGTCCGGATATGCAGAATGTCGTCCCGAAATAACTCAGCGATTATCCAGTGATTTTATGCCGCTGATGCGCCGATATTATCACAAGACTGTATGGTACCTTGCCAAGCAACGGACCTGGTATAAAGCAGCCAGATACCTGCTGTACCAGTTTATGATTTATCCGAGATTTGCACGTTATCAACCCGGACAAGGATAATTCCGATGGTTTGACCAGAGGCTTCGATCAATTATGTATGCCGAATATGCGAACGAAATTGAATTAGACCAGGATTACCTGTATTACGAACAGGGCGAGCGATTTTCCGATATACCGTTACCGCCCGTAATGAACGTTTTACTTTTTGCCGGCTGGATCGTTATTTCCTTGATAGGATTTGCTGTTATTTTTCTCGCAAAAAATCCTGTGGCCGGCGCCGTGATTATAGCTTTGCCGACGTTCATCGGAATGGTCTTAAAACCGACTTTTGGTCTCTGCATCCTTATGTTAGTGCTCCCTACAGGAGCCGGCATCGGATTTAGTCAAACCTTCAGTCTTGACCGGGCGGTCGGCCTGGCCCTAGCGGTAAGCTTCGTGCTGAATGTACTTATCACCCGTCCGGGATTGCGCATCCGTAACAAGGCTATATGGATCATGGGATTATACACGATTTGGATATGTATGGTTTCACTGGCGGGAACCTATCTCGGCTTGGAATTAATGCGTGCCTTCACCCAGGTTCAGCTTCTTGTGCTCATTTTGATTGTATATTGGATACTCGAAACAAACAGTGAAAAAACCTTTCAATGGGCACTGAGAGCATACGTTCTCGGAACGTTGGGCACCATTGCACTTGCATTTATCACCGGTACCGCTATCAAGACGCTGGAAAACACTTCCCAAAGTAGATATTCAGCCACACTCGGTGAAGCAATCGACGCTAATATGCTAGCAGCATTAACAAGCATGGCCTTCCTGGCAGCCGTTTACCTTTTTGCCCGGAACAGGAATATATTCTGGCGAATGATGAATCTTGCCGGAATTTTGCTTCTGCCATTGATACTGCTAAAAATAGGCTCACGCGGCGCTCTGGTCGCACTGGCATTTACCATGTTGTCGCCGCTACTGTTCATAAGGCAAGTCGCCCGAAGACCTGCATTGGCGCTCCTGCTGCTTTTTATTTTTGTGCTGGCCTCGATCGGCTCAGGACTACTGATAAAATCAGATGGCTTAGAAAGGTCGGTCCAGGAAAGGTTAACAGACGTCGAATACGCCAAAGAGACCATTAGCTACAGAATGGAACCCATAAAGCTTGCCATTAAGACCGTGGCACGGAAGCCTGTTGGTACGGGATATTTCAGCTGGTTCGAACAAACAGGAACCTTAATATGGCCCCATAATGATTTCTTCCTTGTGTTGGGGATTTATGGAATACCCGGCGCCTTGCTATTTATATGCTTTATGGGCATACTGCTACTGACTGTAAGAAGTATTCCGATGGGCCTTGAAAAAATATACATCAGAGCAATTCTTATATTTCTCATCATGATGGGGCTGACCATTGGGCAGATGTTCCACAAATATTTCTGGATTTTTCTCGCCCTTGTAATGGCGGGAGAACGGATTGCAAAAATTTATATACCAATTGACGATTCAGAAACCGCCGGTGAATATGAAGACGACTCATTAACAGAATACGAGCCGATTTATTCAGACGAGACTATAACAACGTGAAAATTATCGCAATTTCACATCTGTTTCCAAATCTTAATGAAACCAGATACGGCATCTTTGTAGCCCGGCAGTTTTCCGGAATAAGCAGGCTTGGAGCAGAAATAACGGTAATCGTGCCGCGTGTATGGTGTCCGGGATTACTAAGACACTTTAACAGGTGGAAAAATCAAGACCACAAGTGTCCGCTGTGCCGGTTCAACGGGATAGAAACCATCAGCATACCGTATTTAAGACTGCCGGGGAATTTTTATAATCGATGGTCTGGGCTGGTCGCTTTTCGTGCTATTAGAAATAAAGCTCTCGAATTACATAAAAGCAAAAAGTTTGATGTAATCTACGCCACAGATCTTTTTCCCGATGGAGATGCCGCAGCAAGATTGGCTCAGCTCATAAAAATTCCAGCGGCTTGTTTGTGTATTGGCGTTGATGTAAATATTACCGCCAAATCCAGCAAGATTATACACAGGCATTTTGTGAGAACGACAAAGGCTCTCGACGGCACACTGGCCTGTGGGCAAAGTGTTGCTGATGGGATAAAAGCTGTAACCGGCAAGAATCCTTTGTGCGTTTACGGCGTTGTGGATCTGGACGAATTTTCTCCGGTATCGGACAAAATCCCGGCAAGAAAAGAATTAGACCTGCCTTCGGATAAAACCATTATTTTGTACGCAGGCTACTTAACCAAACGCAAAGGTGTTTATGACCTTCTTGCAGCAATACACAGAGTACAAAAAAAGTGTCCGGATATTTTGCTTCTTATGTGTGGGAGCGGCCCCGAAGAAACAGCACTGCGGAGGCTGATTCGTGAAAAAGGCATGGAGCATACGGTTCGTTTAACCGGCGAGATCGAGCCGGAACGAATGAACAAATGGATGCAGGCAAGTGATTTGTTTGTGCTGGCTTCTCATACTGAAGGGATGCCTAACGTAGTAATGGAGGCGATGGCCTGCGGACTGCCGGTTGTTGCTACAGCAGTCGGTGGCCTCCCCGGGGCTATTGGTGATTGTGATGGCGACCTTCTTGTCCCACCTGGAAATGTCAATGAACTCGAAAAAGCAATTGTGAAAGTAATCAACGACGATCAATTGAGATCGTCTATGGGAATAGCCACCCGAAAGAGAGCGGAAGAACAATTTGGGGGCAAACACAACGCAAACCTGATTTTAGATTATCTACAGAAAATCGTAGAAGAACAAAAGGGCTTAACCGCTCAATGAAACAAACATACCTTGTCATAGACGCCTGTCAATTCTCCGCCAACTACAACTA
>WOR8_10001476_pt1 | contig 34745 bp, 28 predicted proteins | sample DeeMarSeWOR38_10_FD_19890 | JGI IMG/M metagenome (IMG submission 19890) | reverse complement strand
CTCCATGCTGCCCACCGATTGGTGGATAATTTGACGGTATGGACTATATTTTAGCTAAAGTGATCGGTTCCAGGTTCAGGGTTCAACGTTCAAAAGTTGTAACATGCTAGTTTCAATGATTTTATTCTCAATTGTTTGGACTAGCATCTTTCACCCATTGGGTGAAACATGGAATTTGACTTGATTGGCGCGTAATATAATTGTTGGAGACCAGTTAGAGCACTTTAACCGGGAACCGTGAAGGGCCTGTATCTTCGATGTGGAATTGTCGCTGCTCGAAAGGCAACAAGTTCCTTTCGCTCCTGATGTAAGGTCCAAAGACCAGGTCGAAATCGATGCTGAAATTCTCTGGGACGCATTGAAATGACGCAACCATCATGTATTAATTTTTTTTTTCAAAAAAGATAACGATAGCCAGCGCTGAAACGACGAGAATCAGGGCAATGATTTCAATGAATCCGACCGTCTCTTCTAGAATTAAGGCGCTGCTGAAAACCCCGACGACCGGGATCGCCAGCGTACTGATGGCCGCAACGCTGGCAGGAAAAATACGAACGAGGGTGAAATAGGCCCAGTGGCAATAAATCATCGGAAACGCGATAAGATACGTCAGTGCGCATATCGCGCCCATCGAAATCTTGAAACTCGCCATGAGAGGTTCCAGTATCAGCGCACCTGTAACGATCGGAATACTGCCCAGCATAAGCTGCCAACCGGTTAAAACGGTGGTGGGTGTATTCCATTTAAAGCGTTTAATCAGAACTGTACCCGTCGCCCATGACATCGCCGCACCCAGCATAAACACGGCTCCCAAAGGGGTTGAACCAATTGCCTCGATCTCCGGCCGAAGTAAAAAAGCAAGACCGAGAAGTCCGGTTCCCAATCCGAGAATTCGAGTTGGCGTTATACGCTCCTTTAAAAAAACAGCGCTGAGGACGGTGGCCCACAGGGGCATGCTAAAGGCGATAATTACAGCCCGGCTGGCATGCATACGCATGACGCCATGCGCGGAGAACAAATGCCAACCGGTGACATTAAAAAGGGCTACAAGGCACAGGGCTTTTAGCTCATGCGATGGTATTCGAAGCTTGAAACCGTTGGCTTTTGCCAGTATTAAGATTCCAATCCCACTCAAAACGAGGCAATAGGTCCGAAAGGTCCATGGGGGCAGCTCGTTGAGGGAAATTTTGATGGCCGGCCAGGCCATACCCCAGAAGACACTCAGAGAAATAAGCAGCACAAACCCTTTGCGGGGTAAACCGCTGGTTTCATTTTTGGACATACCTGAGGATGGATGATGCGAATCGGATTCTCTCATAATAGACAATAGTAAACTAGGGTAATCTAATTCCGACATATCACGAACTATCCGAATTAGTCACTACCTTAAATGCGCGAAACGGGAGGGTATTTTGATGAAATTGAGAGACAAAGTCGTTGTCGTGACCGGGGGAGGCACAGGCATAGGCCGAGGCATGTGTATTCGTTTTGCCGGTGAAGGAGCCTTGGTGGTGGTCAACTATTCCAAGTCCAACGCAAAAGCCAAAGACGTGGTTGAAGAAATCATTCGCAGGGGTGGTCACGCCATAGAAATCCAGGCTGATGTTTCTCAAGACCGAGAGGCTCGGCACCTGATAGAACGTGCCGTCGCGCACTTCGGGCGTCTGGATGTTCTGATCAACAATGCCGCCTGGACGAGGTATGTGCCCCATCAAAACCTGGAAGACTTAAGTGAAGAAATCTTGGATACCACCTGGTCGGTGATCGTCAAAGGTTCGATTTATTGCATCCGGGCAGCCGTGCCGCATTTAAGGGCACGTGAAGGTGGATCGATTATCAACATCACATCCAACGCGGGATTTACCGCTGCGGGCAGCACCATAATTTATGGAGCGTCTAAGGCTGCGCTCACCTTCATTACCAAGGCACTCGCACGTGCATTAGCTCCAGATATTCGAGTCAATGCTATCGCTCCGGGTTTCGTCGATACCGGTTTTGTGAATTGGACACCGGAAGTGTTGGAGAATTTAAAAAAACAAAGCCGTTTAGAACGGTCAATCGTTCCTGAAAATATCGCCGATGCGGCGGTGTTCCTGGCATCGGATGCTATCGCTACCACCGGCCAAACGATCCTCGTTGATGGAGGTGTTGCGGCTCTGGGACCGAAGGCATAAAATTGGGACGGGTTTCATAACCCCGCCAGGCGGTAAGCATCCTCAACCAACCGAAGTGTTTCCAGATTATCGAGCCGGTCGGTTTCAAACGATTCGCCGTTCTCCAGTGCCCACACGAAATGAGCGATAGCATTGTCATAAGCCTGCTGATACGCCTGTTGCCGGTTAAACCATAAGCGTTCTTTTTTATCACCCATTAGACGCAGTTCATTATTTTCAAACAGGATGCTGGCCTTTTCCCCGATCAACTCGAGACGGTCACCGGGAAGCGGTGGAAACCCGGCCGCGGAAAAATTACCTGCGATGGTGCCGACGGCCCCGTTTACAGCTTTAAGACTGACGAGGGCCAAATCTTCCCCAATGACTTCCGGACTGATACGCGCCATCTGCGCAGCCACCACCTGAACCGGGCCGACCAAAAAGCGGATCGTATCGAGGTGATGAATGAGAACCTCCATGACTATAAAACGTTTTAGTCGACGAAAAAAGGGTTGCCGTTCTAAAGCAAAGGGGCGACCGTTTTCGGTTTTGGTAACGAGACCGGAACTGCGGACGGTGAGTTGAAATTCCCGTACGGGCCCGGCCCTGCCACTCTTGAGCCACTCGGCTGCCTGGCGATATTGCGGCCGAAAGCGCCAATTTTCATGAACCATGAAGCGCACCCGCTCGCCCACGTCGGCGACGAGGCGTTCAGATTCCGTCAAATTGGGCGTCATCGGCTTCTGACACAGGATGTGGATCCCTCGATCAGCGGCCATGATAGCCTGTTCACGATGAAATTCCGGGTGTGTGGCAATGTCCAGGACATCCGGCTTTTCCCGATCCAACATGACGGTTACATCATCGTACGTCGCGGGTATATTGAATTCGGCTGCTCTATTCTCGGCATTGCCCAGGTGCCGAGCACAAATTGCCACCACCTCGACCTGAGGACGTCGTGACCATGCCGGTAAATGGTGACGCGTGACCGTACCTGCCCCGGCAATGGCAACTCGGATCTTGTTCGATGCCATATATTGAAACCTCGTAATTAATTGAGGAGTCGGGGAGTTTTTCATGCAGGCTCTTACAGAGAGAGTAATGAATGGTCGGCCTCGAAAACCGAGCGATTATTCAAGCAGCGGTTAAATCGAAACAACTCCCCGTCCACTTAATTAACTAAAGCGTATCAAATACTTATATGTTATCGTGACCATATTACAACACCAAATGCAAGAAAAAAATGGTTGGTTTGGATAGACCCGAACCGGGCTGTATTGTCAATCGAACCTGCAATAACTTAAATGTTCCCTATGGTTTCGGCGTTGAAAAACGCCTCCAATGTTTCAATGGCCAAAACAAAGACCGCCGTATGCCGGCAAAATACCTACTTGACCATGTTTGTGAAAACTAGTGCATGATATCTTGCTCTTAATTTCCTAGTTTCCAGCCCAATCACAGCCAACCACAGCCCTAAGCCCTTGCAATAACGACTTTTTCTTAAATTGTGGGCCTTAGCACGCTTATTGCAGACCGGAGGGTGAGCATAACGTACGGGAAAATCATTTAAGAAAACTATAGGAGATGGTGAAGAATCGTATGTTGCAAAGAATAGCGTTATCCCTATTTATAGGTATTTTAACAACCACAACCGGTTTTTCAGCTACCGTGATAAAAGATCCGGATTTATTTTATTCAATATATCACAAACCGGAAACCGTAATTAATTTTTTTAAACTTAAAGACGGGGTCTCTTTCACCAATATTCCAAACCGCTATACGCCAAAAACGACCTACTTGGATAATCCCGAAAATTTAATTGTTTACACCGGTGAACGAGATGGGGCTGGTAATTTCAAATTTATAGCCGTACGGTCACACGCGTTTTCGGATAACTGGTCGTTTAAGGGAGTACATCCCGATAAACCGAAAATCTTTCGTGAGCACGTCATATGGTATGATCAAGGTATTACAACGGGTAGTTTCGAAATAATCATAACCTCAACTTCCGGAAAATCCCAGCCTTTTGTTATACACACTGAAAAAGGATTTATTGGTATCATACCAAGTAGTCCTCAAGAGACCCGTTTTATCTTTGAAGACATCCATATCATCTCAAGTTTTAAAACCGGATTTACCATAATTAACGATGTTCCCGAGCCTCCGCAAAACCGATTTTTTTGGAAAACGTCTGATTATCTCTGGATTTAAAGGAACGGAATTCAGACGTAATCTGCATAGAAATTTTGACGGCAACATTTTTTGCTATGCAGTTACGTTAACCTTTGGGCGGGAATAGGATATTGGATATTTTTGGAATAGAATGCTGCTTCCCAAGTTCTGAATGTCGCACAACTGTCAATCCAGTCACACCTTTCACAGCAGTCTATGCAGACAAATTTGCCTAGATGATTGTAAGTGCAATTGTTGTCCGCATGAATTAGATCTTCATTTTCACTGCCACAATTACAGCAAGAGTGCGAAATGCGATAGATGATGCGTTTTGATTTCATAGCTAAAAAGTCAATTTTACTGATTATTGTTGAACCTCGACTATGACTATCTAGTATCCATTAATTCATGCAATAATCATGCCTGCATAAGGTTTTGAAGGTTAACGACAACTTCAAACTCTTGTATCTTAAATAAACTGAGCTTGATTTGAGAACCAATTTTTAAAAACACCACCAGTTCATCTTGCCCGCATAAGATGAAAAAATCAGATAAGACGTCAGAAAATGTGTGAAAACCGTTGCAGATATTATGGAATATTATTCACAGATACAATCAGTTAAAAGCAGATGTTTGATGCGAAAATTTAACAAATCATAGTAGGGATGTTGATATTCGTCGATACGCTGCAGGCATCTTGAAGAGAGGGGGTTTTAGAAGAGTCGATTTTTAAATTCAGCACTCAAAGGAACGGAGAAAACAGATGACGTATCTCCTTCAATGATTTTTCTATAGCAAGGGGCAATGTCTGTGCATAGCTGTCAAGCAAAATTATGGCATTTATCGATGAATCGGTCATGGTCGCAGCTCGCAGGCGTTCGGCGATAGCGAAGTTGACAATCTGCATATTCTGGTAAATCCGGATTAGACCTTCAAATTCAAAATCGGCGCTCCGATACTCTTTTTTCAGGTAATACTGCGCCAACAAATACATCGATGTGGCGCGGAAAATGGTTTCCTCTTCACTTGCCAGGGGCAGGTGAAATCGGGCCATGGGCTTGAAGAACGCGGTATGGGGACAGCCGCAGGTTGCGATGACCAGGCCCATTAGCGAACTGATTCCTTTTTGGACGGTTGTTTCTTGCGAAATCCGCCGCTCATCGGTGATAACGTCCACCTTGACCTTATCATATGAAATCAGACCATCAAAGCGTTGCACCACGTTGACTATATTAGCCGCCAGCGGGCAGTGAGGATGAGTGACAACATCAAGGGGACAGTTTGAACATTGGTGAAAATCGAGTTTTGTCCACGATGGGAGGTTTTCCGGAACATTATTTTTCAGCTCAAGGTTAAGTAGATTCAGTTCCAGTTTAAAATCTTCCCGGGAGTTGTCCGGCAATTGGAAGCGGTATTGAATCACCTGTGTTTCCATGAAACGTTCCTGTCAAGTTTTGGCGTCCTCCCTCCCCCTGAACCTCCAATATTCGATCTCATTTTTCGAGTGATATGATTTAGATGACCTGTGCAAAAATCATGCATGTCTACAACAATGGTAATATCTAAATTTATTTCAATTGGTTATATCAAACAACCCTCAGATTTTCGGGAGCGAGAAGTATAAAATATCATACAACCAATGTGTTATTTATTATACAAAAATCAAATGATTACCGAGGGTTCATGGGCGTTGATCGGCGGCGGTAACACACCAAATGAAAATTAAGTCTTTAATAAGTCCGGTCCGCAATGGGATGATGAATATAAATGGTAACTTAGATACTTTTCTGCATGAAATTGATCATTTTTTTCACAATAACGTAACCCTTTGCTCCACTTAAAAATAGACAACTCCTCGATTTAATTAATAATTAAATTATTGTACGTATTCGCATAATTCTTGCAGGGCATAGAAATTATTGGAAGAACTATTGCTTCAAATAAGGGATATCCATGTATCTTTCTCACTATGGCATAAATAAGAAGCCGTTTACCATAAGCCCGGATTCAAATTTTCTCTGGCTCGGTGAAAAGCACAGTGAAGCGCTTGCTTCATTAGAATACGGAATTTATGATAATAAAGGCTTCTTAGTACTCACTGGTAATATCGGTACGGGAAAAACGGCACTAATAAATCGTCTTGTGAGAAAAATTAATATCCCGATCTTGGTTGCTACAATTCCGGACCCTGGATTAAGCGTCACCGATTTTTACAATGTCCTTGCAAATGAGTTTAAACTAGACGGAAATTTCAGTAGTAAGGGAGCATTTCTAATAAAAATCAGAAATTTTCTTCAAAAAGCGTATGCTTCGGCTAAAAATGTTTTGCTTATTATCGATGAAGCCCAAAGATTAAACCATGTTCTTCTGGAGGAGATTCGCCTATTGTCCAACATCGAGATGGATGACAGAAAGCTGATTAACATTTTCTTTGTTGGACAAAGTGAATTCAGTAAAATGTTGATGCTGGAACGTAACAAAGCGACCCGCCAAAGAATAGCGATAAGTTATCACCTTAAACCGTTGACAGAGAAAGAAACGGGATTCTATATCCAGCATCGTCTTAGAGTTGCCGGTACCACGAGTGAAATCTTCACGGCCAGCGCCGTTCGACAAATTTATCATTTTACCCGCGGCTATCCCAGACTGATAAATATACTCTGCGATCGAAGCTTGCTTACTGGTTTTTCTGTGGAATTAAAATCCATAAACGCCGCCATTATTAGAGAGTGTGCCAAAGAGTTACAAATTCCAATTGCCGGAGAGCAGAGGCTAAACAGTAAACCGTATTCACTGCCTCCCAAAGAGCATTCCCCAATAATTAAGACTACCAGGCAACCGATATCAAGGCCTCACAAAGAGAATCACGTTGCCATTAGGACTGTCAAAAAATCGAAATCAACACCTAACAAGGAAAAACGCGTAATGATTAAGGCTACCAGATCTCGATCATGGACCATAAAGGTTGCTGCCGCTACGTTGCTGTTTAGTGCAGCCTTATTTTTGGGTTATGTCGTATATGAAATAAAAAACAATAACCCTGTATTTTCTGTACCGGAATCTACGGCAGCTGAACGAACTGAACCTGTTTTGACTGAAGCGGAAGAAGCGCTCATAGAAGCTAATTTGATCGATAAATCCAACGATATTGAGCAGGTCGACACCAATTGGCACGACGTAAGAGAAGATATCCGACCTTCGAAGAAGTTAATTTTCTTCAAACATGATTCAAATCAAATTTTGGATGAAGACTTACAAATGCTTGACGAAATCGCTGAATTTATCGTTCACCATCCCGATTGGAATATTGTTGTTGAAGGGTATACGGACTCTCATGGCAATAATCTGTACAACAAGAGACTGTCGAAATCCAGAGCTGAAATAGTTAAACGATATTTCGTCAAAAAGGGGATTTCGCCTTCAAAGATTCAAGTTTTTGGTAGGGGTCAAGAAAACCCAATAGCAAGCAACGATACACCTGAGGGGAGGGAAAAAAACCGCAGGGTTGAAATCAAAACATATATTAATTAGCTAAATCTCGCCTATCGTCATCACCGTTGATCTCGGTTTTAGTTGATTTGCCTTGATCAGTTCTATATGGTAATCGTTAAACGTCGTAAGCACGCAATTTTCACTCTCTCCAAATGGAGCAGGTACGAACCTGTCTGCATCTGAATCGTTCATCCAAACCCTGTTGTCTAGTAGATAGCGGAACTGGTACTCCCGGCCTATCGGCAGTTCAATAACTGCAACGAAAGCCCCATTCTTTAGCTTTTTCATCGGGGTATCTGAATAGGACCAGTTGTTAAAGTCTCCCAAAACATGAGCACTTTTTGAATGTTTCCCAATTTTTTCAGGGATCATTAAGGTCACCTTGCACGTCCGGTAATCATTGAGATAGTGTTTTTTAATACTCAATTTTACCTCCTCGATTTTACCAAATCCCGGTAAATCAAACACGTATCGATGGTTTCAGTTACAAACATCTGAAGGAAACGGGGTGAAAACAATGGGTTAAATCGAACAATCCTGGTCGAACGGGGAAGAAAATGAAAAGAGGTCATCACGCCGCTTTATAGCCCCATATGTAGTTTATCACAGTCCATCCATATGTCAATGAATTGCTATTATTTCAAATTATAACAATAGGATAAAGATAGAGATGGGCATCTCTGAGAAAGGCTTTTTTGCCGGATGTCAAGCGAGCAAAAAAGATGTATGAACAACTGAAAAGCCTACATATAGGGATCACAAAAAATCCAGCGTCATCTCCCTGCAGAAGCGAAAATTTTTTGCATATCTGAAACGCACCTGTTTATTGAGCCTTTATGGATCCCACAATTCGAAGCACTAGCGGATATCCTTCGAGCTGTGCGGGTAAGCGGGCTTCTGTTTCAGGGCTCGGTTTGTCTAATCCTACAATAATAGCGGATTGGCCGTTTTCGTCCAAACCGATGCCCACAGAAACCACACCCGGCAATTGCAGCAGGCGTGTCTCATGCTGTTTCTTAACTTCCTTTATTGAAAACGGCATATTTTCGTCTCCGCACATTGCCATCGAGGGCAACAGCAGCAAAATTATCAAAAGCCGATAGTTCATACGGTCACGCCGAGTGCCGAAAATACATTTTCAATCCGATTAATAACTGTAGTTGTGTCGCTGCCGGCAAAGAGCAGTCCCACAAGACGGCTATTTTCGTCCAGGACTGCTGAACCGCTGTCACCCCCTTGACTCATGGCGCCGGCCATTAATTGATCAGTAAATACAGCGATTTGAGTTTCACTGTATTGGACATTAACCGTCACATCCACCTGCTCGATGGTTCCAGCTGTCAAACCCGTCGTGCGACCGCTCTTCTTGATAGCCATACCCAATTCGCCTTCAGCGCTGCCCTGAATAGGGCCGATCTGTAAGATCTCGTCAGTGACATCATCTGGTTTTAAAGGTCGAGCGATAGCAGCGTCCACCAGGTTTTCCGTTTGCTGTGTCTTAACTGCCGACATTCGCGTGCTGCTTCCCAACAGTTTCGCAATTCCGTTCAGAAATCCGACAATTCCGTTGGCAATTTCGCAATCGGTTGGCATTCCGCTAAGTTCAATTGGAACGAAATTTTCCAGATCTGCAATATGATCGTCCGGATATGTGCCGCCGTCATAGGGCCCTGGTTGCAGGATGGGATCCCCGATCTGAGCCTGGTTGCTGTTTGCCAGCACATGATTGTTTGAAAGAATGAATTTTTGACCATTCTTTTCTACAAGGCAGCCCAGGGTGCCGGCAGTAATGTCCCGATGACCGATACTTACGCCGCCGGGCGCCGGTCGGAGTCGGTCAGTTGGTGCGGGCAAGGCCCGAATAATGCCGGTTTGCACCACATCGGTGGGAATGCCTTCTAATGTTGCCGGGACGATGTCCTGGCTTGATAATTTTGAAGTAGCTACTTTTTGGGATACCGAACAAACAATGCTAACGGTCGATGTTTTTTGACCTTTGGTAATTTTATAACCGACACCGGTCGCAACGACGTTCGGCATTTGAAGAAGTTTTCCGCGGTTTCGTTTGAGCGCTTCCTTTACCAAGCCTAAATTATTGGCCATCATGACCTCCCTTCATGAGTACGGAATAGTTTGTGGTTTTCCTTCCCGATTGAATACTGTTTTTGGGTTCCAAAAGGCGGATTTAGCGTATAAAGCCGGTCCCCTCCGCCAGTCAAAATATAAAGCAACATTCTCAGCAAGTTGCATGCCAATTGAATAATATATTCAGGAGCTTAATTATATCAATGAAATCCAATAGCTAAGACGATATTCGCTTTGCATAATCAACAACTATGAATATCGGTTTATAGAAAACCGTACAACTATGTAGGAAAATCCAGACAATCTAGGCAACTATTAAGACAGAAACACGTGTTTCTTTTGATGCATAATTGGTTGGGACGATTACCAGCTACGACCGTAGACGGTTCAGACTACCACACCGCTATTAGGATTGTCAAAGCCCAAAATATATAGCTGTTTCAGGAATCGGCCCCAATAATTAGCAGCGAATTTGCAAACAGCCCAAACAAGAAAAAAGAGTGCGGATGTGACCATGATGATGAGGCTATCATTGTGTTTGTCCATCTTGGAATCTCCGAAAACAATGACCGTAGATGTCTTTTTATATTTATGGGAATAGAGGCACTGGAATCCATATACAGGAATAGCCCATCTTATAAAAATCCGAATCAGAACCCGTTGAAAATATAGTAATAACTTAAATCTAAACTGATCGGTTCAAGGTTCAGGGTTCAGAGTGCAAAGTTTGCAAGTGATGGAAACTGAGCACTATATTGATCAAGGTCAGGTATTTTCAGATGTCACCCATTGGGTGAAAAGGCGTCGTAAACCCATTTAAGACGGACTCCTTGATAAAAGCTGGTTAATCGTATTTCCAACCCGAAACGCTGAACCCAGAACCGCTCAACCTGGGTTAAAGTTAGTTGGCTAACGTGCCGATATAGGTCTAGCATCACATAATAGCTAACTCAGACAATCAACCGGGTTCAACACTCAACAATATGCATATCTGAGATTGGCTGCGTGACACAACACGTAATTAATTTAATCTCCAGCCGCGAAATCAAATGCCGCGGCTGGAAAGCCGCCCCTACCGATAAGTTGGTTTTATGGCAACTTGGGCTTTTTAGATAACCAGATAATTTAATATACCACCTAAAATCAATACGATCCCATTGGTTATGACTAAACTAGTTAAAACACCGTTTTCCGAATTCAAGTTGCAAAACAACCTGGGTTTTACATTAATTGAAATGGCCGTTGTCCTCGTCATTGGCGGAATTATAATTTCTATCATGGCAACTGTTTTACCGTCGCTGTTGCAGGCGGGAAAAATCAAAAAATCACAGGCCATCCTGGAGAGAGTGGACTATGCCTTACAGGGGTTTGTGTCGGCAACAGGCCGATTCCCCTGCCCGGATATGAATATGGACGGAAAGGAAGATCGCGAGGACGGTGGTACGCCCGGGAATCCTGCTGATGACCGCTGCCCGCGTTATGTGGGTGACATTCCATACGTAACCCTCGGGCTGTCATCGGGTGAGGATGTCTGGGGAAATTCAATAAGATACGGCATCTATCAGGATCTGCCGACCATGACCACCACTACCGGCAGTAATCCGCTGTGCAACGGAGTTGACGAGATCATCCGCTATTACGATCCCCAGAACGATAACAATCCGCCGAATACCGACAAGCTTTACATAACAGATGTCACTGGAACTAACCCTAAAAACATAGCCTATGTTCTGGTGAGCGGGGGAATGCATGATTTAGACGGCGATGGCGCTGACAGCTTTTTCGATGGATTCAATGAAGGCGTGGACCTTCATTTTGATTCACCGAATCGAATTGGATTCCACGGGGAACCGGTCAGCAGGAGGTATGATGACCTGGTCCGAGTAGCATCATTCAGCTACATAAAAGGAATCGCCGGATGCGGTGGTACAAATTTGGGTACAACCAATACTCTCAACGAGACTGCTTCCGATGACAGCTCGGATGACAGCTCAGATGACCAAGATGACAGCGACAAACTTCGCATAACAACCACGAGTATACCCTCCGGCAGCATTAACAGCAGCTACGGTGTCACCATTCAGGCCACGGGTGGAGTCAATTCCTATGAATGGACTCTGACGAACAACGGCGGATTTACCGATCTATTTCTGCACCCGTACACCGGTGCCTTGTCCGGAACCCTCAACCAGTGCACCGGTGATTACACCATCTCGGTTCAGGTTAAAGATTCAACATCCCCGGCCCAAACAGCGGCAAAATCGTTTAATCTGCGGGTCGATAAGAACCTAAACATCTCACCGCAGAGTTCTTCGGGAACGGATATCACCTGGAGCATCGCCGGCCAGCAGGAAACCTTCAAAGCCAACGGGGGACATGTCGGAGACATAGACTGGCAACTTCAAACCGGCGGAGCCACCGGATTTACGGTTTCATCGGTCGACGGCGAAAGCAGTGTCATATCTAAAAACGGGACGACCACACCCGGTGCATACGTTTTTACCTTGACCGCCACTGATGCCAGCTGCCCGGACAACACGGCCAATCTCATTCTCAGTGTCACGGTTCAGCCCAACGCCGGAGGAATGCCCGGGGATATCACCGGGATCATCGACACTCTGGAATTTGATACGTCGAGCGGTCTGGAACCATTTATCTTCAGTATTTCCGATGAGGTTTTTGCCGTGGCCTATTCCGGCCCGGGAACCGACGGACACCTCAAAACCATGCGGATTGGCAGCGACGGATCGATTACGGATCCGCAGATCGATACCCTGGAGTTCGATCCCAGCTACGCGCATCTTTCCCGAGTCGTTTCGGTTTCTGATGATGTGTTTGCTATCGCCTATGGAGGACCCGGCAACGACGGCTGGCTCAAAACGGTTCAAATCAGCTCCGAGGGGCTGATCACCGATACGGTCATCGATTCCCTTGAATTCGACACCGACTATGCATACGCACCTGACATTATCAATGTATCGGGGAATTATTTTGCGATTGCCTACAGAGGTCCCGGCAACGATGGCTGGCTCAAAACGGTGGAAATCTCCGCCGACGGACAAATAACCGATACGGTAATTGATTCTCTGGAATTCGATCCCTCAACCGGTTTGGACCCCGACGTGTTTCATGTATCCGACGATGTATTCGCTTTGGCGTATTCAGGTCCCGGCAATGACGGCTGGCTGAAAACGATTCGAATCGCCAATGATGGTACAATTGCAGATCCCCAGTTGGATACCCTCGAATTTGACACGTCATACGCCCTGCGGCCGAAGGTTGTTCCGGTAGCCGACAACATTTACGCTATAGCGTACCGCGGTCCGGGTAACGACGGTTGGCTGACGACAGTTCAGATCGACAGCAGCGGCCAAATCAACGGTACTGCTATCGATTCGCTGGAGTTTGACACGGCAAATGGACTTGAACCTTTTCTTATCGATATATCCGGCAACTATTTTGCCGTGGCCTATACCGGTGAAGGCAGCGACGGCTGGTTGAAAACCATCGAAATAAAAGGTGATGGGCAGATCACCGACACGGTGGTTGAAGATCTCGAATTCGATACCGTCTATGCCTACTGGCCCACTATGACGCATGTAACCGGCAGCGTATATGTAATTGCCTATCGCGGACCCGGCAATGACGGCTGGCTGAAAACGGTCGGTATTTCCCGCTAGCTCTGCTTTGACGATTCACGATCCTATTTGAATTTATTAATTAAGGTTGTTACGTCACGTACCTAAAATCTAAATATGTCCGTTGCCGTCGGTTGTGTTTTAATGAATAAATTAATCACGAAAACACGAAATCTATAAAGTATGAAATTTTCCTGTTTATCGTGTGTTCATTTTTTGTGCTTTCGCGATGAATTCCGGTCTCAGTTGGATTGCCAAAAAATGTACGCTGTGGATGTGCGTGTTCGTAAAGGAAAATCCGGACTGTACGGGTGAGGATCTCAATAACCACTGACCTGGCTGGCCAGATCGTATACCGGCAACAACAACCCCATAATGATGATCGCAAACAAAATCCCGGCGGTAACCAGTATGACGGGTTCGATCATTTTCCCCAGCGCCGCCACCAGATTTGAGAGCCTGTTTCGGTATTCTTCCGCAATGTGATTGAGCTGCTCCGAGAGCGTACCGCTCATTTCCCCGACGTTTATCATGCGAATGACATAGGTGGGAAAGATATCTCCGCCCCGAAAAGATTCCGCGATTCCGTCTCCCCGTACCAAATTCTCCGTAATCTCGCCCAGTTTTTCTTTGAAGGCGGCATTACGCATGGAATTTTTTAGAATTGTCATCGAATGCAACAAATCGACTCCTGCATTCAACAGAAGAGAAAAGTATTCCGTGATAAACGCCAGAATGGAAGCCGATGCAATTGTTCCTGCCAGGGGCAGCTTCAGCAACAGAGTATCGAATGCTTTTCTCAGGCGCGGATGCCAGCGATACAGTACATAAAAAGTAAAAATGAGCAGACCCAGACCGGCAAGAATATACAAAAGATAGTCCTGAAAAAAATAGGATACCTTCATTACCACCACAGTAAGAGCCGGCAGGGTGATATTCATTTCCTCAAAAAGAGAGAGGATTTTCGGGGCTACGTAATATACCCAAAAAATAAAACCGGCCGTCATGACCGTGAGCACCAGAGACGGGTATATCAATGCCTGTTTGGTATTGTTGATAATGGTCTGGACTTTTTTCAAATGATCAGCGGCATTCTTCAGCATGGCATCCAGGCGACCGGTTTCTTCACCAATTCGAATGAGATGCAACACCGGTTTCGGAAAGATATGCGGATATTTTTTAGCTGCTTCTGAAAATGCCGATCCGCCTTGAATACTTGAGATAATGGTGCTTAAATCATCGGCAACATCACTCCTCCCCAAACTGCCGGCCGCCTCTTCCAATGCAGCCGTAAGGGTGATACCGGATCGAAGCATCAGCGCAATATTGCTCAATAGCTCGCTCTGATGAGCCTTTGACAGTCGTTTCTGCAGCCTCAATCTTTGGCATTTAGTGGCCAGGGAAGAAAGAAAACCGAGTTTCTTCACGTGCAGCGCGGTGCCGCCGTCCCTCTCCAGATGGTAGACAGCCGACATGAGGTCGTTGTAGGGGAGTTTGCTTTTGCCGGTCTGGACGTCACCGGACGCCGTGATCAACTTGTACTTATAGTAATGCATGTTGCGTTAATTACGCCGGATGAGACCCATAACGCGCACGGCCTCCTGGGTGGTCGTAACGCCTTCTTTTATTTTGCGCGCCATGACGTCGAACATATTGATATATTGTTTTTGTTTCGCTTTCTCGGTAATTAGTCCAAGATCGGCTTCTTTTTCGATGAGCAGTGCGATTTCTGCACCAACCGTCAACAATTCGTATACCAGCGTTCGGCCCAAATAACCGGAGCCCTGACAGACCTCGCACCCCTTGCCCCGGTAAAGACGCTCCACGGTGGTGTCGTCCAAATACGCTTTTTCGCGCTCCGATGGTCGGTATGCTGTCTTGCAATGAACGCAAATTTTACGAACCAGCCGCTGACTGAGGACCCCGACTAAAGAATCGGCGATCAAATAGGGACGTACACCCAAATCCCGCAGGCGGGGTATAGCCCCAATGGCGCTGTTGGTATGCAGGGTGGATAGCACCAGGTGGCCTGTCGTAGCTGCGGTAACAGCGGTGGCGGCTGTCTCGGTGTCACGTATTTCGCCGACCAGTATGACATCCGGATCGTGTCTCAGAAAATAGCGAACGGCACTGGCAAATGTGTATCCGGCCTTTTCGTTGACTTGGGTTTGTCGCAGCAATGGAATGTCGTATTCAATCGGTTCTTCAACGGTAATAACATTTTTCTCAAGCAAATTCTGTCTGCAAATGCCCGCATATAGGGTTGTGGATTTTCCCGATCCGGTCGGGCCGGTAAGTAAGATAATACCGAAGGGCTCCCTGAACATATTTTCAACCAGTTTAATATGCTCCTTAAAAATGCCCAGCTGTTCCATGCCCATGATGGCGGTTTCCATAGGCAAAATTCGCAGCACCATATTCTCACCCTGGGGTGACACGATGGTAGATATTCTGAAATCATAGGAATTGTTCAAGACCGTCGCTGTAAACCGACCGTCCTGGGGCAACCTCTGTTCGGCGATGTCCATTTCCGAGCGCATTTTAAGGCTGGTGATCAAACGGTCCAAGGTAACCGGCAGAGAACGAACGAGACGCATGACACCGTCCACGCGGAAAGAGACATCGATGGACTGGTTCATGCTCTGAATATGAATATCCGTGGCTCGCATTTTGACTGCCAGATGCAGAATGTACTTAATCAGATTGTCCATCCCGCGTGCCATCTCCGTGTCATGCGAAAGTATTTTAATTTCGTTTTCAATCAGTTTTTCTACCGGATTTTCAAGAAAGTAATAATGCTTGTTCACCGAATTGATGATTTTCTTTTTCTCGGAAATATAAAACTCCGGTTGAAGGCCGGTCTGTCTGGTCACCAACTGCGAGAGTTTCTCATCCGTTGCATGATAGGCGGCAACTTTGATAATCCCGTCTGATCGTTCAATTGGTAAAAACGTGTTCGTCAAGCATAGATTTTTATTGAATAATTTTAGGATATCGGTGTCCGGTAAGATTTCATCAACATCCAGATAAGAAACCCCGATCTGCTCGGACAGGGCCCTAACGGTATCATTTTCGGTGACAAATCCCATCTTTTCAAATATCTCACCGACTCGATCACCGCAAATCGACTGGAGTTGAAGCGCATATTCAATATGCGCTTGATTGATAAGGCCTTTTTCTTTGAGAAGTTCTCCAATGCGTTTTTTAGGTTCCGATGTGTTCATTTTGATTATAGTTTATCCTGGTGGCACAAAAGAAATAAGGTTTGTTGATCCGGATAGCCGGTCACCGGCAGGTTCATCCTTTCCTGAAATCGGGTTATGGCCGTTATCAGGCGCTTACCAACAATTCCATCTTTCTTAAAGGTGTATAACTTAAGCCCCGCCAAAATCTCCTGCAGGCGTAGAATTTCATTCCCTTTATAGGATTGATAAAAGGCCTGTAATCTTAAACTTGGGCGCCACAGCAGAAAATGGGTTAACGTTCCATCCGCCTTGGTTGGATAGCTCAAGATTCCGTATTTTCCTCGAATTTGTCCTGGAAGATGTGCCAGGCTGATCAGTTCATAACCCGTATTCATAAAAATGCGTTCGGCTAGCTCATGCACACGACCGGTTTTCAGTGCCGCAATAAACGCATCCTGATAGTCTGAAAGATTATAGGCAGCCATAAACGCGCTGACTGGTTTAAGATACTCTTTTAGCTGTGTGCTATCCGACCTTAGATCCGACTGCTTTGTTCGCAGCTCCGGGTCAATCGCTGCGAGTCTGATCGGACTGGGGTAGTCGATTTTTTTACGCACAACTGAAGGTACGATTGATGAACGACGGCTGAAGGTCGGTGATATCAAACCCCAGGTTACCGATGCGCTCAGAAAAAGTGCCATCGTCGTGGCGGTGGCCCACTTGAAAAACCGAAAGCCTTTGCTTTCGGTGTGGAGATCTTTATCGGCGACCGCCACGACTTTTTTAGTGATATGCTTTGAATTCATCAGGAACGCAACATACAGGCACCGATCCATCAACACATTAACTTTTCTAAAATTCCCCTTGGTCAGTCGATAAAGCTTTTTGAAGCCCCCACGGGATATTTGTATCCTACCGTTGATGCCAGCCGCGTTTAATTTGAATATGAGATAGTACTTGAGCTCATCGTTGGTCATGGGACGGACACTTTCGGTGATAATGATTCGGCTCTTCAACTGTCTCAGTTCAAATGCGTCCAACTTATCCATCAATTCGGGTTGACCGATCAGCAAAATCTGAACGAGTTTGTGCCTGTCGGCCTCGAGATTGGAAATCATCCGGACCAGCTCAAGGCTGCGCCGGTTGAGATTCTGGGCATCATCGATAATTATTGCGCAATTATTGCCCAGACGGCTTTGATCCAGGAGAAAACCATTCAGCACGTTCATCTGGTCACTGAACTTCAAACTCGCTGATTCTAATCCGAAGTCGTTGATGATTTCACGCAACAGCTCGACATCCTGGTAGGTCGTGTGAAACACGAGCGAGGTCGCGACACCTTTCTTCTCCAGCAGCGTAATGAGCCGACGACTGATCGTGGTCTTGCCCAGACCGATATCACCGGTCAGAACCATAAATCCTTTACGCGCCAATACACCATGAACAATGTTGGTAATCACCCGGTCGATGGTTTCCGAGATGAAAAAATGGGCGTTATCCGGTGCCACTGGAAACGGATTGTGGCGCAAGCCCAGATAGGATAAATGTCTCATTTCATCGTTAATACATCGCTGATGGGTCATTTTACGGAAACCATAAAGAATCGATTGTGTTATTTCAGTCTTGCCAGGATCTCGGGGATTCGCGTATCGTCCGGATAGATTTCGCGCAGTTTCGTCAAGCGCTCATCCGCCGCCGACAAACGGTTGGTTTTAATTTCTAAAATGGCCATATTGATTCCGGCTTCGAGATCATCCGGATTGTGATCCAATACATTTTTCAGGAGCATCACGGCTGTATGGTAGTCTCCCTGCTGCATGTACCAGTATGCTTTCAATTTGAGCACATAACTGTTCTGATTTCCTTTCAGCGTCACTAGCTGCTCAAAGAGCTCGTCGGTACGTTTTGAATTTCCCGTTGCAATCGCGGTCTGAAGGTCAGCAATCAACCGGCTTATTGTAAGACTTCTCTGAGCGGATACCCCGTGTGCGTTTTCGGCGGTACGGCTCTTCAGCTCCATCTTTTTGGGGTCAGCCTGGGATGCTATGGCGGATGACGTCAGCGAGTCGTTCGTTTCCGTGTTTCTCACCGCGTGGTTTTTAGTTTTTACAGCAACGCTCGAACGTATTCCACTGGGGGATGGACTTTTTTTGAGTGCTGCCGGTTTCATTTCCAGCTTCCGCCCGCTTTGCGTGTCTGCGGCAGGTTGCCGAATGCGTTCGGAGTTGGCAGGCGGCAGATACTGTGGCATCTGCGTTTCGGGGCTATTAACCGGCGACTGCATCGCAGGTTGGTTTTGTTGCTGCTGCGGCGTGAAAATCGATTTTGTGACAACGCCATTCGTAGTCGAGGAATTTGGAAGCCCATCTTCCCGGGTGGAATACAGGCCGTATAAGCCGCCGCCCACACCCAATGCTATGAAAGCCACCAAGACAAGCATACCCACCGCAAACTTCCGGGTTTTGTGAACCTTCAAGAATTGGGCATTATTCTTAGACCGAAACTCACCGGGGGAAACGTCCCTGACGGGCGGTCGTTTCAGTTTGGTTAAGGTGTTGTAAATAACGCTCATATCTCCGACACACTCAAAATAATAACCAGTTCCCGGTTTTCTTCCCGTTTAAACTGGTCTTTGAAAAGGTAACCCAACACCGGTATGGACGACAACCCGGGAACACCCCTGTCAATGACCACATCCTGGCTGTCGATCAAGCCTCCCAGAATAACGGCATCGCCGCTGTTGAGGGTTATTGTGGTGCTGACCTCCTTGATATTGACCACCGGCAGTGTCACCTGCTGGGTACCCACCTGAACGAGTTGCAAGCTTTCCGCGTCGACATCACTTTTGATGGGATTAATCAGCAGTGTAATTTTACCCGAGTTCTGGATAAACGGGATGACACCCAGCACCAGTCCGTCGAATACCTTGGAGACTTCCACATCGGTAATCAGGTCCCTCTGGATTCCATCCAATATGGTCGTTGATGTGCTTTTGGTGTAGCTGATGGATGTCCCCACACTGATTAGGGCCGGTTTGCCGTGTTTGGCGCGGATATTGGGATTGGAAACAATTTTAACATCACCAAATGTTTGCAGGGCGTCGATAGCGGCATCAATATCAAAATGCTTTATAATTGCCTGGATGTTGAGACCCTCTTCCGGGGACCACGACACGGTGGCTTCGGCATCGTCCGTTAACTTGGCTTCACTCCAAAGAACCTGCCAGTCAATGCCATAGTCAAATTCGTCCCGCAGGACAACTTCGATAATCCGGGCCACGATGTGAATTTGTCTGGAGAGGATTTCCCTGGAGTGGTTAACAAACCGGGAAATCGACCGCACCGATTCCGGTCGGTCTCTCACATACAGCGTGCCGGCCATCCGGTTTAAGACGTATTTTCCTTCCGGCGACAGAATTTTTTGAACCATTTTCTCCACGATATCATATGGATTGCCTTCATTGCTGGAGGCGCCCTTGCCGGTAAGCTTGAAACTCCCCGTCAGCCCTTCCAGGCCTTCTGTCTCTCCCAAAACATCACCTCCAACTAAAAAATCTGTGTCGATGGAGGTGTCCAGAAAATTCAGCGTGAAAATCTTTTCCTGAAATGGTTTAATTCGGATGACATTATCTTTGACGGTATAGAAGAGATTGAAGGTATCCAATACTTCTCTCAGGACCATGGCGGCGGATACATTTTCAAAGTTCAGCGTCAGACGCTTTTCCTCGGTTTTCACATCAGGATCGATGATAAGGTTCATACCCACAGCCTGCGCAAGGGAGTAGAGCACCATTTTGAAATCTTCGTTGACCAGCGAAAAGGATACAATTCGATCCTCCAACGGATCATACGTCGGAATGACAGGGGTCACGTCGACAGACTTGACCGGAGGCTTTTCCACAGACTGAATAGTTTCTTTGTGGATTTTAGCAAGTTGGTCGGACTCTGCTTTTATTCTGGCAGGAATGGTGGCAGCGTCGTAATCGGCCGGTGTTCTTGATACCAACGGCCGATACACACATCCGGCCAGCAAAAGTGTGAGCAATAAAATTCCGCATGTTAATCTGAAGGTCATTGAACCTCCGCAAGTGCTGGGTTTTCGGTTTTTTCCAGGTCTTCTCGCAACGTCGTCTTCAACGACTTATGGGGATAGATCCAAGAACGAATATCTTTCTTTTGAACCATGACGCGATGCGGTTCGATTTTTATAATCTTCCCACCATCGGCAAGATAAATCCCTTCACTGGCGAATTTACCGTCGATGATGCAGTAATTTTTCTCATCCGAGCAGAACGTCAGCGTCAGTGAATAATCCATGCGAACCAAGGCATTGGTCTCGCCATCGACAGCTTCCGGATTCACCGTTTTACCGGCATCATACCCCAGCGCCATGAGATCGACACTGTCGTTTCCGGATTCCGGAAGATTGACTAGATCCGCTAAAGTGGCTTCCAGGGTATCTAGTTTGTTCAAGGTCGCTGAATCCGGCAGATCTATCTGCGGTAGGGGTTTGACCGGATGATGGCGCACCGTGTCTTCGGCTGTCCACGATTTCTGGACAACAAACGCTGCAGCAAGTCCTATAACAATAAAGATTAAACCCGCTGATAGAAAGCCATGATATTTACGTTTCATCAGTGCATCCTCTGAAGCTTCAGTAAAAATTGAGATTTGCGGATGTCGGTATCAAATCGGCTTTCCCTCAGCGCATATCCCTTGTTTTTCAAACCATTGATTAAATCCTGATATCCCCGATAGGCTGTTTTAAACGGTGCGCCTATGTGCCCAAACACCTCAATTTGAACATCATCGCTAATATAGTCGATTTTCAAAATTTCAAATTCCATGGATTTTGAAATCGCCGTCGATAAATCATCGATGATTTCTTTAAAGCTCGGTTTACTTCGGTATAATGTCAGATTTTTGACAAATCCGAATAGTTGATCAAACTTTTCCCGATCAATATCGCCGGGTCGACCCACGTTCATCCGTGTGATTTGCCCCTCAAGCGCCATGATCTGGTTGCCAAGGACATCCGCCTTGTTTTGAAAATAAAAATAACCGCCTAAAAGAATAATCGCAGCTACCAGCATCAACATATTCAAGCATGATATCCATCGATTGGCGTAATAGCAGGCCTTCTCCTGCGGCACTGAAACGCTATCCATCGCCGTAAGCAGATTTAATGCTGTCATAAACGAACATTGAATGGTCACGCCGTTGTAACTAATATTTTGGTCTTCGAAAAAGACTACCTCAAAATCCGAATCATTCCTCCACTCACAAGTCACGTTGGAGTCGATCCAGGTTACCAAACAAATCTTTGAAATCTCGATGCGATGGTCCTTGCTAACGTTACGGATATCCGCTTTAACCGTATCCCATAATTTGTTTAGTTGTTCGTCGCTGGTATCGAATGCCACGCAGCGGTTGGCATAATATACCTTTTTGTGGGTACCGATCAGAATGTCGGCAAAGCGCCCGTGCTGAAAAACGACCACGACGGGATTTCTGGCACGCATCCGTTTGAGAGCAGCATAGAGCACGGAATACAAGGGGAACAGCAACATAACCTCATCGTGCGTGTGTATTAAATCCGAATAAAACGAATAGATACGGGATGAAAGCGCGGTGAATAATATGTCTGTGGAGCTTTTGCCATTCTTTTTCTTCCGAAGTGGGAGAATGGAAATGGAATCATCGAATTCGCCGGATTCCTGCAATCGCTTTCGAATGATGACATCGACGAAATCGTGCTCCGCATCGAGCGTCATGAATCGTGTGATGGTGTCCTGCATATCGGTGATCAGCCATACATCACCGTCCAGTTCCTTCAGGTCGCTTACCGTTTCCAGACGGTTTCCGGCCACACGGTAGGTTGCGCCATCCAGTTCAACAGCAACCTGTCTTTTAGTCTTTTTCATCACTTTTGTTTAACTAAAAAGGTTCCTTGCAGTTTTAGAAAAATATCTCCTTGACTGTCATCGAATTCTTTTTCATCCGTTATCGGTGCGTCTTCTTGTTGCAGCAGCTTTTTGTCGGTCTTAAAATTGCGTCTGGCATGCAGAGACGTCGGTTTAAAATAATACGCAGACGTGTTGACGCACTGATTGATAATTCGCTGGAGCTCGTTATATTTGACGGGTTCCTGAATGGCGACGTCGTAGGTCGCCCAGTTGTTGGGGTCCAGACCCAGAGAGACGGCGCCATCTGCAAATCGCTTTAATCGGTTTAGAACCGACTGCTGGCGCTCCAGTTCTTTTTTATGCCGCTCCATAATGCGCACTCGCACCTGCAGTGCGTCTATCTTTTGTTGATTACGGTAAAAGTGATCATAAGCATTGAACGTACCCACAGCGGCGAACAGGAAGAATACCGATAGAATCAATGTGATAATGGGTGATCGCGACATCTCGAATCGTTTCCGTTTCTGCTAAAATTCCATTTTCCAGCGAGCCGTGTTTACCGCGGTTGGTGAACCGCCCCAAGCCTGTCCGTCACTGGTGTCACCGATGAAATCTCCCTTGGTGCCGTCGGCCTCACCATCGATCATGGTGTCCATTGCCATGCAGAGTTCGTTGGGAATGTTCATGATTTGCATATAATTATACTTTTCACGGGTGTCGAAGTCGAAAGCCAGCATTATCTCGTGCGCTTTGCCGCTGCTGTCTGAATAGCGGTATTTCCATGACTTGTCCGTGTTGGTCTTGGGAGAATTCAGGCCGATTTGAGTCAGTCCATAATATTTCGGAGGGTTGTGCAAGGTATCACCGCTGAGCAGAGCGTCGCGGCCCTTTTCCGACGGCATACTTCCGCGATTGCTGGGGTTGGAATCGGCCCTGCCATCACCATTCGTATCGCCAAGCACTCGACCGGTGCGGTCGTAAAAATTTAGATAGGCTGTCCGCCATTCACTGATAAACTTAGTATAGATCTTTTTTTGTTCACCACCACGGATAAGGTCCTTGCCCTTGACGACGGCGCCAATAATTATGCCGATAATTATCAACACGATCGCCAATTCGATGAGCGTAAACCCCCCGTTACCCAATATCAATCTAGCGGTTTTTCTGCTTTCGCAACACATAATGAACCTTCTTCCTTTAAGAAATGGATAGTTTTAACCAGAGTCTTGCGGTCTATGTCGAGGTCTGCGCGGTTAGGTGCTTGGTCCGTAGCGGCATAAAACAAAATCAGCGCACTCTGATTCGTTTGTTTTAAAAGCAATAGACGTGCCATTTTTTTTGGCGGTGTTCGGCAAGCATATCATTGTAAGATATTTATTTAATATCAAGAGGTTAAAAAGAAATCCGTTTGACTAGACTATGAGAAAGCGATCTCAGGAAAACAGCATTGGGAACGGTAGGATATGCCAAGCATTTGACGGGCATGAAATATTTGACGCAGGGTACATTTGGGCATCTTACGTGAAATGTCTTTGAATTTTATGAAAAAACTTTGTTCACCACGAAAACACGAAGTTTAAATAGCACGAAGTTGAGACTAGCGTTTCTCTAAATAACCATCCTCAATCGCTTTGACCAGGTTGGTCATGGTCACATAAAATGGTGTTGGTATGCGGTGTTCTCTTCCGTATTCGACGATTTTCGCACCTAAATAATCAATTTCAGTAGGTTTTTTACTCTCAATATCATAACACATCGAGTCCCTGTGCACACCGGCCTTCATGAGGTAATTCACAGCCTGTTCTATGTAATCTTCTCCGATATCATAGCCCGCGGCTCTGGCAACAGCCAGGGCCTCTCTGAAGCAGGCATCGGCGATTTCCTTTGTGGGAGCAAATTCCAGTGCTTCCTTGATGCTTTTGTTGGTAACTGCACAAATGGACGCCATCGTGCATTTCATAACCATTTTTTTCCATACGAACAATTTAATATCGTCGACATAATCGGTGTCCAGACCACAGTCCGTGAGCATTTGTGCGATCTGAAATCCGAGCTCTCGATTTTCCTGCTTGAATCCGCCAAGATGATTCGGGGCATTGAAAAAGGCGACCTTCACCTGTCCGGGGCTTTTTGCGGCTGCACCGAAATTGAGCGACAAGCGAAAAACGTCCGTTCGACCCAAGTTATTGCTTAAAAAATCCTCTACTCCTAATCCGTTTTGTGTGGCGATGATTTTTGTTTCGGCTTCACAGACCTGTTTCAGTTCAGGCAGGACGTTGTCAAGGTGAAAGGTTTTGGTGGCAAGAAAAATGAGGGTCGGATGAAAGTCCTTGAGCGCTGCGATGCGGGTAACGTAGTTTTTGACCGTTATCCGATAGGTGAGCGCACCGGAAATGCGAAAGCCCTCGTTACCCAGCATCTCGCCTGTATGCGGTTTGCGGCCAACGACCACGGTTTCAGGGTAGTTGCTGAGCAGGGCGGCCGCCAGGACCGAGCCGGTGGCCCCTGCCCCTATAAGTGCCATCCTGGGTGCATTCACGTTTTGTCTCCCCCTGCTGGAATCAAACACTAAATCTTTTCAGCCCGGCGGCACATACACCCGCCAAGTCCGGAGTTGATCTGATTTTTTAGACAATACCATATTTAATAATAGCCACCACTGGGCGTCAATAGATTTTTTGCCGCCCATCGATACCATCCGCTCGCATTAGCGCCCAAAGTCTCCTCAAGGTCTTCCGGAGAGCAAATATTTGAATAAAAATTATCAATAATTTAGTTACATTGAAATTAAAATTTCATTAAATAAATTTTATAACTATCTAAAACAACTATAAAAAATAATATTTATTTTACACTATTATAATTGTTGAATTTCAATCATCTTTTTGTTGACATTCAATAATGTATAAATTACTAAGCAATACGGATCGTAGTGTAAGATAAGTTACATAGATCGTCTCGCCGAATATCCCAAGCACTAAAACGTAGCCAGTATTGGTGGTGACCTTTCCAAAACCTTAGCTGGTTGGAGCGTTGTTAACATTCAAACAAGGAGGGTGAACATGAAAAAGTCATTACGTATTTTGACGTTGATCGCAGCTGCTGTCTTTTTACTGGCTGCCGGAATCAACCCCGCATTTTCAGCATCGAAGCCGCCCGTCGTTTTCGGATTTATCGGTTCTTTTGATAGCGATGCCGGTAAAAGTACGCTCCGCGGAGCCGAAATCGCGATCGAGGAAATTAATGCAGCCGGAGGAATGCTGGGCGGCCGCATGATTAAACTCGTTAAAGCCGATACGGGCGAAGACGTCACCGAAGGCATCAAAGCTTACGAGTATCTGAATGAAGAAGAAAAGGTCGACTTTATTATTTCGGGCAGCATCGACGATGTCTCCCTGGGCTGGATGCCGAGAATGGCAGAATACCGGACGCCAACGCTGGACACCTGGACCTCGGCCTATACCGCGATTGAATTGGTCAGCAAAGAGTACGAAAAATATAAGATGTATTTCATGAATTGTCCGACGGACTATGCGCTGGGCACCCAGTACGTCGATTTCGGTAAAGACGTTCTGGCCAAGAACATGGGCTGGAAAAGCACGGTTATCATGCAGGAAGACACCGCCTATGGTGCTGGAACCTTTGAGTTTATCAAAGGGGACATATTGCCCACGGCCGGCATCCAAATGGTGGATCACGTGGTCTATGATGTCAATACCGTGGATTTCGGCCCGATTTTCAACAAAATCACCCAAACCAACCCCGATTTTATTTATATCATCTCATCGGTCAAGTGTGTTGTTCCGACATCCCAGTATGTCAAAATGCAAGTTCCGATTCCCATCACCGGCATTAACGTGGCGGCCGTCGGTCGAGAATTCTGGAAAGATACCGGGGGGATGGGAGGTGGCATGTCCACCTTAATGCCACCGCCCACCCTGGGGATGGACATGGATCCCCGCACTGAAAAGTTTCTCCAAAAATACGAGGCCAAGTATAAGAGCCGTCCGGTTTATCCCCATTTTAACGGATTTAACGCCTATTACGGCATCTACAATGCGGTGGGCGCCGCCGAACGCGCTGGAGGGTTCAAACCCCTGGATGCCTGGGTAAAAGAAATGGAAAACGAAGATCTCAAACTCTATAAAGATGGGAAGCTCTGGCTGCGTTATGCCTACTGGAAGCCGGGTGAGATCGAACCACGGACCGGTGTGGCCTTCACGCACAACGTCAAAGTTGATATCACGCCGCCACTTGATGACGGCCATCCTTCACTGATCGTCATCCAATGGTACACGGACGGATCGGTAAAATGCGTCTACCCACCCAAATACGCCAATGGTCAGTTTACGGTTCCGCCATGGGTAAAAAAATAGACCACATCGATTGTCGCATATTGGACCTGTGAATAAAGCAGCGCAAAGGACGTAGAGCCCTTTGCGCTGTCTTCCTGGCGTCCGCGAAAGTATGCAATGGCGGAAACGACGTCGGCACGCAGAAATCCTGAGGTTTTATGAATGCGACGATAGGCTTTGATTGGAAATGGCTAAGGGAAATTAGAACATAAAAATGAGTGGAATAATTATCCAGGGATTTCTTATTAGCGGTCTGTACGCTCTGGTTGCAGTCGGATTTACCATGATATTCAGTGTCGGCCGGGTGCTGAATCTGGCTTACGGCATTTACATCATGCTCGGAGGTTATGCCTACTATACATTGGCCCAGGTGCTGGAATTTTCTAAAGCCATCAGTTTGCTGGGCGCGATAGTCGTCGGGGTGCTTTTCGGCGTCCTGACCTACTTCGGTATTGTCAAGCGCCTGTTAAATAATCCCATTGCCGTGGAAATTTCAACCCTCATTTTAGCCGTGGTCATGCAAGCGGTCGTCATTTTAATCTATTCACCGGCACCCAGAGCTATCTGGCCTATCGTGCCCGGTATTTCGCGAATCCACAATGTTATCATATCCTGGAACATATTCTTTGCGATGATTACCAGCTGGGTCGTATTGGGAGCGTTATTGATTTTTATCAGAAAAACCCAGGTCGGCAGGGCTATCCTGGCAGTTTCCATGGATACGAAGGGCGCATTGCTGTCGGGTATCGACCCCGAACGCATCAATATCCTCACGTGGGCTTTGTCCGGGGCATTAGGGGCGCTTGCCGGCGTTTTTTTCGCGACCTATACCCAACTGGAACCCTCCATGTGGGTATCCCCGTTGATAACAGCGGTTGCGGTTGTTATCATCGGCGGTATCGGCAGCATAGTGGGCAGTCTGGTGGCCGCCCACATCGTTGGTTTCATGGAGACCATCACCACGACCGTGATCGCCCCTGAGTTAAGGGGCGTTTTCACCCTGCTTCTGATTATCATTATCCTGGTAATTCTTCCCAAAGGTTTGCTCGGCCAAGAGGAAACGTGAAAAAGGGGGCATCTTGAAAAAATCCTTATCCTGGTGGCTGTTGTTTACCGTCCTCATGAGTTCAATGCCGCTGTTGATCTCTACCAGATCCCTCCGGATTTTTATTTTCGCTAATTTTATCGCAATATTTGCAATGAGTTGGGATATCCTGTCGGGGTATACCGGCTATATCAGTTTCGGCCATCCCTTTTTAATCGGGATCGCCGGCTATACAAGCGCTATTTTAACCCACCAGTTCGCAACTCCGCTTTATATCAGCATGCCCATAGCAATTTTACTGACTATGGTCGCTGGCTCGCTTTTCTTCTTTCCAGCCTTGCGAACGAGAGGGACTTACTTTGCCCTGGTAACGCTGGCATTTATGGAGGTGACCTATCATTTAGTTCAGGTTGTCAGACCGGACGTGACAGGAGGAAGCAGAGGATTAACCGGCCTGCCGCTGCTGGTTACCGGGGCCGTACAAAACTATTACGTATCGCTTTTTGCCATGCTTTTTATCGGTTTAGGACTCTGGGCTCTGGCCCGCTCAGGTCTGGGAACGGTGCTCAGTGCCATCCGCATGGATGAAGACGCCGTCAAAAGTGCCGGCTTGAACACGTCCAAATTCAAGTTGTTTGCCTTTACGCTCAGTGCGCTGGTCGCGGGTATCGGAGGAGTATTGTACACCCATTACCTGGGATCCATATCACCCCGGGGCATGTTCGACATTAATTTTCTGTTTACAATATTGATCGCAGCCTTAATAGGAGGTGAGCATTCCATTGTGGGTCCCATTCTCGGCGCCTACTTTTTAACCTTTCTGCTGGAGTTTTCGCGTCCGTACATTCCCGGCTCCTGGCGCTATCTCTGCTACGGTATGATTGCGTTAATCGTCTATATGTACGCGCCCAGGGGACTTTTTACGATTGTCAATGCCGTCGAAAATCGGATCAGGGGAAAAAACCTGAGGGGTGAGGAATATGACAGCCAAACTGCTTGAATTGAATGCGCTCACAAAAAAGTTCGGCGGTATTTTTGCGGTTTATGATTTGAGTTTCCACGTCGAGGAGGGCGAGTCATTAGGACTGATCGGTCCTAATGGTTCGGGGAAAACCACCACCTTCAACCTGATTATGAGTGAGCTCAAGCAGGATGAAGGCAACATTTTCTTTAAAGGAAAAGAGATTTCCGGTTATCCAACCCATGAACGGGTAAAAATGGGTATTTCTCGCACCTACCAAATACCACGGCCCTTTGGTGAGATGAGCGTTACCAAGAATATCCGCATCGGGATAATGCCCGACGAAATTCTGAGCGTTATGAGAATGCACTCTGCCAGCAAAAGGGAAAGGGAGATCGGCATCAGTGTCGGCTTCAAAGAGCACCACCTCGAGGCCCATCCCAATGAACTGTCCATGGGAGATCTGCGCCGGCTCGAACTGGCAAGGACCATTGCGACCAATCCCAAACTGCTTCTGCTGGACGAGGTTTTCGCCGGACTGACGGCTGGTGAAATCACCGAACTTTCCGAGCTTCTCAAGCAGAAAAAAAAAGAAGGTCTGACCTTTATCATCGTTAGTCATGATTTAAAATCGTTGGCCCCTCTGGTTGACCGGGTGGTGGTCGTCTCCTTTGGTCAACGCATCGCCGAAGGATCATTTGAACACGTAGTTGCCGATGAAAAGGTCAAAGAAGCCTACCTCGGAAAATAGCAACGACAGCTCACTGTTACTGAGGTGAATTGATTGTGGTGAGATAACCATGGCGTTTTTGGAAGTTAAAAATCTTGAAGTTTTCTACGGTAAAGCCTGTTCCCTGAACGATGTCTCGCTTTCCGTTGAAAAAGAATCGGTAATCGGAATCATCGGTCCCAATGGCGCCGGCAAATCAACCTTGCTGGATTCCATTGTCGGGCTGACCACCTGTCGCGGGGAGATTTATTTTGACGGTATCGATCTGCGCCGATTGTCACCGACTGATATTGTGCGCTGTGGCATTGCCTATGCCCCCGAAGCTCGCAATCTCTTTCCTTATATGGCCGTTAAAGACAACCTGCTTGTCGGAGCCTACCGTGCCAAAAAGGATATAGCCACGAACCTGCAAGCCGTATATGAACTCTTCCCTATTCTTGAAAAACGTCAAAGCCAGGAGGCTAAAACACTGAGTGGCGGCGAACAACAGATGCTGACATTGGGACGTGCACTGATGTCCAATCCGCGGCTCTTGTTGGTGGATGAACCGACCATCGGTCTTGCACCTCTGGTGTGCAAAGAAATTGCTGACGTTTTGCGAAATCTAAAAGAAAAGCAGGGAATCACCATCGTCATCACAGAACAGAATGTAAATTTCACGCTCACCCTATCGGAAGAGATTTACCTGCTGGAAACCGGCAGCATAAAAATGAAGGGCCGCCCGGAAGAATTAAAACAAGAAACCTATATTCAAGAAACCTATTTCGGCGCCTGAATGGAGACGGCGAGGTTTTACTGTAAAGCAACGGATCAAGCGCTAGTGAAGACGTTGAATAATGTAATAAATCTTTCTTTTCATAAAAATATTGTAATATTCATAAAATAACTGTGTATTCTTTTCAATTCTTAATTTATATAAAAAACTAGAAAAAATTAAAATTAATAGGATAAGCTACTTCAAATATTGTTTTTTTCTTGACAAAAGCAACTGAATTATTTATTACAATTTTTATCCTATTATGTAATTTAATCTACATAATAGCGCCAACGGTGTGAGGAGGATTACGATGGACCTAAAGGAGATTCAAGAAAGAATTAAGGCTGAGAACATTAACGCCCTGCGGATAGAATACCCGGATCTTTATGGGATTTGTCGTAACAAACTGATTCCGGCCAAAAACCTGGAGCAGGTGGTAGAGGAAGGGCTCAACTTTGCCCAAGCCATTTACGCCATTCACCTATCCAATGACGTGGCACCTGAAACAGGTTGCGGGTATGAAATCGAATGGAAAGACATGACCATCATGCCGGATCTGGACACGTTTGCCGTTTTACCTTACCTCGAAGGCACGGCCCGGTTGATCGGCAATGCTTTCAGGGAGGGTGCACCGATTCCCGTCGATCCCCGGTTTGTTTTGCAGCGCATCTTAAAAAAATACGAGGAAAAAAACCTTCGTCCCGTTTCCGCCTCCGAACTGGAGTTTTTCCTCTTTAACCCGTCTGAAGGACCTGCCCCGGATCTTTACAATTCCAACCTGTCCTGCGTATACCAAATCAATCCTACATGTGATCGTATGGGATTCCTTTATAATCTCCAGAACACACTCCTGCAACTGGGTCTTGAGGTCATCTATCTCAATCACGAGTTTTTTCCCAGTCAGTATGAGATCAACTGGAAGTATGCCCATGCAATGAATATGGCGGATCAGTCCTTTACCTTTAAGTATGTCTGCAAAGAAATGGCGGCCTTAAATAACTTGCACCTGACATTCATGGGACGGCCGACCACCGAAGGTGGCGGAAGCGGATACCACATTCATCTTTCCCTGAGTGATCCAAAGACTCGCAAAAACATATTTAACGATCCCGAAGGGCAATACGGAATATCAGATTTGATGCGGTATTTTATTGGCGGCCAAATGGCTCACGCTAAAGGTATGTCGGCGCTGCTGGCACCGACGATCAACTCTTACAAACGGTATGTCCCCGATTCTTTTGCCCCCTATTATTTAGCCTGGGGGCTGGACAACCGTACCGTCTACTGCCGTGTTCCGAGCGAAAGGGGACCGGCAACCCGGGTTGAAAACCGCGCTCCCTGCGCTTCGGCCAACCCTTACCTGGCGTTTGCGGCCGCTTTTGCCGCCGGCCTCGATGGAATTGAAAACAAAATTGAACCGGGACAACACGCGGTTGGAGATATTTATGGTGTTGATCCCGGAACCTATGAGACGATTCCTTTTTATCTGCGCGACGCCCTCGAAGAACTTAAAGCCGACAAGGTGTTGTGTGAGGCTATGGGACCGGAATTGATACAAGCCTTTATCGCCCTTAAGGAAGACGAACTGGGTCGCTTTCGCAAGCACGTTACCGATTGGGAGTTCAGGGAATACGCGTTTCAGTTGTAGTCTTGAAGCCGGTCGACGGACGGCTCAGCGCTCCAATTTTTTCCGTTGGCCAACAACGACAATTTTTGACAACAAGCAGAGGTTCGCCATGTGCGGGATAGCAGGACTAATTATCAGACAAAGTGAGAGTCTCGGATCCGACCTGATAAATATGCTCAAAGAGCTGGTCCACCGCGGTCGGGATGCCACCGGTGTGGCACTTTATGAGATACGGGACGATGTCCAGGCTCGGGTGACTATGCCGAAGCCGGCCTATGAAAAAGACCTGTTGGAAATCATCCAAAAATACGGTCGGGTAAAAAATTCGAACACCTATAAAGGAGGGGGGATTTTCACTTTCTTTGAAGGATCGATTGATATGGACCTGGGGCAGCTAGCCGATTTACACCGGGATATCGACGCCAATGAGAATCTATGCGTGCACTCCCTTGGTAAGCAGCTCAAAGTCTACAAAGATCAGGGCTCGGCGGAGGAACTCGCAGCCGCCCACGAAATAAAAGTCGGCAGATGTACCCATGGCATTGGCCATGTTCGTCTGGCCACCGAAAGCGTCGAGAATATCAATTTTGCCCATCCCTTCGTTTCCTATATTTACCCGGAGTTGTCTCTTGTGCACAATGGGCAATTCACCAACTACTTCAATACAAGAAGAAAACTTGAAAATTTGGGTGTCCGTTTCAAGACGGCCAACGATACCGAAATGGCAGCCCATTTTATCGCCTATGAAATGAAGGAGAAGGGCAAAGATCTGGAAGCTGCACTGCATGCGGCGTTAGATGCCTTTGACGGTATTTTCACGATCCTGGTCGCCACCGGCGATCAGGTCGGGGCTTTCCGTGACCGGCTGGCATTTAAACCGGTGGTCATTTATGAAGACGCAGAGAGTAACGTTCTGTTCGGATCAGAGCAGATAGCATTAACCCCTATCATCTCCGATGTGTATGCCTCGGAGATGGAACCAGGAGGTGTCAAGGTATGGTCCGTTTAGATATAACAGGGATGAGCACCCGGGAAGTCAACCTCAGACTCAGGGAACTGATCCAGCAACATGATGAAATCATCGTGGAAAATCCTCACTCGGTCCATAATTTTGCAACCGCCCTGAAAGGCCAAGGAACCGTGGTTGTGGAAGGCAGTACCGGATTTTATACTGGTGGTTTTTTGCAAGGTCCGACGACGATTATCAAGGGTAACACCGGCCTGTACACAGGTGATAATATGAGTGCCGGCGAAATTATCGTGGAAATGAACGCCGGCAGCAACTGCGCCCCGTCGATGGTCGGCGGCACGATTCTGATCAAAGGTCACAGCGGTAGCCGAACCGGTTGGGGCATGAAGGGCGGCAACCTGATTGTCTGCGGGGATGTGGGCATGTGGAGCGGTAAAATGGCCCTGGGCGGCCGCATGATTATCCTGGGCTCGGTGGGTCAGGGCATCGGTGAATCCATGTACGATGGTGTCATCCATGTCCGGGACCCGGAGGCCGAAAACAAACTCGGGGGCAACGTCAGGCTGGTAGCCATCACCGACGAGGAAAAAAAGGAAGTCGAAGCGCTTTTTACAAAATACGGCATCGATGAGGGCGTGGATGACTTTAGAAGCATCGTGCCGAAAGTTTACGGCCGGCATGAATATGTCTTGTTCAAACCAACCCATAAACGCACGGGGAAACAGTCATGACAGAAGAGACAAAAAAGGTAAAAGTCAAAGATGTTCAGCGCGGTGTCTGGAATGCCGAGACAATCGCCGAAGTGAAATATAAAGCTGAGCTGGGCAAACACCGCATCCGCGGCTGCGGGGCCACCAAACGTTTTCCTTCCTTTGATGATCTTCTGGTATTGCCTTCTCAGCTTTCCAGGCTGTCCATAGACACGTATCGTGAAGACTGCCGTACCCAGACGGCCCTGGGATCCAGGTTCGCCAAGCAGCCGTTGATCATCGAAACACCCATCATGATATCGGGCATGTCCTATGGGGCCTTGAGCAAGGAGGCCAAAACCGCTCTGGCTAAGTCCACCCAGATCGTCGGCACCTCGATAAACAATGGCGAGGGCGGTCTGCTGCCTGAGGAAAGAGACAATTCTTATAAACAGGTGGTCCAGATTACACCCAGCCGCTTCGGCTTTTCGCTTAAAAACATAGAGGCCGCGGACGCTATTGAGATTATCTGCGGCATCGGCGCCAAACCCGGACTGGCAGGTCATTTGATGGGAAGTAAAATCACCAAAGAAATCGCAGCCTTCCGTCAGCTTCCGGAAGGCATAGATTTGCACAGCCATCCGCGTCACGGCGATATTTTTGGTGCCGACGATATGGTTTTAAAAATCCAGGAACTCAGAGATGTTACTGATTGGCAGATTCCCATCTTCGTCAAGATTGCCGCGGGCCGTGTTAAAGAAGACGTCAAAATCGCCGCCAAAACCGGTGCGGATGGCATTGTCATTGACGGCTCGGAGGCCGGTACCGGGGCGGCACCGGTGGTGGCATCGACCCATCTTGGTATTCCGACCCTGCCCGCGCTGGTTCAGGCTGTTCGCGCCCTGGAAGAGATGGGAGTTAAACATGAGGTCAGCCTGGTGGTATCCGGCGGCATTAAAGATGGAGCGGATGTGGCCAAGG